>WNGF01023921.1_pt1 | contig 15129 bp, 14 predicted proteins | sample 5400641 | NCBI WGS metagenome assembly WNGF01 (sample SAMN13153371, study PRJNA577476) | soil metagenome | isolation source: 80 cm soil or saprolite under grassland replicate 2 | place: USA:California | collected 2016-06-15
CGTTTGCGGTGGAGACCGGCAGGGTCGCGATGTCCTGGATCGAGGCCGCGTTGGCGTTGGCGCTGGCGTTCAGGACGCGGATGTCGATCGCGGTCCGCCCGGGTTGGCGGAACTGGAGGCCGTTCGAGCGGAAGCCATCGATGGCCGCCCGCAGTGCGGCGCCCGCGTTCTGGGCTGTGACGCCGAGATCGGCCGCCCGCGGCCAGTCGATCGTGGCGCGCAGCTGGGCCTGCAGGTTGTCGTTGCTGCTTCGAACGGCGGCCGCGCCGGGCACGGCCCGGACCGCCTCCTCGACCTGGGCCGCAAGCGTATTCAGCGTGCCCGGGTCCGTGCCCTGCACCTGCACCTGGATCGGCTGGCCCCCGAAGCCCCCGAAGCCGAAGGGGTTGGGCAGGCCGATCTGGATCTTGGCCGCCGGCATATTCGAGACGAAGATCTGCCGAAGCTCGGAGCCGATCTCGGCCGATGACCTCGTGCGCTCGGACGGCGGGACCAGCAGTGCTGTGATCTGCGCCTGGCTGTTTCCCCCGCCGCCATCGGCGCCCGGCAATCCACCTCCGGTCTGCCCGACGACCGAATAGATGCCACGCACTTCCTGGTAGCCGCGCAGGACCCGCTCCATCTGGAGCGCCACCGCGTTCGTCGTCTCCAGTGAGGTGGCCGAGGGCATCGAAAGGCTGATGTCGATCTCGCTTTGATCGCCACTCGGGAAGATGTCCGAGCCGATCAAGCCCAGCACCCACAGGCCGATCCCGAAGCCGAAGCTCGCCAGCCCCACGCCGATGACCAGCCAGCGGTGCGGCAGGGCGTGACGGAGCAGCGACTCGTACTTCCGTTCGAGGAATATGAAGCCTCGATCCCAGGCCTGACCGAAGCGCGCGAGAAGTGACTTTCCCTGGCCCGCGTCGTGTCTCAAGAAGCGACTGGCGAGCAGCGGCGTAAGAGTGAACGAGACGGCCAACGAGACGAGGGTCGCGGTGGCGATCACCAGCGCGAACGGACGGAGGAACTGGGCCGGAACGCCGCTGACCATCACGGCGATCGGCACGTAGACCACCACGTCGACAAAGGTGATGGTGATCGCGGCCAGGCCGATCTCGCCGCGACCCTCGACCGCCGCCGCGAACGGCGGCTTGCCCATGTCCAGGTGGCGGTAGATGTTCTCCAGGACCACGATGCTGTCGTCCACCAGGATGCCCACGCTCAGCGTCAAGGCCAACATGGTCATCAGGTTCAGGGTGTAGCCCAGGGCGCTCATCATCACGAAGGCGGTCAGGAGCGAGGTCGGGATCGAGACGAGCACGATCAGCGTGCTGCGCCAGGTGTGAAGGAAGAGGAACAGGATCAGCCCCGTGGCCAGCACCGCCTCGATGAGCGCCCGTTGCACCGTGTTGAACGATCTGGATGTGTAGGTGGAGCCATCGACCACGACGTCCAACCGGCTCCCGGGCGGCAACTGGGGCTGGAGACGTTCGATCGTCTGCTTCACCCCGTCGACGACGCTGATGGTGTTGGCGTCCGGCAGCTTGACCACGACCAGCGCCAGCCCCTCCTGGCCGTCGACCCGCACGATGGCGCTGCGCTTTTTGACCGTGTCCTGCACCTCCGCCACGTCGCGGAGGTACACCGCGCCGTTTGGAGTCTGGAGCACCGCGACGTTCCCGAGTTGCTGGGTCGAGGTCGCCAGCGCGTCGAAGTACACGCTCAAATCGCTGCCGCCAACGGTGATCGAGCCGGCGGGGACTTCCAATTGCTGGGCCTGCAGCGCGCCGATGACCTGGTTGATGGAGAGGCCGCGCGACTTGAGGCTGGCCTCGTCGACGAGGACGTGGACCTCCCTGGTTATGCCGGAGCGGATGTTCGTGCTGCCGACGCCCGGGATCGCGTTGAATTGCTTCTGGAGCACGTTCTCGGCGAAATCCTGCAGCGTCGCCAGGGGCTGCTGGCCCGACAGGACGACGGTCGCGACGCCCCGCGCGTTGATGTCGAACTTGCTGATGGCTGGCGCCTCGACCTCGGGCGGGAGACGATTGCGGACGCTGTTGACGACCCGCTCCACATCTACCGAGATGAGGTCCGGATTCGCGGCCGTGTTGAACTGGACCGAGACGGTCGAGACACCCGACGACGAGACCGAGGTCAAGCCGTTCGCATCGATGTTCTGGAGACCGGCGATGGCGTCTTCGATCGGCTTGGTGACGTTGCTCTCGACGGTTTCTGGATCGGCGCCTGGATAGACTGTCGTCACCACGACGGCGGGGAAGTTCACATTCGGGGTGATGGCCACGCCCATGCCCCAGTAGGCGAATACCCCGAAGATGCCGACCGCCACGGTGATCGCCGCCACCACCAGCGGGTTGCGGACCGAGAACTCGGTAACCTTCACGGAGCTGACCCTCTCCACCGCCCGTAATCGGAGTTCCGATTCCTATTAGGTTATAATAGAACCGGAGCTCCGATTCTTCCCAATTTTTTCGCGCTGGTGTATGGTGAAGGGGGACGGGCGCGTTAGCGGCGCGCCTATGGCAGCTCGATGAAGGATCTAGTGGATCGTGACCCGGCTCCGACTGCTCGGCCGCCGACTCGCGCCGACGCGCGCGCCAATCGGGCTCGCATCCTCGAGGCGGCCTACGAGGTCTTCCGCCAACGCGGGCTCGAGGCCGAGATGCGAGAGATCGGCGAACGAGCCGGCGTGGGGACCGGCACGCTCTACCGGCACTTCCCCACCCGCGACGATCTCGTCGCCGCCATCGTCGGCGAGTTCGTCGATCGAATCCGGACCGCGCTCGACGCGGCCAAGCGGGCCACTGACCCGGTCGACGCCGTGCGGATGCTGTTAGCCGAGGGCTTCAGGATTGCCGACTACTACGGCGATATGGCCCAGCTCTTCCACGGCCAACTGCCGGCGGCCTGTGCTGGCCAGTTCGAGGGCTTCGACGCGTTCGGCAGCGTCGCCGAGCTCGTCCGGCAGGGCATCGCTGCTGGCGGCTTCCGTCCCGAGCTCGACCCGGAGATTGCGGCCGCGCGGCTGGTGTCGTCGTTCGCGCCACACTTCTATCGGCGCCTCCGCCTCACCCACACCATGGAGCAGGTCGTCCAGGGGCACGTCGACTTTTTCCTCCGCGGCGTCGGCTAGAGTTTGGGCGGGGGGACCCCGCCCCTACAGCTCAGCCGCCTTGCGGTCCAGCTCCTCACGCGTGACGATCCCCTTCTCGATCAGCAGCGCCTCGACCGCCATGAGCCAGCGCTGGTAGTAGCCCAGCTCGTACTGCTTCGGGTCGAGGCTCTCGATCGTCCGGCGCATCTCGTCGGTGCGTGTGATCCCCTTTCGGCCGAGCAGCTGAACGATCGCGTCGGTGCGCTGCTCCCACAGCGACGGGTTGTGCTCCGAGCGATCGATCGGCGTCTCGTCTGGCCATCCACCTCGGTCGTGCACGGCCGGCATGCTCCGCCTCCTAGTCCAGGCTTTTGACGTCCACACGTTACCGCTCCGGCCGCGCCACACGCACGCCCTGGTACACTCCCTTCTCAGCCCGGAGGGCGTGTGTGATGGCCAGGCAGGAGCGCGGCCGCTTCGATCTGTGGCGGGACATCTCCGGCATCGACATGGAGAAGGCCCGCGAGCTAGCCGCCAGGATCGAGCTGCGCGGACAGGCCGAGGACGAGGTCGCGGCTCGGGCCGCGTATCTAGACCTGCTTCGGATCGGGCCTGGCCAGCGGGTCCTGGAGATCGGCTGCGGCAGCGGCGTTGTGCTGCGCGACCTCGCTCGACGAGTCGCCCCTGATGGCGTCGCCGTGGGGCTCGACTACTGCCCGGCCCTGCTCGACCTGGCGCGCGAGCTGGCCGACAAGACCGGCCTGCTCGATCGAATCGAGCTGCGCGAGGGCGACGCCCGCGCGCTTCCCTTCGGCGACGCCGAGTTCGACGCCGTGCTCGCCGTCACCGCGCTGGAGCACGTGCCCGACGGCGAACGTGCGATCCCGGAGATGGCCCGTGTCGTCCGTCCTGGTGGTCGCGCGGCCGCGTTCGAGCGCGACGTCGATTCGCTCATCGTCTCTCACCCCGATCGAATCCTTACCCGCCGAATCGTCGCCGCCTATTCCGACCATGCGTCCGTCGATGGCTGGCTCGCCAGACGGCTGCCCGGCCTGCTCATGGCGGCCGGCTTGCGAGACGTGCGCGTGCGCGCCTTCACGCCTGTCGAGCGCGGCACCGGGGGGTTCTACGGCGGCCTGGCCGAGCGGGCCGCCCAGATCGCCGCGGAGACCGGCGCTATCTCGCAGCGAGAGCGCCGAAGCTGGCTGCGGGCCCTCTACGCCGAAGAGGAGGCCGGCCGTTTCGTCGGGGGTATGACCCATCTCTTTGTGTGGGGCATCCGAGCGCTGGTCATGTTCGAAGCCGAGCACGCCGAGGCCGTCGCGGCCGAGCCGGTTGTCCTCGCCGAGGAGCGGGTGGTGACGGCCGTCGGGGTGCCGCTGGAGCAACGCGGTACGAGGCCGATCTGACCGATCCTGCCTGCCTGAAAGGATCTCCTCATGGCTATCGAGATCACCGCTTCCCAGGAGCCCACCCCGGTCCCAGCAGGACGAAGGGAGGTGCTGGACGTCATCCGCGCGCACTGCTGTATCGTCGGCGGCGGGCCGGCCGGCACGACCCTGGCGATACTCCTGGCCCGTCAGGGCATCGGCGTGGTGCTGCTCGAGGAGCACCAGGACTTCGAGCGCGACTTCCGCGGCGACACGATCCATCCGTCGACGATGGAGCTCATGGATGCGCTCGGCCTGGCCGATCGCCTGCTCGAGTTGCCTCACACCAAGATCAGCTCGCTCACCCTGCTGACGACCGGCCAGCCCGTGACGATGGCCGATCTGAGTCGGCTCAAGACCAGGTTTCCATACATCACCTTCATGCCGCAGGCGCGCTTCCTGGAGTTCGTCGCGAACGAGGCGAAGCGCTACCCGAGCTTTCAGTTGATCATGGGCGCGGCCGTGCAGGAGCTGGTCGAGGAGGACGGCGTCGTTGGCGGTGTCCGCTATCGCGCGCAAGACGGCTGGCACGAGGTCCGTGCGCCGCTCACAGTCGGGGCGGATGGTCGATTCTCACGTCTGCGTCACCTGGTTGGCTTCGAGCCGATCAAGACTTCGCCGCCAATGGACGTCCTCTGGTTTCGTCTGCCGCGCCACCCGGACGATCCGCACGGCGCGTACGGGCGGATCGGCAACGGCCACATGCTGGGAATGCTCGATCGCACCGACGAGTGGCAGATCGCCTACGTGATCCCGAAGGGGACTTATCGCGAGCTCCACGCCGCCGGCTTGGATGCATTGAAGCGGTCGATCGCCGAGCTGGTACCCCAATATGCCGACCGGCTGGAGGCGCTGGTCGACTGGAAACAGGTCTCGCTGCTCTCGGTCGAGTCGAGCCGTCTCCCGCGCTGGTACAAGCCTGGGCTGCTGTTGATCGGCGACGCGGCCCACGTGATGTCGCCGGTCGGCGGGGTAGGCATCAACTACGCGATCCAGGACGCCATCGTGGCGGCAAACGCCCTGAGCGGCCCGCTCAAGGCCGGCCGACTCCGCTTGCGCGACCTGGCCGCCGTTCAGCGCCAGCGTGAGTGGCCAACCCGCGTCATTCAGGCGTTCCAGTCCTTCCTCCAGAAGCGCGTCGTGGCCAGAGCGCTCGACCCGAACCAACAGCTCTCGCCGCCCGCCATCCTCGGCGTCCCCATCTTGCGCGACCTGCCGGCCCGACTGATCGCTTTCGGCGTCTGGCGAGTCCGCCTGAAAGTCTGAGCGCGCGCCCTTATCTCGCCACGGCGGTCATGGTCCTGAATGCGCCCAGCAGGGCGTTGACCAGAAGCGCCAGCGCGAGCAGGATGAAGCCCAGGGCAAGCGCCAGCGCGAACTCGCCCTTGCCCGTCTCGAGCGCGATCGCGGTCGTGAAGATCCGGGTCTGGCCCACGATGTTGCCGCCCATCACCGCGCGACCGAAACCAGCCGCCACCGCCAACGCCACCTGCGGCCAGGCGGCCCGTAGCAGCTCACCCCCAACCCGCCACTCGCCAGCTCCGTCCACTCGCAGCGACTCCGACAGGTCGGGGTCGAGCAGGGATAGTGCGGCCAGTGTGATGCCAGCGACGAATGGGACTGCCACGATAAACTGGGCGATTACCATCGCCGACGGCGTGTACAGCAGCCGCAGCGCGCCGAGCGGGCCGCTTCGCCATAGCAGGATCGTCACCACCAGTCCAACCACCACGGGTGGCAGCCCCATCCCGGTGCTCACGACTAGCGCCATCAGGCGGCGCCCGCGGAACCGTTCGAGATGAAGCATCGCTCCCAGGGGGACCCCCACGAGCGCAGCCAGCAACGTCGCCCCACCCGATACCGCGAGTGAGAGCCGCGCGATCCGCAGCAGCTCCGCGTCGGCCCGAGCGATCAGGCCGGTCGCGGCCACCAGCCCTTCCCAGAGCAGCTCCACCGTCCGCCTTTACCCGGCCAGCTCTTCCTCACGCTTGCCGCCGTCCGCGCTGAACAGCGCCTGGCCGTACAGCTCGCGCCCGAACTCGGCGATGGTCCTCTGGCCTTCCGCGCCGAGCAAGAAGTCCGCGAACGCCTTGCCGCCAGCGGCGTTGATTCGGACCTGCGGGAACTTGGTCGCGTTGACCGGCATCACGTGGTACACGTTGAGCAGGGCCGGGTCACCCTCGAAGACCAGGGCCAGTTGGAGCTTGTTCTTGAACGCCAGCCAGGTGCCCCGGTCGGTCAGGGCGTAGGCGTTGCGCTGGTCGGCGATCGTCAGCGTCTGGCCTTGCCCCGAGCCGCTCTCCACATACCAGCGGCTCCCGCGCGGGTCGAGGCCGGCCCGCCGCCACAGCTGCTGCTCCCGTTGGTGGGTGCCGCTGCCGTCGCCACGCGAGACGAAGGGCCACCCGCGCTCCGCGATCGCCGCGAGCGCGCCCGCCGCGTCAGCGGCCAACCGAACGTTGGCCGGGTCATTCGGCGGACCAACCACTACAAAGTCGTTGTGCATCACCAGGCGACGTTCCGTCCCGTAGCCTTGCGACATCCACTCGCGCTCGCTCTCCGGCGCGTGCGCCAGCACCACGTCGGCCTCGCCCCGCGCCGCTAGCGCAAGGACCGCGCCGCTGCCCTGAACAAGCGTCTTCACGCTGTAGCCCGTTCGGCCCTCGAAGGCCGGCAGCAAAACGTCCAGCAGCCCGGTGTCCTGAGTCGACGTCGTCGTGGCCAGCAGCACGTCGCGATCGCCGGACCGCGCCGCAGCCGAAGCCTGCCCAGCCCTTGAATCGGGACTGCAGCCCGCGACTAGAGGCAGCGCGCACACCAGCACGGCGCGGGCGATCTGGAGCGGAAGCTGGAAGCGGAATGCCAAGTTACACGGCCTCCACAAACCTGCCCATCGGTCCGACGTCGTACCCGCCGAGCGCCTCGACCTCCAGGCGGAAGAGCGGACTAGTCAGGGTCTCGAGCAGCGCATGAACCGGCGCGAGGTCCACGAAGCGGGCCGGAATCGCAAGGTCGTAGCGCTCGTGGGCCAGCGGCACAAACCCCAGTCCGAGCGCCCTGGCGGCCACGCGGACTCCGATCGCCGCGTCCGCAAGGCCTGCCGCGACCGCCTCGGCGGCGGCCAGATGGCTGCCTACGATCGTGTCGTAGCCTTCCACGGCGCCGGGCTGCAGGCCGGCCTTCGTGAGCTCAACATCTAACAAGGCCCGGGCCCCGCTGCCGGACTCGCGGTTGACGATCTTGACGCCCGGGCGCGCTAGGTCGACCGCCTGGTGGACCCCTCTTTTGTTCTCGGCCGCCACGATGATCCCTTGTTCCCAGACGGCGAACGTCACCAGCCGAACGTCATCACCGAGCAGGCGCCGAGCGAATGGCAGGTTGTACTGGCCGCTGGCCGAGTCGAGCAGATGAGTGCCGGCCAGATGTGCTTCGCCGCGCGCCACCGCCTCGAGAGCGGCCAGGCTGCTGCCGCCGCGCCAGGCCAGCTCGGTAGTCGGATGGCGGCGCCGGAGGTGGTCAGCCAGCAGGCCCATCGCGGGATCGCAGCCGACGGCGACGACCGTCCGCGACAACCGCTCGCGGTCATCGAAGAGGTCCACCCGCGTCTCGCGCTCGCCGGCCGCTGCCGCTCGGATCAGGCCGTTCGCTCGCGGCAGCGTCAACACGGCGCCGTCCGTCCCGACCAGCGGATGGGCCACCAGGCGGCCCCCGATGTCGGCGACTTGCACCCGAAGCGGCGCCTCAGCTGGCTGAGCTTCGCCCCCGACGAGCTGCGCGCAGACGCTGGGCAGCTCATCCACGAGACGGAACAGCTCGTCCACCCGATGGCCCAGCGCGCGCGCGAGTTTGAGCGCCACCGCCGTAGTGGGGACTGCCTTGCCGGCCTCGATGGCGCTGATAGCCTGCCGCGTCACGCCAGCCCGCGCTGCAAGCTCGCCCTGGCTGAGCCCGCTCCGAAGCCTGGCCGCGCGAAGCAGAACGTCCAGAGCGCCAGCCTGTGCCATTCCGACCCTCGACAACCGATTCAGTGTAGCGTGCCATTGCTCGATTAGCAAATTTAGGCGACACACGCGCCACCTACCCTGCCCTCTCACAGGGGGAGCGGGGGAGAGCGGGAGAGGGGGCTGGACCGCCGCTCGACCGCGTATACTGACGCGATGGAGTGGCTGAAGACCCACAGCTCCCTAACCCAGGCGGAACACGCCCGGGCTGCGTAACTTGTGCCCGGCCCCTCCTGGGGCGCTCATCCTACCTGCTCGACGGGGGTAGGCGCTGCGTGTTGTGCGCCATCCGCCATCGACCCCTCCTTTGGCGTTCAGCGCTGACCTCGCTCGTCGTGGGCACCATCCTCGTGGCCATCAACCAGGGCACCGACATCGTCGTCGGCGTCTTCCCTGCCTCGCTCGCCTGGAAGGTACCCCTGACCTACGCCGTGCCGTTCCTGGTCGCGAGTTGGGGAGCGTTGAGCAACAGCCGTATCGGAGGTGAGCGGAGGCAGGATTAGCATGTGGTGCCACCAGCCCGCCTCCGTCCCCCAGCATGTGGATAACGCGGCTCCTGGCTGTGGATAAGTGTGGCTCGCTGTGGAAAACTTCGTCTTCTTTCCCCGCCTCCGGAGTCTCTAGGGCGATGCGCGCGGTGGCGGCCCTGCACCCGCCGCGCCCATAGATCACGAGGACGGACCCGCTGTCCACACTTCGCCCACCGGGGGACCAGAGACCCATCCCCAGACCGGGTCGCCTACTACGACGATGATTATCCCGTCATTAAGAATGGTTTACACTTGTGAAAATCGTCGTCGTCGAAAGACGCTTTCCACAGTCAGCGAATCTCGCCTCTCGCCGGTCAAGGACATATGGTCTCCCCGAGTGGGCTGAGCTGTCTACGCTGCGGGAAGAGGTACCCGCCCGACGACATCGTCACTGGCTGTGATCAGTGTCGAGCACAGAATCATGGCGCCAACCTGAGCGTGGTCTACGACCCCAGCGTGCAGCGCGAGGTGCTCGAACCCTGCTCCCGGTCGAGCTGGGGCACGCGATCTGGCTGGGCGAGGGTGAGACGCCGCTGGTCCGGGCAATCAACCTGGGTGCGGAGCTCGGCCTGGACGCGCTCTACCTGAAAAACGAGACCCGAAACCCGAGCGGGTCCTACAAGGACCGCATGGCAGCGGTGCTGGTCGCCCGAGCCCGCGAGGTCGGAGCGAGAGTCGTGACCATCGCCTCGTCCGGCAATGCCGGGGCGGCTCTGGCTGCCTACGCGGCCGTCGGCGGTCTGGGGTGCGTCGTCTTCGTCAAGGCCGACGTCCCATTGGCCTCGAAAGCCCAGATGCTCGCCTACGGCGCCAAGCTGCTCGCGGTGCCAACCGGACGGGATCGCTGGACGCCGATGAGGCTGGCGGTGGAGGAGTACGGCTGGTACTGCGCCTCGAACTACCTGCAGCCGCCCATCGGCAGCAATCCGTTCGGAGTCGAAGGCTACAAGACGCTGGCGTTCGAGGTCTGGGAGCAGCTCGGTCGAGAGGCGCCCGACGTCATGGCCTTGCCGGTCTGCTACGGCGACGGCCTCTGGGGCACGGCCAAGGGCTTCGGGGAGCTGGCTGCCCTGGGCTTCGCTCGGCGCGTTCCGCGATTGGTGGCCGGCGAAGTCTTGGGCCCACTGACCCGGGCGCTAGAGCAGGGCTTGGAGGAACCCGAACCGATCGAAGACGGCTCGACCGTGGCGATCTCGATAGGCGGTGGCCAGAGCACTCATCAGGCCCTGCACGCCCTGCGCGAGACAGACGGGCGGGCCGTGACGGTTGGAGACGACGAGCTGCTCCACTGGCAGGCCGAGCTGGCTCGCAGAGAAGGCATCTATGCCGAGGTCTCGAGCCTCGCCTCGGTCGCCGCCCTGGCTCGCCTGCGCGAACAGGACCGGCTTCGCCCCGGCGCGGTCGCGGTCGGCGTGATCACGGCGAGCGGGCTGAAGGATCCAGGCGCGGGCGGCTGGCTGGCCGACAAGGTGCCCGGGGGCGAGCCCACCCTGAAAGAGATGGAGCGGGCGCTGCGCGAGGTATACGGGGTCGACCCGAGTAATCTTGGTGGATAACGAACACAACGGCGCCATTCAGATCGGTCGACCCCGATCGACTGACCATTGTGGTTGGCATGTCGGATGATCAGGCAGCGCGACCTGAGTGCGCGAGTTCAGGCTACTCATCCTCCCCGGGTGACTCACGCACGTCTGCATCGTCGTCGGCGTCCAGCTCCCCCTGGATGCTTTCGGCGAGGTCGTTGACCATGACCCAAAGGCCAGGGTTATCGCCTCGAACCGCTTAATGGCAGTGTCGGCGTCTTCGATGATCTCGCGCTCGTCCATGTGCGCCAGGGAAAGCAAGTCTTCAGCCAGGTCGGGATTGGTCCGGAGCACTTACGCCGCCAAGCGCAGCGTCAGCAGGAGAGACCTGTCCCCTGCCCGGCGGATGCCCGGCTATTCTTCGATATGGCGGACGCCCTCAGGCTCTGGCTAACCCCTCCTCCGACAGGCGCCTTGACGGGCCTCAAGTAGGTGCAGTACCGGACACGTCAGTGGCGGAATGGGACTGTCCGGCGGTCCCATTCTCGTCAAACAGAGCAGAGTTGTCGTGGCGTGACGCCGTTGTATGTGGGGAAGGCCGATAGCCTGACAGGCGTCCGCGGCCGTCTCAGAGAGCACGTGGCGAAGATAAAGGAGCGCGTGAACATTGAAGTATCCCATGTCACGTGCCGCTATCTCACCATCCGACAGAAGTGGGAGGAGGCTCGCGCGGAGGATGTGCTCATCAGGCGGTATGACCCACCGTGGAATAAGATGACGGGCTTTGGAAGCCACCCACCGGGGGCCGGCCGTCCGGCGCTACCCAGCTACCTCAACCAATGGGAGCAGCAGTACCCGCGTAAACGGTCTGGCTAGATCAGCGCCTAACCACAACCGCCGCTTCGTAGAGCTCCGGACGACCGTTACGGGGTTTCTGTCTTAAGCCAGTCCCGACAATGCTGTCTCCAACCCGTTTCGAGCGAATCCGCTCAGTGTCAGCATCGAGTCCTTGGAGCCGGGCGATCTGGGCCAATATTTCATCGACCCGGAACTCTACTCCTTGCAGCAGCGAGTTGCCGACCACGACAACGGCATGACCGTTAGGCCTGAGTAGCGCGCCGACGATCTGAAAGAAGCGATAGCTGTCGTTGAAATACGAGGCAGCGTAGTTCGCCCAGCCAGCGCCGCCATAGACGCGCTTCTCTACGTTGAGAGTCCGCAACTCCGCCAACTGCGTCTCTAGGCTCGGCAACTTGAAACACAGATCTATTGGACGGCCCTCGCGGACCGTCTGCCAGAACTTCCCGAAGCTTTGGGTCTCAAAACGCTGTAAGTCCCTCGGACGGTGCACAAATCCGAGCCAGTAGAGTTGGGGGCGCGTGTTTCGAACGTAGTGATAGTTGTTGAGATATGGCGGCGAAGTGATTACTAGATCGATCGACGCGGCGGCCAGGTAATTTCGTGCTTCAAAAAAGCTGCAATCAAAAAAGTCCGCACTAGGAGTAACCGGCAGATGCTTGAGGTCGCGCACCAGTTCCGCGATGTCCTGCCGCACGTGCTCCAATTTATTGGCGATAATTGAGCAAACGGACGAATTCAGTACGAGTGGCTTACCCAGCTTCGCTCTGGAACAAAGACTTGGTTCGTATGAGTAGTTAGAGTACGAGATCATGGTCGAGCCAACTGCCAGCGAGAAATACTCCTCAATGACAATGTCTTGGATGCTTCGAATAAAGTCGAGAGTGAAGAGGACCTTTAGCTCGACCGGTCTGCTGTAGAAAGACTCACGGGCACGGAAGAATTCCGGCGGCTGGGCCAGGGGTAGGGGGCCGGAATAGGGTCCTCCTTGGGGTGCCGATAGCGTCCACCATTGGTCAATCTGCCGCTCCACCGGCAGCATGAACGCCCTGTACCGGTCAATGGTCCCTCGGAGCCGGTCAAGGTCGACGCGCGCTGTCCCCAACTTGCAACGGGCGGCCAGGGCGGCAAAGGGATTCAATTCAAAGCCGCAGGTATGAAAGCCGCGGCGAAGCGCCTCGAGGTTGGTTGTACCGACGCCGGCGAAGGGGTCAAGAACGCATGCGCGCCCAACGGCATCCGGGCCAAGGTAGCGATCGAGCACTGAGTTGACGAAGTCGGCTGAGAATCCGGCAATCCAGTTCACCCACCGGTGAATGGACATGCCTTTGTTTCCAGTAAAGTTCGGATCCCGGAGTCCGTTGGCCTCGGGCCCCGCGTGTGACCAGAGACGCAGTTGCGATGTAGAACCCGACCCGGACGCTGTCACGCTCCCGTCGCAACGCCGGCTCCGCGCCTCACCACCGCCGGCCCCACCGCAACATTCTAGAACAGATGTCCTACGGTGTCAAAGGGTGCTAGCCGGCGCTGCGCGTGCCCTTTTTCCCCTGGGTCTTCCGCTGCACGCGAGAGAAGTCTTCTTCTGTCCAGATCAGTGCCTTGTTGGACATGGTCTCCATGTCACGTCGTCGGAGATCCTCCAGCGATGGTTTCGGAGCGTCGGTCCGCTTGAGGTTGAGCGTGCTCTTCAGTTCGTTGTAGCGCGTGAGCGCTCTACTGAGTGATCTGAAGCGGCCGACATGTTCCCCCCTGAAGATCACGTAGTAGTAACCGTCGTTTGGCGTAGCTGGGGTGTCCTGCTCGACGGAAAGGCCATGACCCTCGACCGCTTGCCGATACACTCCACAGCCTCCCGCAGTTGCTGTCCGCCAATGATAGCGCGTTCAGGGCGTGGGTCTGTCCTGCGCCGGCTCGGCCAAGAGCCTGGAGGTTTCAGTATGAGTGTGCTTCGCCCGTGGTCGACGGGAATGGCGCCCGGCGGGGGAGAATTTGGGGCGGCGTGGGCGCAAACCATTCCGTCCGGGAGGCTGTGCCGTGAGTACAATCCAGCAGTAACCAGTGCTCCGGTGGGTAAGAGGCGGGGTGTTCGCCATGCCATTCACCCTAGACGACCTGGATCGGCTGATCATTCGGGTCGGCATGTCGGATAAGAGGCTGCGCGACCTGACCGACACGCAGTTCACCGCCTGGCTGCGTTCGGTCGGCGCTCAGGGAACCATCAACTACACGCAGCCCAGTCCGGGCCAATTTGACATCGCAATCGACGAGCGCGTCCGGGTCCTCAACGAGCTGGAGGCGTCCGGCTTCCACATCCCCGGCGTGATGGGTACTCCAGACTCCGCCCAGACGCCGAGCGACCTTGAGCCGGCCGCCCTGTCGGGACTGAAGGCTTCGCTCGATGCGGCCGCGGGCCAGATCGAGGCCGCCCGCGGGCTAGCCCAGCAGTTGGGCGAGATCGATCCACGCATCAACTTACGCCAGTCGATCGACGGGATCATGGCCCTCCTCGACGCGGCCCGCGGCGCCGTCGACCGCGCGCTCAGACAGACGACCGAGCAGTGACGACGGACCACGTGGGGCTGCCGTATCGGCTATCGTCCGTCGTCAATCGTCGATCTCCACGACCTGGCCATCGTAGGCCAGCTCGACCCCGGTCGGCAGTTCGGCATTGATGGCCGCGTGGTCGACCTCGTGCGTCAGGTGCGTCAATAGCGTCCGATGGGGCCGCAGCTCTTGGGCGACGTCGATCGCCTCGGGGATCGAGAAGTGGGTCGGGTGCGGGCGATAGCGGAGCGCGTCGATGACCAGCAGCTCGAGGCCTGCCAGCAGCGGCATCGAGCGGGGCGGGATGCCGTTGCAGTCGGTCAGGTAGGCGGCGTTCCCAATCCGCCACCCGGTCGCCGTGATCCGCCCATGCTGCAGCTCGACCGGAGTGACTCGCACACCCAGCGCCGCAAAGGGCCCTTCGACCACCTGATAGCTGACGTGCGGGATGGCGCCGATCCAGGGCGTGCCCGCGAAGGCGAAATCGAACCGCTGGCGCAGCGAGGCCTCCGTGTCGGCGTTCCCGTAGCAGGGGATCGGCCCGCCGAGCACGGCGTTGAACGCCTTCAGATCGTCCAGGCCACCCACGTGGTCGGAGTGATAGTGCGTGAACAGGACCGCGTCCACGCGCCGAATCCCGGCCCGCAGCGCTTGCAGGCGCAGCTCGGTGGCCGTGTCGATCAGAAAACCGGCCCCGTTCACGTCGACGAACGCCGAACAGCGCGTGCGCTGGTTGCGCGGGTTCTGGGACCCGCAGACCCCGCACGGGCAGGCGATCACGGGCACCCCATGCGAGGTCCCCGTCCCCAGCAGCGTTACGCGCATACGAGCGATGAGGAATGAGGAAGTGAGCGGCGAGGCGCGCGCACGCTGGAAGAATACACCGAGCCCCTCAGACGGTCAGCGTGAGGCCGTCTTCGGCCAACTCCTCGCCCACCTCCGCCCGTCGGGCGAGCATATCGGCGCTCATGTGCGTCAGGATGATACGCCCGCAGGCCAGCCGCGCCCGCTGATCGCGCAGCGTGGCGTAGTCGAGGTGATACTCGATCGGCTTCTCGAATGTGTACGCCTCGCAGATGAACAGGTCCGCCCCGCCGGCCGCCTCCGCGAGCGCATCGCTCCACGCGGCGTCGCCCGAGTAGGCCA
>WNGF01007693.1_pt1 | contig 15126 bp, 15 predicted proteins | sample 5400641 | NCBI WGS metagenome assembly WNGF01 (sample SAMN13153371, study PRJNA577476) | soil metagenome | isolation source: 80 cm soil or saprolite under grassland replicate 2 | place: USA:California | collected 2016-06-15
TCTCTTCTTCGGTCATCGTGCGGTAGCCGCCCGGGCCGCCCATGTTGATATTCCACGCGCCGCCCCCTGTCCCTCCGAACGGACCGCCGCCGCCGAACCCGCCGAATCCCTGTCCCGACTGCTGCGCCTGCTCATACATCCGCCAGTTCGCGCCGAGCTCGTCGTACTTCCGCCGCTTCTCGGGATCGCCGAGCACTTCGTATGCCTCGTTGATCTCCTTGAAGCGCGTCTCGGCGGACTTGTCCCCCGGGTTGACGTCCGGATGGTGCTTGCGCGCAAGCTTCCGGTACGCCTGTTTGATCTCCTTGTCGGAGGCGGACTTCGTCACGCCGAGCGTCTGGTAGTAGTCCTTGAATTCCATCTACTGCTTCGCTGAATCGCTGCAATTGCCATAATTGCCATAATTGCCATAATTAAAAATTCAAAAATTCACGGAACGAAATTTTGGCAATTCCGGCGATTCTGCCATTTTTGGCAATTCACAACCCCACCATCTCACTAATTCTCTTCAACTCGTGCGCGATGCGGCGCCGCGCGTCGGCGCGTCCTGACTCCTGGTTCATCAGCGGGCGGATGCGCTGGATCGACTCCGCGATCGACAGCAGCCGCTGCACGCCGGCGAGGTTGATCCCCGCTTCTTCGACGAGGTGCTTGATCACACGCAGCCGTTCGAGCTCGTCGCGCGAGTAGATCCGCATGCTGCCGATCGTCCGCGTCGGCCGTACGAGGCCCAGTCGCTCGTACTTGCGGAGCGTCTGCGGGTGCATGTCGAGCAGCCGCGCCGCCGTGCTGATAAAGTAAAGGTCCGGATCCATCGCAACCTTGCGTCGAACCAAATGTAGGCCTTGATACGGATCGCGTCAAGGTCAGGCCGGTGAATGCACATCCAGCTCAGCGATTTACTGACCGTTGGTCTGCTCGTCGTTCTCGAGGGGCTGCTGAGCGCGGACAATGCGCTGGTCGTCGCCGTGATGATCCTGGGGCTGCCACGGCGACAGCAGAAGAAGGCGCTGCGATACGGCTTGATCGGTGCGTTCGCGTTTCGCATTGCGGCAACGCTGCTGGCCGTGTACCTGATTCAACTGGCGTTCGTGAAGCTGCTCGGCGGGCTGTACCTCGTCTACCTCACATACCAGCATTTCTTCCGGAGCGGCGACGCCGAACAGCGCAGCAAGCCGCGTCCCGCCAGACCATGGCTCGGTCTCTCGGCGCTCTGGGGAACCGTCGTGAAGGTGGAGCTGGTGAACATCGCCTTCTCGGTCGACTCGATCCTGGTCGCCGTGGCGATGTCGTCCAAAACGTGGGTGGTGCTGGCGGGCGGGTTGATCGGCATCGTCGCGATGCGTGTCGTGATCTCGCAGCTCCTCGCGATCGTGCGGCGCTACCCGACGCTCGTCGACGGCGCGTTCATCATCATCGCGATCGTGGGCCTGAAGCTGCTGATCGAGTACGCCGCGGCGATGAGCTGGATCAATTTCGAAATGCCGAAATGGTTCTCGCTCGGCGTGATCGCGGTCGTGTTCCTGATCGCTTACCTGATCGCGCGGCGCAGAGGTCCCATCCCGGAGCCGGAGGATGAGGCCGCGGCGGCGTTTTTGGAGAAAAACAAATAGGGCGGGTCTGAGAGACCCGCCCTATTGGATCTTGAGTTCCAGCGTCTTCGATTCTCCCTCGTCCAGCGTGAACTTCTTCGCATTGACCTTCAGCCGCTCGAGGACTTCCGGATCGTTCCACTCACCGTCCGGGAGGTACTCGACGGCGGCGGCGTAGTAGCCCCCCGGCGGCAGCGACTTCACTTCGAACCTGCCGTTCTGATCGGGTCTCCGCCCGGCGACGTAGCGCGTATTCGGGAGCGTCCAACGCTGCGGATCGTCGGAGAAGATCACGAGCGTGTAGTCCTTGACCGGTTCGGATCCGGAGCCCGTGACGGTGCCGGACACCTGCGACAACTTCGACGTCAACGCGATCTCGACGCCCGTCACCGCTTCGCCCGGCTTGAACTCCATCCCCGTGTCGGTGATGTCGGTGCCGTTCACGCGCACCGATTTCACCATCCAGCCCGCGGGCACGTTCATCAGCCGGAGCAGCCGCGTTCCCGAGAGGCCGCGCACGTCGAATGTGCCGTCCGCCTTGACGCTGTTCGCGCCGCCGCCCATGGTCAGCATCGGCGCGCCGTCGCCGTCGGCGGGTACCGGCATCACGCGGATGTTCGTGAGGTTATTCGGCGCTGCGCCCCCTTCGAACGTCAGACGTCCGGCAGCCGAGGCCCCCTTCGACGTCACGAGCACGACGTTGGAGAGGTCCTCGCCGCTGACGCTGATTGGAAGCGAGCCCACCTCGCTGTCGCTGCCCCCCTCGGCGCCGCCGCCGATGCGCGCGGTGAACGTCATGTTGTCCCCGCCGCCGCTCATCGCGATCTGGAGGGAGCGGGATTGCAGGACGTAATCACCGGGTGCGACATTCGCGATCGTGAACGCGCCGTTCTTGTCCGATCGCCCGGTGCCGCCCATCATCATTCCAGCCCCCTCCATGTTTTTCGGTGCCGCCGTCACGAGCGCCCCCTCGACAGGTTTCCCCTCGGAGCTCAGCACGAGGCCGCTGACTTTCGCCAGCCGTACCGGCAGCAGCGAGAAGTCGGTGTTCTGCGCTTCCTGTCCGGCCGCCACGGCGATCTTCTGCGCCTCGGAGCCGTTCGGCGTGCCCGGGAAGTACGTCGGCGCATAGCCGGAGCTCGGGTTGGATCCGACCGGTCCGCCGCTGCCGCCGCCTCCCATCATCGAGGCCATCGCCATCTCCATGGCCATCATTTCAGCACCGCCGCGCACGGTCGCGCTGACGTAGTAGTCGCCAGGCGACAGCCCGTAGATCCTGAACTGCCCGAGATCGTTCGTCGTCGCGCTTCGCCCTGTCGGCATCAGCTTTCGACGTCCGCCGGCCCAGGCGGATCGCATCGCCATCACCATCGCATCGGCCATCGGGTCCCCGAACTCGTCCACGACGCGTCCCGAGATGACGCTGCCGCGCGGCATCGAGAAATCCGCCTTGTCCATCATCTGGCCGTCCGTGAGATCGACGGGTTTGCCCTGCTCGAAGGGACGGGTCTGGCCGTACTGGACGGCCACATATCCCGCCTTCGACGCCGACATGTTGAAGCGTCCCGCAGGCAGGTCGCGGAACTCGTAACGCCCCTCCGCATCGGTCATCGCGGTCTTCGACCCGATGTCAGTCCCGGAGATGCGAATGATCGCGCGGCGGACGGGCGCGCCGGTGTCGGCGGCGATGGCGCGGCCGCGCAGCCGGCCCGTCCCGGTCTTCGGCTGCCGCGGTCCCATGCCCGGCAGCTGCATCGGCAGCTCGGAGCTCTGGCCGTTGATGATGACCTGCTGCCCGCCTTCGCCGCGCAGCGGCTTCGGCGAGGTCTCGCCGTAGCCCGCGAGAATCTCAGTGCGGGCGGAGGCGGACGAGGTCTCGCCGTAGCCCGCGAGAATCGCAGCGCGGGCGGAGACGGGCGCGCGCGCCTCGGCGCCCGCAAGCAGCGCGAGTACACAAACAGTCGTAATGTTCAGAATTCGCATATGGACTCTTCTTCGCTGGTGCATCTTCGGTGGTGCCGGCCTTGAGGCCGGCCATTCGCCAGCCGTGTCTTCGGAGAGGATTCTCACACGCGACGGGGGTTAAGGATGTTAAATCTGCCGGCGACCGCGAAACCCGCCGCACTCGCCATGACCCCGGCCAGCACGGGCGAAACGAGCCCGTATCCGCGCCCGTTCGTCAGCACATGCACGATGAGGAGGACCGGCACGCCGCTGAAGAGCGACGCGAGACCATGTGCGCGGCCGGCGCCGCGCACGAACAGAGCGCCGACGACCGGCACGAACAACGTAACCGTCAGGATCGCGTAGAACACTCCCACCGCCGCGCGCACGCTGCCGTAGATCATCGCGATGCCGACGCCGCAGACGGCGCCCGCGACCGCCGCCAGCCGCGCGACGCGCAGCAGCTCGCGGTCCGTGGCGCCGGGGCGCGCGAACGCGCGATAGAGATCCCGCGAGGCAGACGTCGCAAGCATGAAGAGCACGGCGTCCGCAGAACTGACTTCCGCCGAAAACACCGCCGCAAGCGCAATCATGCCGACCGATTCCGGCAGCGCCTGCGCCAGCATCGCCGGCAGCGCGAGATCCGCGTGCGCGAGAGAGGGGGTCACCGTCCGCGCCGCGACGCCGATGAGTGCCGGCGCGCAGGCGAACAGCAGGAGTGCGATTCCATTCCACGCGATTCCGCGGCGTGCGGCTGATTCATCCCGCGCACCGAACGCCTTCTGCAGCAGTCCGGGGGAGACGATGAACGCGGGACCGAGAAGAAACAGGAGCCGCCAGCCTGATGCGGGTCCGGTGCTCGCGAACACATCGGTGGCCGAGACGCTGGTCGCGTGCCATCCGCCAGAGGCATGCAGCGAATACGGCACCGCGATCGCGAAGCCTGCGACGATGACGACGAGCTGCACGAGGTTCACCCACGCGGTGCTGAGAAGCCCCCCGGCGGTGAAGTACGACACGCTCACGAGGGCGCCGATGGCGCACCCTGTCAGCGGAGAGAAGCCTGCGACGACGTGAAGGACGGCCGCGACGCCGAGGAGCTGCGCCGCCAGGATCGTGAGCGTGCCGAGCCAGATCAACGCCGCGACGAGCCCGCGCATCGCGCGCCCGTAGCGTCGCTCGAGGAAGTCGCCGACGGTAAGGTCATGATGCGCCGCTGCCTCGCGCCAGATGCGCGGCGCGATCACCCAGGCGAGCACGAGCGATCCGATGCCGGCGGATCCGTTCCACCACCAGGCGCTCAGGCCCTCCGTGTATGCGAGCGACGTCGCGCCGACGGTGGAGCTCGCGCCGATGTTCGCGGCGAGGAACGTCGAGAAGATCAGGCCGGGACCGAGCGCACGGCCGGCGACGAAGAACTCCGCCGCGCGTGCCCGCCGGCCGATCCACAACCCGAGCGCGATGAAGAGGGCAGCGTAGGCGACGAGCAGCGCGAACGCGACGTTCAACTACTTCATGTCCCGCGCGGCGGGATATCCGGGAATGCCCGTCGCCGCCCGGGCGGCGCGCACAATCGCGTCCGCGACCGCATCGGCCGCGAGCGCGCCGAGCTGATCGAGATCGACGGCCCCGGTTCGCGTGCCGGTCGCGAGCGAGAACACGATGTCTCCGTCCACGGTCAGATGCGCAGGATAGAGCGCGCGTGCGTAGCCGTCGTGCGCCATCTGCGCGAGCTTCGTCGCCTGCACCTTCGTCAGAGCGGCGTTCGTGGCGACGATGCCGAGCGTCGTATTCGCGCCAGGCACGGCTGGCGCGCGCGAGTGCCCACGGAGCAATGCACGCACGTCCGCGATGGATCGGCCGTCCTCGGTGCGGCCGCCGGCGACGAACTGGCCGGTCGCCGGGTCGACCACATTCCCGGCCGCGTTCACGGCAACGATCGCCGCGACGACGAGGCCGTCGGGAAGCTCGATCGCGGAGGTGCCGATGCCCCCCTTCATGCCGCGATCGGCACGGACCCATTTGCCGATGGTGGCGCCTGCGCCAGCGCCCACGTTGCCTTCGATCACGGGCGACGTGGTCGCCGACCGGGCCGCCGCGTAACCGCAGTCCGGACCGGGACGAACGGTCGCATCGCCAATCGACAGGTCGAACAGGATCGCAGCTGGCACGATTGGAATGACGCGCCCGCCGTACGGGAATCCGATGTGCTTCTCTTCGAGGTACTTGATGACACCGTCAGCGGTGGCAAGACCGAACGCGCTGCCGCCTGACAACACGATCGCGTGGACCTGCTGCACGAGGTTCGTGGGATTCAGCAGATCGGTCTCGCGTGTTCCAGGCGCGCCGCCGCGAACATCGACGCCCGCAACCGCGCCCGCTTCCGCGATCACGACCGTGCAGCCCGTCGGTCGTTCTGAGAGCGTGTGATGTCCGACCTTGAGTCCAGTGACGGCCGTCAGCGTGCGGTTCTGCTGTTGCATGACGTCGGTGGTGCCAGCCTTTAGGTTGGCCTTCCTGATAACGGTGGTGCCGACCTTTAGGTCGGCCTTGACGGGCGGCTCAACCGACGCGAAGGCCGACCTGAAGGTCGGCGCCACCAACGCGAAGGCCGACCTGAAGGTCGGCACCACCAATGCACAACACATTAACGCTGCAGCGATGCGGATCATTGCGGACTCGCGACGATCGGCAGCGGCCGGCCCGACGAGTAGCGGTCGATCGTCTGCAGGACCGCGTCCGCCATGGCATCCGCGAAGCGCGGATGATCGTTGACCGCCCGCGCGCGCACCATCGGAATCGAAACATGGCGGCACACATCGGCCGCTTCGACATCCAGATCGTAGAGCACTTCAATGTGATCGCAGAGGAAGCCGATCGGGCTCAGGACGGCGGCGGCCAGCCCGCGCGTGGCTTCCTCCCGCAGATAGTCACAGACGTCAGGGCCGAGCCAGAGATCCTCGGGACGCCCGCTGCGGCTCTGGTAGACGAGCACGTGATCGATCGGTGCCGCCCGCTCGAGCTTCACCCGAACCATTTCCGCAACTGCTTCGGCCGTCTCGTGCAGATGGCGCTGATAGGGAAAGCGGGCGGCCATCGTTTCCGGAATGCTGTGCGCAGTGAATATCAGGCGTGCGCGATCGCGCATCGGCGGCGACAGGCGCTGAAGCGCTTCGATCGCGTGATCCGCGTTCGCTTCGATGAAACCAGGGGCGGTGTGCCAGTCGCCCACGTACACGACCTCAACGTCGGCGAGCCCGCGTTCGCGGACCGTTGCGCGCGCCGCGTCGACGTTCTCGCGATACTGCGTGCAGCTCGAGTAGCTGCGCTGCGCCGCGGCGAGAAACCCGACCGCGCGCCGCACACCGGCGCGGGACATTTCCGCAAGCGTGTCGGCAAGGAACGGGTGCCAGTTGCGCATGCCGACGTAGACGCGGAGCGGGGTCCCGCGCTCCGCGAGACGCGATCGGAGGAGGTCCGCCTGCTTCAGCGTCAACTCCGTCAGCGGCGAGACGCCGTCGAAGAGCTCGTAATGGTGCGCCACTTCCTCGACCCGTTCGGGCCTCACGCGCCGTCCGCGCAACACGTTCGCAAGAAACGGTCGGACGTCCTGGCGCCCCTGCGGTCCGCCGAACGCGACCACGAGCACGGCATCAAAAGGACAAGACAAGATGGGAATTATATAGTGGCAGGTGGATGTCTCGGCGAACCCACCCGGCGCGTTTCACCAGCCTTCACGTCCTTCTTCTTCTTCTCGCGATCGCGTCGGTGGTCGCCGACGAACCGTCGCGATGGGCGAACCGGTCCGGCATGCTGCGGCACGCCGAGTGGGACGGCGTGCTCCCGGCTGACCTCGTCACGCCGCTGTTTCTGTTTTTTCTGGGCAGCGCCATCTCCTTGTCGGAACGCACACTGTGCTTGCCTGCGCTGATAACGATCGCGGTCGCGCTGTGCGTTGCCGGACTCGCCGTCAACGGTCTCTCGCGGCCGGACCTCGCGACGTGGCGCGTGACCGGCGTGCTGCAGCGCGCCGGCGTGACGCTCGCGATCGCGACCGCAGCGAATGTCCTCGCAACCGGCGATTATCGCCGTCGGATCGCGCTGCTCGCATCGATCGCCGGGCTCATCACGCTCACGTACTGGCTGGTGATGGCGCACGTGCCTCCGCCCGGCGGCGCCGCCGGCGATTTCTCGCCGGGCGCGAGTCTGGCCGCGTGGCTCGATCGCGTGACGCTCGGCTCCCACGCCTGGAGCGCCGACTGGGATCCGGACGGAGTTCTCAGCACCGCAGCTTCGATCTCGACCGTACTCGCGGGGCTCATCGCTGGTATCGCAATCACATCGACTGCCCACCGCACCCGGACGATCCTCGAGCTGACCGGAGCCGGCGCCGGCGCGATCGTCATCGGGATCCTGGGGACATTCATGGTCCCAATCAATCGATCGCTGTGGAGCGCCTCGTTCGTCGTGTCGAGCGCCGGCGTGGCCGCGATCCTCTTCGGCGCGTGGTGCTGGTTCGCGCAGCCGCGATGCTGAAATCCCAAGGCGCGCCGATGAACTCGGGCCTGAGCGCACGATTCGGCCTGACGCGGCCGATCTGGATGCTGGGGTGGGTGAGCTTCTTCACCGATATGGCCAGCGAGATGATCTATCCGCTGCTGCCGCTCTTCCTGACGCAGGTGCTCGGCGCGGGCGCCATGTCGCTTGGCGTGATCGAAGGGGCCGCCGAAGCGGCGAACAGCGGGCTGAAGGTGCTCTCAGGATGGCTGGCGGATCGCTGGCGCTCGCCGAAAAAGCTGGTGCTCGCGGGTTACGGCCTCGCGTCGAGCGCTCGTCCGCTGATCGGGATCGCGACCGCGTGGCCGCAGGTGCTCGCGATCCGCTTCTCCGATCGGCTCGGCAAAGGGATCCGCGGAGCTCCGCGCGACGCCATGCTCGCCGACATGGCGCGCGCCGACGCGCGCGGGCGCGTGTTCAGCTTTCATCGCGCGATGGATCACGCAGGCGCCGTCACGGGCCCGCTGATCGCGTCGCTCTTCCTGTACTTCCGTCCAGCCGACTACCGCACGCTGTTCCTGCTGACGATCATCCCCGGCGTCATCGTCATTCTCTTCATCCTGCGTCTGCCCGATCGCGCAAACCCCGTAGAACCTCGAACCTCGGAGAACCCTGAAAAACTCCGCGGAACCGTGCCGAACCTCGGGTCGCCGTTCTACAAAGCGATGACGGTGATCCTGCTGTTCTCGCTCGGGAACGCGAGCGATGCGTTCCTGCTTCTGCGGCTCAGCGATCTCGGCACCCCATCGTTCTGGATTCCGCTGCTGTGGTCCGCCCTGCACATCGTCAAAGTGGGATCCTCGCTCGTAGGCGGCGCCTTGTCCGACAAGTTCGGACGGCGATCGCTCATCGGGCTCGGGTGGCTGTGGTACGCGGCGATTTACGCCGGCTTCGGTGTCTTCGACACACGCGCGGCGATCATCGCGATCTTTCTCGCGTACGGGTTGTACTTCGGGTTCACCGAAGGCAACGAGAAGGCGTGGGTCGCCGACATGGCTCCCGCACACGCCCGCGGTACCTCGTTCGGGATCTACAACGCGGTCCTCGGCGTCGGGACGCTGGCGGCAAGCCTGCTGTTTGGATGGATCTGGACGCACGTCTCGCCGCACGCCGCCTTTCTGACGGGGGCGGGGCTGGCGCTTCTCGCGTCGGTGCTGCTATTTGCGCTGTTTCGCCGCGGCCGCTGACGGGGCGCGGGCGCTCAGGAACCGCGCGACTTCCTGGTTGTCCGGAAAATCGCGCGCGAGCCGTTCGGCCAGTTGCGTGGCGACAGCGAAGTCGCGTTCGCGCACGGTCATGTCCCACAGCGCGAAGTCCGCCTCGGCGCGCGTGAAGAAGTCGGCCTCCATTTTCGATGCATCCTTGACGGCAGCCATCCCGCGCTTCTTGTTGCCGCCGCCGAGAATCCAGCGCGTCCCCCAGGGCATCCGGGTGTTCACGATGTAGTCGATCCAGCCGCGTGCCACGCGCGCGCGCACGTGTTTCGGATTCAGCTTCAGCACGGCATCGAGGGATTTGCGCGCTTCCCAGTATTCATCCCAGCCGGTCTTGTGTCCGAGGAGCCCGAGCTCGAGCCAGACGTAGTTCAGATCCAGCTTTCCAAGGAAGAACAGCGCCTCTTCATCATTCGGCTTCGTCGCCAGCGCCGCCCGCGCGAGCGCCTGGCCGTGATGCAGATCGGTCATGAAGGAGGCGAGCACGCCGGCGCACGCGGCGCAGCGTTTCAGCGCTTCGTTTTTGTCGCCGTCGCGCGCGTCCTGGCCGTTGAGCAGCCCCCGCAGCTGGAAGAGCAGCGCGGAGGTTCTCACTTCGTCGTTCTCGAGCGTCTGCGGAGCCGAGGCCCTCAGCGATTCCGCAACGGCCGCGGCTTCGGCATAATGCGCGTTGTAGAAGAGGCGGTACGCGTCCGTCAGGGTTCGCGCTTCAGGTTGCGCGGCCGCCGGGCGACTGAATGCAGCCGTCGCGAGCAGCGCTCCGCACATCCACCCCCGGGGTCTGATCATCGTGCTCTAAGTGTGGGACTCCCGCGCGGGAATTGCACGTAATCATTTCGTGATGCGCGAGGAAACGCTGGGGTGGAGCGGGGTATAATCGGAGTTCGCTCCCCACGGCGAGAGCCCGAACCGATCTCCTGATGACACAGATTCTCGTTACCAATGATGATGGCGTCCGCTCGGACGGCATTCATGCGCTTGCGGCGGCGCTCGCGCCGCTCGGCGACGTCACGATCGTCGCGCCGCATCTCGAGGCCAGCGCGATCGGCCACGCGCTCACGCTGCGTCGTCCGCTCCGGATGGAGCGGCTGCGCGACCGCGTCTACGAAGTCGATGGCACGCCGACCGACTGCGTCAACATCGCGCTGACGCAGATCTACAAAGGCGCGCCCGCGCTCGTCGTCTCCGGCATCAACAAGGGGTTCAACCTCGGAGACGACGTGACGTATTCGGGGACCGTGTCGGGCGCACTCGAAGGAGCGCTGCTGGGCGTGCCGAGCATCGCCGTCTCGCTCGAGCGTATGAGGAGTGAGTACGACTTCTCGCATGCGGCCACGGCGGCTGCGACAATCGCTGCGATGGTGCTGCGGGGGGGCGTCCTCGCGGGGCAGACGTTCCTCAACATCAACGTGCCGGCCGGCAAACCGAACGGGTTCCGGCTGACGGTGCAGGCCAAGCGCAATCACGTCACGATCGTCGACCCGCGCACCGATCCACGGGGGCAGAAGTATTACTGGATCGAAGAAGGGGAGAACGACTGGGAGCCGCACGATCGCTCGGACTACCAGGCGATTCGCGATGGCTGGATCTCCGTCACCCCACTGCAGCCGGACATGACCAACTACGACGCGCTCGCGAAGCTCGAATCGCTGGCGCTGGAGAGCACCCCATGCGATTCACCCGTTTCGCGCTGACCGCGCTCGCGCTGATCGGTTGGGCGGTTCCCGCCGTCGCCCAGGATGTAGAAGGCTCGAAAGACCATCCGATGTTCTCCCGCATGCCGGGGTACATCATCAGCGACTACGACGCGCAGGATTTCGGTGCGCATACCTTCTACCTCAACACAGCCGGTGAGGAGAAGAATGTCGAGGGCAAGTACTGGCACATCGGTTATTCGATCCCCGAAGGAGCAAAAAAAGCGGGTCCGCTGCAGATCGGCCGCAACTACACCGACCTGCTGGTCAAGCGCGGCGGGAAGAAGCTGTACGAGGATCTGTCGTCCGGCGGCGGATCGACCGTTGCGACGATGCCGGTGGCCGGCGGCCGCACGTTGTGGCTCGCTGTCGATGTCAACAACAACGGTGAAATGTACGATCTCCACATCGTCGAAGAAGCGGGCATGAAGCAGGAGGTCGAGTTCAACGCGGGGCAGCTTGCCGACGCGTTGAAGTCTCAGGGCAGCGTCGCGCTGCACAACATCCTCTTTGATACGGGAAAGGCGACGATCAAGCCGGAGTCCGCGAGTGCCATCGCGGTCATTGGCGATGTGCTGAAGGCCGATCCATCACTGAAGCTGGAGATTCAGGGTCACACCGATAACATCGGCGGAGCCGCGGCGAATCTGAAGCTGTCGCAGGACCGCGCGGCGGCGGTGAAGGTGTATCTCGTGCAGAACGCCGGCATCCCCTCCGATCGATTGACGACCGCCGGATTTGGCGACACGAGACCTGTGGCGCCGAACACGACCGAACAAGCGCGCGCGCAGAACCGGCGCGTCGAGCTCGTAAAGAAGTAAACCGCCGCCCTTCGCGCTTCATGAGCAACCACTGGTCTGAGCATGGCGACATTCTGGTCCACGAGAATCGTGGCTCCTCGATGGCAGGCTGCGTACTCGTCCTCACGGGCACTGTCATGATTCCGTTTATCGCCGCAGGGTGGGTTGCGGTTACTGCGTGGCTCATGTTGTGGACTGCGTTTGGCGTCAACGCGATGTCCAACATCGTTCGCGTGGAATTCGATCGACGATCCGGATCAGTTCGACAGCGTAACGCGCTCGGTCTCAAATGGACGGACCGGCTCGAGGGCTTCGCGTCCGTTCAGGTTGTTCGCGCGACCAGCGCTCGCGGATATCCGCAGATTCGGGTGAACCTGAAGCGCGCCGACGCGCGCGGGCGCCTCGAGAGTTGTTATTATCTGGTGGCAATCTACGGTCTTGTCGGCGACGCCGAGAAGAACGAGGCGCGGCAATGGGGTGACCGGCTCGCCCGGTTTCTGCATCTGCCGCTACATGTCGATCTTTAACAAGCGTGCCGAATTCGTTGCGCTGATTTGCGCCATCACGCCGGCGATGATCTGCTTCGTGTTGCTGACGCCAGTCAGCACGGCGCTCTCTTTGCGGGATATGGCGATATCTTGATGCTGGGGACGCTGAATCCGTCCGTCGGCGTCGCTCGGCGTCATCGTCGAACTGCTGAAGGCGGATCCAGCGCTGAAGCTCGAGATTCAGGCTCACACCGACAACGTCCGCGGCGCCGCGAGGAACCGGAAGCTGTCGCACGACGGTGCGGCGGCGGTGAAAACGTATCTCGTGCAGGACGCGGGCGTCGCCGCCGATCGGCTGACGATCACGGGCCTTGGCGACACGAGGCCCGTCGCAGCGAACACGACGGCAGGGGAAGAGCGCAGAACCGCCGCGTGGAGCTCGTGTATGAACGATTTCAGCGGGGAGCCACGAAGCTGATAGACGAGTTCACTGCCAGTAGACGCTGACAGGCGCGATCGCGGATGTGTTTGTGATAAACTGTTCGTTCACGTCTTAGTCGGGGCGTGGCTCAGTCTGGTAGAGCACTCGGTTCGGGACCGAGGGGTCGGAGGTTCAAATCCTCTCGCCCCGACCAAAACTAATCAACAAAATTGGCCTTCGATCGACGGTCATCGTCGGTTGAAGGCCATTTTTGTGGGCGATTCTAAAATCCAACCGCGCAAATCCTGCTAATCTTTCAGAAATTCGCCAAATTTCGCATCGTTCATGGTAGGTGGTCGACGGACGTTATCGGGCGATTTCGGCGGCAAATCGCTACCCTGACGCTACCCTGAACGCGGACCGGACCTTTGATTACTATTCTTCGAGAGAGGCGCGAACCGCGCCGCGATTGACCGACGGACATGAAGACAAGAACGCGAACGGCCTCGTGTTTTCTGAGTGCGCCATTTGGCGCGGACACTCGGATTCTCGAAGCTGCACTCAAGACCAGAGGATTCCGCGTTGTCGATGGACGGACGCTGGCGCCTGCGGAGCCGTTGCTCGACGAGATTCGCAAAGCGATCGCAGACGCCAGTTTGGTGTGCGTCGTCGCACCGTCCACGCTTTCGGTGAACACCGCTCTTGAGCTTGGCATGGCCGTTGGAATTGCCAAGCGCCTCATCGCGTTTGCGCCGCTCGGGACTCAGTTTCCTAGCGATCTTGCGGGCATCATGTATTGTTCAGCCCCGTTGGACGATTCGAAGGGGATTGCCACCTTCCTCGATGCGTTCCTCGCGCACGGCACCGCGAAAACGAAGCCATCGCGACTATCTACAAGCCGCCAACGCAAGCTATCGAGAGCGCAATCTAGAGATCTCAAAGCGCATCTCATTGCATCGTCAGGAAGGCAGTTCGAGATGGTCGTCAAGGAGTTGTTTGAGCGAGCCGGGTATGTTGTCTCCGAGACCATGGGCGCCGAAGATCGCGGGGCCGATTTCGCGTTGTGGATTGATGGTTTGCAATATGCGTTTGGCAATCCGGTCGTCGTTCAGGTCAAAGATCGGCTGACGGTTCCGTCTGCCGCCCACACCGAACAGGCGCTGCGCGCAGCGATAGAAACAACCCGTAGCCGACTTGGCCTACTTGTATACCGAACCGGCGGCCGATCCGTCGATCGAATTCCCAGTAGTCCAACGTGGCCATTGATCGTCAGCCTTGAAGTGAATGAGCTGATCAAGCTATTGGAGCAGGGCGGTCTTGAAAAGGAACTGATTAACCTTCGAAACGCCGCCGTGCACGGCGTGCCGGCTCGCTAGTGGCCCGACTCGCGGTCCGCTCGATGGCTCGTGCTCTTCAACGTTCAGTCGCCGCGGCTACGTCGGCCGAGAAAGGGCGAGCTCTCGAGGATTTTGTTTGCGCAATATTCGAAAGGGTCCCTGGGGTTGAAATCATCGAGCGAAACGCATTGAATGCGTTCGATACGGAGGAGCTCGATGTCGTCGTGTGGAACGGCCAAGTCCGGCAGGGCCTGCACTTTCTGCCCAATCTACTCTTGGTGGAGTGCAAGAACTGGAGCACGCCGGCTGGGAGCCAAGAGATCAACTACTTCGCCACTCGCCTGCGGCAGCGCAATTGCGATCACGGATTGTTCGTCGCCGCCAATGGAATCACGGGTGTGCCGAACGATCTCACGGCTGCACATTTTCAGCTCGCGACCGCACTTGCATCCGGCATTCGAATCCTAGTGTTCACTGTGGACGAATTACGCCAGTTGCAGACGAGCGACCAGTTGTGCGTCGCTATAAAACGCAAACTGTGCCAGCTCGTCGTAACTGGGACACTGCAGCCGATTGTCTGAATTCTGTGAACGCAAAATGGCGGAGATCAGCGGCATCAGCTTGTTATCCCCCGGAAGTGTGAGAACAGTTGGTCTGGGACGTGGTGCACACGCTAAAACGCGGGGTCGAGAAGAAGCCGGCGTGACTTGGGCCCCCTAATCGAACGTGGGTAGAAGATCCGGGCTGCCGTCCACGATGTTCAGGCGAATATCGTGGCGTATGACCTTATCTGTCAGCTCCGCCGGATATTCTTCGCTGGTCGCGCGAGGGCCTTTCGAATTCGGCTCGCCTAGCAGCTCGACTCGGCGGCCAAGGGAATCGCCGGAGGCTGGGATTCAGGACTCTACACAATGAGAGTGGTCGGCTTGGACTGCGCGACCGACGACGAACGAATCGGCCTCGCGTTGGGTGAACACGACGCCGGCGTGATGCGCGTCACTCATGTGACGGCCTGCTCGCGGGAACGAACCGCAGCGGCGACGGTTGCGAAATGGCTTTCCGGCTCGAAATGCGGCTTG
>WNGF01006793.1_pt1 | contig 15123 bp, 18 predicted proteins | sample 5400641 | NCBI WGS metagenome assembly WNGF01 (sample SAMN13153371, study PRJNA577476) | soil metagenome | isolation source: 80 cm soil or saprolite under grassland replicate 2 | place: USA:California | collected 2016-06-15
TGAGCCCGCTACGAGCCCACCTCCCCAACCCTCGCGCCTCCAAACCGCGCCGTCGCGCCCTCGTGCCGGCCTGACCCCTCACCCTGATGCGGTCAGATCACGTGTCAAACCCGAGCGGTCAATTCACTTGCTAACAACATGTCCCCGATGCTCGTGCGCGTCGGGCGGCGCGCAGCGCGTCAACCCAGGGCCGGCGCGAGGATAGCTTTTGACAGACCCCGTAACTCCGCCTAGACTCCTGCCTAGCCTCGAGCCCAACCGCACCGCAAGGAGGGCGTCATGCGTGACACGCTCATCTCCGGCGACAACCACATCGACCTGACCTACTGCCCTCCTGATCTCTGGTCCTCGCAGGCGCCGGCCAAGTGGAAGCTCCTCGTCCCTCGCGTAGAGGAACTGGAGGACGGCCTCCACTGGTTCGTGGAAGCGCAGGACAAGGGGATGTGGAACGGGGTGGGGCCGGGGTTCTTGAAATACCAGCAGGGAGTCTTCGCGCACATCGACGAGATGAAGGCCCTCGGCTTCGAGTGGGACAGCAACCGGGGCTCGCGGCCGAGGCCGACCACACCCGAGCTGCGGCTCGCCGACCTCGACCGGGACGGGCTCGACGCGGAGATCGTCTACGGCTGCCTGATGATCAACGACCTGATCGTGGTCGGGGAGCAGCGCGCCTGGGCGAACCAGATCTACAACGACTGGGCGGCCGACTTCGCCAAGCGGTCAGACCCCAACCGGATCTTCCCGCTGGCCATCATCCCCAATAACGATCCCCTCGTGGCGGCCGCCGAGGTGCGCCGCTCGGCGGGCATGGGGCTCAAGGGCGGGGATCTGGCCTTCAAGCGGATGAGCCTGCCGCTCTACCATCACGACTGGTACCCGCTGTGGGAGGCCGCGGCCGAGTGCCGATTTCCCATCTCGTTCCACTCCACCGGCTTCAAGGGGCTGCGCGCCCCGGACAGCCCGGAGATGGAAAAGGAGTACACGACCCAGTGGCGGCTCGTGCGGTCGGCCCTCTTTCAGCTCGATACCATGGAGGTGTTCGTCTCGCTGATCGCCTCCGGCGCCTGTGAGCGGTACCCAGATTTCAAGTTCGTTCTGGGCGAGTCGGGGGTGACGTGGCTGCCCTACGTCTTCGACCGCCTGGATACCGAGTACGAGGACCGGGGCCGGGCGCTCGGCTTCTCCATGAAACCCAGCGATTACTTCCGGCGGCAGGGCTATACGACCTACCAGCAGGATCAATACATGGAGCCGATCATCCCGCTCGTGGGCGAGGACAATATCATCTGGGGGGCCGACTATCCGCACCCCGACTGCGTGTGGCCCGAGTCCCGGCGGCACATCGAGGCCAATCTGGGCATGCTGCCCGAGCGCGTGCGCCGGAAGATCACCTCCGAGAACGTGATCAAGCTCTACAACCTCCGCTGAGGCCCGATGTCCTTCGCGCTCTCATGGAGGGGCAGCGGCGGCCGATCTCGAGAAGCTGCTCGCCGTCGATCGCGCCATGGTCGAGAAGGGCAGGCGCAGGGATGAGGCTGCGAGGCACGGAGACCCCGCCGGCATGAAGCGCTCCCGGTGCCAGACTGACAACCCTGCGAGCCGGGAAGGCCAATGAATCCCCTGCATCCGACCGACCGGTACCTGGTGGTCAACGGCCTGCGGCTCCACCTCCTCGACTGGGGCGGGGAAGGCCGCACGCCGCTCTTGCTCCTGCACGGCTTCACGGGGCACGCGCATGCGTGGGACACGCTCAGTATCGCGCTGCAGCCCCATTTCCACGTGTATGCTCTCGACCAGCGCGGGCACGGGGGGAGCGATCCGGCCGAGGTCTATCATGCCGTCGCGGCCTTCGACGACATCAGCGGCGTGGTCGACCAGCTCGCCCTCAGACCGCTGGTGCTGGTCGGCCTCTCGATGGGAGGCCGCAACGCGATGTACTTCACGTCCAAGCGGCCCGAGGCCGTGGAGAAGCTGGTCATCTTGGATATCGGCCCGGAGATCAGCCGCCGCACGACCGAGGCTCCGCCCGGGCCTCCGGAGCCCGAGTTCTGGGAGAGCAGCGAGCAGGCGGCCCAGCATCTCTACCGCGCCAATCCCTACCCGGGCATCCACTACTACCGCTGGGTGGTGTCGACGAGCCTCACGGAGCGTCCCGACGGCCGCCTCGTGTGGGCCTGGCATCCGAGCATCAAGCAGCAGCGATCGCCGGCGGACATTGATTGGTGGAGCGTCCTGCGGGCGATCACGCCACCGACCCTGGTGCTCCGCGGAGCGGAGAGCACGATCCTGGATCGCGATATGGCGGAACGGATGGCTCAGGAGCTTCCGCAGGGCCGCTTCGTCGAGATCCCGCGCGCGGTACACACGCTGCACGAGGACAACCCCGATGCGGTGCTGGCCGCCCTGAGGGATTTTCTCGGCTTTTGATGGTCCGCGGCGGCCACGGCTCGTCGCCGAGAAGGGAAGCCTGTGACCGCTGTGCATCGCAGGACTAAGCTCGCGGCACGTGAGGCGGAGATGATCGAGCTCGGGTCATGAACGTCGAGTCGGCTGTCAACCTGATCTGGGAGTCCGCCCGCCGCGGCGCCTACGGTCCCGCGGAGCTCAAGGGCAAGCTCTCGCGGGGCGATGCCTATCAGATCCAGCTCGGCCTCCTGGCCCGGCATGTCGCCGCCGGCGACACGCACGCCGGCTGGAAGGTCGGCCTCACGGCGAAGGCGATGCAGATCCAGCAGGGCGTGCATGAGCCGGTGTTCGGCTTTCTCCTTGGCAGCGGACAACGACCGAGCGGGACCGTCTTCGCCTACGGCGAGCTGGTGCAGCCCGGCTTCGAGAACGAGCTCTGTCTGACGCTCGGCACCAGCTTGCTGGGGCCGGGGGTGACAGCGGACGAGGCCCTCGCGGCCATCTCGTCGGTGGCGCCGGCGCTCGAGATCATCGAGCGCCGGGGGGATTTCGCGGGTGATCTCAACCTCGCCCTCGCGGATAACGCACAGCAGAAGGCGTTCGTGACGGGACAGGCGACGGCCCTTCGGCGCGGCAGCGACCTCCGGGACGCGACGGTCGATGTCGTCGTGAATGGACAGCACAGCGAGCGCGCGCCGGCTACGGAGGTCATGGGAACCCCGGCGGCTTCCGTCGCCTGGCTCGCCAACGCGCTGGAGGGCTTCGGGTTGCGCCTGGAGGCGGGCATGCAGGTGATGTCGGGCTCCTTCACGCGCCAGTATGTTGTGAACCGAGGCGACCGGATCGAGGCGCGATTCGTGCCGTTCGGAACCGTATCGGTCGGCTTCCGCTAAGAGCCGTGGCGATCCGCACACAGGATCGGAGGGCGTGATGAAGATCGGCGTCGTCTTCCCGCAGGTCGAGATCGGGCAGGACCCTGCCGCGATCCGTGACTACGCGCAGGCCGTGGAGGCGATGGGTTACACGCATGTCCTCGTGTTCGACCACGTGCTGGGCGCGAACCCCGAACGGCCCGGCGGCTGGAAGGGCCCCTACACCTACCGGCACGCGTTCCACGAGCCCTTCGTGCTCTTCGGGTTTCTGGCCGCTGCCACCCGCCACGTGGAGCTGGTCACGGGCATCTTGATCCTCCCGCAGCGGCAGACCGCGCTGGTGGCGAAGCAGGCGGCCGCGGTGGACGTGCTCTCCGGCGGCCGCCTTCGTCTGGGCGTGGGGGTCGGGTGGAATCCAGTCGAGTTCGAGGCCCTCGGCGAGAACTTCAAGAATCGCGGGAAGCGCATCGAGGAGCAGATCGACGTCCTGCGCGCGCTCTGGACCAAGGAGCTGGTGACCGTCCAGGGGCAGTGGCACCGGATCACCGACGCCGGCATCAATCCCTTGCCGGTTCGGCGGCCGATCCCCATCTGGATGGGTGGCGAGAGCGAAGTCGTCGTTCGCCGCGCGGCACGGCTAGCGGATGGGTGGATGCCGCACTTCCGCCCCGGTCCGGACGCGCAAGCCATCGTGGACGGACTGCACGGCGACATCAAGAAGGCGGGGCGCGATCCTGCCGCATTCGGGGTCGAGGGGCGTATGACGCTCGCACAGGTGCCGCCGGAGCAGCGAGCCAAGGAGCTGTCGGCGTGGCGCTCGATGCGTGGCATCACGCATCTGTGCGTCCACACGGTCGGCCTGGGCCTCAAGACGTCCGGTGAGCACGTGAAGGCCCTGGAGCAGTTCAAGAAGGACGTGCTGGATTAGGGATCCGCCCCGGTCCGGGGAGGAGACGACCATGCGCAGGGGATTGATGGCCTGGCTGACTGTCGGTGTGGTAGGGCTCAGCGTTCTATCGGTGATGGCGGCGGACAAGGCCGAGCAGGACCTGCGGAGCCTTGTTCCGAAGATCGTACAGGCCTGGGAGAGCATGGACATCGGCAAGGTCGACTCATATTACGCCGCCGATCCCGACCTGGCCTTCTTCGATATCGCGCCCCTCACGTATGCCAACTGGGCCGAGTATCGAACCGGCGTGCAGAAGCTCTTTTTCGAGCCCAATCGCAGCCTGGCGTTCAAGGTGAACGATGACCTACGGATCCACCGCCGCGGTCGCCTGGCCTGGGCGACATTCACCTTCGGCGCGGACGTGGTCAGCAAGCAAGGCGCGAGCTCGCACCTGGACGGGCGCTGGACGCTTATCCTCGAGCAGCGCAGGGCGGGCTGGGTGGTGGTCCACGAGCACGTATCTGTGCCGCTCGCCGGCTCGTAGGAGGTGGAGCAGCGAGTTCCATCTATAATGGCTCGCTGTGCGAGCGATCTGCTCATGGTGTCAGGCTGAAGGGGCGCCCTGTGACCTAGGGGAGCGCGAGCCGTTCGACGACCCCACCGAGACCCACGGCCTCTGCGAGCGTCACCGGGCGCTGCTCTTGGCGGAGCTACCTTCTCGATCGTTCTCCACGGTGCGGCTCCTGATCGTGGTCGAGCGGCGAAGCCAGGATCTCTACGAGTACCTCAGACACGACCTGACCGGCGTCAGGGGAGTCGAAGTCATCGTGGATCGCCGGCACGGCGAGCGTCGCCGAGGGCGCCACTCGGTGCTGCGAGAGCGTCGGCGGGCCGACCGGCGTCAGGAACGGGGTGTCATCCATTCCATGGGATGCCGGTTCGTCCGGCTGGGGCGCGCATCCTGACAATCAGTATCCGCCGCCTCCACCCGCGGAGCGGTCACACATGGCCAGGGGAAGGCGCCACACTCCGCCCTGCTGGGTGCAGCTGTCCGCTGCGCTGAGCGTGCCGGTGGTCGTCTGCCCACAGGCGGTCACCAGCGCGACAATTCCGATGAGTCCGGCGGCGATTCTCAGCATGGCCTGGCACCTCCGTCCTGGGAGCGGCCTCCACGAGCACCTCCAAAACCGGGCGGTCTGCACTTTCGTTCCCCAGCGTACCCAAGGAAGATGCCCATGGAGAGGGCAGCCAGCCGTCTGGGTCGCCCGCTGCTTATGCAGCGAGGGAACCTGCGAGGACGTAAAGCTCGGACTCTTCACGTTTCCGGGGCTGGCACCTCCGTTGCACACGTCTCCTCAGGCAATGGGGGTGTGTGGCCATGGTCGACTGGTGGTCCGAGACCGAAGAAGCCATCCTCAATTGTCTTCGGGAGGCTGGGGCGCTGAGTCCCAAGGATCTTGCGCATCGCGTCGCCATCTCTGATGGCGAGGCGATCATGTTCTTGTGCATGCTCGCGAAGGAAGAGAAGGTGGCCATCCGTCTCGTGGAGTGCGCCGAGTCTGTCCGGCGAACGCCAAGACGACGGGCGACGGCTCCGGTCATGAGCGGCCGGACGTCGGGGAGCGACTGACCCGTGGTGCGCCGGCTCGCCTTGATCGCCCATGATCACAAGAAGGTCGACCTGATCGCGTGGGCGACGTTCAATCGGGACACGCTGGCCCAATTCGAATTGATGGCCACGCGGCACTCCGCCCGGCTCATCCGCGACAAGGTGGGGCTCGATGTCGAAGAGCTCCTCAGCGGGCCCGAGGGAGGGGACGCGCAGATCGCCGCGCGCGTCGCCACGGGAGCCGTCGACGTCGTGTTCTTCTTCGTGGACCCGCTCTCGGCGCAGCCGCATGATCCCGATATCCGGGCGCTGCTTCGGGTGTGCAACGTGCACAACGTGCCGCTGGCGACGAATCTCGGGACCGCGGATCTGATCATCGCAGCGCTCAGGCCCGCCGTGGAGCGCGACGGCCGCTGATCCCTTCAACTCCATCCGAGGGCTTCAGTAGTCGTCGATAGTCTGCTGATGATCGCCTTGGCTTGGAGCTCTCGCGTCACGTCGCGGCAGCCTGACCGGCTGGAAGCCGGCGGGACGCCCCTTGCAGCTCTCTTCCGGATGACCGAGACGGGGTGTTGCAGCGCGGAGTACGATGGACACTAGCCACAAGGAGCGAGCTGTCGCTCCATCTCACTGAAAGGGCGTCACGCGATGAAGAACATCGAGATGACGGTGGAAGGGAATATCCTGACGATCAGGGTCGACCTGACCAAGGAGTTTGGCCCGTCCTCGTCCGGGAAGACGATCATCATTGCCTCGACCGAGGGGAATATCGCCGTGCCTGAGCGGGAAGAGAAGGTCGGGCTGAATGTCTATCGGAAGAAGTGACGGCCCCGTCAAGGCCGCGGTCAGCGAGGGTTCAGTATCCGGTGCACCAGCTGCAGCAGCTCCACGAGGGTGAAAGGTTTCCGCAACACCGGCAGCCCCGTCGTCTTCAAGAAGTGATGCAGCTCGGATGACCCCGCGCTGCCCGTCAGGAAGATGATGTTCTCCAGCGGGCGGCCCTGCCGCTGCGTCAGCGCGTGGTAGAGGCCGACGCCGTCCAGGTTCGGCATGTGCAGATCACTCAAGATGAGGTCGTAGCGCTGGTGCTCGAGCCGCTCGAGCGCCGCCACGCCGTCCGTCACGCTGTCCAGCTGATAGCCTTCGCCGGTCAGCGCGTCCACGATGAGCTGAGTGACCAGGGGATCGTCGTCGACGACCAGGATGCGGGCTCGGAATGCGGAGCCTGGGGAATTGGTCTGGTCGGTGGGCATTGGGCGTTATCTCTTTGCCCTGAGAGGAGCAAGGAGAGGGCCATTTCATTGGCCCTTTGGAATCGGATACTTATCGTTGGTAGGAAGCTTCGAGCCCCCGAAATTGTCAGGGGACCCGCAGAAACGGAGACAAAAAAACGAGGCGGCCCGACGGCCGTCTCGTTAGGCGCTTCGGAGACAGGCTCCTATTTCACGCCCAGGCGCTTCTTCCAGCCAAGCCCGGCCAGTCCTGCCAGCCCCGCGCCCAGCAGCAGGAGACTCGCGGGCTCGGGCACGGCCTTCGGCGCGGCAATGCAGCTCAGTGTGCATTGGCCGCTCAGGGTGGTCTCTGCTTCGGTTCCGAATGAGAACGTCACGCTGGTGGGAAAGATGTCGGAGGTAAAGCCGCTCAGCGTGAACGTGACGGTCCCGGCGAGAAACGGGCTGTGCGTGCCGAAGGTCCCGGGACCCCCCGATCCCGTGATCGAGGAATTGGCCTGGGTGTAATGAGACAAGTCCCCGGTGTCGGGGCCACCGATGATCGTATGGACGGGCGCAGCGCCCCCGCCTCCGACGCACGCGACATCGCACAGTCTCAATCCGCCGGCAAAGTTGTTCTGGAGCACCCAACCAGTCGGGACGCTGGCACCGTCCGAAAACGTCTTGTCCCCAAAGACGGTCCGCTCGGTCCCTGAGCTCGAGGAGAGCGTCCCAACTGTCCGGCCGTCGCTCAACGTGAACGCGAGGCCGCTCAATCCCTGGCCGGCGTCTTTTGGATCGTTCAGGAGATTCGTCAAGCCGATCGTCAGAACCCCGGCGGTCGTCGAGAGGTCGGCCCGGGCCGAAACCGGATCGCCCGCCGCATCGACGCTCCCGCTCGGGGTCGAGAAGCTGAGAATCAGCGCGCTGGCATTCGATGCGAGGAGCGCACTTACAAGCAGCGCCAGCAGAAGAATCCGCGTCAACACCAAGATTCGCATGCTCTTCGACTCCACCTCCGTTACGCCGTGAACGAAACGTTTACAACTGCGCGCACTCGAACTCTCTCCACGCAGGCATATAGCAAAGGAAGGACCAGGATCGAGATGTCCGCCAAGTCAGAGAGTTATGAAGGATCGCCTATGGACGGAAAGCCGGACAGTAAAGTCGCCCGACAGGCGAACCTCCAGCGAGAAAGGGCCACCTCCAAAGAACGTAGCGCTGGTCACCGCCGCGCGGTGAGCCGCGGCGAGGGCTGGCCCACGTGGATGTGGGCGCCCGAGGCCGAACCGGGGATGGCCCCCCATGCGGCGATGAACGGGATACCGGCCGCTCGCAGGTAGCCCATCAGCGCCCGCCCCTCCGGCCCGTCGGGATGCAGCGCCACGTCAAGCGCATTGCGATGATCGAATCCCATCCGGTCGTGGAGTGGCGTCTGGCCGAATGCGCTGACAGGCAACGCCCGGCCGAATCGCGCGATGAAGAACTGCTGCAGCCTGGGCGCGTCCTGCGCCAGGGACCAGACCGCTGTGCCGTTGAATCGGATCAGCCCCGCTGTCTCCTCATACGCCCCTCGCTTGAGCGGCGGGAGGTCGCCCGCCGCCATTCGCGCTTCCGTTGTCATGCGATCCGCCTCAGCCATGTAGCGGCGGGTGTCGTCCACGTCCTTCTGGGCAGCAGCCAACGCCCGGCGCCCTTCTTGAACTTCGCGCGCCGACAGCGCGCCCCGCTCATAGAGATCCTGGCGGGCTCCGTCCAGCTCGGTTTGCCGCTGCAGCTCGCGCTCGTAGAAGGCGAGCACGGGCTCCAGCGTGGCCCGGTACTTCGCCATGGCCGTGGCCACCTCGGCGGCCCGCTTCTCGAGCTGGCTGGTGGGTCGGACCGGGGCTGCCCCGGACCTGGGAGAAGGTCGAGCGCTCTGGGCCAGGGAATCGGGGGCATCCACGAGCACGAGGACCGTGATGGCCAGGAACAGGGCGAGGCTTCGGAGACGGCGCGGTCTCAGCATTCTGGATGCCGTCTCCGAGAGGCCTGCGCCGCATGCCGGATCAACGGCCCATCACGGCGCCTTCCAAGCAGCCTTGCCTTCCTTGTCCTGCACGACCGCGATAGCATTGCCGTCATCCGCTATCGCGCCCATCAACGCTCGCATCTGGCCAGCCCGGTCGTAGACGGCAAATCCTCCAGAGCCCTGGGCCAATGCCTCAAGCACGACGCGGGGAGAGCGGGGCGGGCCCGTGGCGTCGACGGGAGACAGATAGACTCCAACGGCCTCCTGGCTGAGCACGAAGAGACCCTTGATCTTCCCCGTGGCGTCGGCGAGGCTCAAGTGCGCTCCCTGTCCCCTCGTTCCTGAGGCCACGAGGCTCGCTCGCCCGGACTCCTGGTAGAGGTTCAGGCTCGCGCCGGCGGCGTAGTTGCCTAGCCTCGCCCGGATGTTTCCATTTGCATCCTTCACGATGAATTCCTGTGCTTCGACAGTTTGCAGGGCGGGTCGTGCCTGGCCCATCAACAGGACGGCTGCGAGCCCTACCAGCACACAGGCTGCCAATGCCTTGAGGCGGCGATTGCTCCGCTCGAGCCGTTCGAGCCGCTGCATCAGGATCGGGATCATCGACGCATCCATCGAGGTTTCCTCCTCCATCGGGAACGGGTCGGGCTGCCCTCTGGGCTGGTAACGGATCGCAGGGTTCGCGGAGCGTAGCACCCGGATCCAACGGCGGTCAAGGCGACCAGACGCCTGTCGGCGCCAACGTGCCTCAATTGACACGCGATGGTGACTATGCCATCATCACGCCCCTTTGAGGGAAGCTATGGCTGTGGATAAGTCCAGGCCCCTGCATCGACTCGATCGGCGATTCCGCTGGAGCGCCGATTCCCCGTCTTGCTGTCCAATCATCCAGAAAATGCTCGTGCGAGGGTTCGACCCTCGAGAGGAGGATGCCGCATGAAGAGAATCATCGTGCAGGGTTCGCTGACGCTCGCGCTGCTGCTCGTCGGGACGAGCATCGGCCTGGCGGCCGAGAAGATGGGCTTGGTCACCGGAGGCGAAAAGGGCACCTACTACCAGTTCGGTCTCGATCTTCAGAAGCTCGCCAAGCAGGCCGACATCACCCTGGCCGTGTATCCCTCGAAAGGGTCGATCGAGAACGTCTTCGCGGTCTATCAGCGGCCTGGCGTCCAGCTCGGCATCGTGCAGTCCGACGTCCTGGCCTTCATCTCGCGTCTGCAGACGGATCCCAACCTGGTCAAGATCGCGAAGAAGACGCGCATGGTGTTCCCGCTCTACAACGAGGAAGTGCACGTGCTCGGACGTCGCGGGATCGCGGACTTCGAGGATCTCGCAGGGAAGCGCGTGGCCATCGGCCGGGATGGCAGCGGCACGTTCCTGACGGCGCGCGTGCTCCTGCAGCTGTCCGACGTGAAGCCTGCCGCGATGGTCCCCATCGACACGGACGAGGCCCTGGCCGAGCTCAAGGCCGGGCGCATCGATGCGATGTTCTACGTGGCCGGCTACCCGGTGAAGCTCTTCAAGGAGGGAGTGACCGAGGCCGACCAGCTCGCGCTCGTGCCGATCACCAGCAAGAGCATCCTCGAGCTGTACCCTGCGTCGGAGATCCCCGCCAACATCTACACGTGGCAGACGACGAAGGTCACCACGGTGGCAGCCAAGGCCGTGCTCGTCTCCTTCGACTATCGCTTCAGGGACTGCGATGCCGTCGGTAAGTTCGCCCAGCTCATGGCGCGGCGCCTCGACTGGCTCGTACAGAATGGGCACCCCAAGTGGAAGTCGGTCGATCTCAACTACCAGCTCAAGGGATGGGAACAGTACAGCTGCGTGAAGAAGTACCTGGGGCTTTCCACCACGGCCACCCAGGCCCCGCCGCCCGCCGACGAGAATCCCGTCATGCGCGCGATCAGGGCGATCCTCGACCAGCAGCAGTAAGGAGGAGATCGCGGAGAGGGCAGCTTCGCCGCCGGGCGGAGCGCCCCTGCCGACACCGCTCGGAGGCTAGTAGAGTCCTCCCCGGGGATGGTGATCCACGCCCCGGTACGCCTCGATGAACCGGACCACGCGCTTCTCGTCGAGCTGGTCGAGCTTGTCGATGCGCGTCCAGGCCGTAAGGGCGATCTTCGCATCCATTCCGGAGTATGGGGCCAGAATGACCTGCGTCCCGTAGCGGAGGACGATGCTCTTGAGGCCTGCCACCAGATCGGGGCACGCCTCCGGGCAGTTGTACTGCACCAGGACTCCGCCCTCTTCCAGGTTGTGCACCTGCAGCTCCTTCGCGATTGGAGCTGCGTGAACTCCCCAGGGCGCGATGTAGGGCATGTGCGGGCCGGAGGTCGGCGGATCGGAATTGTACGGCACGTGCTTCTCGTCGGGCGCCCCGAGGTGGGCGTTCCCGAGGCTCGCGACCCACTGTCCGGGCCGGGCGCCGGCCCAGAGGTAGACGCCCCAGAAGACGACGAGGAGCGCCGCCGCGGACGCTGCCCACCGGAGCCGCCGCTTGGTGCGCTTGCGGAGCTGGGGCCGGGGCTCTTTCGCCTTCACCTTGCTCTTGGGCATCGTCCTCAAGGTATCCGCGTCGCTTAGCGCCCCTCCCCTGACTTTCCGGCGGGCGTGCGCGGTCGAAGCATTAGGCCACATCATCCAGCCGGCGGTCAACGTGCCCTGGGGAAGGCTGCCGGCCCTCCATGGGGACAGGCTCTCCTCCACACGCAGGTTCTGCGTGGGAAAAAAGATCTAGCCGCTGTCGAAAGAGGCAGCGGTCTCGAAGGGGCCTCCATGACCGAAGGTGCGTGACGGGCTGCGCGAGCCCGCCGCCAGCGGCCCGGGCGCATCCGAGGCCTCGACAAATCAAAGGGATCGCCGTCAACGGTCCAGCGGTGGTTCGGCGACACGCCGGCCGACGTGTATAGAAGATGGTCCGTGCCTCGGAAAATCTTACAGTTCATCGCCCCATTCAGTTGGTGCGTCGAGCAACTCCCGAAGAACAAAGAAGTCCGCACAGTGGCCTGAGGCTTGCTCGTGGTGCCGCGTGCGTGGCGACTGAAGGCTGCTTTGCCTTCTCGACCCACGATCTCTATGGCGAAAACGGGGACAACCTGGATTCGTTGCTTGGCACTGGCCGCGGGGCTCGATCCGCGTGCCGTGCGTGGGCGTTCGCCCCCGGGGGTCGGGGGTCGCGCCACTGGGATCGTGGTTCGGCGTCCTGGCCCACCGACTGCCCCAAGCGGTTGGAGCGTGAGGGCGTCGACACAGCGGAACACTAACCGACCAACCCATAAAGGATCCACAGAATGAAGAGATGGGTATCTCTCTTGACGATCGCGCTCTTCGTCGTCGCCATGGCGATGCCGATGGCCGCGGGGGCGGCAGGCGGCTGCAGCCCGAACATCAACGGCGCCAACAGGACGGTGAGTGGCACGAGCGGCGCCATCACCGTGGCGGCGGCTGCCAGCATCGCGACACCGATCGGGACGACCCAGACCACCGGCAACGGTGGTGCTTCGGGGACCGGCGGGGCCGGCACGGGCGGCAACAGCGGCAACGGTGGCAATGGTGCCATCGGGGGTGCCGGCGGCAACACGGGTAACACCGGGGCCGGCGGGGCTGGTGGGGCCGGCGGGGCGGGTGGCAGCGCGACCAACGGGAGCGCGACCAATGGCAGCGCGACCGCTGGTGCCGCGGGGGCCGGCGGGGCGGGTGGTGGTGGCGGGACGGCCACCAACACGCAGAGCGGCGTCTTCGGTTCAGGGCAGAGCGGCAACGCTGGGCCGAGCACCGGGGGTGCCGGCGGCGCGGGCACGGGCGGTGCCACGACGGGCGGCAGCAATACCGCCGTCACTCAGACCACTGCCGGCGCGACGGGTGGCGCCGGAACCGGCGTGGGTGGGGCGACTGGCAACGCTGCGGGTGGCGGTTCCAGCGCGGCTGGCGGCGCGAGCGGCAACGCTGCAGGCGGCAATAGCGGCAATACCACCAGCGGCAACGGTGGCGACGGCGGCAATGGCAACAGCGGCCCCGCGACGGGTGGGGCCGGTGGCGCGGGCACGGCCGGGAATAGCGGGAACGCGACCGGTGGCTTGACCGTCACCGCCGCGATCTCAGCAAATCTCGGAAACGGTGGGAACGGCACGAGCGGCGCGGCCACCAGCGGTAATGCTGCTGGCGGCAACTCGGGCGCCGCAACCGGTGGGAACAGCGGTAACAGTACCAACACTTCCACTGGCACTGGTGCCGGCGGTTCGGCTAGTGGCGGTAGCGCCGCTGCCAGCGGTAATGCGAACGGTGGCACTGGTGGGACTGCCAACGGTGGCAATGCGGGCGCTGGGACCGGTGGCGCGACTGGCGCCGGAACCGGTGGGGCGACGACTACCACAGGTAATGGCATTGCCGTGTCAGCCGCCTTGGCTGGCGGCGGTGACGGTGGCTCGAGCAGCAGCGCGGGCGGGTCATCGACCGGTGGTGCGGGCGGTGCCGGTGGTAGTGGCACTGGTGGCGCCGGCGGCGCTGGTGGAGTGAGTGATGCCAGCGGCAGTGGTGGCGCAGGTGGATCAGGCGGTGCCGGCGGCGCCGGTAACGGGGCGACGGGCGGGGCTGGTGCCCCCGGAGGCAACAACCTCGGTCTCTCTGGTTCCGCCGTGGGTGGCGTTGGTGCGCCAGGCACGGGCGCTGTTGGTGCTCCCGGCGGTAACGCCGGTAACGGTGGCGCGGGCGGTAATGCGGGTGCTGCCGGTAACGGAACAGGCGGTAACGCGGTCGCGGGTGCCGCGAGCAACACGAATACAGGTGGCGCCGGTGGCGCCGGCAGCAGCGGGGCCGGTGGTGCCGGTACTGGCGGTGCCGCGGGTGGTGGGAATGGTGGTGCCGCAGGTGGCGGGACAACCGGTGCTGCGACGGGCGGCGCCGGGACCGGTGGTGCCGGTTCAGGTAATGCCGCGGGGAACGCTGCCAGCGGAGCTGGTGGCGCTGGGAATAGCGGCGCCGGTGGTGCGGCGACGGCCGCGGCCGCGACGAGCGGGGCGGGGACCGGTGCTGCCGCGAGCAGTGGCGCCGCGACGGTGCTGCCGCGAGCAGTGGCGCCGCGACGAGCGGTAATGGCGGTGCTGGTGGGGCCGCGACGACCGGGGCTGGTGGGGCCGGGACGGGCGGTGCCGGTGCTGCGGGGACGAGCGGGAACGGCACTGGCGGGGCAGGGGCAGCCAGCGGGAATGCCGCCGGTGGTGCGGGCGGTGCAGCGACGAGCGGTGCAGGTGGTGCTGCGACGTCCACGGGCGGTGCAGGGACGAGCGGTGCCGGTGGTGCCGGGAATGGGACGGGCGGTGCCGCCACGACGGGCGCGGCGTCCGTGGCCGGTGGCGCTGCGACAGGCGGGGCCACAACGGCCGGCGCCGGTGGTGCTGGGACGTCGACCAGCGGTAACGCGACCGGCGGGACGACTGGGACGACCACGGCCACCGGTGGGGCAGCTGGAAACGGTGCAGCCGGGGGCAGCACGTCGGCGACCAATGGTTCTGCCACGAACGGCAGCGCCACGGCGGGCAATGGCGCCGTGGGCGCAGTCGGGGCATCGAGCGGAGCCAGTGGAGCCGGTGGGGCAGGTGGAGCCGGCGGAGCAGGCGGTGTGAGTGGCACGGGTGGAGTGGGTAACGGCGCGGTGAGCGGCACGGGCGGGACCAGCGGGTCGAACTCGCTGAGCAACACCGCGGCGCCTGCGGAGAACCACGGCAACGCGACAGGTACCAGCTCGGCCAACTCGGGTGACCAGATCAACGGGATCACGCAGAGTGGGCAGTGCGCCGACGGTGGGGTCAACATCAACGGGCCCAACTCCGGCGTGGTCAGTCTCGGCGACAACAATAAGACGAACAACAACAGCGGGATCGTGAACGGCGTCCTGATCCAGAACCTTGGTGGTGCCAAGGGTGCTGGGAAGGGGGCGGGCGCCGGTCCCACGACCACGCTCAATGCCGTGAACAACCTCGGCAACACCAACGGCCAGGCCGTGGTGGGAGGGAAGAAGGGGTCGGCGCCGAACCAGAACTCGACCCAGACGTTCATCTCGCAGTAGCCGTAGTGGTGGAGTAGTATCCGTGGTCCTGGCGGTGAGCGTCACGCTCGCCGCCAGG
>WNGF01006071.1_pt1 | contig 15113 bp, 18 predicted proteins | sample 5400641 | NCBI WGS metagenome assembly WNGF01 (sample SAMN13153371, study PRJNA577476) | soil metagenome | isolation source: 80 cm soil or saprolite under grassland replicate 2 | place: USA:California | collected 2016-06-15
GCTGGTCGCAAGGATCTTCAGGCCCGGGCAAACCGACAGCAGGTACTCAGCCAGAGCGGCACACGCTTGTACGAGGTGCTCGCAGTTGTCGACGATCAGCATGAGCTGCTTGCCGCGCAGGTAGTCGGTCAGGGCGTCGGGCGAGGGCCGGGCTGAAGCGTCGCGCAGCCCGACGGCCATCCTGACGCGCTGCGTCAGCAGCGCAAGATCTGAGAGCGTTGCGAGGTCCACAAGCCAGATGCCGTCGCCAAATCGATCAAGAACGTGAGCCGCGAATTCGAGAGCCAGGCGGGTCTTTCCAGCGCCGCCCGCACCGATCAGCGTGATCAGGCGCGCAGTGGTCAGTACATCCTGGAGCTGGGTGAGCTCCGGGCCGCGCCCGACAAACCTCGTAAGCGCGACCGGCAGGTTGTGTCGCCACCGCGTATCGATGGCATCTTCGTCGATTTCGGTGTCGTGGGCTGGTCCTGGCGCGAACATCGTGTTCGCGGCGCTGGAGCTGATCCGAGCGCTTTCAAGCAGCGCAGCTTTGTCAGGGCCAGCCAGGCCGAGCGCCTCGGCCAGGCGACGCACGGTGGCCGGGTACGGCGAGCGGCGCGCCCCTCGCTCGAGGTCGGAAATGCCACGCCGGCTCAGTCCGGCGCGCTCGGCCAACTCCTGCTGTGAGAGACCCGCAGCCATTCGGTGCCGCAGCAGCAGGAACCCGAACGAGCCTCGTCCGTTTTCCGTGGCCATGGACCCAGACTCACAGAGTACTTGCTTCCAACGTCGCTGTCGCGCTCAGGTGCGTGCACACTGCGTTCAGCCTGCACCTCGCCTGCTCGATGCCGCGCATCGAGACTGGTGGCATCGCGACCGATAACGCCTCGATTGTGCATGGCGCACCCTGAGGCCTGCCGGACGACCACAACGGAGCCGACCCATGCATCGCACAAGTCATTCGCTTCTGGCCACCGTCACTGCCGTCGCCTGCCTGGTGCTCGTAACCGGATCGGCCCAAGCGCAGGTGACGACTCCAGCACAGCCGCCGCTGACGGTCGATCAGGTACGTGAAGCATTCACGACCGCTGGCTACCGGGTGGACCGAATATACGATTGGGACTGGACCTCGCCCCCTGCTACATCACTCCAGGTCAATGACCTGGCCAGCGGGCGCGTGCTCCTGGTGCTGGTGTACCGCGGAGCTACGGCGGCGCAGGCCGGCCGCCAGCAGGCGGAAGCCAATGAACAGGGGCGCCTGGTGTACGGGTACGGACCCGGTGTGTGGAATAACAACATCGCCATGGTGCAGACGACTCGAGCGTATGTCGCGCAACTCGATCAAATGCAGAATGATCGTGATTGTGGCACTAACCTTGACGCGGATTTCGCACAGGACCCCTGGCGGCCCAGCATAGCCGTCGATGTTGACTTCCAGCAGGCGCTGCAAAGCGCCGCCGGCTATCTCTAAGTTGCCGACTGCGCTCGTCAACCACCGAGATACGAGCGCACGGCTTCAGCGTCGCCCATGAACTCGTTCGTGTCCGCGTCATTCTGTCAGCGAGATCGATACCCACGCGCTGCCCGCCCGGGTCCACGCGTTCGCTCTTCACCTGGGCAACACCACGAGCACGGATCTCACCCGCCCCGCGGCGGGAGCAATCTGCCTAAGAGTAATACCGCCTAACGGTCACCGATTCTCCTATCGAGATCGCCATCAGATCTTCGCCGACCTCGAGCGGTCCCTGGTAGGTGGCTCGGGTCCGCGAAATTAGCTCGTCCACCGTCGGCTCCGGCACCGTCTCGTTGCTAAGGAGCGTGAAATGGCTGTACACAGCCAGCTTGGGCGCAGTACGTGAGAACTCCTCGCCAGCCTGCTCCGGACTCGTGTGAAGGGTGGTCACGAGTTGGCGCGCGGCGGCCGATTTCTCCAGCAACTCCTGTCTCGCTGTGCCCACCTCATGAACAACCACATCAACACCTCGTGCGTACCTGACAAAGTTTGCCGATGGGCGGGTGTCGCCGGACAGCGCTACCGAACGCCCTCTGTAATCGATGCGGAATCCAAAGGCGTTCATGTCGCCGTGCTCCACATTGAAAGCGGTTACTCGAACACCGTTCTCTGCGTACACGACTCCTTCGGTAAAGTCCGTCGCCTCTATACCGAAGCCCTGTTTCGGTTGCCGAATCCGAATGTCGGCTTCGTAGGCCCTTTCCAGGTTGGCCATCATCGCCGCAGTTCCTTCCGGTCCCCAGACTCTGAACGACTCTGTCCGCCTGCCGTATGCCTGGCTCACAAACCCGGTCAGCCAGAGATCCGGAATGCCGACAGTATGGTCCGAATGCAGATGAGTGATGAACAGCTTGACGCTCCCCAGAGGAATCTTCAGCTGCCACAGACGAGTAGTGCACGAGCGGCCGCAGTCGAAGAGCAAGCGTTCGGTTCCCGCCTCTACCAGGATGCTTGGGCCGAACCGGTCGGGGCGCGGATTCGGTGTTCCGGTGCCGAGTAAGGTCACTTTGAAATCGGTGACTGCTTGCTCCGCAGCTGCTGCCACCAGGTGGGCGGTCTGCGTCTGGGTGGAGGTCAAATTCCTAGCCTCCCGGTTATTGATGATCCCGTCGCCATAGAGGAGCAGGTCGGTCACTAATGCGTGCCGCCGTTGTGGATAAAGGCAGTGCGGCTCGTGGCGCGAATTCACTCTCCGTCGGCTGTTCAGTGCGTTCGCGTCCAGGGAGTATCGCCGGATCGTCACTGTACCGAGCAGCACTATCTAACCGCGCCAAACCCATGCCATGGTGCACCTTAGCACCAAGTCCCTGATCGAGTACGAGGGCTAGCCCATGGCTGTCACTTACCACACTGATGTTGACTTCTTGTCCAGAAGGCTGCGAGAGCACGGTCGTCGCGTGCTGGCTCCTTACTGGCCGCTCGCCGCCGATTTCGCCCGCAGCCAGACGCCTGAGCAACGCGCCGCCCAGCTCGGCCTGCGGAGCCGGCTGCAGACGTTGCGCAATCCGATATTCAAAGGAGACGCAGCGTCTGCGGTGCAGGCCTCCGCCGCCCGCAATCACGCGCTTTTCTTGCCCCGGCCGACTGGTACGCGCGCACCGCCGCCGCCATTTCTCTGAAGGCCCACGCCGAATTCAACCAAGTAGTCACGCCTGACGATAGCCGCGAGATCGCCTACCCTGCCAATTCACTGCCAGCCATCGAGGAGTGTTATCGCGCGGCGGTCGCGCGCGTGGAGATCGACGCGAGCATGCTCCGCGATGCCGACTTCCTCGTCGTGCACGACTTGACACTGGACGACTCCACCACCGGCCACACGGCCCAGTCAGCGACGTGTTGTTGAATGACGCGCGGTCGCTGCGCATCGTGCATGACGGCCGCGTCTCGGACCGCGCCCCGCCGCTGCTGTCGGAGGTCGTCGACCTGATTCGCGTCCAGCCGTATCCGACCCTTGATGGAGCTCGATCTCAAGGAGGAGCGCCCGATGCCGCGGGCGCGGGTCGAGGAACTTGCGCGCATTGTCGAAGCGGTCAAAGACCGCGTCACGCTGGCTGGCGGTGCCGACTGGAACCTGCGTCGTCTGCTCGAGGTCGATGCTTCGCTGCCGGTTGGCTGGGATCCGGGCCTGCATTTCGACTGGGTGCCAGAGGATGATGAGGAGGTGCCGTCGTTGCCGCTCGGAGCGTACGGATACCTGGACGCCCATCCGCTTGCCCGCGAGCGCTTGGTGCCGGTCCACGAGTACATGTGGGACCGGTTTGCCGAGCTACTCCTGCACGTGTCCGGGCTGCGTGAGCTGCACGCGGTTCCTGCGTGAGCGATACAAGCCTTGCCGCCGCTGCACGATCTTCCTCAGCCACAGTTATACGCCGGCGCTCAGTTTCAGGTAACCCTGGGGCCAACCGTGCCCACTATGCTGCGGAACAGTGTCTTTCAGCGACGGCTCGACTTCGCGACTGGTCCAGCTTGCCCGTGGCGGAGATCATGCCGCGTTCGGTGTGCTCGTAGCTCGAAGCCGGCCGATGGCGCTGCGACTGTGCCGCCAGCTTCTGCGGGATGATGGCCAGGCTGAGGACGGCGTTCAGGAAGCCGTGTTGTTGGCGTGGCTCAATCTACGAAGCTTGGCGCGGGCCGACAGCTTCGATGCCTGGCTGGCGGGCATTGCCCTGCGCGTATGTCACGGTTGGTTGCGTTACCAGGCCCGCCAGGCGTGGTCGCTTGAGGCGCTGCTCGGCGGCCGGCTGCTGGCCGAACCCGTGGACCTGGCCGCAAGCCCTCCGGCATCGGTCGAGCAAGCCGAGTTTGGCGCGCGCGTGCGCCGAGCGGTGGCCACACTGCCCCCGGGCCAGCGCGCGGCGGTAGCTCTGTTCTATCTGGACGGGCTGAGCCATGCCGAGATTGCGGCGCAGCTCGGGATCGATATCGGCGCGGTCAAAGCCCGCCTCCATAAGGCGCGCAGTCGCCTTCGCCGGAGCCTGTGGGAGCTGTGGAGTGAGGACCACATGACGACGGAAACAGCGAGCGAGTTCATTGAAATCCAGGTCGAGGACGTGCGAGCAGTTGCAACGGACGAGCCACCCGGCGAGCGGCGGGTACTGCTTCTGGCCGAGAGCAGCGGTGAGCGAGTGCTCCCCATCTGGATGGGGCTGTTCGAGGGCGACGCCATCGCCATCGCGCTGGTGCACGCCGAGTCGCCGCGGCCGCTGACGTTCCCTTTCGCCGCTCGACTGCTCGAAGCGGCGGGTGGGCGGCTGCAGGAAGTCCGCATCGACCGCCTCGTTGACGAGACGTTCTATGCCCAGGTGGTGGTCGAAACTGCCGCGGGCACGCGTACATTCGATGCGCGGCCGAGCGACGCCATAGCCCTGGCACTCGAGACTAGCGCGCCCATGTCCGTGGCTCGGCCAGTCATGGATCAGGCCGGCCGCCGGCGGGCCGAGCTCAGCGAGTCGCGGCCAAGCGAATCGCGAAGTGCGCGGGAGCGGGCGGACGAGATTCGGGACCTGGTCGCGCAGCCCAAGCCGAAGTGGTCCCGCCCAACGGTGTTCTAGCCCGCGGCTTGTTGCACAATCAGGGCCGTTCGAAAGGCACGCCGCAGCACTGATGTCGAACTGAGGAGCCTGCGTCGGGGACGGAGTACTCGACTAGGAGCTTGGCACGCGGCGCAGGTGGGCGGTCGGCTTCCCATTAATGGCGAGCACTGGCTGGCCGCGCCGTCCCGCCCCGTCCGGCCGCCCTCGGCGAACATCCAGCTGTGTAGCTCCTCGCCGCCGTCGCCCATCCCGTTCCCCATCCCCACGTTTGGCCCGGCGCTGAAGCCGTCGAGCGAGACCGACTGATCGGCGATCACTTTGCCCACGCGTTACCTCCTCCGACTCGATTCGACGTATGCCACCAGCCGCCCGAGCGTCTCGCGGCCGCGCTCGTCCGCGCCGTACCGCTCGATCACCCTCGTCGCGCTGCGCCTTGGTGTTGAACAGCGCCCGCATCGTCACCTCGGTGACGTCCTCGCCCCGTTCCGCGAGCGTGATCGTCGACAGGATCGCGTTCGGGATTCCTGCGAGCTGGACTGAGCGGTCGGTGCGCCGGCTCGTGCCGCTCAAGCGTTGACCTCGTCGGTGCCAGGCGGCCCAGCCAGAATTGTAGGAACGTACTCGACCAGCTGGATGCGACCGTCGAAGGTCCGGCTGCTGATCATGTCGAGAGCAACATCGGGATAGCCGTCATAGATGCGGTCCCGACCGCTGGTGCCGGTGATGACGGGAAAGATGACCACACGGAAGCGGTCAACGAGGCCGGCGTTCAGGAATGAGCGGCACAGGGTGAGGCTGCCTATGGTGCGCATGGACCTGGAACCCTTGTCCTTCATTTCCCGCACGGCCTCAACGGCGTCTCCGGCAAGGAGTTGCGTGTTCGGCCAAGATAGGGGCTCGCTCAGCGTGGTCGAGAAGACGACTTTCGAGAGGCCCGCCAGGGCATCCGTGCCTGGCTCGCCTTCGGCGGCTAATCCCGACATGACGCGGTAGGTGGTTGCCCCCATCAGTACCATGTAGTCTGCTTCTGGCTGCTCGCCCAACCACGCGAGGTACTCGGGTCCTTCGAGCCCCCACCAGCCCGGCCAGCCGTCGGCGGCACCGTAACCATCGAGCGAAGTGATGAAGTCGATGAGCAGTTCTGGCATCGTCGGTTCTTTCCTTGAATCTCACGTAGCGCCTCGGGCTAGTAGCCTCGGCTGACCTGAAGGTCCAGAAACCTCGGAGATCTCACTCAACTGCACAGTCAGCCGCTCCTTCCGGTCGTCCCGCATCAGTACAGCCTCTGCCCCGGAGACTCGAAGGACTCGATCGTAGACGTGCGGCGAGGCGAGAACTGGAGAGGACGGTCCTGTTCGCCCACCGTGGGTCGGTGAGCGTGGTCGATGCCACGCAGTGTCAATCCGACGCTCGCCGCCCTGGTAGTTGGGGCGCAGCGAGCTTGTCCGGACGAACATGAGGTCGCGTTACGTGTCAGCAGAGATAGCACGCCCCACCATCATCGCGCGGTCCCATGCCGCGCGGCATCACACTAATGTGGAATCGTCGAATCTCCTCGGCCAGATCCTTGAGCTGCTCTCGATTGCTTCCCTGGGCGAGCACGATCGCGTACACCACAGCGAGCCAGCCTCAGGCGACGAAGACCTCGTCGTCGGCTTCGATGCCGAACAACGCGCGAGCACTCACGAGCTCAGCGACATCCCCGGGCGCAGCCGCGAGAGAGCCAGCGTGATGGCTCCACCCACGTGTCCGGCGTCCGCTACCAACTGTCGCAGGCGGTGCCCGGCGGGCATCTCCTCGCTGCGCCAGGTCACGAGCACCATTAATGGGTCGTCAAGCAACCGTCGCACAACCGAGCCGAGCAGCCGCAAGGAGGCCTCGTCCGCCCACTGCACGTCGTCCAGGAACAACAACCCCGGCGTGTCGGCGCGAAGGAGCACCAGCAGTGACGCAGTGGTACGCGATATCGAGACACATCGTCAGCAGGTCGAGCGCCGCTTGCTGGATCTGCTGGCCACATGACATCCACCTCCTCGCCTGGAGCCACTTGAGCGCGGAGCAGCAGGCGGGCCTGCGCGAGCGATACCTGCGCGGGATCTTCCCGCTGGTGACGCCGCTCGCCCTCGATCCGGCGCACCCCTTCCCGTTCGTATCCAACCTGTCGCTGAATCTTCTGGTGACTGGACACGGCGAGCGCGGTGCGACGGTACTGGTGCGGGTCAAGGTGCCGGTTGGTGATGACATTCCGCGCCTGTTGCGCGTGGGCGACAAGCCGCATTTCGTGCGGCTAGAAGATGTGATGGCTCACACGCTTGATGTGCTCTTTCCAGGCCTGGAAGTCATCTCCTGCGAGCTGTTTCGTATAACTCGCAACGCAAATACCGAGCGCGACGAAGAGGATGCCGACGACCTGCTGGAGTTGATCGAGGCGGAAGTACGCGATCGGCGATTTGCGCCAATCGTCCGCCTCGAGGTCCAAACTGGTATGGACCCCGGACGTCGAGCCATGCTCACCAGTGAGCTTGGCCTGAATGATCCCGACGACGTCTTTCGAGTCAGCGGGAATGCTTGCCGTGCGCGACGATGGATCTGGCATCCATCGACGATCCGCGACTGCACGATCCTCCGTTTCATCCACTCGAGCCAGCACGCATCCCTGCTACGCGCAACCTGTTTCACACGATTCGCGAGGTGGGCTCGCTGCTGGTCATGCACTTGTACGAGTCTTTCGCCGCCTTCGTAGAACGCTTCCTGCGTGAAGCAAGCGAAGACCCCAAAGTGCACGCCCTCAAGATGACGCTGTATCGCACGTCCAGTGATGCCCGAATCGTCGGCTACCCGATGCAGGCGGCGCGCAACGGAAAGCAGGTTGCGGTGGTGGTCGAATTGAAGGCCCACTTCGACGAAGCTGCCAACATCGCGTTCGCCACCCAGCTCGAGGACGCGGGCATCCACGTCAGTTATGGTGTGCTTGGATTCAAGACGCATTGCAAGCTTGTACTCGTCGTCCGACACGATTATGACGGACTACGTCGCTACGTCCATATTGGGACGGGTAACTACCATCCGGTGACGGCGCGACTCTACGCCGACATCGGGCTGCTCAGCGCGGATCCGGTGCTCGCCGCGGATGTCAGTGAGCTCTTCAATTTTCTGACCACCGGCTACGGAGCAGCTCGCCGCTTCGCCAAGCTCCTGCCGGTCCGGCGCACCTCGAACCTGCCCTGCTCGAACGCATCGAGCGCGAATCAACCTTCGGGTCGCATGGTCTGATCCAGTTCAAGATGAATGCGCTGGAGGATGCTGACATTACCCGCGCGCTGTATCAGGCTGCCCAGGCAGGTGTACGGATCTCTGCGTGCGTGATACGTGTCGGCTCCGGCAGGGTCTCGCGGGCCTCTCGGATCGCGTTCGTGTCGTGAGCATCGTCGGTAGATTCCTGGAGCACGCACGGATCTACTACTTCCGTAATGGAGGCGCCGAGGAGTACTTGATCGGCTCCGCGGACAGCATGAAGCGCAATCTGGAGCATCGCCTCGAGGTCCTCGCGCCGATCGAGGACACTACGTCGCGTCAGGCGCTGCACGCCATGCTCGATGTACAGCTCACTCCCAATCGCAACGCGTGGCTCCTGCAGTCCGATGGCTCGTACATCCGAGCAGAGGCGCCGGCCAGCGATCGGGGCGCCCAGCAGGCATTGCTCGACTGGATCTGCGCGCGTGACGCCCCGGGCGCACACAAGCAGCGGCGGAAAGGACGTCGTTTTGCGAGCCGACGATCGCTAACTGCTGCCTGATCTGGGGCTCCAAGCGTTTCGGCAATGCGCGCGCTGCGCGGCCAGCGAGAGCGCCGGCGCTCTGCCACCACACTACCGGCCGGATGGTGCGCACGCGGGTCCGCTGCCCGCGCATGCTATCGGCATCTGGCTCGTGGCGAGGTCGATACGGGCGTCCGAATCGGTGCGGTAGTCGTACATCCACGCCAGCGATTTGTCGGTCACCACGAATCGGAATAGCAGCGGCAGCATGAGGTCGCGCACCAGGCGTCCGAGCGGACCCGGTACCTTGGCGCTGCTGCTGCGCGCGCCCTGGGCGACGATGCGCTCCACTCGCTCGCGGCGCAACCGCTCGTACACCGTGTAGGCGTCGTGGATGGAGCTCGCCTGACCGAGGCACTTCGCCAGCACCACCGCGTCCTCGATGGCGAGTGAGGCGCCCTGGCCTGACGACGGCGACGGCGCGTGCGCCGCATCGCCGATGATGATCATGCGACCGCGGTGCCATGTGGGAACATGCGGCAGGTCGTACGTGCTGTCGCCGGCCAGCTCGAGCTCGCCACGCCGAATCAGGTCGACCGCCGGACCGTGATCTGCGGCAAAGAGCTCGACCACGTACCGCTGCCAGTCTTCGTTGCCCGTGGAGCGTCGTTCCTCGGGCGTCACCGCATGGCGCGGCACATTGGCGAACCACACCACGCCGCCGGCGCCGTCGAGGATGTAACCGAAGAAGGCGCGCCGCCCGAAGATCATGTGCCATGCTTCAGGTTCGGCATCGAGCGCCAGCTGAGGCGTGTAGCCGCCGAAGTTGAGCAACCCGACATATCGGCTGGCCGGCGCTGACGGATCGATCAGATGACGCGTGCGCGAACGTACGCCGTCAGCGCCGATCAGGAGGTCGCCTTCGGCTTCGGAGCCGTCTTCGAAACGCGCGATGACCGATCCGTGCAGGGTTTCGGTCGCACTGGCCAGGCGCTTGCCGAACTCGATCCGCACCCCGCGGCGGATCGCTTCGTCCTGCAGCGCCCGCCCCAGACGCGTTCGCTTCATCGTCAGGCTTTTGGTGCCATCCGCCAACGGCGTGCCGAGCGGAATGCTCGCCATGCGCTGCCCGCGCTCGTTCCACAAGACGTTCTTCTGCGTCGGGATGCCGATCGCCTGGGCGAGGTGGAGGGCGTCGAGCGTGCGCAGTGCGTCCAGGCCGTTCGGGGTGATGGTGAAATACGAGCCGATGTCGGCCGAGGTACGCGGGTATGCCTCGAAGACGATCGGCTCGAAGCCGGCGCGTTGCAGTGCCAGCGCGGTTGTTGGGCCGGCGATACCGCCGCCGATGATGAGAGCCGTGGGCATGCTATGCTGCTCCTACCGAAAGCTGACTACTAGATAGCATGATATCTCCAAAATAGAATGATAATCCTGGCACGCGACGACGTCAAGCGCTGATCGCCGGCATCGGCGCGGCCACCCAGTCGTTTCAGCGCAGTAGTGACGCTTTCGATGACGTCGTCGCTGAGCGCATGCGGCTCAATCGCACCGATCTGCGGTGTCTCGACTGGTTGTTTGAGGCCGAAGACCGCCGGCCAGCTCGCGGCGGCCACCGGGCTATCTTCGGCGGCCACCACGACCATGGTGGACCGCCTCGAGCGCCGCGGCCTGGTGCGCCGGGTGCGCGACGCGGTCGATCGCCGCAAGGTGCTCGTCGAGTTGACCAAGCACGGCGCGCGCCAGGCCGGCGAGTACTACGCGCCGCTCGCACAAGAGGGTGCGCGTATGCTCGAGCAGTACACCGACGAGCAGCTGGCGGCGATGCGCGACCACCTGCTGGCTGCTACCGAGCTCATCGACCGACACCGCGCGCGCCTACGCGGCGAGGAGGTCGCTCGCCGGAACACGTGAGCGCCCGACGCATTCGCGGTTGGCATCGGACGACCGGCTCAGACCGCGGCTACTGCTCGATCACTTCTGGAGCCCGTGGTCCGCAGCCAGCAGTGCATCGTGAAAGGTTGACGTAAGGGATCGACATGCCCCGCTCGCGAACCGGCCAGGCCGACAAAGCGCGCCTGGCGCGGATCCGCGCCGAACTGCCGGCAACCGACTAGCGTCTGCGTGATCGCTTGCGCAGCGCGGTCAGCAGCTTATCGAGAGCCACCGTAGCCTGTTTTAGGCCGGCTTCGCCGACCTCGCGACCGAGCTCATTGGCCCATCCCCGCTGGGCGACCTGGATCTGCGACAGCGCCGCGGCGCCGGCTGGTGTGATTCGCAGCAGTTTGGCGCGCCGGTGATCCGGATTCACCTGGTATGTGGCGAGGCCGTCCCGTTCGAGCAGGTCGGCGACTCTTTGCACGCTCTGGCGCGCAAAGCCTAGCTGGCGGGCGAGGCTGGCCACCGTCGTCGGGGCGTCCTCAATGCCAGCGAGGACCTGCCAGCGGGCGCTCGTCTGGCCGGCTGGACGGGCGAGCGCGTCGCCGGCAGCGATCAGCAGCCCATACAGCTGGATGATGCGGATCGCGACCGCGCTGAGGGCATCACCGGCCGGCGTTCGCGTTGGAGCCGCGGCGGCGGCGCCGGCATGATTGACAGGATACTGTCGTCCTGGTATCGTCGTCATTGACAGTATTCTGTCATCCATACCGGGCGGCGGCAACCGACCCGGCGCCTAGGAGCCCTCGACATGCCAGCCTCGACCCCCGTTGCGACCGATATCCACCCGTTCACCATCAGCATCCCGGAGAGTGCGCTCGAGGACCTCCGCGCTAGGCTCGCTGCCACGCGCTGGCCAGCCGAGCTGCCGAACGTCGGCTGGGAGCGCGGAGTCCCGGTCGCCTATCTGCGGCGCATCGCCGAGTACTGGCGGACACGCTTCGACTGGCGCGCCCAGGAGGCACGACTCAACGCATTCCCACAGTTCACGACCACGATCGACGGCCAACCCATCCACTTCCTTCACGTCCGCTCCGCTCATCCCGGTGCGCTGCCGATCATCATCAGCCATGGCTATCCGAGCTCGGTCGCGGAGTTCATGGACCTCATCGGAGCGCTTACGGATCCCCAGCCTCACGGCGGCGACCCAGGCGACGCTTTTCACGTTGTCGTGCCGTCTGTCCCGGGCTTCGGCTTCTCGACACCCCTTGCGGAGGCCGGCTGGAACCTGTCACGCTCGTCGCGGGCAATCGCCGAGCTGATGCGGCGGCTCGGGTACGAGCGCTACGGCGCGCACGGCGGCGACATCGGCGCGGGGATCGCCGGCATGCTCGCCGCCCTCGACCCCGAGCACCTCGTCGGGACGCATGTCCTGTCCGACCCCCTGGCACTTGCGCTCATCGAGGGCCTCGTCCCGGCCGACCTGTCGCGCTTTACGGAGGCAGAACGGGCGCGGATCGAAGAGCTCCAGCGCTACGGCGCCCAGGGCCGCGGCTATCTGCAGATCCAGAGCACGCGCCCGATCACCGTCGGTTACGGGCTCGGCGACTCCCCGGTCGGGCAGCTCGCCTGGATCATCGAGAAGTTCAAGGAATGGACCGACTCCGCGAAGGAGCTTCCTGAGGATGCCGTTGATCTCGACCAGCTGTTGACGACGGTCAGCATCTACTGGTTTACGTGCAGCGGCGCCTCAGCGGCGAACTTCATCTACGAGGCTGCCCACGCCTTCGATTGGCATAGTGAGACGACGATCCCGGCCGGTTGGGCGGTGTTCGGTGATCGGGACGGGATCGTGCGGCGGGTGCTCGATCCGGACCACCGCATAACCCACTGGACAGGGTTCGAGCGCGGCGGCCACTTCGCCGCCATGGAGGCGCCGGACCTGCTGGTTGCTGACCTGCGGACCTTCTTCCGTGGGCTGCGCTAGGTCCATGTTGCAGCCGTGGGTCTCGACGCTACTTCCTCGCCGCGGAGCGACTGCGACGCGGGCCTTTAGACATTGAGCGGGATCATGCGATGCGTGCGGCGAGCTCGCGTACGCCGCGCTCCACATCCGCGGCGGAGGGGGCGTGAGTGGGATCGTTGAGCCACTGAATCATGAGTCCTGAGATGAGCGCGACCTGGACTGATCCAATACTACGTGCGACGTCGTCGCTGACGTCGTCCTCGGGGATGCCCAGGAGCCAGGCTGCCAGGCCACGTCTGGCGTCCTGATTGCCACGCGCGAGTTGCTCCCCCACATCGGGCGAGCGCTCCGCCTGAAGAAAGGCCTCGACACTGGCCAGCCACAGCGGACGCTGCTTGCGAAATGACTCGATGACGCTCGCCCACCAGCGTCGGTAGCGGCTCCGATCGGGGGGCTTCGGCTTGCCGCCGCGCGCGAGCGTGCTGCCCAGGGCGGCAGCGCCCCACTCGTCGAGCGCCTCTACCAGCGCGGCGGTCAGCAGCGCCTCGCGGGAGCCGAAGTGGTAGCCAATTGCCGCCATGCTCACGCCGCCGGCGGCGGCGGTGATGTCGCGCACCGTGGTGCGGTCGTAGCCCTTCTCGAGCAGGCTCTTCTTGGCCCCGCTGAGGAGCGCTTCACGATTCCCCATGGGTGCAGCGCCAACCGCACCTCGTGGTACTACGCCATACGATCCCTCAGCGAACGTTTCCAGGTCATCGTGTGGGATATGCCTGGGCTGGGCCACTCGCATAAGGCAAAGCACGGTGACTACAGCCTGGAGCGGCACGCGCACGACCTCGAGGCTGTCCTCGGCGTGGCCGCCGGTCAGGTTGCTCTGCTGGTTGGGCACAGCATGGGCGGCATGGTTCTGCTGACGTTCTGCCGCCTCTTCCCCCAACGCCTCGGCAGCAAAGTGCGAGGCCTGGCACTGGTCGACACGAGCTACACCAACCCCGCGCGCAGCACGACCGCCGCTGGCTTCATCCGCGCCATCCAGAAGCCCGCGCTCGAGCCGCTCCTGCATGTCACAGCATGGTTGGCGCCGCTCGTGTGGCTGCTGAGCTGGATGGGCTACCTGAACGGCTCATCGCATCTGATTGGCATATTGCCGGGTTTGCAGGCAGCCAAACGCGCGGCCAGCTTGATCTGGCGACGCGCTACAACCCACTTGCGTGGCCCAGCGTCCAGGCGCGCGAGACGCTGGCCATGTTCAGGTACGACGCGACGACGGTGCTCAATGCCATTCCCGTACCAAGGCTCGTGTTCACCGGCCATCTTGATCGCCTGATCGTGCCCGAGACGGCGCAGTTCATGTCCGAGCTCATCCCGCAAGCGCAGCTGGTGCGGCTGGAGCCGGCCGGGCACATGCCCGTGTTCGAGCGCCACGATCGATTGGTGTCGGAGTTGGCCGCGTTCGCCGTGGGCGTATTGCCTCTGCACGGGCCCTCGGCGGCGCGACCGGCGCCGGTCTCCGCTGAGCCCGCTGCGTAAGTTGGTCGAGTCACGGAGCGCGCGTAGCGCCTCGACAATTCTTCGAGCACTGAGCAAGTCGGCTCCAGGGGCGGACACGTCGCTGCCAGAGCGCCTGCCATATCGTCACTGAGCCAGCCGGCAGAGTGCCTTGGTTTAGACGTTGCACAACTATCGCAGGTTTCCTAGCACTGTCGTGCACTCGCGTAATGATCATTCCTCCATGACGTCAGGAAGTTGATCGCGTGGGCTCGAGCTCGTCGAGCGCGACGGCTGTTGCGTTTCCCAGGTTTCTGCTGAGCGGCCGCGCGGCTGGTGGAAGCGGTAGCGCTCGACCAGGATGTGCTGCGAGACGGCCCAGGGCAGCACTCCCGGTGCGTCGATCACCTGGTAGTTCACGCGAATCGCCGGTCGAATGCCCGTGCGGTGGCGGAGCCATCAGTCGAAGCTCCGCCGGCGCGCATACTCGCGACCGGTTGCCCAGAAGTACGAAGCCCAACCCAGGCGCGCTCCTGGCGGACGCGCCGCCGATGCTGCTTGGCGCGCCGCCCATGCTGACGCGTTCCGTGCGGTCGAGGGCCACGCGGTGTTCGAGAGCAGAATCAGTACCGCTCGGGGGCGAGCGACTGACTTGCAAGCGTCGCCTACCTCATGGTGTGTTCGTGGCCCGGAAGCCGGGTCACGTGTACGGCCGCCGCGGAGCTGAGACAGGGAAGCACGCTGCCGTGGTCAACGAGACTGCGCGGGGCCGGCGAGCGCTGCGGGGTGATGCGTTGACGTACAGCGGTCGCCGATACAAGGCACAATCGTACGGTCAGCGCTCCCCAGGAACCGGAGTCGTGCACGCTGGCAGCGGTGAGGGCGAGGACCAGCGGGACACCCGTGCCGGTCTATGAGCACGTGGTACCTGCTGCCAGCCTCGCCCGCTCGCTGATCCTGTCTCAGGCGCATTCGGAAAACACCGTGTCCGCCACCCGC
>WNGF01006072.1_pt1 | contig 15113 bp, 13 predicted proteins | sample 5400641 | NCBI WGS metagenome assembly WNGF01 (sample SAMN13153371, study PRJNA577476) | soil metagenome | isolation source: 80 cm soil or saprolite under grassland replicate 2 | place: USA:California | collected 2016-06-15
AGGTTTACCGCAAGGTTCGCGACTACACTGATTTCCAGGCGAACCTGTAACCGGTGACCGGACACCTGGTTTCTCCTGTCTTCCTCCTTGGGGGGAGGCAGGAGACCGGGTGGCTGGTCAACACTCCTGTTAGACCTGCTCGAGGAACGCGCGATCCTCGACGAGGAAGCAGCCGCTGGCGTCCGCGCGCTTTAGCAGAGCGTGATCATGGCGCCCCCTCCTGGTAGCGGACGTTGAAGACACGTTGGAGTAGAGTTTGCCCGGACGGCGTCACGAGCACGGCGCGCGTACTGCGCAGCCGCCGCACCCAGCCACGGCGCAGCGCGAGTTCCGCCAACGCGGTGCCCACCGGGCCGGCCACGTGGGGCCGGTGGGCGAGACAGCCGATCCCGGCGATTGCGACTATTGAGCCGAACGCAAATACCCAGCCGCGGCCGAAATGATCCGAGAGCCAGCCGCCGAGGAGATTCCCCGCCATCATGCACCCGGCGCCGAAGGCGAAGAGCCAGACAACCGTGGTGTACTGAAAGCGACGATCGACTGCATGAGCGACTTGGTGGTCGCCATGATCTGGTACGCGATGACTCGGTAAAGTAGGGCAAGCGCCACGGTCGCCGCCGCGACGATCGAGCCGAAGGCCATGAGCGCCGTCCGCCAACCGAGCGTAACGATAAGCCCATCGCTGTACCGCGCGACCGCAAGAACCAGCGCGTGACGATCGCGGTCGACGGGATAACAATGCAGGCGATACCCGCGGCGCTAAGAACGCCGAAGCACAGGTCGTACTGCGTGAGCGACATCACCTGTCCCGTCAGCGCCAGGGCCACACCGAGGAGCAGTCCGCCCATCGCCACGACCGTCCGCACCCCCCAGCGGTCGTAGAGCCAGCCGGCAAGCGGCGCGAAGACGACGAAACAAAGCCAGCTGAGCGAGTAGCCGAGGGCCGTCGGGCCGCGTCCCCAGGCGAACTCGTCGAGGATCGATAAGGGCCGGGCTCGCCCGTAGCACTTATGTCCGCAGCGTAGCGCCGTGCGCGGCCCACATGTTTCACGCCACGCCGAACGCAAATGCGGGTCAATCGCCGAGTATGGCGAAGGGAAAACTTGAGTCCCGGCACCGGAGTCATGCTTGTATGAGAGGTATATGAACAATCGCCGAGAGGGCTCTTGACAGCGCGCGGCCCGAAGCTGACCCCGTCGAAGACCAGCCCCGTCGTCACGCCGCCGAAGCCGGCGGTATCCGCCGTCGAGATGGGGGCTCGCCAGCGGGACATCTCCGTCTCGGAGTTCTTCACCAAGAATCGGCATCTCCTGGGGTTCGACAATCCGCGAAAGGCGCTACTCACCTGCGTCAAGGAGGCCGTCGACAACGCCCTCGACGCCTGCGAAGAAGCCGGGATCCTCCCTGATGTGGTCGTCAAGGTGGAGGCCGTCGCCAACGGGGAACCTCCGCTCCCTCCGAGCCAGGCGAGCCGCTTCCGGATCACTGTCGCCGACAATGGCCCCGGCATCATCCGCCAGCAGATTCCACCGATATTCGCGAAGCTCCTGTATGGGTCCAAGTTCCATCGGCTGCGCATGAGCCGCGGCCAGCAGGGCATGGGTATCTCGGCGGCCGGCATGTACGGACAGCTCACGACCGGCAAGCCCGTGCAGATCATCTCCCGCACGAGTGCCCGGGCGCCCGCCCACTACTTCGAAGTCCAGATCGATACCAAGAAGAACGAGCCGCTAATTCTGGAGAAGAAGCAGATTGCCTGGGAGTCCCAGCGTGGCACCCAGGTGACCATGGAAGTCGAGGGCCGCTACCAGAAGGGGCGGGCCTCGGTCGACGAGTACATCGAGCAGACCATCATCGCTAATCCGCACGCCAGGCTGACGTACCTCACCCCGGAAGGAGAAACGAAAGAGCATCCGAGGACGTACCCACAGCTCCCCCCGTCGCCGCGCGAGATCAAGCCGCACCCTTATGGCATCGAGCTCGGGATGCTGCTCAAGATGCTCCAGGACACGAAGAGCCACTGGCTCTCAGGGTTCCTGGCCGGTGATTTCAGCCGGGTTTCGCCTCGTCTGGCGGACGACATCTGCAAGGCCGCGGGGCTCTCGCCCCGCGCGCGTCCCCGGGACGTCCACGGGGAGGCCGCCGAGACCCTCTACAAGGCCATCCAATCAACCAAGATCATGGCCCCGCCGACCAACTGTCTCTCGCCGATCGGCGAGAAGGCGATCCTCTCGGGCCTGTATCAGCAAATCAAAGGAGAGTTCTATACGGCGGTGAGCCGACCGCCAGCTGTGTACCGCGGCAACCCCTTCGTGATCGAGGCCGGCCTGGCCTACGGTCGGGGACCGGAACAAGGGCAGGAGAGCCAGGAGAAGCAGGCCATACCACTGGCTGAAGGGGAGCAGCAGCAGGACGACCATGAGCTCGCCCGCGTTATCCGCTACGCGAACCGGGTGCCGCTCCTCTATCAGCAGTCCGCCTGCGCGATCTTCAAGGCGGTGCTCGACACGAGCTGGCGCAACTACGGAGTGTCTCAGTCCCGAGGTGCACTCCCGTCCGGCCCCATGGTGATCTTCGTTCATATGGCCTCGGTCTGGGTCCCGTTCACCAGCGAATCCAAAGAAGCGATCGCCGACTACGACGAGATCCGCAAGGAGATCACGCTGGCGTTGCGCGAGTGCGGCCGACGGCTGGGCGCCTTCCTCAGACGACGCGAGCGGGCCGACAGCGAGCACCGCCGGCGTAACATCTTCGAGCTCTACATCGAGGAGGTCGTCGAGTCGTGCAACCGTCTCAAGGGGGGCCGATTGCCCACGGCGAAGCTGAAAGAGCAGCTCCAGAAGATGGCCTTGGCACGGACGGGCGGCGAAAAGACCGACGAGCTCCTGGGGAAGAACGGAAGCGGTCCGGAAGGCCTCCCGCATTCGATCATCGTCACGCCGGAGGGTGTTGAAGGAGCGGTGCCGGCTGTGTCGTCGAACGGAGCTCTCGCAGAAGAAGAGACGAAGAAGACGGCTATGCCGTCGCGGCTCACAGAAGAGCCGAGGCGGCGGCGGAGGGGCAAACGGGAGACGGCCGGGAAACCCACGACACGCGCCATGCGCAGGAAGGCCTAGGACACACCCATGGCCCAGAAGCCGCGAAGAACGAGCGCGGTCGAGAAGAAACTCGTCGGGGTGGCCGACGTGGTGATCACCGCCGCCCAGCGGCGCAAGGATCCCACCATCGCGATCCCGGTCCGCTCCCTTTCGAACGTCACCTTCAACCAGCGCAATGGGCTGATCGAGATGGGCAAGCGGAAGCAGGCGCGGTCGTTCTTCAACGTAGGCATGGCCAAGAAGTTCATGCAGACGGTCCTCGTGGCTGATGCCCTCTGCGAGCTCCAGCGAGCGAACCTCACGACCTCGCTCCGGGAGATCTACTACCGCACCAAGCACACGATCAAGAACTCGCACGAGAACACCCTCGACACCCAGGACGAGTCCGATCCGCTCATCGAGGATCTGGAGGTGACGCTGACGGCCCTCCGGGAGGAGCTGCACGTGCGTGCCGAGAACGCCGGCTCGGTCGTCGGGCCCCTGGTGCTGGTGGATGACGGCGACCGGGTGGATTGCGCCAAGCTCGGAAAAGGCGGCTATTCCGTGCCCTCCATCGTCGAGCCGGAATATCTCCAGATCACGAGATGCACGGCCGATTTCGTCCTCCTGGTCGAGAAAGGCACCCAGTGGAACCGGCTCTCCGAAGACAAGTTCTGGCGCACGTACAATTGTATTCTTCTGACGGGAAACGGGCAGCCGCCCCGCGGCGTCAGGCGTCTGGCGCGGCGGCTGCACGAGGAGAAGCGCCTCCCCGTCTATGTCCTCGTGGACAACGATCCGTGGGGCTACTACATCTACTCGGTCATCAAGCAGGGCTCGATCAATCTCGCCTTCGAAAGCCAGCGCATGGCCATTCCGAAGGCCAAGTTCATCGGGCTCTCGAGCGGAGACCCCGAATCCTACGGGCTGCCGCGCAACGTGGGCATCAAGCTCAACGACAAGGACATCGCCCGCGCCCGCGAGCTCCTCGCCTATACGTGGTTCCAGAAGAAGAGCTGGCAGGAGGAGATCAAGCGGATGCTCTCGAGCGGGCTCAAATACGAGCTGGACGCCCTCGCCAACAAGGACTTCCAGTACCTCACCAAGAAGTATCTTCCCCGCAAGCTCAAAGAGAAGGATTGGTTGGATTAGGCCGTCAGCGCGGTTGACCTTGCGCCGTTCCCAGCGGGATCTCTCGCAGTCCACGTACTTTGATCGCGTCGGGAGCAAACCGTCCGCCTACCGCGACCCCGCCCGGCAGAGGGGTGTAGAGCTCGATCCCGATCGACGCAATGGGCATGGATGTGGCGTCCGGCCTCGGCGTGTCGAGGAGTTTCAAGGAGACAATCGCGAGAATAGGCCCGCTGTCTTCAGGCAGATCGGGGAGCGGCTCGCGGTCCCACGTCCGGTTCGGGAACGCCGTCTTCATCGCCTTCTGATGGACGTCCGAGCGATACCACCCGACTAGCGCTTCCTTGTTCTCGAACCACGCGAAGATGATTCGCTTGCCACTCGAGGTCTGGCCCGTTTCCACACCGAGACACCCCGGATGCGCCCGGGCCGCGTTGATCACGTGGGCGAAGCCCCCCTGGGGAGACTGAGCGAGCGCCGGGGTTGTCGACGACCAGAGCAGCGTGGCGGCAACCGACCCGACGATCACGAGCTCACGGCGCTTGCCCATGTTCATGGCGAGATCTCCTTTCGTCCTCTCCCCTCAGCTCCGAGCACCCATCCGTACTGGAACCAGGGCCCGATCAACAGCTCGATGAGAACACTGTTAACATGGAAATGTTGACGGTGTCAACACTGAACAGCTACTCTGAGCGTAACGGTGCGACAGCACGAGCGGCAAGGACGTCCCAGCAACCGGCGCGGGTCACGGCAGCCCGGGCACGCCAAGGGATACCACCACGGCGACTTGCCGCGGGCGTTGCTGGATGCGGCACTGCACATTGTGGAGACGCGAGGTACGGCGGCGTTGACGCTGCGGGCAGCCGCTCGCCTGGCCGGCGTCTCGCAGGCCGCTCCGTACAGACATTTCGCGAATAAGGAGGCGATCCTGGCTGCCGTCGCCGAGGACGGCTTCCGTTCGCTGATGGCCGCCATGCGTCGTGCAGCAGACGCCGGCGGTGACGGCCCGTTGGAGCGACTTCGGGGAGTGGGGCTCGGCTACGTGACATTCGCCACGGAACACCCCTCGCACTTCCGCGTCATGTTCGGCCGCGAGATGGCCGATCGGTCAGCCTTTCCCGCCCTGCGCCAGGTCGCGACGGAGACGTTCAACGTGGTCGTCGAAGCAATATCGGACTGTCAGCGCGCCGGACTCGTGCGCTCGGAGGAGCCGCCGGCAGATCTCGCACTCACCGCGTGGTCCAGCGTCCACGGCCTTTCAGCCCTCCTCGTCAACGGGGTGCTGGACAAGCCGGCTGCTGCAGTTGCCGAGCTGGTCACGCGAGATCTGTTTCTCGGCCTCGGCCGGCGACGGCAGGCGAGGGAGGTGTGCGATGGCTAGGGTTGCGGTCCTCGACGACTACCAGGGCGTGGCGCTGGAGATGGCCGACTGGAGCGTGCTGGCGCCTGATTGTCGCGTTCAGGTCTTCCGGGATCATCTGATCGATCGTGACGCGCTGGCCGATCGATTGCGGGATTTCGAGATCGTGACCTGCATGCGGGAGCGCACACCTTTCCGTCGCGACCTCCTGGAGCGTTTGCCGAACCTGCGTCTGCTCGTGACGACGGGTATGCGAAACGCGGCCATCGACGTGGAGGCTGCCACAGACCTTGGGGTTCTGGTATGCGGCACGGCGGGCGGTCCAGAGAGTCCGCCTGCCGAGTTGACCTGGGGGCTGATCTTGGCCCTGGTCCGCCACATCCCGCGCGAGGACGCCGCGACGCGCCGCGGACACTGGGGCACGACGGTCGGCATGAGTCTCGAGAACAGGGTGTTGGGGGTTCTGGGCCTGGGGCGGCTGGGTGCCAAGGTTGCCAGGGTGGGCGTAGCCTTCGAGATGTCGGTCATCGCGTGGAGCCGGAACCTGACAGCCGAGCGAGCCGCCCAGTGCGGAGCGACGTTGGTCAGCAGGGACGAACTGTTTGCCCGCTCGGATATCCTCACGATCCACGTCCAGCTGAGTGAACGAACCCGGGGACTGGTGGGAGCCCGTGAGCTGAGCTTGATGCAACCCACGGCCTATCTCATCAATACGGCGCGGGGCCCCATTGTGGACGAAACGGCCCTCGTCCGTGCGCTCCAGGCGCGCGCCATCGCAGGCGCCGGCCTGGATGTCTTCGACCAGGAACCTTTACCGCCCGACCATCCCTTCACGCAGCTCGATAATACGTTGCTCATGCCGCACGCCGGTTATGTGACAGAGGCGCAGTATCGGGTCCGCTATCGAGAGAGCGTCGAAGGCATCGCGGCTTACCTCCGGGGAGCGCCGCTCAGGGTTCTCAACCCAAAGCCATGACGCGATCACTATCGCAAAGCCCGGGACGCCTTTTCTATGGCTGGTGGATCGTGATCATCGGCTGCGTCCAGGACGCCGTGAAGGGCGGGACGTTCAACACCGGGTTCACTCTCTATTTTCTCCCTGTTCTCACCGAGCTGCACCTCAGTCGGGCCGCAACCTCTCTGCCCTTCTCGCTCGCCAAACTCGAGTCCGCCCTGGAAGGTCCGCTCGTGGGCTACCTCATCGACCGGTTCGATGTCCGGGTAATGCTGATCGTCGGGACGACGCTCGCCGGGCTGGGGTTTGTGCTGCTCTCCTTCACTCATAGCTATGTCCTCTTTGTCCTGGTGTTCATTGGCCCGCTGAGCGTTGGCTTTCAAGCCGGCTTCAACCAGGCCACCATGGCCGCGGTCAACCACTGGTTTCGCCGGAAGCGTGGGCTCGCCATGTCCATCGTCCAAACCGGCCAGGCCATCGGTGGGGTCTTGATCTTTCCCCTGGTGGCGCTCGCCGTCTTGAAGCTGGGCTGGCGACCAGCCGCGTTCCTCTCCGGTCTCGTCGTGCTCATGTTGCTTCCCCTGGTCCTGTTCATCCGTCGCTCTCCGGAGAGCATGGGGTTGCTTCCAGACGGCGAGCGTAGAGCCGCTCACGACCCATCAGAAGGTGCGAGCCCGCGCCTGCATCGGCTCAGGGACACCCAGGAGTTCACGGCCAGGGAGGCGTTACGGACGCCGGCCTTCTGGCTGCTCGCCGCCTTCCATGGCCTGCGCAACATTCCCTATAGCGGAGTATCCGTCCACCTGGTGCCGCTGCTCGTCTGGAAGGGGCTGGACGAGCCAACGGCGGCGTTCTTTGTGGGGCTCACGGCCCTTAGCACCGTCGTCGTGCGGCCGCTGACCGGATGGCTCGGTGACTGGCACTCGAAACAGAAGATCGGCGCTTTGGGTGTACTCCTGGGCGCCCTGGGCCTCGTCGTGCTGACGTACAGCGACGGTGCGCTCTGGCCTATGGTCTTCTTCGCCATCTTGTTTTCGTTTGGTGATGGCATCAACTCCGTGACGTGGGCTCTCGTCGGCGACTGTTTCGGTCGCACCCATTTCGCCACGATCCGGGGCTGGATCAGCATGTTCCAAAGCTTTGCCTCGATGCCCGCCGCGGTGTTCACCGGCTGGATCTACGATCAGACGCAGAGTTACACGTATGCGCTGATCGCTTTCATCATCTGCTACGGCGCGGCCGGGCTGGTCGTGTGGCTGGTCCCTCACCCCAAGCGACCAACGCGGCTCGAGGTCCCGGCAGGGCAGGCGCTGAGCACCCAACCCTGAGCGCCTTCGCCGTCTTCAGGGTGATGACCGCAGCGCCACACGAGCACGTGTAGGCGGGGCGGCAGCCCATTGCGGCGAAAGCCCGCAGGAAGCACAATAGGCGGTCGAATTCGGTGGTCGAGGCGCAACGCGCCTGCATGGGACAGCGGGAAGCGATGAAAGGAGCGACGTCATGAGGATGAAGAAGGCGTGGTATTTGACCGTGGCGGCGGGCGCGATCGCCGCGGTCTCGGCCGGCTCGGCGGTCACGCTCAGCGCCCAGCCAGCCTCAAGCGAAGCGGTGCGCGTCGACGGCGACGATATCGGCGGCGTGGTCGCGGGGCCGAACGGGCCGGAGGCCGGCGTGTGGGTGATCGCGGAAACGAGTGATCTTCCCACCAAGCTCGCCAAGATCGTGGTCACCGACGAGCGGGGCCGGTATGTGGTGCCCGATCTTCCCAAAGCCAAATACAAGGTGTGGGCGCGCGGCTACGGCCTCGTCGACTCGGCGAAGGTCGACGGCGAGCCCGGCAAGCTATTGAATCTCCGGGCAATACCCGCGCCGAGTGCGGCCGCGGCCGCGCAATACTATCCGGCGATCTACTGGTACTCGATGCTCAAGATTCCGGACGCGAGCCAATTCGGCGGCACGAGTAACATTCCCGCGAAGATCACCCAGAGCGACTGGCTCACCGTGGTGAAGAACAGGTCCTGCGTCGGCTGCCATCAGCTGGGCCAGCTGTCCACCCGCACGATTCCCGCGGCGCTCGGCCAGTTCGAGTCATCGGAAAAGGCGTGGATCCGCCGCGTGCAGTCGGGACAGGCCGCACCATTGATGCTGAGCCCGCTCACCGGGGTCCTGGGCGGCGCGCCGTTCAAGTACTTCGGCGATTGGACTGACCGCATCGCCAAGGGCGAGCTGCCGCACAGCAGGCCGACACGGCCACAAGGCGTCGAGCGCAACATCGTCGTCACGACGTGGGAATGGGGCGACCCGAAGAAGTATCTCCACGACCTCATCGCCTCGGATCGGCGCTATCCGACGGTCAATGCCTACGGCCCGGTCTACGGCTCGCCCGAATACGCGACGGACGTCTACCCGATCCTCGATCCCAAGACGCACACCGTCACGAGCTTCACGGCTCCAGTGCGCGCCGACACGCCGGAGGCGTTCGGGCCCGGGCACGCCGCGATCCCCAAGCCAATGGCGCCCTCGCCCTACTGGGGCGAGGAGAAGATCTGGGACACCAAGGCCAACAACCACAATGGCATGATCGACAAGAAAGGCAGGGTCTGGTTTGCGGCGACGGTGCGAGGCCCGAAGAATCCGGGCTTCTGCACGAAGGGCTCCGACCATCCCTCGGCCAAGCTGTTCCCGGTTGAAAACGCGAACCGCCACCTCACGTTCCTCGACCCGAAGACGATGAAGTACACGTTCGTCGATACCTGCTTCCAGACGCACCATCTGCAGTTCGGCTACGACGCCAGCGATACGCTTTGGACCAGCGGTGGCGGCCCGGTGGTCGGCTGGGTCAACACCAGATTGTTCGACGAGACGGGTGACGCGGTCAAGTCACAGGGGTGGACGGCGTTCGTGCTGGACACCAATGGCAACGGCAAGCGCGACGACTACGTCGAGCCCGATCAACCAGTCGATCCGACCAAGGCCAAGCGCATCGGCGGAGGCTTCTATGCCGTGATGCCGAGCCCCGTCGACGGGTCCATTTGGGGCTCTGTCGGAGTCTTCGGCGGTACCGCAGCAGTCGTGCGGCTCGTTCCGGGGCCGAACCCGCCGGCGACCGCGCTCGCGGAAATCTACAACGTGCCCAAGCCCTATTTCGGCATCCGTGGCGCCGACATCGACAAGCAGGGCGTGGTGTGGGCGTCAATGGGAAGCGGCCACATCGGCAGCTTCGACCGGCGCAAGTGCAAGGGGCCGCTCAACGGGCCGAAGGCCACCGGTGATCACTGCCCGGAGGGCTGGGCGTTCTACCAGTACCCCGGCCCCGGCTTCCAGGGCATCGGCGAGAACAGCGCCGAGTCGAGCTACTACACCTGGGTCGACCAGCACAACACGTTCGGGCTCGGCGAGGACGTGCCGATGTCGACCGCCAACCTCAACGACGGCCTGGTCGCACTCAAGGACGGCAAGATGATCGTGCTGCGCGTCCCGTACCCGCTGGGCTTCTACGCCAAGGGGTTCGACGGGCGCATCGACGACCCAAACGCCGGCTGGAAGGGCCGCGGGCTGTGGACGACCAGCGGAGACCGGGCGCCTTGGCTCATGGAAGGCGGCAAAGGAAAGAAGCCCGTGGTCGTACACTTTCAGCTGCGTCCCGATCCGCTCGCGCGCTGATCGCAGCAATGAAAGCTGACGGCTTGGCGTAGCGCCGCGCGCGCTGCCCCAAGCCGTCCCCCCGGAAGCCAGCTTCGTTAACCCCCCGGGGCTGGTCACTGTCGAGCCATCGTAAGGGGTCGGCTGGCCAGAAATCACCCGACCGCGCCGATTGAGCAAGACCCCTCGACGGGGGTAAGTGCCCACGCCATCAGCAGTTGTCGTGATTGTCCGGAAATGGTCCGCGTCTTGCGGTCTTTCCTGTCATGCGGCTCGCCGCGAAACCCTTTCTGACCTCGGTCCTCGTCATCGTCATGCTCGCGGTCGTCGGTTTCCTCAGCTTCCACGCGGTTGGCAAACTCGTGTCCGTCAACCGGGAGATCGCGACCCGCACCGTCCCCGCGGTCCACCTCACCGCGTCCACGCGCGAGGCGATCGCGCCGCTCGTGCGGTTCGAGATGCGCGCGGTGGTGCTGGGTGACGCGCGCTACGCGACGGCGTGGACCGAGCGAGCGGCGCGGGTCGCCGAAGATCTCGAGAAACTCGCCGGATACGTGCAGAGCGAGCAGGAGGCCGTGAAGCTCGGCGCGGCGCGCGCCGCGTTCGAGGGGTATCGCCGCATCGTCACCGAGGAGCAGGCGCTCGTCCGGAGCGGCGACCGCGCCCGGGCCCTGCGCTTGACCGACGCCGAGGCGCGGCCGCTCGCCGAGGAGGTCCAGGAGAGCCTGGACGGGCTGATGGCGGCGATCCACACGCGGGTTCTCGCGGCGCAGGCCGAGGCCGCGCGCCTCGAGGCGCGCACGTGGACCGGAGTGCTGATCGCGCTGGGTGCGGCGGTCGGCCTGGCGTTACTCGTCGCCCTCGAGAACGCTCGCCTCTACGCGGAAGCGCAGCATTACATTCGGCAGCTGCTGGAGCAATCGCGGCAGCTCCTCGACGCCAAAGTCGCCGCGGAACGGGCGAGTCGGGCCAAGGGCGAGTTTCTTGCTTCGATGAGCCACGAGCTCCGCACCCCACTCAACGCCGTGATCGGATTCTCCCAGGTGCTCGCGAACAAGACGTACGGAGAGTTGAACGAGCGCCAGCTCGAATATCTGACGACGATCCTCGCCGGGGGCCGGCACCTCCGCAAACTGGTCGATGATGTGCTCGATCTGGCCAAGGTTGATGCTGGGCGCTTGACCCTCGACCTCACGCGCGTGGCCGTCGCCGACGACATCAGCGAGGTCGTCGGCGTCGTCCAGGCGCTGGCGCGCGAGAAGACCATCACGGTGAGCGCGGACGTGGACGAAGCCTTGCCCACGATCACGGCCGACCGGCACCGAGTGCAGCAAGTGATCTACAACCTGCTGAGCAACGCGATCAAGTTCACCGGCCCGGGCGGGTACGTCAAGGTGACGGCCGACACAGCCAGCACAGCGCCGGCGGCCGGCGAGAGCGCAAACCGCGCGCTGCGAATCATGGTCGCGGACACCGGGATCGGTATCAAGCCCGAAGATCAGGCCCGGATTTTTGACGCGTTCGAGCAGGTCGACTCTTCATACGCCCGCGAGCAAGGCGGGACCGGGTTAGGCCTCGCCTTGACGCGGAAGCTCGTCGAGCTCCATGGCGGAACGATCAGCGTGGAAAGCGACGGCGTCAAGGGCCGCGGCAGCGTGCTAACGGTTCTCCTTCCGATTGCGCCCGCCGCGATCCCGGAGGCTGAGCGGCTCGGGCACCGGCCGCGGGTGGCTTGACACCGGGCCCACTTGGTCTGATTCTCGCCTCACCAAGCCATCCGGGAACGAGCGAACCTACACGAGCGCGGAGGACCGACATGAGCGGATTTACCCGACGGGACGTGCTGAAACTGGGGGGCGTCGCCGCCGCGGCGGGGGTCGGGTTCCCGGCTGTGCTCAAGGCCCAGCAGAAAGACGTCATCATGTTGGGCCTCTGGTCGTTCACCGGCGCCTTTTCCGACGTGGGCCCCGTCCTTGACCGGGGCATGAAGCTGGCCCTCGACGAGCGGGGGATGAAGGTGCAGGGCAAGCCCATCAAGTACATCACCCGGGACGATGAAACCAAAGCGGGCAGCGCCACGCGCCGGGCCGAGGAAGCGGTCGACTCCGACGGGGCCAAGTTCATCATCGGCCCGTGGTCGTCGGGCGTCGCCCTGGCCGTCTCAGAGGTCGCGAAGCGGAAGAAAGTGTTCCACTACTTCAGCGGAGGCACCGAGGACATCTCGGGCGCGCGCTGCCACCGCTACTCGTTCCAGTGGGCGGCGAGCCCGTACACGGCCGCCAAGACCGTGGTGGACACGTTCATGCAGGCCAACCCCAAAGCCAAGCGCTGGCACCTGCTGGTCGCTGACTACGCCTTCGGCTGGTCCGTCGAGAAGTACGTGAAGGAAGTGGGCAAGGGGCATGGGATCGAGTTCGTGGGCGCCGACCGGCATCCGCTCGGCGAGCGCGAGTTCTCGAACTACGTCACCAAGGCGGCGGGCAACAAGCCCGACGTGGTGGTCATGATCAACTTCGGGCTCGACGCCGTCACCGGCGCGCGCGAGATCTTCAACTTCGGGCTCACTCCGAAGCTCCCGCTCATCATGACGTGGTCCTCGGGCGTCGAGGAGCTGGTGCAGCTGGCCCCGGAGATTCGGGAGAATCTCTGGGTCGGCTCGAATTTCTACTACACGGCGGATACGCCGGTTGCGCGCGAGTTCGTGAAGAGCTACCAGACCAAGTTCGGGGGCCCTCCGGGCTATGCGCCCGCCGCTGCTTACGGCATGACGCGCATGACGCTCGCGGCCATGGACAAGGCCAAGTCCACCGAGGTCGCGGACGTCGTGAAGGCCTGCGAGGGCCTCGAGGTGGACGACCTGGTGGGCCGCATGCGCGTGGACCCCAAAACGCACCAGACGTTGCGGCCGTACTTCTTCATGCGGTGCAAGAAGAAGGACGCGATGAAGGGCCCCATGGACTTCGCCGACATCATCGCCACGGGCTCGACGCCGCTGCCGGTGGAGTACGCGGCCTGCAAGGACATCGGGTCCCTCTAGGACCGGCCTGAACTCCGCGCTCCTCGTCAGCCAGATCCTGAACGGTCTCGCCACGGGAATGCTCTACGCCCTGATGGGCATCGGGCTCAGCATCATCACGGGTGTGCTCAACATTCCCAACTTCGCCCACGGCGCCCTCTTCGCTCTCGGCGCGTATTTCCTCTTCACGCTGATTCAGCTCCTCGGAAACTTCTGGCTGGCCCTGCTGCTGGCCCCGCTCGGCGTGGGGATCCTCGGGGTGTTGATCGAGTGGGGCGGGATCCGGCCGCTGTACAAGGCCGGCCACGACTACCAGCTCCTGCTGACCTTCGGCCTCTCGCTCATCGTGACCGAGGGCATCATCGTGGTCTGGAGCCCGGTCGGCATGAGCCAGCTCCCGCCGCCCCTCCTGCGCGGCGGGGTCGACCTCGGCATCACGTTCTATCCCAAGTACCGGCTCTTCGTGATGGTCGCGTCGGCGCTGCTCGTGCTGGGGGCCTGGCTCTTCCTCGAGCGGACGCGCTACGGCGCCATCATGCGGGCGGGCATCGAGGACAAGGAGATGGTGTCGCTGCTCGGCATCGACATCCACCGCCTCTTCACCGCCGCCTTCGCGCTGGGCTGCGTGCTCGCCGGGATCGCCGGGGCGCTGACCGCGCCGATCCGCGGGCTGAACCCGTGGATGGGCGTGGACATGCTCGGCATCGCCTTCGTCGTCGTCGCGCTGGCGGGGCTCGGCAACCTGCTGGGCTCCATCGTGGCGGGGCTGCTGGTCGGCGTCGCCCAGAGCCTGGTGGCGCTGATCTGGCCCGAGGCCTCGGTGGCGGTCATCTTCGCCGTCATGGCGGCCGTGCTGCTGGTGCGCCCGCAGGGTCTCTTCGGCATCCGATGAGTCGAGCGTGGCTCGCCATCCTGACGGCGGTCGTCCTGCTGCCGATCTTCGTCCGCCACAGCATTGCCACCGAGATCTGGATCTTCGCGATCTTCGGGCTCGGCCTGAATTTGTTGATGGGCTACACGGGGCTGCTCTCCTTCGGCCAGGCGACGTTTTTCGGCTCGGCCGCCTACGCCGCCGGCTATCTGCTGAAGTACTACGGCATCAACGTCTTCCTGGCGCTCGCCACCGGCATCGCCGTCGGCGCCGTCTCCGCGGCTCTGGTGGGCTACCTCTGCGTCCAGCGGTCCGGCCTCTACTTCATCATGCTGACCTTCGCCCTGAACCAGATGTTCTACTTCACGGCCTACCAGTGGACGACGGTGACAGGGGGCGAGGACGGCATGCCTGGCGTCCCGCGCCCGAGCGTCCTTGGCCTCGACATTCACGCGCCGCTCGCGTACTACGCGGCGGTGGCGCTGCTCTTCCTCCTGTCGCTCTGGGTCATGCGACGCATCGTCGAGTCGCCGCTCGGCAAGATCTTACAATCCATCCGCGACAACGAGCTGCGGGCCGAAGCTCTCGGCTACAACGTCGCCCGCATGAAGCTCGCCGCCTTCGTGGTGGGCGGCGCCTTCTCGGGGCTCGCCGGCGTGCTCTACGCCATGCTCTTCGGCATCGTGCCGCTCGAGTCCATCGGGTTCGTCTTCTCCGGCAACGTCGTCTTCGCCACTTTGATCGGCGGCTCTGGCTCCCTCTACGGTCCCGTCATCGGCTCGTTCGTCTTCATCTGGCTGTCGGAGTCGGTGAGCGCGATCTGGGCGCGCTGGCCGCTCCTGCTGGGCGTCGCCTTCGTCGTCGTGGTGCTGTTCTTCCGGGGTGGGGTGGTCGAGGCGTGGGCGCGCTTCTGGACGTGGCGCGCCGCGCACCCTGCGACACGGGCCGATGCCTCTCGTTAGCACCGATCGGGTCACAAAGTCCTTCGGGGCTCTGGTCGCCGTCAACGCGGTCACGCTCGCCGTCGACGAGGGTTCGCTGCACTCGGTGATCGGGCCCAA
>WNGF01018723.1_pt1 | contig 15113 bp, 18 predicted proteins | sample 5400641 | NCBI WGS metagenome assembly WNGF01 (sample SAMN13153371, study PRJNA577476) | soil metagenome | isolation source: 80 cm soil or saprolite under grassland replicate 2 | place: USA:California | collected 2016-06-15
ACGATTCGTGCCGCCGGGCTCCTGACCGTCCGCTGGGTGGCGGCGTAGAGCACGATCATCGACAGCGCGCTGGGCAGCATCATCGCCGTCATCATCACGGTCCAGCTCGCGACGAACACGACGCCGTCGACGAGGCTCAGCGGCATGGCCATCTCCATGCCGGCCATGTCGTCGGGTCTCAGCGCCGCCCACAGGACGTGTAGCCAGGCCGCCGCCGTGACGACGAGCAGCGCGGCATACGTCAGGACGTACGTCCGGTCGCCCGACGGTTCGGTATCCCACGCGGGGGCGGATGCGAAAGAATTTCCGGCGGGCATCTTTGACTAGACGCCAAGCGCCTCGCTGAATCGTCGATACGACTCGAGGGGATCGCCGAACTTCACGTGGCCGGCGGTGTGGTGGGCGCACGCGAGCAGGAGCGTGTCGCGGTCGGCGGCACTCGTGTGGCCATAGTCCTCGAGCAGGCAGAGGCCGATCTCCTGGTTGTGGGGATCGTTGCCTTCCTTCACGGCGGCCAGCGCGAGCGTCCGCACCAGCGGGGCGCGATCGTGGCCGGCATCGAGATAGGCGCGCGTCCACGCCACGCTCTCCGCCGTCTTCAGCGCCATCTGGGCCTCGTCGAGCCGACGCAGCAGCTCCGAAGCCGACAGCGACTGGGCCGCCTGGGGAGGCTGGGTGTCCGCCCGTCCGTTGCCCGGCGTGGCCCGGACCCACGCCGCCGCCTGGTTGATGAAGGAGCCCGCCACGTAGAGCAGCTTCAGGCGATGCGGGTGCTGGAAGGTGTCGTAGAACCAGCCGAGCGTGTTCGCGTACTCGTAGCTGTGATGCGGCATCGAGAAGTTCTCGGGAGCGCCCGCGCTCAGGATCACCTCCGCGGCGGCGACCTGGATCGCGTCGAGGATCTGGCGCGGGTCCTTGCCCGCGAGCAGCAGCGCCGTGATCGCCTCGATGTAGGCGGGCTCCGGCTCCGCGACGATGGCCTGGATCAGGCGTCGCGCTTCGGGGTGCGACAGCCGGGCCGTGTTGCGCAGCAGGCGCTCCTCGACCAGCGCCTTGGGCGACGGCTGCATCGACGACTTCGGCCGTGCGTCCGCCTCGGCCAGCTGGGTCCAGCTGATCTGGCAGGCCATCTCGTAGGCGGAGTGCCAGCGCGGCCCCACGGCCATGTCGAGCGCGCCCGCATACACGACGTCGTGAGCGTTGTCCCAGCCGATCGCCTCGCCGAGCTCGATGGTCGCGCGGGCGCGGTACGCCTTGTGCCCGGTGGTGTAGGAGCGGTTGAACAGCATGCGGTCCTGCACGTCGATGAGCCCGGCGAAGATCAAGTGCGCCAGGAGCTCGCGACGACGCGGCGTGTCCTGGAACAGCCCGAGGAAGACGCGGTAGGCCTGCAGGACCTCGCCGCGCTGGACGAGCGTCAACCAGTGGTTGAGGCGCTCCTCGAATGGTCCATCGAGGACGAGGGGCTCCTGATCCGCCCAGTGCCGCTCGGGCGGCGCGACCGGCACGTTCGGATCCGGCTTGTGAGCGCGCCGTCCGTAGTGCCCCGGCGCCTTGCCGAGGAGCTGATTCCACGGGTCGAGTCCCGTCGGCACGTACCAGATCGTCTGCGCCACCGGCAGGTACGCGAGGTGCTCGGGGAGATAGCCGGGCAGGTTCAGGCTCGTGCGGGCGCTGAGCAGGCAGTGGTCGTTGTTGACGAAGCGCACGAAGCCGTTGTCGATGCGCTGGTGATACGGCACGTGCGTGTAGGGGGCGTGGATGCGGACCGTCTCGCCGAGGATCTCCGTCAGCGGCCGCCCGGCGCGGACGAGGTCGTAGAACACGTGGCTGGCCCCGATCTGGTCACGCGCGAGGATGCGCTCTTCCAGCTTGGCATACAGCGCGGTGTCCTTCGTCATCACGGCCATGATCGGGCCTCCTTTACGAGCTCTTGCCCTGCACGATTGTCCGCGCGGCGAGCAGCGTGTCGATTTCCCCGTCGCTGTACCCCGCCTCGCGAAGGATCTCCACCGAGTGCTCGCCCAGCTCGGGGGCCATGCGTGGGGCAACCTTGTCGACGCCGTCGAGCCATACCGGGCTGGCCACAGTGAGCGGAGCGCCCGCACGCGGGTCGTCGAAGGGCACGAGGGCGCCGCTCTCCGTCATCTGGCGATCGTGCCGGGCGTCATCGACGGTGGCCACCTCGCCGAAGGTCAGCCCATGTGCGTGCAAGCGCCGATGCCACTCCGCCCACGGCCGCGTCGCGAAGATCGCGTCCAGGACGGGGACCAGCGCCCGCGCGTTGGCCCGCCGCGCAGGCGTCGTGGCGAACCGCGGGTCGGCGTCGAGGTCCGGGCGCTCCAGCGCACGGAGGAGCTGCGGCCAGTCCCGCTCGTCGTTGAGCGCGTTCAGCAGGAACCAGCGCCCGTCACCGCAGCGGTAGAGATTGGCGAGCGCCGTCGCCGGCTCCTCACGCGGCGGCCGCGGCTCGACCTTCGCGCCCGTGAGCGCGGCCTGGATCTGCGTGGCGTTCATCCAGAGCCCGTTGGCGAGGAGCGACGTCGAGACCATCGAGCCCTGCCCCGTGCGCTCGCGCCGGTAGAGCCCGGCCATGATCGCGGCGAACAGCGACACGCCGGTCGGATGATCGCCCATCCCGGGCAGCGCGCGCGAGGGCGGGGCGTCGGGCGAGGGCTTCACGAGGTCCATCAGGCCAGTGCGCGCCCAGAGCGCCGTCGCGTCGTATCCGGTCCGCGACGCCTCCTCGCCGTGCTCACCGTAGGCCGTGATCGACGCGTAGATCAGCCGCGGGTTGCGGGGGGCGAGATCGTCCCAGCGGGTGCCGAGCCGCGCGCGAGAATCGAGCGGGGCATTGGTGACGAAGACGTCGGTCGACTCGATCATCCGGTGGAGCACGGCGCGGCCCTCCGGCCGGCGCAGGTCGAGCGCGAGCCCGCGCTTCGTGCGGTTGTCGACGATCCACCGGTAGTTGAAGGGGCTCTCGGGCACGCCGGGGCCGCCCATGCGGTGACGATAGGGATCACCGTCCGGCGGCTCGATCTTGATCACGGCGGCGCCGAGGTCCGCCATGATCGTGGTGGCCACCGGGCCGGCGATGAAGTTCGCCGCGTCGATGACGCGGAGACCGGCGAGGATCATCCGGTGGCCAGCAGCCGCGCGAGGACGCTCACGTCGGGGACGGTCTCGAGCGTGCGGATCGCGGACAGGATCGACTCCACGCGCTCGGCCGGGAGCACGCGGCTCGCGCAATCGCGGAACTTCGCCTCCAGCTCGCCGACGGTGAGCGGATTCTTCGGCTGGCCCTTGGCCTGGGCGACGCGCTTCTGCAGACGGCGGCCGTCCTTCAGCGTGATCGTCACCTCGCTGAACCGCGTGGGCAGGCACTCCCGCGTCGTCTGCTCGGGGTGCACGAACATCCGCACCTTCGGCATGAAGGCCTGGACGTCGGGACGCCGGACGCGCTCCTCCTCGAACTGGGCCAGCCCTACCGTGCCGTCGAGCAGCGCGACCGAGACGCAGTACGGCATCGAGCACTTCCCCTGCAGCCCCGTTTCGGCCCGATCGTAGATGAGCTGGTGCGGCGACAATAGCGCTTGACGCCGATGCCCGGCTCGGCGATCTCGTGCGGGGCGCCGAGGTCGACGGTCACGAGATCCCACTCGGGCTTGCTGCCCCCGCCGTGGGTGGAGCCGAACCCGTCGCCATGCTCGAGAACGCCGGGATTGCCGGTGAAGCCCGCCTGGGCGAGGAGGGCCGCTTCCAGGCCGCATCGTGAGGCGTGACCGACGTGCAGGGGCTTGCAGTCGGTGCCGAAGTTCGCCTTGATCCCGCTCGCCATCGACGCGGCGATGGCCAGAGCGTGCGCCGTCTGCGTCGACGACAGCCCGAGCAACTTGGCGACCGCCGCCGCCGCGCCGAAGACGCCGCAGGTGGCGGTCGCGTGCCAACCCACCTCATAATGCGCGGGGTTGACCGCGCGGCCGATCTTGGCCTCGACCTCCACGCCCACGACGAACGCGGTCACCAGGGCCGCGCCGGAGGCGCGGGCGCGCTCGGCCGTCGCCAGCGTGGGCGAGAGGATGGGCGCCGAGGGGTGTCCGGACAGCGACGCCTGGACGTCGTCGTAGTCGAGGGCGTGGGCGGCGGTGCCGTTGGCGAAGGCCGCATCCTCGATGGGAGCGCGCAGCGGGGTGCCGACGACGGTGGCTTCCTCCGTCCCGCGCCGATGGGCGAGCAGCGCCCGCGCGCGGACCGCCGTGTCCTCGGGGGAGCCGGCCAGCATCACCCCGAGGGTGTCGAGGATCGCCAGTCGTGCCGCCCGGACCGCCGCCTCGGGCAGCCGGTCGAACGTCTCCGCCGTCGTGTAGGCCGCCAGCTGCTCGATCACCGACTGCCCGCCGTGCCGTCCGGTACCCATGCCGTATCCTCCCGGCCGTGATGATGACATATTATCGGTCGGACGAGAGGAGGACCAACGATGGACGCATGTCAACTGTTCCTGGACCAGCACGGCGCGGTGCACTCCGCCGCCGTCGGCGGCAACAAGGCCTCGGCGGCCGAGCGCGCCTTCGCGGGCGTCAGCGACGAGCAGATGCGGGTCCGCCCGCGCGAGGACCTCAACTCGCTGGCGTGGCTCATGTGGCACATCGCTCGCGCGGAGGACATCATGGTCAACGCGGTGCTCTCCGGGCGGCCCCAGGTCTTCGACGACAAGTGGGTGGGGCGCCTGGGCATCACGCGCCGCGATTTCGGCATCGGCATGACGAGCCCGGAGGTCACGGACCTGACGCGACAGGTCGATCTCGGCGCTCTGCGTGAGTATCGGGACGCCGTGGGCCTGCGCACGCGCGAGGTCGTCGGCGGCTTCGACTGGAGCGGAACGATCCCGGCCGAGGCGATGGAGCGCGCCGCGGCGGAGGGCGCGTTCGGCGCCACCCGGAGGGAGGGCGTCGTCAAGGCCTTCACCGGCAGGCCGCGCGCGATGGTGCTCAGTGGGATCGCGCTGTTCCATCCCGCGGGGCACCTCGGCGAAGCGAACACGGTCCGTAGCGCGGGAGGCTTCGGCACGGGCATTTGATCTGCGAGGACGACATCATGGCGACCATCGAGCCGAGCGGAGAGATCCTGGGAGCGACGGTGCGGGGGGTGAATCTCGCCGAGCCGCTCGGCGACGCAGATTTCGCGACGATCCTGACATCGCTGGGCCGCCACGGTGTCCTGCGCTTTCCCGATCAACGGCTCGACGCCGCGGCGCTGCGGGACTTCTCGCAGCGCTTCGGCGGGATCCAGTCGATGCTCACCGGGTTTCACGAGCCCGGGATGCCGGAGGTCGGCATTCTCTCGAACATCGTCGAGGACGGCCGACCGATCGGTCTGGCCGACGCCGGCCAGGACTGGCACACGGACATGTCCTACAACCCGACGATCGGATTTCTCAACGTGCTGTACGCCGTGAAGGTCCCGCGCCGTGACGGCCGCGCGCTCGGCGCCACGGCCTTCGTCAGCACCCACGCGGCGTTCGAGGGCTTGCCGGCCGACCTCAAACAACGTCTCGCCAACATGACGGCCACTCATGACTTCAACAAGTTCTGGGAGAACATGCGCACCCGCCCGGGGAGCCGGCGGGGGCCCATGTCCGAAGCGCAGCGTCGGGCGCGGCCGCCGTCCGTCCACCCCGTGTTCCTCAGGCATCCGATCACCGGACGGACGGTCCTCTACTGCAATCCCGGCTACGCGATCCGCATCAACGAGCTGTCCGAGCCCGAGAGCGATCGCGTCCTCGCCCTGCTGTTCGAGCACCAGCTGCAGCCGAAATACCAGTACCTCCACCACTGGACGGAAGGCGACGTGCTCGTGTGGGATCACATCGGCACGCTCCACAACGCCATCCCCGACTACGGACCCGACGAGCACCGGCTGATGAAGCGCTGTCAGGTGATGGCCGACAGGATCTTCGACCCCACGTTCCTGCGCGCGGGGTCGACGGTGGCCGAGGCTCACAGCCCGAGGTAGGCGCGGCGGACCTGCTCGTTGTCCTTGAGCTCGCGGCCGCCGGAGAGCGCGACCCGGCCGGCCTCGAGCACGAAGGTGTGCTGGGCGAGCTCGATGGCGTGCTGGACGTTCTGCTCGACGAGCAGGAGCGTGAGACCCTGCTGGTTGAGCTGGCGGATGACTCCGTAGAGCCGGAGCACCACCGCGGGGGCGAGACCGAGCGACGGCTCGTCGAGCATGAGCAGGCGGGGCCGCGACATCAGCCCCCGCGCGATCGCGAGCATCTGGCGCTCCCCCCCGCTCAGCGTGCCCGCGGCGCTCTCGAGGCGCTCGCGGAGGATCGGAAACAGCGTGAACACCTCGGCCATGGTCGCCTTCGCGCGTCCGCGGGCCCGCGGCGTGTACGCGCCCATCGTCAGGTAGGTGACCTCGAGCCCCTCCACCACGAGCAGCGGCTCGGTCACGCGATCGGCTCCCCGAGGTAGGCCTCGATCACCCGCGGATCGCGGGCCACCGTCTGCGGCGGGCCGTCGGCGATCTTCTCGCCGTGATGGAGCACGACCACGCGGTGGGAGATGCGCATGATGGCGCGCATGACGTGCTCGACCATGACGATCGTGCCGCCCCGCGCGACGTGCAGACGCTCGAGCAGATCGAGACTCCGATCGATCTCGGTCGGGTTCAGCCCGGCCAGCACCTCGTCGAGCAGGAGGACGCTGGGATCCGCGGCGAGGGCCCGGGCCAGGTCGAGCTTCTTCTTCTCGGCCAGATTCAGATCACGGGCCAGCAGGTCCCGCTTGTCGGCCAGGCCGACCATCGCCAGCATCTCGCCCGCCCGCTCGCGCGGGGCCGCCGCCCCGCGCCCCGCACTCGACGAGAACATCGAGCCGAGGAGGACGTTGTCGAGCACCGACAGGTTGGCGAAGGGCCGGACGATCTGATAGGTGCGCCGCAGTCCGCGGCGCGCCACCGCGCTCGGCCGCAAGCCGTCGATGCGCTGCCCGAGCAGATGCACGGTGCCCGCGTCGGGGCGAAGGGCGCCCGTGATGACGTTGAACAGCGTGGTCTTGCCCGCGCCGTTCGGCCCGATGAGCCCGACCGTCTCCCCCGCCCGCACCACGAGGTCGACCCCCGCCACGGCGGTGAGGCCGCCGAAGCGCACGGTGACGCCGCGCACGTCGAGGACGGCAACGCCGGCGGCGCTCATTCCAGCAGGGTCCGCAGCCGGCGGGAGCGCTCGCGGGCATGGCCCACGAGCCCCGCGGGCAGGAAGAGCACGATGAGCACGATGATGACGCCGAAGAACACCAGATGCAGGTGCGGGTAGCGGATGATCAGGGCGTCCTTGATGGCGAAGTAGATGAGCGAGCCGACGAGCGGCCCCAGCGCGGTCCCCGGTCCGCCGATCATCATGATCACGAACTGCTCGATGCCCTTGCTCACCTCGAAATACTCGGGGCTCACCAGCACGTGGGCCACGCCGACGAGCCCGCCCACCACGGCGGCGGCGGCACCGGCCAGTGCGTAGGTGAAGACCTTGTAGGGCACGGTGCTCACGGCCTGCGCCTCGGCGACGTCCTCGTCCTCGCGAATGGCCTGTAGCGCCAGCCCCACCCGCGTCCGCAAGATGCCGTAGGACGCGGCGGCGAGCAGCGCCGTGAAGCCGAGCAGGACATAGTAGACGTGCAGGAGTTCGAAGCGCGCGTAGCGAGCCAGCGGAAAGCCGTCGCTTCCGCCCAACGCGTCCGTGTTGAGCACGATGGCGAGCACGGCCTCGTCGATGGAGAAGGTGGCGATGGCGAAGTAGGCGCCGCGCAAGCGCAGGATGGGATACCCCACGAGGACTCCGAAGACGAGGGCGGCCAGCGCCCCCGGCACGACGAGGAGGGCCAGCGGGACCGCGACGGACTGGGTGGCGGCGAGCGTCACCGCCGTCGCGTAGGCCCCGATGCCGTAGAACACGACGTGACCGAAATCCACGTAGCCGAGGAAGCCCGTCACGAGGTTGAGGCTGTAGGTCATGGCCATCAGCTCGAGGAGGCGAAGACCGAACCCCGCCAGGTTCCGATCGCCCACGATCGGCAGCACCACGAGCCCGGCGAACGCCGCTGCGAGCACGAGCGGCGTCAGCCGCACCCCGGCCCGGGCCATGCGAGCTAGGCGGTGCGCACCGCGCGGCCGAAGAGGCCGTTCGGCCGGACGAGAAGGAAGCTCACCAGGAGGCAGGAGACCACTACCGGCGTGTAGGCCTGGCTCCAGTACGTGCCGCACGCGCTTTCCACCAGGCCCACGAGCAGGCCCCCCGCCAGCGCCCCCCAGGGATTGCCCAGTCCGCCCGCGACCACGACGACGAACCCGATGACGGCGTACGACACCGCGGACTGCGGCGCGAACGGTCGGACCATCGCGAGCAATGTCCCCGCGACGACGGCGAGCGCCGTCCCCACCGCGAAGCACAGCAGGAGGATGCGCTCGGTGTCGACCCCCATGGCGGCCGCCGCCTCGCGGTCCTGCATGATCGCGCGGACCGCCATGCCCGGGTACGTGCGGGAGAGGAAGGCATAGAGCGCGGCGGCCATCACGACGGCGATCGCGAACGCGACCAGTCGCCCGCCGGGAATCGACGCGCCGGCGACGCGGAGCGAGCCGGGTGACCAGATGACCGCTCGCGTGTCCGGCGACCAGAGGTTGAGCATGGCGTTGTTCAGGAACAGCGAGACGCCGAACATCAAGAGCAGCGAGGCCAGCGCGGGACGACCCACGACGCGATAGACGAACGCGCGGTAGAGGACCACGCCGAGGGCCAAGCCCACGGGGACGGCGAGGAACGCGGAGAGGACCGGCGACACGCCGAGCGCCGTGAAGAGAAAGAAGCAGAAGAACGCGCCCAGGACCATGAACTCGCCGTGGGCGAGGTTGACGATGTCCATGATGCCCCAGACGAGCGTCAGCCCCAGCGCGGAGATCCCGTACACCCCGCCGACGAGCAGGCCGTTGACGATCGCCTGGAGAAAGACCGACGACGAGCCGCTCAGCGCTTGTCCTTCCAGGCCGGCATCGGGTAGACGAACCGGTCCGGGGTGCCGAACTGGGCCGGCCACACGACGACCGACTTGCCCTTCTGCCACTGGGTCGTCAGCATCGGGTAGCCCTGCTGCATGCCGGTCTTCGCGTCGATCTTGAAGGGACCGACCAGCGTCGTGATGTTGAGGTCGTTCAGCGCCGCGCGCACCTTGGCGGAGTCGAGCGTGCCCGCCCGCTCGACCGCGGCCTGGATGAGCAGACCCGAGACGAGGCCGAGCGGCGTGTGGTTGTCGGGCGGGTCGGTGTCCTTGAACTTCTCCCGCGCGAGGACCTCGTACATCTTCATGAACTGCTCGTTGTTGGGGCCGTAGTTGACCTTGTAGTTCACGGCCGGGTCCCACTCGATGAAGCCCGACACGCCCTCGAGGTCCTTGGCCCCCAGCGCCTTCAGGAAGCTGTAGAGGCTGGCGTCCAGCACGGCCACCAGCTTGGCGTTGACGTCCAGCTCCTTCATCTGCCGGATCCCGAGCACGGTGGACTCCTCGTGGGCCATCCACACCAGGATGTCGGGCGCGGCCGCCTTCACCTTCGTCAGCACCGGCGAGACGTCGGCGCTCCGGAACGGGAACTTGTCGTAGAGAACGAGATCGAAGCCCATCTCCTTGGCGGCCTTCTCGCCGAACTCGGCGGCGCCCTTGGGGAACGGCGAGTCCTCGTAGACGATCGCGATCTTCTTGTCCTTGGGGAAGCGCGCCTGGGCCAATTCCAGGATCGGCCGCATGTAGATGGGCGTGGGCTGCACGCTCTGCACGATGTACTGATAGCCCTGCGTGAAGATGACCGTGGACGAGCCCGTGTGCGACACCATCAGCTTCTTGTACTTGTCGGCCATGGCCGCGGCGGTGATGGTGAGCGGGCTCGAGTAGGGGGCGATGAAGAAGTCGACCTTGTCCTGGCCGGCCAGCCGCTCGTAGAGGCGGACGACGTTGTCCTTGTTGGACTCGTCGTCGTAGTACACGAGCTTCACGGGCAGCTTCCGGCCCAGGTCCTTGACCTGGATGCCGCCCTGCTTGTTCACCCATTCCTCGTAGAGCAGGAGCCCGCGGCGCACGGGCTCCGCCGCCCGCGCGAACGTCCCCGAGGTCGAGATCGTGAAGCCGATCTTGATCTCCTGCTGGGCCGCGGCCCCGCCGACCAGGGTCGACCACAGCAGGCTCGCCACGCCGAGCAGAATCCCAAGCTTCCCCCAGGCCATCTTCATGGTCATCTCCTGATGTGCCGTCCTGTGCATATCGATCGGGGTCGCATGCTACACCAACGCCGCGCCCCGGCGCGTGGCCCTCGCGGCGGTAGTGTCTCAGTTCGAACTCTGACTGCCCGTTCGCCGGGCGGGAGCGACGGGTGGGCCTTCGGAAACCCGATCGGACCGGCTAGCAGTCCGCCTGAATGTCGGTCAGCGGTACGCCTGTCACGACGTACGACGACGGGTTTCCCAAAGCCCACCCGTCTCTCCCGCCCTCCACGCGGCGCTCGGGCCGCGGAGGCGTGCAGCGAAGGACTCGCGTGGACTACCGACGCTCACGGCCGACCTCAAGCCCGCGTGTCGTAGGAAGGTTGGGGGCCCGCCATCTCTTCCGGCCGCACACGAGCGCCTCGCCCCTCGAGTCCTCGATCCGACCTTGAGCACCGCGGCGAGGGCGGGCGGGGTGGGTGGGGCCTTGGGAAACCCGTCGTCGTACGTCGGGCCAGGCGTACCGGCAACCGACAGGCGGGCGGTGGGGCCAGACAGTCCGATCGGGTTTCCCAAGGCCCCACCCGCCCCACCCGCCCGGTGGATCGGCGGCGATTGGGTCGCCACAGTTTCGAACTGAGACACTACGCGCGCGGCGAGCCGGTGGCGCCATCGGGCGGCGTGTGCTGTAATCGCCCACCGCATCAGAGGAGGGGGCATGCGCGGGAGGGGCTCCGCCGACACCGGGTTGATCTCGGCTGTGCTCGCCGGCGGCGACGCGCTGTGCCTCGAGTGCATCGCGCAGAAGACGGGCGTCCCGATCGGCGACGTCGAATCGATCCTGGCGAGGATCGGCAAGACGCTCAGGATCGAAAGCGGCCGCTCGCTCTGCCGCAACTGCCTGGCCCGGCGGACGGTGTTTCGCTTCGCCTGATCAGGTCACCGGCTTGATGTCGGAGTCGATCTGCAGGCCTTCCGAGAGCGTGTTGAGCGTGGTGTAGTGGTCGACCACGCCGAGGACTTCCAGGAGGTCCCGGTCGTCATCGCCCGCGCGGCGCAGGATCGCGGCGCTGTACTCGATCATGTAGCGTCCGCGTACGGCCATGGCCACGCCGAGCGCCACGCGGCGCTTGTCGTGCGCGTCCAGCGCCCCCGCCGCCATCACCGCCGTCTCCTTGCGCCACGTGGCCTCCAGATAGTGCGGATTGTGGGCGAGGATCCGCCACAGGAGCGGGGGCTCGGAGCTTGCCAGCGCGTCGCGGCTCCACGCCGTGATCTCGTCGAGCATCGCGCGCGCCTCGGGCGCGGGGGCCGAGGCGTCCAGGGGCGCGATCAACGGCCGCCCGCCGTCCGGGGCGTCGAGGAGCAGCCCCGCCGCGGCCGTCGCCATGGCGCGGGCGTGCTCGGTCACCCCCATCAGCTCCGTGACGCCGACCTCGTCGACCCCGAGCCGCATCACGGCGGCCACGTGGGAGTCGATTCAGTACGTGCACGCGTTGGCCACGGACACCGCCGTGGCGATCAGCTCGCGCTGCAGAGGTGAGAAGCGGCCCCGCTGCATGAGGGCGCGGGAGCGATTCCAGTTCGCCTCCAGGAGCGCCGGCGCGTGCCCCATGCAGCGCCAGATGTTCGACACGCTGTCGGCGCCGAACACCCGCCGCTCGCGCAGCAGGACGGCATCGAAGATCTCCTTGGTCTTGCCCGTGACCGTCGCCGCGTCCACCAGCCGGATCGTCGTCATGACCTAGCCCCATACCTCGCGCGCGACCTCGACGATCATGCGGAGCTTCGCCCATTGCTGGTCGGCGGTGAGCACGTTCCCCTCCTCCGTCGAGGCGAAGCCGCACTGCGGGCTCAGGCAGAGCTGCTCGAGCGCCACGAACTTCGTCGCCTCGTCGATCCGCCGCTTGACGTCGTCCTTGCCCTCGAGCGTCCCGCTCTTGGAGGTGATGAGCCCGAGCACCACCTGCTTGCCGCCCCTGGGCAGGAAGCGCAGCGGCTCGAACCCGCCCGCCCGCTCCGTGTCGTACTCGAGGAAGTAGCCGTCGACGTCGACCGTGCCCAGCAGCGTCTCGGCCACGGACTCGTAGCCGCCCTCGGAGATCCAGGTCGAGCGGAAATTCCCGCGGCACACGTGGGTGGTGATGGTCATGTCGGCGGGCCGGTCCGCGATGGCGGCGTTGATGACCCGCGCGTAGATGGCGGGCAGCCGTGTCGGATCGTCGCCGCGCTGGCGCGCCTGCTCGCGCTGCTCCGCCGAGCAGAGATAGCCCCACACGGTATCGTCGAGCTGGAGGTAACGGCAGCCGGCCTCCGCGAACGCGCGCACGGCCTGGGCATAGGCCCGCGTCACGTCGTCGAAGAACGCCTCCAGGTCCGGGTAGACCTCGCGGCTGATCCCGCCGCGGCCACCGCGGAAGTGCAGCACGCTCGGGCTCGGGATGGTCATCTTGGGAACGCCGCGCGCGTGCGCCTTCAGGAAGCGGAAGTGCTCGAGCATGGGATGCCCGTCCGAGAATCCCACCTTGCCGGTGACGCGCACGCCCTCGGCCCGGGTCTGCACGCCCTGGAACTGGATGCCCTGGTCCGTCGTGTAGCCCTCCACGCCGTCCAGCCCCTTGAGGAAGTCGAAGTGCCACCACGAGCGCCGGAACTCTCCGTCGGTGACGGCCTCGAGCCCGACCGCCTCTTGCTCGCGGATCAGCTGCTCGATCTCGCGGTCCTCCACGGCCCGCAGCTCGGCGGCCGAGAGCTCCCCGCGCTGGCGCCGGGCGCGCGCTTCCTTCAGGGGCCCGGTGCGCAGCAGGCTGCCGACCTGATCGGCGCGGAACGGCGGCTTCGTTCGCTTCATGACGATTCCCCGTGCGGTGAAGTACCCGAATTCTACCCCGGGGCCACTTCATCTATACTCCCGTGAACCGGAGGACGGTCATGCCAGGACGAACCTCGTGGTCGTTGGTCGCGGCCCTCGTCGCCTGTCGTAGAAGTACACGCTGCAGGCGATGCCGTGGGTCACGGTGCGGTCGATCCGCACGCCCGCGGCCTTCAGTCGATGGTAGAACGTCCGCACGTCGTCCAGCGTCGCCACCTTGAACGACACCTGCTGCACGTTCCGGGTCTTCTGCGCCGGCGCCTTGGCCTGGACGAGGGCCAGCTCGTGGTGCTCGGCCTCGGGGGCGGCGCTCAGGAAGCAGATCCCTCGCTCCCGGTTCTCGTCGCTGATGGTGAGGCCCAGCACGCGCGCGTAGAAGTCCCGCATCGTGCCGAGGTCCTCGCAGTAGAGACCCACGTGACCCAGTCCGGTGATGTGCGGCATCGGTCACCCCCTGCCCGCGTCCCCGCGCTCAGGCGTGCTTGTAGAAGCGGGCGGCGTTGTCCCAGAGGAGCTTGCGTCGCGTGTCCGGCTTGAGGCTCGACCAGCGCAGGATGTTGTCGACGGAGTCGGGGAACTGACATTCGGAGTGCGGATAGTCCGAGCCGTACATCAGGATGTCGTCCCCCAGCACGCTGGTGACGTGATTGAACATGCCCTCGCCCTCGTGGCGCTCGATGCTGCAGAAGAAGCGGCCGCCGGTCATGTACTCGCTGGGGGCCTGCTTCAACGACGCCACGCCGCCGACGTAGATGGCCTGCTCGTCCATGCGCTTGGCCCAGAAGGGCAGCCAGCCGAAGCCGCATTCGAGGATGCCCATGCGCAGGGCGGGATAGCGGTCCAGGATCCCCGCGCCGATGAAGGCGGCCATGAACCGCATGCCGCCCCACGGATGCGAGGCGAGCCGCCCGAGAAAGATGTTGTCCCACAGGTCCTGATAGCCGGGAAAGTACGGCGGGTTCCACGTGTTGCTGTGATGCACGACCGCGAGGTCGTGCTCCTGCGCGGCCTGCCAGATCGGCTCGAGGTCGGGATGGTCGATGGGGACGTCCTTGGCCACCAGCGGCAGGACGGCCACCGCCCACTTCGAGGTTCCCCATCGGCGGATCTCCCGGACCGCCTCGTCGACAGCGCGGGTGGAGGCGACGATCGCGGTCTTCAGGCGCGCCGGGAACTGCCCGCAGAAGTCCGCCGCATGGCGATGGTAGGCCCGGATCAGTCCCACCTCCAGGTCGACGTCCGGAAGACCCACGACGCTGCCCCAGAGCGTCGGCACCAGGAAGTGGGTGTCGGTGCCCTCGTCGTCCATGTCCTGGACCCGGTGCGCGGCCTGATCGTCCTGGACGCCGACCCTGGGCTGCTTCGTGCCCATCCAGCGGGTGCCCCGGCCGGTGAAGGTCTCGTGCGGGCCGGCCTGGCCGAGCACGCGGCGGTAGAGCTTCGTGGCCACGCGGTATTGATGGGTGTCGGGGGGGTTGACGTGCGTATCGGCGTCGTACACGTGCAGGCCGTCCTTCATGAGCGCCCCCTTCCTTCGGTCGACCACCCCGGGGTCACGAGCGGACCCTCAGCTGCAGGCGGTGACCGTCGGGGTCGTGAAAATAGATGCATCGGTCCTCCCCCGGCCGACCGCTCACGGCCACTCCATGGCGTTCCAGCTCGCCTTTGAGCACTTCGTACGTTCCCGTCCCGACGCTCAAGGCCAGATGATTGAGGTCATTGCCGGTGGTGATGGGAGAATCGCCCTGCTTCCTGAACAGCGCCACCCCTTGGGGGCCGGCGTGCAAGAACACCTGCCGGTCGCTCTCCCGGTAGACGGTCATGCCCAGAACCTCGATGTAGAACTTCTTGGCCCGCGCCACGTCGTTGACGTGCAGCACGATATGGTCGATCCCCGTGGCCTGTATCATGGCTGCGACCTCCTGCCTTCTCCTACCTCTTGTCTCGGGCGCAATCAAGGGGAATGCTACGGGGTATGCTGTGGGCAGCCCG
>WNGF01007762.1_pt1 | contig 15112 bp, 17 predicted proteins | sample 5400641 | NCBI WGS metagenome assembly WNGF01 (sample SAMN13153371, study PRJNA577476) | soil metagenome | isolation source: 80 cm soil or saprolite under grassland replicate 2 | place: USA:California | collected 2016-06-15
GCCGGCGGGCGCACGCACCACGCGAGCAGGCGCGGTTTTGTCGCCCTGACGGTCAGGCGCTCCGAACCCTTCCGCGTCATCGCCTCGGCACGCGGGTACGCGAAGCAGATCGAGCACAAGGGCTTCCACCGCGAGCACCACTGGCGAACGGTCGTCCTCTACCGCCCCAAGCTCCAATGGCCGATGTACGGGGCCACGGCCAGGCGCACGCAGGCGCAGCTCCACATCCGGCTGCGGCCGCCCTTCCGGATCGTCTGGACTCGCGGGATGCACGGGCTGATCGAGTTCCCAGCCGTGGTCTACAACGGCGTGGCGTACGTCGGCAACAGCCACGGAATGGTCTACGCCCTCTCGATGAGCGACGGCAAGCTGATCTGGCGCCGCAACCTCGACAGCTTGATGGCCTCCTCGCCGGCGGTAGCCGGCAAGCAGCTCGTCGTGCACGACATGAGCGGGCGCGTCTGGGTCCTGAACCGCGCGACCGGCCATGTCCGGCACAGCTACTCGATCGGCTCGCCGATCGAGTCCTCGCCGGTCCTGCGCGGAGACGTGGACTACTTTGGCGCCTGGAACGGAGTCGTGTACGCACTCGACCTGCGCCGGCACGGCTACCGCTGGACGTATCAATCCGGCTACAAGATCACTTCGAGCGCGGCCCTCTCGGGCAACACGCTCTACATCGGCGACTACGGCGGGCAGCTACTAGCGCTCTCAACCGCGACGGGTCACTCACGCTGGGCGGGCTCGGTGAACGGGCGGATCTACGGGACGCCGGCGGTGGCGGGCGGCCGCGTCTTCGCGCCCTCCTCGGACGGTTCCTCGCTGAGTGCCTTCTCGACCGGCGGGAACCGCCTGTGGTCGCTGGGCACGGGGTCCTTCGTCTACTCCTCTCCCGCGGTCCGGGGCAGCCGCGTCTACTTCGGTTCCTACAACGGCCTGCTCTACTGCGTCTCGGCCCGGAGCGGCAGGGTCCTGTGGACGCGCTCTGTCGGGGGACGTGTCTCGGGCGCCGTGGTCGTCGTCGGCGGAATCGTCTACGCGTCCACCAAGGGCCACACGATCGGCGTCACGACGCGTGCGGGCCGCCAGGTCTTCAGCTTCCCACATGGTGACTACGTCCCTGTGTCTGGGAACGGGGGTCGCCTGCTGCTCCACGGCTACTCGCGTCTGTGGGCGCTTGAGCCGCGCCACCGCCGGTGAAGCGCCTCCTCTTGGCGGTGCTGGCGGTGCTCCTGCTCGCAGGAGGGGCGACTGCGGCCTACGTGCTCTACAAGCGCTCCCAGGAAGGGAACATCCGCGGCTCCTCGACAGAGGATTTCGTCACGACCAAGGAGAAGCCGAAGCGCCCACGCCCGGCGGAGGGCAGCCCGTGGCCGATGTACGGCTTCGACCAGCAGCGCACGCGTGACGCGCCCTCGAAGCTGCGGCCGCCGTTCCGCAAGCAGTGGACCTTCCGCGGCAAGTCGCTGCTCGAGTTCCCGCCCGCGGTCGCCTACGGACAGCTGTTCTTCACCAACAACGGCGGCGCGACCTACGCGATCGGCGCCCACAAGGGCAGGCGGCTCTGGCGCAGAGCGACGCACCGCTGCACTGCCTCGTCGCCGGCCGTCGCCGGCAAGCTCGTCTACCAGGCTTTCCTCAACCATCCGCCTTGCAACGCGCAAGGGTCGGGGTTGAACGGCCTGGTGGTCGCATACAGCGCCAAGTCCGGCCGTGTACGCTGGACGCGGAAGATCGGCCCGAGCGAGTCCTCGCCGCTCGTCGCCCAGGGCAACGTGTTCGTCGGGGACTGGAACGGCAGGATCTACGCCTTCGACGCCAAGACGGGTCACCCGCGCTGGACGTTCGCGACCGGCGACAAGGTCAAAGGCGGCCTCGCCTACTTCGGGGGCCGAGTCTTCGCCGGCTCCTACGACCACCACGTCTACGCGCTGCGCGCCCGCACGGGAAAGCTGGTCTGGCGGGCGTCGGCCCAGGAGCGCCTCGGCCCGCTGGCGACCTTCTACTCGACCCCGGCGGTCGCCTACGGGCGCGTCTACATCGGCGGCACCGACGGCCGCGTCTACAGCTACGGAGCCTCGAGCGGAGCGTTGCGCTGGTCACACGACACGGGGAGCTACGTCTATGCGTCTCCGGCGGTCTCGAACGAGCTCGTCTTCATCGGCTCTTACACCGGCGTCTTCTACGCGTTCGACGCGGCCACCGGCGACGTGCGCTGGCAGTTCCAGGCCAACGGGCCGATCTCGGGCTCCGCGACCGTCCTGAACGGGATCGTCTACTTCGCCACCCTCAAGCAGCGCACCTATGCCTTGAACGCCCGCACCGGGCGCCAGGTGTGGACGTTCCCGGACGGGAAGTACTCGCCCGTCGTGGCCGATTCGAAGCGGCTCTATCTCGTCGGGCACACCCGCGTCTACGGGATGGTTGAGCGGTAGGCCTCCAGGGACGTTTGGGTAGAGTCGGCGCCCGATGACCACGCCGCGACTCGGTGGTGGCTGCTCGCGGGCGGCGTGCTGGCGGGCTTGTTCGTCGGCTACCTGGTCTCGATCGGCGGCGGAAACGTCTACGAGGCGAAGGCGCTCCTCTATCTCGGCCAGCCGCTGACGCCGAGCGGCGGCCCTATCCAGAGCCTGGCGACGAACCCGAACACGGTCAACAAGATCGTGCGATCGGAGGACGTGATCACCCAGGCGGCGAGTCGCGCCGGCCTGCCGGTCCGGAAGGTGCGGAACAACCTCTCCACGCAGACGATCACGGGCACGAAGTCGCAGGTGAAGTCGGGACAGGCGCCGTTGTACGAGATCAAGCTCACCGGGACGGCGCCGACGAAGACCTCGCTTGCCGCGCTCTCGATCGCACGCCAGGTCATCGCCCGGACGGCGGGCTATCCGGAAGTGAAGCTCAAGGCGATCAAGATCAACCTTTCGAGCATCTCCAAGCAGCTCGTCTCGAACCAGCAGCGCCTGAACGTGATCAACGCGGTGCTCCGGAACGCAGGCAGTCTCGCGCCGCTCGACCGGCTCGTGCTCGTCACTCAGCTTTCCACCGCGACCGATCAGCGCGCCGGCCTTCTCTCCACGCAGGGGACACTGCAGCAGCAGGCGGCGCTCGCCCAGAACGTCGAGCTGCCGCGGATCCTGGGGCGGCCGCAGCCCGTCAGGGCGACAGCGCGGAGCACGCGCGGCTCGATGCTGGTGGGCGCCCTGATTGGGCTTCTCTTGGGCGCGCTCGCCGCGTTCCTCTGGGATCCCGTGACGCGCCGCTTGGGTCGCTCGACGGCGTAGGCGCCCGATGATCGAGCCTCTCTTGGTCCGCGCCTGCCGGCTGGAGACGGTCGAGCGCACGCCCGTCTGGTTCATGCGGCAGGCCGGCCGCTCGCTCCCCGAGTACCGGGAGCTACGCAAGAGCTACAACCTGTTCGAGGTCTGCCGGCAGCCGGAGCTCTGCGCCGAGGTCACCCTCCAGCCCGTCCGCGCCCACGATGTCGACGCCGCGGTCATGTTCGCCGACATCATGCTTCCGGTCCTCGGGATGGGGATCGACGTCGAGCTGGTCGAGAGCGTCGGGCCGATCGTGGCCGAGCCTGTGCGAAGCGCCGCCGACATCGAGCGCCTCCGCGTCCCCGAGCCCGAGGAGGCCGTCCCGTTCATCCTGGAGGCGATACGGCTCGTGCGCGCCGAGCTTCCGCAAGAGAAGGCGCTCGTCGGCTTCTGTGGCGGGCCGTTCACGGTGGCCGGGTATCTGATCGAGGGCAAGCCGAGCCGCGACTTCACCAACGTCAAGACGCTGATGTACCGCGAGCCGGCCGTCTGGCACGCGCTCGCGGACAAGCTCGCGGTCACCTCCGCCCGCTACCTCGCGGCGCAGGTGGAGGCGGGCGCCGACGTGATCCAGCTCTTCGACTCCTGGGTGGGCGCTCTCTCGCCTGCCGACTACGAGGAATTCGTCGCTCCTTACTCGGCGCGCATGCTCTCGGCGGTCGACGTCCCCACCATCCACTTCGGCACGGGCACGACGCATCTGCTTCAGAACATGGCCGCGGCCGGCGGTGACGTGATCGGCCTCGACTGGCGCATCCCGCTCGACCGAGGCTGGGAGGCGGTCGGCGAGAGCAAGGGCGTTCAGGGGAACCTCGATCCGGCGCTCCTGCTGGGGCCGTGGGAGCGGGTCGAGGCGGGGACGCTGGACGTGCTAGCGCGCGCCGGCGGGCGCCCGGGACACGTCTTCAACCTCGGACACGGGGTGCTTCCCGACACCGATCCAGAAGTCCTGGGACGCGTGCGCAGCCTTGTGCACCAGTGCACGAGCAAGGTTTCGGTGTGAGCGAACGGGCGGTCATCCTGATGGCCTACGGATCGCCCGAGAGGCTCGAGGACGTGCCGGCCTATTACGAGGACATCCGCGGCGGGCGGCCGGTCCGCCCCGAGCTGGTGGACGAGCTCGTCGAGCGCTACCGCCGGCTCGGGATCGAGGACGGCTCGCCGCTGAACGCCGTCACCGAGGAGACGAGGGCGGCACTCGAGCGCGAGCTCGGAATGCCCGTCTACACCGGAATGAAGCACTGGCGGCCGCCGATCGCCGACGCGGTCGAGCAGGCGCTCGCCCGCGGAGCGGAGACGCTCGTGGGCCTCGTCCTTGCTCCCCACTACTCCCGGCTTTCGATCGGCGACTACCGCGCCCGGCTCGAGCAGGCGCTCGAAGGCCGCGCCGAGCTCGTCTTCATCGAGAACTGGCACGACGATCCCGCGCTGATCGACTTCCTCGCGGAACGAGTGCGGGGCACAAGCGCGCACGTCGTATTCACCGCCCACTCGCTCCCCGCCCGCATCCTCGACGAGGGAGATCCCTACCAGGACGAACTGCTGGCCACGTCGCGGCTGATCGCAGGCACGGCGGGCGTGGAGGATTGGTCGTTCTCCTACCAGAGCGCCTCTGACACGGGCGAGCCCTGGCTCGGCCCCGACATCGTCGACCACCTGGACAACCTGCACGGGCGCGGCGTCGAAAGCGTCCTCGTCTGCCCGGTCGGCTTCGTCGCCGACCACCTGGAGATCTTCTGGGACCTCGACACAGAGGCGGCGCAGCGCGCAGCCGAGTTGGGAATGGGCTTCGAGCGGATAGCGATGCCGAATGCCGATCCGGGTTTCATCCAGGTGCTTGCAGGGATTGTCCGCCGGGCGCTCCTGCCAGCTACCCTGAAGGCATGACTGCTCGGACGTGTCCCGACTGGCCGCGACTGATGGAGATCGCTCCAGATCTCCAGTTCAAGCACCACGACGTCTCCGAGGCGCGCCTCCCCGCCGAGGCGCTGGCCAAGCTCGAAGGCGTGCTCGTCTCGGAGCTCGAGATCTGCGCCGATCTCGACCACTACGTCTACAACGCCGAGCACACCGATCCCACCGTGGCGGAAGCGCTGCGCGGGACGCACTGGTTCGAGCTCGCCGAGTGGACCACCAGCGGGCCCGGCACAGCGACGGCACTCGGCTAAGGGACAATGAGGCCGTGCGCGTCACGGCCAAAGTCGACTACGCGGTCCGCGCGGCGATCGAGCTCGCCGCGACCGGCGACGGCCACGTCAAGGGCGAGCAGATCGCCGAGGCCCAGGGCATCCCGCTCAAGTTCCTCGAGAACATCCTCGGCGAGCTCAGGCAGGCAGGGCTCATCCGCAGCCAGCGCGGGGCAGAGGGGGGTTACTGGCTCGCCCGCTCGCCCGAGGAGATCACGCTCGCCGAGATCATCCGCGCCGTGGAAGGCCCAATCGCGAACGTGCGTGGTGAGGGGCCGCAAGACGTCACGTACGCCGGCTCGGCCAACCGGCTCCAGGAGGTCTGGATTGCCGTCCGCGCGAACCTACGGTCGGTGCTCGAGCACGTCACGCTCGCCGAGCTCGCGCGGGGGGAGCTACCGGCTGCAGTCGAGCGCCTCACCGACGACCCCGACGCCTGGGAGGCGCGCTAGAAGACCGTCTCGCGAACGGAGCGGATGAAGACGATCTGCCCGCGCTCGAGCTCGAGGCTCTCCGCCTGCTCCCGCGTCACCTGAACGGAGAGCTGTTCCCCGTCGTCGCGGATCAGCTCGACGCGCACCTCGAAACCGAGGTGGACGAGCCGCTCGACCATCGCCTCCCGGCTGGTCCCGTTCGGCTCCAGCAGCAACTCCACGTCGTGCGGCCGCACGAAAGCGTCGCCGAGCCGGTTCACCGGGCCGACGAAGCCCATCACGAACTCGTTGGCCGGATGCTCGTAGAGCTCTCGCGGGCCGCCGACCTGCTCGACGCGACCGGCGTTCATCAGCACGATCCGGTCGGAGACCTCCATCGCCTCCTCCTGGTCGTGCGTCACGATCAGCGTGGTCGTGTGAGTCTCATCGTGCAGGCGCCGGAGCCAGACGCGTAGCTCCTTCCTGACGCGCGCGTCGAGCGCGCCGAACGGCTCGTCCAGGAGCAGCACCGCCGGATCGACGGCGAGGGCGCGCGCAAGCCCCATCCGCTGGCGTTGCCCACCCGAAAGCTGGGCCGGGTAGCGGTCCGCGAAGGCCTCGAGCTGGACGAGCTGCAGGAGCTCCCCGACCCGCTCGCAGATCTCCGCCCGCGGGCGGCGGCGGATGCGCAGGCCGAAGGCGACGTTTTCGTGCACGGTCATGTGCTTGAAGGCCGCGTAGTGCTGGAAGACGAAGCCGACGCCCCGGCGCTGGGGAAGGACTCCCGTCACATCCACGCCCTCGAGCAGCACGCGCCCCGCGTCAGGCCGCTCGAGCCCCGCGATTACGCGCAGGAGCGTGGACTTCCCGCTGCCGCTCGGACCGAGCAGAGCGGTGAGCGAGCCTCGCTCCACCTCGACCGAGACGTCGTCGAGCGCCGAGAACGTGCCGAACCGCTTCGAGACCCCCTCAACGACAATCCCCATCAGACCTCCGCCTTCCGCCGGAACATGGTCATGACGAGCAGCGTCGCCACCGCGAGCAGCGCTAGCACGACCGACGCCGCGTAGGCGCCCGCCACGTTGAAGTCCTGGTACTGGTCCTGCACGTACAGGGTCAGCGTCTCCGTCTTGCCGACCAGATGGCCCGAGACGACCGAGACGGCTCCGAACTCGCCCAGGGCCCGCGCGGTCGTGAGGACGACCCCGTAGGCGACTCCCCACCGGATCGCCGGCAGGGTCACGCGGAGAAACCTCTGCATCCGGTTCGCGCCGAGCGTCGCGGCAGCCTGCTCCTGCTCAGTGCCGATCTCCCGCAGCACCGGGACGACCTCGCGCACCACGAAGGGAAGCGAGATGAACATCGTGGCGAGCACCATCCCCGGCAGAGCGAAGATCACCTTGATCCCGTGGGCGGCCAGCCAGTTGCCGAACCAGCCGAGCCGCCCGTAGAGCAGGAACAGCGCCAGGCCGACGACGACGGGTGAGAGCGCGAGCGGGAGGTCGACCAGGGCGTTCACGATTCCCTTGCCGCGGAAGCGGCGCCGGACGATCGCGAGCGCGCAGACGACGCCGAAGACGGTGTTCGCGGGCACGACGATCAGCACGATCAGGATCGTCAGCCAGAGCGCGTGCAGCGCTTCCGGAGTCGTGACAGCGTGCAGCGCCGGCCAGAACCCATGCTCGAAGGTCCGCCAGAAGACCATCCCGAGCGGGACGAGCAGCAGGACCGCCAGGTAACCGAGCGCCGCGAAGCGGAGGCCGAGCCTAGACATCGTGCCTCGTGGCCCGGCGGCGCAGGGCGCCGATCGACAGGAGTACCGCGAAGGAGATCGCGAGCAGGAGGACGGAGACCGCCGCCGCCCCCACCGGGTTGTCGCTCTCGATCTGCGCGAAGATGAAGACGGAGGCGACCTGTGTCTTGGGGCCGGCGCCGGCGATCAGGACGACGGCGCCGAACTCCCCGACCGCGCGCGCGAATGCGAGGGCGACGCCGGAGAGAATGGCCGGCAGGATGTTCGGAAAGATGATGCGCCGGAACACCGCGAGCCGGTGCGCGCCGAGGGAAGCCGCGGCCTCCTCCATTTCCTGGTCGAGCTCGATCAACACGGGCTGCACCGCCCGGACGACGAACGGGAGGGTGACGAAGAGCAGCGCAAGGCCGACGGCCAGCCGCGTGTACGCGAGATTGATGCCGACGGGGCTCGAGGGACCGTAGAGCGCAAGCAGCGTCAGGCCCGCCACGATCGTCGGCAGCGCGAAGGGCAGGTCGATGACCATGTTGACGAGGGACTTGCCGCGGAAGCGGTCGCGCACCAGCACCCATGCGATCAGCGTCCCCGCGACCGCGTTCACCGCGGCGACGATCAGCGAGGCGACGAGCGTCAGCTTCATCGTGGCCACCGCATCGGGCGAGGAGATCGCCTGCCAGAACCCGTGCGTCCCGTACTTACGCGACTGCCAGACGAGCGCCGCCAGCGGGAGCAGGACGATCAGGCTCAGGTATCCGGTGGCGATTCCGATCCCGAGCGCGGGCGCGCGTGGGCGCAGGCGCCCGGGGGCTCGTGCGACCGCCTCAGCCACCGGCGGTCCGCTCGACCTTCACCATGATCCCGGAGTGGGGGTCGAAGAAGCGCTTCTGGACGACCTTCCAGCCGCCCATCCCGAAGCTGTCGATGGTGAAAAGCTGCCGCGGCTTGGGGTAATGGAACTTGTGGGCGACGGCCTTCACCACGGGCCGGTAGCCCGCCTGGCCGAAGATTCCCTGAGCCGTCGTGCCGCGCAGGAACTTGACGAACGCCTTGGCCGCCGTCGGGCTCTTCGAGGTCTTGACGACGGCGAGCGGGTTCTCGATCAGAATCGTCGAGCGCGGGAGCTTGTAATAGAGAGAGACGCCCTTCCGTTTCGCGTAGATCGCCTCGTTCTCGTAGGAGAGCAGGACGTCGCCCTTTCCGGAGGCAAACGTCTGCAGCGCCTCTCGGGCGCTGTTGTTCTGGACGACGACGTGCTTGAACAGCTTCGTCAGGAAGGCGACTGCCTGCTTGTGCGTCTTGCCGCCCTGGCGTTGGGCGCCGTAGGCGGCCATCACGTTCCAGCGCGCGCCGCCCGAGGTGAACGGGTTCGGCGTCACGATCTGGATGTCCGGCTTGAGGAGATCGTTCCAGCCCTGGATGTGCTTCGGGTTGCCCGACCGCGTGACGAAGACGACGACCGAGTCGGTGACGATGCCCTTGTACCGGTCCTCGTTCCAGGTCTTCGCTACGAGCCCCGCGTTGACGAGGCGAGTGATGTCCGGCTCGAGCGAGAACTCGACCACGTCGGCCGACAGCCCGTTCTTGACCGCGCGGCTCTGCTCGCCGGATGCACCGTACGACTGCGTGAAGGAGACTCCCTTGCCCGCGGCCGTCTTCTGGAAGGCCGGGATGATCTGGGCGTATGCGTCCTTGGGCGTCGAGTAGGCGACCAGGGTGAGATTGGCGCCGCTGCCACTCGCATTGGCCGCGGTTCCCACAATCAAGGCGACCAGGGCGATTGCGGCTACACCGCTCCCCCGAGTCCTAATACGTCTCATCAGTTCTCCTCACTTTCCCAGTTTTTCCACGAAGTTGCTGGATAATGCACAACACCGCGGTCGGCGTCAAGTGAGAACCGCTCGGGAGACGATCAGCGGTAGCGCGGCTTCGGGTTCTTCCTCTGCCGGCGCGCGTGCGCGCGCCACTTCTTCTTGTACTCGGACTGCAGGCGAGCATCCCGCTTGCGCTCCATCCGCTCGGACTCCCGCTGCAGCTTGCCGTAGCTCTCGAGCCGCTCCTGCGGAAGTGACCCCGCGGCGAGCGCAGCCCGCACCGCGCAGCCCGGCTCCGAGCCGTGCTGGCAGTCGTTGAAGCGGCATTCCGCCGCCAGCGCTGCGACGTCCTCGAAGGCCTCGTCGAGCCCCTCCGAGCCGTCCCAGAGCTGAAGCTCGCGCATTCCCGGCGTGTCGATCACCAGCCCTCCGCCGGGCAAGGCGATCAGCTCGCGATGCGAGGTCGTGTGCCGCCCCCGGCCGTCTGCGCGGATCTCCTGCGTCGCGAAGAGCTCCTGTCCCAGCAGCCGGTTCACGATCGTCGACTTGCCCACGCCCGAGGATCCGAGCAGGGCCACGGTCTCGCCCGGAACGAGATACGTCGCGAGCCGCTCCATGCCCTCGCCCGTGACTGCGCTGACGGGATGGACATCGGCGCCGAAGGCGATCGCCTCGACGCCGGCTACCAGCGTCCCCAACTCCTCGGGGGAGCAGAGGTCGGCCTTGTTGAGCACGATCACCGGCCGGGCGCCGCTCTCCCAGCCGGTCGTGAGATAGCGCTCGATCCGGCGCAGGTTCAGCTCCTCGTTGAGCGAGCCCACCACGAAGACGGTGTCGACGTTGGCGGCAATCACCTGCTCCTCCGTCTCGGTGAACGCGATCTTGCGCGAGAACGCGCTCCGTCGAGGCAGCACAGCCTGGACGACGGCCTTGCGCTCAGGAAGGGGCTGCAGCGCCACCCAGTCGCCGACCGCCGGTAGGTCGCTGCGCCCGATCGCCTCGTGGCGCAGCCTGCCGGCCAGCTCGGCCCAGACGTCGCCGTCCGCCGTATAGACGGCGTAGGCGCCGCGGTGCTCGACGGCGATCCGGCCCGGGACCAGGCCGGCGCCGGCGTGTGGCTCGAACTGCTCGTCGAAATGCTCGTTCCAACCGAAATCGATCAGGGACAACCTTGGCTCCTTTTGGGAAGGCGCGGACAAACCGCCCGGCGCGGGTCAGGAATCGAGAGAGAGGAGAGGTTCTACGGCGCGGTTAAGCGAAGAGCCTCTCGGCTCTGCAAGTGGGCGCGGAAACAGTCTTCGACATTGCGCACCTCCCTTGCCGGATTGCCGCCGCCAAGCGTAGCAGGCGGGGTAGTCTGCGCTCCGCATGGCCGGAGTCGTCGTTCCGTTCCGAGGGCCGGGCGGCAAGAGCCGGCTGGCCCCCACAGGCGAGCCGCTTCGCGAGCAGCTCGCGCTCGCGATGCTCGGCGACGTCCTCGCAGCGTGCGCGGCCGTGGGCCCCACGGTGCTCGTGACCGGCGACGAGGAGGCTCGCTTGATCGCGCACGAGGTCGGCGCAACAGTCGTGGACGATCCGGGCGCCGGGCAAGGCGCGGCGGTGATCGCCGGGCTGGCTCAGCAAGAAGAGCGGCCGATCCTCGTCGTCAACGCCGATCTCCCTTGCATGACGGCGCGCGACCTGCTCACGCTGCTCGGGGCGGCCCCCCTCGGCGGGATGGCGCTCGTCGCCGCCCGCGACGGGACGACGAACGCTCTGGCGCTTCCGGCGCCCCACCTGTTCGCATCGCTGTACGGCCCGGGCAGCGCGGAGCGGTTCCGCCAGCATGCGGAACGTCTCGGCCTCGAGCTTGTGGTCGCCGAGATTCCCAACCTCGCGGAGGACGTCGACTCGCCCCAGGACCTGGCGCGACTCGATGGAAAGCTCGGGACGAGGACGCAGGCCGCACTCTCCCAGCACGCCGACCTGCCGCGATGAAGGTCGCGCTCCTCGCGGGCGGCTATGGCGGGGCGCGCTTCGCCCAGGCGCTCGCCGAGGCCGTCGATCCCGCCGAGCTGACCGTGATCGGGAACGTCGGCGACGACCTCGAGGTGCTCGGGCTCCACGTTTCTCCGGACCTCGACACGGTGCTGTACACGCTCGCGGGCCTGCTCGACACGGAGCGCGGCTGGGGAAGGCTGGACGAGACTTGGAACGCCCTCGAGTCGGCCGGCGCTCTGGGCGCCGACACCTGGTTTCGCCTGGGCGACCGCGACCTCGGGCTGCATCTCGTGCGCACGGAGGCGCTGCGCAGGGGCGAGCCGCTCTCCTCCGTGACGGCGCGTTTTGCGGCGCAGCTCGGCGTTGCGACGGCGTTGCTCCCGGCCACCGACGACCGGCTGCGAACGTGGGTGGAGACCCCTTCCGGCAGCTTCTCCTTCCAGGAGTGGTTCGTGGCCCGCAGGCATGAGGACGAGGTCGACGCCGTCCGCTTCGAGGGGGCGGAGAGCGCCGCGGCCGCGCCGGGCGTCCTTGCGGCACTCGAGGGCGCCGACCTGATCCTGATCGCCCCCAGCAACCCCTACGTCTCGATCTGGCCCATCCTGGCCGTCGGAGAGATCCGGGCGGCGCTCGAGGCCCGCAGCGTCCCCTGCATCGCCGTCAGCCCCCTGATCGGAGGCAAGACGGTCAAAGGCCCGGCCGACCGCATGCTGGCGCGCATGGCCGGCGACACGACACCGGTGCAAGTAACACAGTGTTACTTGGGCGTGATCGATTCGCTCATCTTCGACGAGGCGGATGCGGAGGCTGCGGAGGCCGTCGCGGCTCTCGGCGTGCGGCCCGTCGTGACGCAGACCCTCATGCGCGACGCCGTGGCGCGACGCCGGCTGGCCGAGGCCACGCTCGACGCCGAGACCGTCCCGGTATGAAGATCGCGATCCTGGGCGGCACCGGCCCCTTCGGTCGCGCGCTCGCGCGACGGCTGAAGAGGGCCGGGCACGACGTCGTGATCGGCTCACGCGATGCCGAGCGGGCGCAGGAGGCCGCCGCCGAGATCGGAGTGGAAGGCGGGCCCAACCAGGAGATCGCTCGCGGCGCCGATCTCGTCGTCCTGGCCGTGAACGCAGAGGCCGCCCAGCAGACCGCAAAGGCGCTGGCCCGTGCGATCGGCTCGACTCCTCTCCTGTGCGTGGCCAGCGAGCTTCGCTTCGGCGAGGGCGGCGCGAGGCCGGGAGCGAAACAGCGCTCGCTCGCCGAGCGCGTCGCAGCCGTCGTCGCAGGACCGGTCGTCGCGGGACTCCACTCGCTGGCCGCGAAGACGTTAGCGAGCGACGAACCGCCAGACGAGGACGCCCTCGTCTGCGGCGACGACCAGAAGACGAAGGAGCTCGTGCTCGAGCTGGCGGGGCGGCTTGTGGCCGGCCGCACCGTCGACGCGGGCCCGCTTGCGAGCGCGCGGGCGCTGGAGGGGATGACCGCTGTGATCGTGAACGTCAACCGCCGCTACAAGGCGCACGCCGGCCTGCGGGTCACCGGCCTTCCATGAAGGAAATGAGGGTAATCGGCCTCGAGGGCATTCCCGAGGTCGCGGAGGGGGCCGACCTCGCGGCGCTCCTGGCCGACGCCTGCGAGCGGACGGGCGGGCTCGAGGACGGGGATGTCGTCGTCGTCGCGCAGAAGGTGGTCTCGAAGGCCGAGGGCCGCGTCATCCACCTGTCCGAGGTTCAAGCATCGCCCCGTGCCGAGGAGCTCTCCGCCGACCGGGACCCACGCCAGACGGAAGTGATCCTCGGAGAGACCGCCCGCATCGTCCGCTCCCGTCCGCCGCTCCTGATCGCCGAGACGAAGCACGGCTTCGTCTGCGCATCGGCCGGCGTCGACGCCTCGAATGCGCCCGAGACCGACTCGGTCGTACTCCTTCCGGAGGATCCGGATGCCTCGGCCGACCGGCTCCGCGCCCGTTTGGAGGAGCTGAGCGGCCGTTCCATCGGCATCGTCGTCACGGACTCGTTCGGCCGGGCCTGGCGGCAAGGGACGACCGACGTCGCCATCGGCTGCTCGGGAATCCGCCCGCTGCTCGACCTCCGCGGCAGGCGCGACCGGGTGGGCTATGAGCTGCACGCGACGATGATCGCCGTCGCGGACGAGATCGCAGGCGCGGCCGAGCTCGTGATGGGGAAGACCGACGGCATTCCCGCCGCCATTGTCCGGGGTCTCGACGTGGCCGGGCCCGGCCGGGCCGCAGACCTCGTCATGCCGGCGGAGAGGGATCTGTTTCGTTGAGGCACTCAGGAGCGGCGCCGGTAGACGTCGCGGCGGTGTTTGACCCTGGTGATGAGGACCTCTCGTGACCCATCGTCGATGCGGAAGACGACCCGATAGTCGCCCACGCGGATGCGATATGCGTCCTGGGCGGCCAACTTCTCCGCCTTTCCGCGTGGATCCTCTTGCAAGGCGATCATCGCTTGCAAGATCCGGTCTTTCGTTGTAGGGGGGAGCCGTCGAATGTCCCGCTGCGCGGCCTTCGAGGCCAGAACCTGGTACGCCACTCTTAGAGATCTTCGATGGGAACGGCGCCCTCGCGCTCGCCCTGCACCGCGTCCAGCGTATCCTCGAGGTACTCGAGCCGCTCGACGAGCTGGTTGTACCGCGTCAGATCGACGAGCACGGCCTTTCCCTCGCCGCGCTGGGTGATCACGACCTCCTCGAGCTCGGAGAGGCGCTCGAGCACCGAGGCAAGCTCGTCACGAAGCTGTCTGGTTCCCACGACTGTCACTGACATTACCTTCAACGGTACCACAAGCTGTACCATTGGTGAGAATGCCAGCCAATACGGCCGAGTCGATGTTCCCGCCCGAGACGATGCAGACGAGCTTCCCCGGCCCGGCCCGGCCCGACAGAGCGGCCGCGACACCGAGGGCTCCGGCTCCTTCGGCGACCACTCGGGCGCGTTCCGCGAGCAGCCGAACGGCAGCGGACGTCTCCTCGAGCGACGCAATGAACGACCCATCCGCCGCCTCGCGGACGAGCGGCCACATCTTCCCGAGCACGGTTCGGGCGCCGGCCCCGTCCACGAAGGAGGGCCGGTACTCGACCTCCTGCGGCGAGCCTGCTGCAAGCGAGGCCGCGAGCGGGGCGGCGGTCTCCGGCTCGACGGGGTAGACGCGCGTTTCGGGTCGAAGCGCTTTGACCGCGCTCGCGATCCCGACGGTCAGCCCTCCGCCGCCGAACGGAATCAGAACGAGGTCGGGATCGGGGAGGTCTTCGAGCAGCTCCAGCCCGATCGTCCCGTTCCCCGCCATCACGAGCTCGTTCTCGACCGGATGGATGAAGAGGCCCTCGACGCCCTCGAAGCGAGATTCGGTGAGCGCTTGCCACCAGCGCTCGTACGCAACCTTCACGATCGCGCCTCCGAGGCGCTCGATCGCCTCGAGCTTCGTCTGAGGCGCGTGCTCGGGGACGATCACCGTGCACGTGACGCCCGCCTCCCGCGCGGCCCAAGCGACCCCCTGGGCCATGTTGCCGGCGCTCGCGGTGACGACGCCCGCCTCGACCTGCTCGCGCGGAGCCTGCCGGATCGCGTTCGTCGCCCCCCGGATCTTGAACGAGCCGATCGGCTGCAGGTTCTCGAGCTTGAGGTAGATCTCGG
>WNGF01016626.1_pt1 | contig 15110 bp, 6 predicted proteins | sample 5400641 | NCBI WGS metagenome assembly WNGF01 (sample SAMN13153371, study PRJNA577476) | soil metagenome | isolation source: 80 cm soil or saprolite under grassland replicate 2 | place: USA:California | collected 2016-06-15
GCTCGCCAAGAGCCCCGGCTTCACGCTCGTCGCCGTGCTCACGCTCGCGCTCGGCATCGGCGCCAATACGGCGATCTTCAGCGCGGTCAACGCCGTGCTGCTCAAGCCGCTGCCGTACCCCGGATCGGACCGGCTCGTCCAGATCATGTCCACCGGGTTCCGCGGCGTGCGGTTTGGCGTGTCCTTCCCGGACCTCCACGACCTGCGGGCGCTTTCGCAGGACTTCACCGGCGTCGCGGCCGTGAGGACGCAGCGTCACAACTTGACGGGCGCAGGAGACCCGCGCGAAGTCCAGGCCGGCGCGGTCACGGCGGACCTGTTCGATGTGCTCCACGTGCACCCCGAGCTCGGCCACGGCTTCGCGGCCGCCGAGGAGCGCAACCCGCTCGCGCTGTTGAGCCACGGACTGTGGGTCACGAATTTCGGGCGCGATCCCGGCATTTTGGGCAAGTCGATCTCGCTCGACGGTCGCAGTTTCACTGTGGTCGGCGTGATGCCCACGTGGTTTCAGTTCCCCAATGAAGACGTGCAGGTGTGGACGCCGATGGGGGAGTTCCTGTCGCAGAATCCGCAAGTCGAGACGGACCGCGGGGTGCATTTCCTCAACGCCGTAGCGCGCCTGGCGCCGGGTGTCTCCATGGAGCGTGTGGTCGGCGACGTCAAGCTGCTCGCAGCGCGTCTCAGCGCCAGCGACTCTGGGAGTAGCGGCGCCGGGCGGCAGTTGAGCGTGACGGGCCAGGCCAGCCCGGGCGGAGGCGCCCCTTCCGCCGGTGGCCGATCGATTCTCGACACCGGCTTCGACGTCACCCTGCTGCGGGACGTTGCGATCGGCGATGTTCGCCGGCCGCTGCTCATTCTGCTCGGCGCCGTCGGCCTGGTGCTGTTGATCGCATGCGCCAACGGGGCCAACCTGCTGTTGGCCCGCGCCACCGCGCGCCGCCGTGAGATGGCGGTTCGACGCGCGCTCGGCGCCGGACGCGGGCGGCTCGTCCGGCAGCTGCTTACAGAAAGCACGCTGCTCGCGCTCGCCGCGGGAGTCGTCGGAGTCGTCCTGGCCACCGGGGGACTCGATGCCCTCCTCGCTGTGTGGCCGCACGCGCTTCCGCGGACAACCGAAATTGGACTCGACGGCCGCGTTCTGGGCTTCAGCCTCGGTCTGGCCGTCATGACGGGCGTGGCGTTCGGTCTCCTGCCCGCGTGGCGGGCCTCGGCGCCCGGCATCGAGCAATCGCTGCGGGAGGATGCCCCGGGCGCAACCGGTGGGCGCCGGCGATTGCAGAGCACGCTCGTCGTGAGCGAGGTGACCCTCGCCCTGGTGCTGCTCGTGGGAGCGGGCCTGCTGGTGCGGAGCTTCATCCGGCTGAACAACGTGAATCCCGGATTCGACACGCGCGACGTGCTAGCGGCCCGCATTCGCCTCACGCCCGCGCGCTATCCCGCGGGCGCGCAACAGACGCGGTTCTTCGAGAACATGCTCGCGACGCTGCAGGCGCACCCGGGCGTCCAATCGGCCAGCCTCGCGAGCACGCTGCCGTTGAGTGGCAACATGTTCATGATCGCCTTCGATCCGCGCACGGTCCGGCCGGACTATCCCGAGCCGGTCATGATACTGCGGTCCTCCGACATCTCCCCGGACTACTTCACGACTTTCCGGATCCCTATCCGGCGGGGTCGTAGCTTCACGGCGCAGGATCGTACCGGTGCGCCACGCGTCGCGGTGATCAACCGGGCGACGGCGGATCAGCTCTGGCCGGGCCAGGATCCAATCGGCCGGCAGCTCACCATCGGCGGGCCGCGGGGACCCGGAGCGCCAATCACGATCGTGGGCCTGATCGACAACCTGCGCTCGGCCTCGCTTGATGCCAGGCCCCAGCCTGAGATCTACTCGCCGGCATCGCAGCAATCCGAGACGCGGGAGATATGGGTGGCTCTCCGATCAGGCAATGGGCGCCCGCTTCAGCTCGTGGGCGCGATCCGCGACGCGGTGCATCAGGCTGATCCGGAGCAATCGATCGGGGACATCGTGAGCCTCGAGCAGCTGATCGGCCGCCAGACCGCCGCGCGGCGCTTCAACACGACCCTGCTCACAATCTTTGCCCTGCTCGCGGTCGGGCTTGCGCTGGTCGGCATCTACGGCGTCACCGCGTACGCGGTGACCCAGCGGACGCGGGAGCTCGGCATCCGGATGGCGCTGGGGGCGCGAGGTGCGGACGTGGTCGGGCTACTGATGGCAGAGAGCCTGCGCCGCGTGGCGGCGGGCGTCGGGTTGGGGCTGCTCGTGGCGCTCGGCGTCACGCGGGCGCTCAGCGCCTTGCTGTTCGAGGTGGCGCCGAGGGACGCGACGACGTTCGTGGCGACGGCGTTGCTGCTGGTCGCCGTGGCGCTGCTGGCGACGTGGGTCCCGGCACGCCGGGCGACAAAGGTGGATCCGATGGTGGCCCTTCGCTATGAATGACCTCCGCGTCGCCCTTCGGGCCTTGCGCCGCTCGCCAACGTTTACTGCGACGGCGGTGCTGATCCTTGGTCTCGGCATCGGGATGGCGGTCGCGATGTTCACCGTGGCCGACACGGTCCTGCTTCGCCCGCTCCCGGTCCGCGACCAGGAACGGATCGTCCTGCCACGCATCGTTGACCCGCGTGGGGTTGATCTCGTGGTGGCGCCCACGGAGTTGGACGAGCTGCGGCGCGAAAGCCACACGATGTCTGCCATCGCTGGCGAGGCGCACCAGGGTGCGTTCGGCTTTGTGCTGTTGGACGGCGATCGCTCGCTCGTGCTCCGGGCGGCGTGGGTCACGGGGAACTTCTTCGATGTACTCGGCGCTCGCCCGGCGCTCGGCCGGTTGTTTCGATCGGAGGACGAATCCCTCACCGAGCCCTCGGTGCTGGTGGTGAGCTACGACACGTGGCAGCGGCGCTTCGCCGGCGACTCCGCTGTGCTGGGACGCCAACTGACGAATCCGTATACCCGGCGGCGCTACACGATCGTGGGTGTCGCGCCCGCCGGACTCGCGTACCCCGCCGGCGCAGAGTATTGGAGCCCCTTGGTGTATGGCGGTGGGCTCGACGTCGTCGCCCGCCTCGCTCCGACTGCCACGCCCGCGGCGGCGCGGGCCGAGTTCCTCTCGACCATGCGGGAGATGTACCGGAAGCAACACGCCCGCGACCGGGAGGTGGTGGCTGGAGCCCGGATCCGCACGTTCTCGCAGGCTGTCCTCGGGGATGTGCGACCAGTCCTCCAGGTGCTCACGGCAGCGGTGGCGCTGCTCCTCGTGCTGGCCTGCGTCAACGTTGGCAGCCTGGTCCTGCTCCGCGTGGCGACGCGGACGCATGAGCTTGCGGTCCGCCGTTCACTCGGCGCCACCGCCCGCGACATCGCGCGTCTCCTGCTGATCGAGACCGGGACGCTCGCCATCGTCGGAGGCTCGCTCGGTTTCTTCATGGCGGTGGCGTTGCTCCGCATGCTCGTGGCGCTGGAGCCCGCCGGCCTTCCTCGCACCGACCTCATTCGCCTGGGGAATGCACCTCTGGCGGCGGCAGTCGGTGTGACCCTGCTCGCGGTCGTGCTGGTGGGGGTGCTCCCCGCGCTCGCCGCTGCCCAGACAAGTCTTGCCTCCCCACTCCGGATCGACGCGCGGTCGGGCAGCGAGACCAGGGCGCGCAAGCACGTGCGGCGCTGGTTCGTTGCGGTACAGGTCGCTCTGGCCGTCGTCGTGCTGGCTGGCGCCGGGCTCCTGGCGCGCAGCCTCGACCGGCTGTTGCGAATCGATCTCGGCTACCGCGCGGACCGTCTCTCGTTGCTCTGGCTCACGGTCCCCGTCTCACGTGCTGACGCCGAAGCGAAATTCGGCGCCTTGTTGGACCGGATCCCTCCTGCACTCCGCGCCCTTCCCGGCGTCACCGCGATCACCCCGGTCGAAGCGCAGCCGTTCTTCGGGCCTCAGATATTCAATGCGCCGTGGGAGGTCGAGGGCCGGTCGTCATCCGAGGCGAGTGAGAATCCGCGGATACCGATCGAGGCGGGCGGCCCGGAATACTTCCGCACACTCGAGATCCCGTTGCTGCGGGGCCGCGGGTTTCTCGACACCGATCGGGAGAACGCGCCCAACGTGGCGGTCGTCAGCGAGGCGGCGGCTCGGCTCCTCCAGCTCGGGGCCGACCCGATCGGCCAACGCATCCGTATGGCCAGTGACACCAGCGCCGGGGCGTGGCGAACCGTGGTCGGCATTGCCGGCGACATTCACTTTCGCAGCCTCCGGGAGGCGACACCCACGATCTACCTGCCGTCGCGCCAGTACTTCTCGCAGGGCCTATTCGCCGTGCGGACCATCGGCCCCCTGGGGGGTCTGCTGCCGGCGATGCGTCGCGCCGTGCACGACGCCGATCCCGAGGCCGACATCGTGCGCACGGAGACGATGGAGGACCTGCTGGCCGACCAGCGTGCGCTCCCTAGGCTCTCCACGCAACTCATGTCCGGGTTCGGACTCGTGGCCATGCTGCTCGCCGCCGTGGGGCTGTACGGCTTGATGGCGTCGGTCGTCCGCGAGCAGACACGCGAGATCGGCGTGCGCATGGCGCTCGGCGCGACGCCGGGACGCCTGCGTCGCGATGTGCTCGGCGCAGCCCTCAGCCTGACGTCGGTCGGCGCTGGGGTGGGGCTCGTGGTGGCGCTCTTGAGTTCGCGACTGCTCACAGCCCTCCTATTCCAGGTCAGCCCCACTGACCCGATCGCGCTCGCGGGGGCGTGCGTGGTGCTTTTGGGGGTCGGTGTCGGCGCCGCCTTCTTGCCGGCGTGCCGGGCGATGAGGACCGATCCCGCGCAGGCGCTGCGAGTCGAGTGATATGACACGTCTGGCCGAGGACCTCCGCTACGCGCTCCGTCAGTTGCGCCGCGCGCCAACCTTCGCCGCGACCGTCGTGCTCATTCTGGGAATCGGGATCGGCATGGCAACCGCGATGTTCAGCATCTTCCGCGCCGTCGTGCTGCGCAAGCTCCCGGTGCGCGACCCGGATCGGGTTGTCGTCCTCTGGACCTTTCGTGATCCGACCGTGGAGCTCCCGGTCAGCGTGAAGGAGGTCGATGACCTGCGGCGCCAGAGCCGGACCCTGACCAACGTCGCCGGCTTCGTGCATTGGGGAGCCCAAGCCATACCGTTGACGGACGGCGGCCGGCCGATCGTGCTGAAGCAGGCGATGGTCACCGCGGGCTTCTTCGACGTCCTCGGTGCGCGTCCGGTGCTCGGTCGCTTGCTTCGGCCGGAGGACGGCTTGGAGGGTGCGGCACCCGTGGCAGTGATCAGTTACCAGGCATGGCAACGGGATTTCGGTGGCGATCCGCGGGTCCTCGGCCGGCGCCTGACGACCACGCAGGACCAGACGAGCTACGCGATCGTCGGCGTGACGCCGCCTGGATTGGATTTCCCCCCCGGGACGGACTACTGGACTCGACCCCGCCCCTTCGACCTCATCGACGTCGTCGCCCGCCTGGCGCCGGATGCCACCCCGTCGTCGGCGCAGTCGGAGTTCCTCGCCATCGCGCGGCAGCTGGACCACGAGCGACGGGCCCCGGCGTACCCGACCGGTGCGGCGGTCCGGACCCTCACGCAGGCCGTGCTCGGCGACGCGAAGCCGATCCTCGTCGCGCTGACCGCGGCGGTCACCTTGCTGCTCCTCATCGTTTGCGTGAACGTCGGCAACCTGCTGCTGCTGCGCGCCTCGTTCCGTGCACCAGAGATCGTGATGCGCCGCGCGCTGGGGGCGAGCTCCCGCCACATCGCCCGCCTACTCGTGGCGGAGAGCGCACTGCTCGCCACGGCCGGCGGCGCCCTCGGCCTCGCCTGCGCGGCAGGGCTGCTGCACCTCCTCCTCGCGTTCGCGCCGGCGCAGGTCCCGCGCATGGACGTGATCCGCCTCGCGGGCACGCCGGTGGACGTGGCCGCCGGCGTGACGCTCGTGGCGGTGATGCTTTTCGGGGTCGTCTCGGCTCTCCTGGCGTCGCGAGGGGATCTTGCGGCTCTTCTCCGCATCGATTCACGCTCGGGAACGGAGACGAGACGGCGACGACGCTTTCGGCAATCGCTGGTCGCGTCGCAAGTAGCGCTCGCGGTCGTCATGCTCGCCGGTGCGGGCCTCCTCGTGCGGAGCCTCGAGCGTCTCGAGCGACTCGACCTCGGCTACGACGCGGACCACCTCTCTATCGTTGAGCTCGCGGTCCCCTACGTGAAGTACGGCTCGAACCAGAAAATCTTCGCGATGTTCGATGACCTCTACGGGCGCTTGCGCGAGGTCCCGGGCGTGACGGCGTTGACACCCATCCTCTATACGCCGTTCGCGGGAGCGAACCTCATGCAGGTCACGCCTGTGTTGGACGGACAGTCGCAGGCCGCGGTGGACGCGAACCCTCCGGTACCCCTCGAAGGTGGAGGGACCGAATACTTCCGCACCTTCGGGATTCCGATCCTGCGTGGTCGCGGCTTCCTGTCCAGCGACCGGGAGCGCGCCCCCAAGATCGTGGTCGTGAGCGAGGCGGTGGCGCGCCGTCTGTGGCCCGGCCAGGACCCGGTCGGCAAGCGCCTCCGGTTCCTCGGTGGCGACCCAACGGACTGGCGGACGGTGGTCGGCGTCGCCGGCGACATCCGCTTCCGCCGCCTGAAGGAAGCCACACCGACGATCTATCTGCCATGGCACCAGCTGGTCACGTTCGGAACCTTCGCGGCGCGCACCCGTGACGCCCTCGCGTCGGTGCTGCCCGCGATGCGCCGCACGGTCCGTGACTTCGACCCCCAGCTCGACGTGTGGGATGCCAGACCTATGGACGAGTTTCTCGCCAAACCGCTGGCGCAGCCGCGGCTGAGCACGCTCCTGCTCTCGGCATTCGGACTCGTGGGCCTGCTGCTCGCCGCCATCGGGCTGTACGGCCTGATGGCGGCGGCCGTCCAGGAGCGGACGCGCGATCTGGGCGTCCGCCTGGCGCTGGGGGCGAGGTGCTGGGTGCTGCCCTAGGCGTGACCTCGCTCGGTGCCGCCGTGGGCCTCGCTGCCGCGCTCGTCAGTTCGCGATTCCTGACGGCGCTGCTCTTCCAGATCAGTCCCACCGACCCGATCACTCTCGCGGCGGTCTGCGTGCTGCTCGTGGGGGTCGGTTGCCTCGCTGCATACGTGCCGGCGCGCCGGGCGATGACGGTGGATCCGGTGGTGGCGCTGCGCTATGAATGACCTCCGTTACGCGCTCCGCAGCCTGCGTTCGTGATACGCCTGCAAGCCCGACCGGTGGCACGATGCTGAAAGGGGACGTATGAGGGGTTGCGTCGGGTGATCGCACGGGCTGGAGCCCGGCCTCGGCTTCGGGCCCGTCCTGAAGGACGGCGCGGCACCGGCGTCCTTCAGGACGCGTCGGCGCCGAGGGCGCCCTTCAGGGCGTCCAATCAATCGACCTCGCGACACTTCAGGGAGTTTTCCAGCACCCGGTAGGAGGAGACGGAGATGCTGCGAGACGTGCGGTACGCCCTGAGGACCCTGCGAAAAGCCCCGGGCTTCAGCGCCGTCGCGATCCTCACCCTCGCCCTCGGCATCGGTCTCGCGACCGCGGTGTTCACCGTGGCCGACGCGCTGCTCCTGCACCGTGGCCGACGCGCTGCTCCTGCGCCGGCTCCCCGTGCGCGATCAGGACCGTCTGGTCGTGCTGTGGGGACAAAGGCCAGACCGAGACTTCGACTATCCATTGGGGCTCGACGACGGCCGCGAGTTCGCGCGCAGCACGCGTATGCTCGAGCGGGCCGCACTCTTCCTCTTCAATGGCGCTGGGGCGCTGCCGATCCGCGACCGCGGCCAGGTGTCACAGCTCCGCCGCGCACTCGTGTCGGGCGACTTCTTCAACGTGCTCGGGGCGCGAGCGGCATTGGGCCGCACGCTGCGTCCAGCGGATGACGTGCGCGGCGCGGCACCGGTTCTGGTCTTGAGCCACGCTGCCTGGCGGGAGCGGTTTGGCGCCGACCCTCACGTACTTGGGCGACAGGTCGTGCTGTATGGCGGTGGTACCGCGTACACAATCGTCGGGGTCATGCCCCAGGGGCTCGACTATCCCAAGGGCACCGATTTCTGGGCACCGGTCGTCCCATCGATGTCCCCGGAAGGGCTGTCGCTGATGGGCTTTTACGTCCTTGGGAGGCTCACGCCCGGTGCGACACCTGCCAACGCGCGCGAGGAGATGACGACCTTGTTCCGGCGCCCCGACACGTCGCCGTGGCAGCGTGACCTGACCGGCGTCGTCCACACGCTGCCGCGGCTCGTCCTGGGGGACGTGCGGCCGGCGCTGTTCGCGTTCGCCGCGGCCGCCGCGTTGCTGCTTCTGATCACATGCACCAATGTTGCCAATCTCCTGCTCGTGCGCGGCCTCGCCCGCATGCGCGAGATCGCGCTGCGCTCGGCGCTCGGCGCCGGGCGCGGGCAGGTCATCGGGCAACTGCTAATCGAGAACGGACTCCTCGGGATCACCGGCGGCGTGCTTGGGATCGTCGTGGCGGCTGGCGCCGTCCAAGTTTTCGTCGCCTTCGCACCGGCCGAGCTACCCCGCCTGGACGAGATTCACCTGAATGCCACCGCGCTGGCCGGCGCCATCGCAATCACCGGCGCCGCGATGCTTCTCTTCGGCCTCGCGCCCGCGGTCCTAGCGTCGCGTGTGCAGCTCGAGCAGTTGCTGCGAATGGGCACGCGGCAGAGCCCCGGCAGGCGCTCCCGGCTCGGGAGGGAAGCATTGGTAGCGGGACAGGTCGGGCTCGCGCTGGTCGTTCTCTCGGCGGGGGGACTGATCGCCAGGAGCCTCATTAACCTCGAACGGGCCGAGCTTTCCCTCGAGCCGTCGCGCCTGCTGATCGGCGAGTTGGCAATTCGCTCCGATCAGCTCGATACCCCGGCGAAGCAGCTCTCAATGCTCGAGAGGCTGCAGTCGCAGGTGCACGCGATTCCGGGCGTGCGCGCTGTCTCGCCCGTGGTCGCCGTTCCCTTTTCGGGAAACGGCGGGTGGGACGGCAAGCCCTCAGCCGAAGGACAGACTGCAGAAGAGGCCGCAGCCAACCCGATGCTCAACCTGGAGGTCGTCGGACCGGATTACTTCGCGGCGTTGGGCATTCCGGTGGTCCGTGGGCGGGGCTTCACGGACGCCGACCGCGCGGGTGCGCCGCCGGTCGTCGTGGTCAGTGAGTCCGCCGCGCGGCACTACTGGGGGTCCGCCGATCCCATCGGCAAACGTTTGCGCAATAGAGCCGACTTGGAGCGGGCAGTCACCGTCGTCGGAGTCGTCCCGGATACACGCTACCGCGACCTGCGGGAGGCGCGCGCGAGCGTCTACTTCCCGCTCAGGCAGTCGTTCTTCCCCTTCATGCCGACGAACCTGGCCATCCGCACGAGCGGCTCACCCGCCGAGCTGGTGCCGACAATCCGGCGCGTGATCAGCGAGGCGGAGCCGGGTGTCGCACTGGCGAGCGCGGCACCGTTCGAGACGTTCCTCGAGGGGCCGCTGGCCCAGCCGCGACTCAACGCGCTGCTGCTCGCCGTGTTCGCGGGCGCCGCGGTCGTGCTGGCCGCCGTGGGTCTGCTGGGCGCGATGGCGACTATGGTGCGCCAACGCACGCGCGAGCTCGGTGTGCGGATGGCACTCGGGGCCACGGCGCGAGATCTGCGCCGGATGGTGATGCGGCGCGGTCTCTTGATCGCAGGCGTGGGAACGGCGCTGGGGCTGCTCGGCGCGCTGCTGGCGAACCGGTTGCTGGTGGCGTTGCTGTACGGCGTGACTCCGACTGACCTGGCGACGCTCACGGCGGTCACCGGGTTCCTCATCGGTGTCGCGGCGCTCGCCAGTCTCGTCCCGGCTCAGTCGGCCACGCGCGTCGATGCGGCGATCGCCCTGCGTGCGGAATAGGCGTGAGGACTCGATCCCCTAACCCCGAGCCCCGACATGCTCCAAGACCTCAAGTTCGCTTTGCGCACTCTCCGCAAGGCCCCCGGCTTCACGTGCGTGGCCGTGCTCACCCTCGCCCTCGGCATCGGCGCCACCACCGCGATGTTCAGCGTCACCAACGGAGTTCTACTGAAGCCGCTCCCGATCGAAGAACAGCAGCGCCTCGTCCTCTTCTATAAGGAAGCGCCGCGCGACAATTCGCTGCGCCCGTTCGCCGTCACGGACCTGACCCCGCTGCGCGAGCGGAGCCGCGTCTTCGCGGGCGTGGCGGGCGTCCAGTACGACGGCGCGTTTCCGTACGTGGTGCAGGCCGGCGATCGTGCGCTCTCGGTCATGATGAGCATGGTTTCCGGAGAATTCTTTCGGGTCTTGGGCGTGCGTCCCGCCGCGGGCCGTCTCATCGAGCCCGCGGATGCTGCGGCCGGCGCCGAGCCTGTCGTGATGATCAGCTACGGCCTGTGGCAGCGCGAGTTTGGGGGCGATCCGCGTGCTGTGGGGCGGGTCATTCGGTTGGGGCAGGATCCGCGTACCATCGTGGGCGTGGCGCCGCGTGGCTTCGTGTACCCGAAGGGGGCCGAGGGTTGGGTTCCGCTCCAGGTCACACGCGACATGATCAGCAACCGGTTCGCGCCCTTCAGCATCATCGGCCGGCTGAAACGGGCCGCGACGCTCGAGCAGGCGCAGGCCGAAGCGACGGCGTTCGTCCGCGAGCGCGAGACCGCCTACCCGCCGGGCGAGATTTTGCTCGGGCAACGTGCGGTCGTCGAGCCGTTTCGAGATGCCGTGATTGGCAACCTGCGAGACTCGGTGCTCATCCTCTCGGCCGCCGTGGGCCTGGTGCTCGTCATCGCCGGCGTGAATGTCGCCTCCCTCCTGATGATTCGCGGCGTTGCGCGGGAGCGGGAGCTCGCCGTGCGGACGGCGCTGGGGGCGGGTTCGAGCAGAATCGCCCGGCAGCTGCTCGTCGAGACCGGCGTCCTCGCCGCGGCAGGCGGTGCCCTGGGAATCGGGCTCGCGTACGGGGCGGTGCGCGGGCTCGTGGCTGTGGCGCCGGCCGAGCTGCCCCGACTCGCGGAGGTGCGTGTCGATGCCGTGGTGCTCGTCTTCGCCGTGGCCGTCTCGATGGCGGCGACTCTGCTCTTCGGCCTCGCGCCGGCTGTCTGGACGGCACGAGCGCCAATGCATCCGACGCTGCGGGGCGGTGCGCAGGGAGGCCGAGAGAGTCGCCGGACGCGCTTCATCAAGCAGGCACTCGTGGTGTCGCAGGTCGCCCTGGCCCTAGTGGTCGTGGCCGGGGCCGGGCTGCTGACGAGCAGTCTCATCAGGCTGCAGCACGTCGACCTGGGTCTCGACGCCACGCACTTGACGCTCGTGAAGGTGAGGGTGCCGCGCCCGAAGTACGCTGCGGTGTCGCGGTGGCTGACGTTCTTCGATCAGCTCGTCGAGCGGCTCGAGGCGCTGCCGGGCGTGGCGGCCACGCCGGTCGTGCTCGCCCCCTTCACCGGCGCGGGTGGCTGGGATGCGACCGTTACCGCGGAAGGGCAGGGGCAAGCCGCAGCGGTCGAGAACCCAACGCTCAACCTCGAGCCCATCGCTCCGAACTATTTCCAGACCATGGGCATCCCCGTGCGTCGCGGCCGTGCGTTCACGGATCAGGACCGCGCGGGCTCGCCGCCGGTGGCGATCGTCGGCGAAGCGACGGCCCGCCGCCTCTGGCCCGGACGGGACGCGGTCGGCAAGCGGCTCACGTTCGGTCTCCCGGACCGGCACGAGCCGTGGCTCACGGTGGTGGGCGTGGTGGGCGATACGCGGTACCGCGAGCTGGCTGTCGCACCTGCCAGCATCTACATCCCGTTCCGGCAGACGGACAGCCCCGGTCAACAACCGACCTATTTGGCTGTCCGGTCCTCCGCTGCCGCGGGGGCGGTGATCGGTGCCGTGCACGCCGCCGCCCAAGAGCTCGATCCCATGGTGCTCGTGGCGGACGCGCATCCGTTCACGCGCCTTCTGGCCGCGCCGCTCGCGCGACCGCGGTTCGACACGCTGCTGCTGTCGGGATTTTCCGTGATCGCGCTGTTGCTCGCCGCCGTGGGTCTCTATGGCACACTGGCGGCGTTCGTGGCCCAGCGCACACACGAGATCGGGGTGCGGCTCGCGATCGGGGCGCAGGCCGGGGACGTGCGCCGACTCGTCCTGGGGCAGGGGATGGCCCTGGCGTGCTGGGGCGTCGTCCTGGGCGTGCTCACTGCGCTCGCGACGGCGCACGTGCTGACCGGTGTCCTCTACGACGTGAGCCCGACCGACCCCGCGACGCTGGCCGCGGTGACGGCGCTGCTGCTGGGCGTGGCGCTGATCGCTTGCTACCTGCCGGCGCGCCGGGCGATGAAGGTGGACCCGATGATGGCACTGCGAGCGGAATAGGTACCGGGGTTCAGCGCGTGTCGCTGCGCTTGTCGCGAAGGATGATCCCGAGGGTAACGATGATCCCGAGGGTAATGAAGAACAAGGGGCCGGCGAGGTTCCCCCCCTCCCGAAGGGAGAGGGGGTCAGGGGGTGAGGACTTGAGCCCCTAGCCCCGAGCCCCAAGCCCCAACAAGCTTGAGCATGCACCCGCGTATTCTCGTTGCAGACGATCAGCCGGACGTGCTGGAGGCCCTGAAGCTGCTCCTCAAAGGCGAGGGCTACGAGGTCGAGAGTGCCACCTCCCCCCGCGCCGTCCTCACCGCCCTCGGCGCCCGGGACTTCGACGCCCTCCTCATCGACATGAACTACACCCGCGACACGACCTCCGGCGCGGAGGGCCTGGACCTCTTGGCCCGGCTGCAGGCGCTCGACGCGCCGCCCCCGGTCGTGGTGATGACCGCCTGGGCCAGCATCGACGGCGCCGTCGAGGCGATGCGCCGCGGGGCGCGCGATTTCGTCGAGAAGCCGTGGGACAACCGCCGGCTGCTCGCGACGCTCCGCACCCAGGTCGAGCTCAGCCAGGCGCTGCGCAAGAGCCGGCAGCTCGAGCGCGAGAATCGCGCCCTGCGCAAAGAGGGCCTCCCCGAGCTGATCGCCGAGTCGCCCGCGATGCAGCCGGTGCTCAAGCTGATGGAGCGGATCGGGCCCTCTGACGCCAACGTGCTCATCCTCGGCGAGCACGGCACCGGCAAGGAGGTCGTCGCCCACTGGTTGCACGCCGCGTCCGCCCGCGCCGAGCGGCCGCTCGTCGTCGTCAACCTGGGAGGCATTCCCGACGGCCTGTTCGAGAGCGAGCTGTTCGGACACGTGAAAGGCGCCTTCACCGACGCGAAAGTCGATCGGGTCGGCCGATTCGAGCTCGCAGAAGGCGGGACCCTGTTCCTCGACGAGATCGCGAACCTGCCGCTGCCCCAGCAGTCGAAGCTGCTGCGCGTGCTCGAGACGGGGGAGTTCGAGCGCGTCGGCTCCTCCAAGACGCAGCGTGCCCACGTCCGCGTCATCTCGGCTACGAACGCGGACATCCACGCCGACGCGGCGGCGGGTAGGGTAAGGCAGGACCTGCTGTTTCGTCTCAACACCGTCGAGATCCGCCTACCGCCGCTGCGCGACCGGCGCGAGGACATCCCGCTGCTCGCCAGCCATTTCGCGCGGCGCTACGCCACACGTTACCGCAAGGGAATCACGGGCTTCGCTCCCGACGCGATGCAGGCCCTCCTGCAACATCCCTGGCCCGGCAACGTGCGCGAGCTCGACCACACGATCGAGCGATCGGTTCTCATGGCCGAAGAGAGCGTCGTGCGGCCGCGGGACCTGGGGCTGGGCACGGGGGCCGACGGCGCCACGCCGCTCGACCAGATGAGTCTCGAGGACGTGGAGCGGGTGCTCATTCAGAAGGCGCTGGCGCGCGCGGGCGGCAACGTGAGCGAGGCCGCGAAGGCGCTCGGGCTCTCCCGCAGCGCCCTGTACCGCCGGCTCCAGCGGCATGGGCTCTGAGCGGCGCCGCAAGCGCAAGCCGCGGCACGAGCGCCGCATTTTCATCCTGGCGCTGCTCACGGGGCTCCCCGCCGTGACGCTCGCCCTGCTGCTCCTGTGGCGCGGCGACTTCGCCTCCCGCACACAATGGACCCTGACGATCCTGCTGGCGGGTGCATGGCTGGCGTTCGTCGGCGCCCTGCGGGAGCGCGTGGTGCGGCCGCTCCAGACGATCTCGAACATGCTGGCGGCCCTGCGGGAAGGGGACTTCTCGCTGCGGGCGCGCGGCTCGGACCCCAACGACGCGCTCGGGCTCTTGCTGCTCGAGCTCAACAGCCTCGGCGAAGATCTGCGGGCCCAGAGGCTGGGCGCCCTGGAAGCGACGGCGCTGCTCCGCCGCGTGATGGAAGAGATCGACGTCGCGGTCTTCGCGTTCGACGAATCGCGGGCGCTCCGGCTCGTCAACCGGGGCGGGGCGGCGCTGCTCGGGCGACCGCCGGAGCAGCTGCTCGGCAAAGACGCGGCGGAGCTGGGGCTCGCCGAGAGCCTGGCGGGCGAGGCGCCCCGAGTCGTGGAGCTTACGTTCCCCGGCCGGCAGGGCCGTTGGGAGCTGCGGCGCGGCACGTTCCGCCAGGGCGGGCTCCCCCATCAGCTCCTCGTCCTCGCGGATGTGAGCCGCGCGCTGAGCGAAGAGGAGCGGCTGGCGTGGCAACGCCTGATCCGAGTGCTCAGCCACGAGCTCAACAATTCGCTCGCTCCGATCAAGTCGATTGCCCAGAGCCTGGCGGGATTGGTGCGCCGGGATCCACCGCCGCCCGACTGGCGCGAGGATCTCCGCAAGGGGTTGGATGTGATCGGGAGCCGCGCGGAATCGCTCAGCCGCCTGATGGCGGCGTACGCGCGGCTGGCGCGGCTGCCGCGGCCTCGCCTCGAGCCCGTCGCCGTCGCGGAGTGGGTGCGTCGCGTGGCCGCGCTCGAGCCCCGCCGTCCGGTGACGGTCTGTCCCGGACCGGACGTGACGATCCAGGCGGACGGCGGGCAGCTCGACCAGCTGCTGATCAACCTCGTCCGCAATGCGGTCGACGCCACGCTGGAGAGCGGCGGCCAGGTCGAGCTGGGGTGGGCCGCGCGCAACGGCCGGCTGGAGGTGTGGGTCCGGGACGACGGCCCCGGCCTGGCCGACACCGTCAACCTGTTCGTGCCGTTCTACACGACCAAGGCGG
>WNGF01006079.1_pt1 | contig 15102 bp, 12 predicted proteins | sample 5400641 | NCBI WGS metagenome assembly WNGF01 (sample SAMN13153371, study PRJNA577476) | soil metagenome | isolation source: 80 cm soil or saprolite under grassland replicate 2 | place: USA:California | collected 2016-06-15
TGATCCGCCGCCACCTGGCCACCGGTGAGCTGGCCTTTCATTACTGCTACGTGCCCCAAGGCCAAGCGGTCTCCAAGAGCAGGCTCATCCGTGCCGCTGGGCTCAGATGGCCGGTGGAAGAGGATTTCGAGTTCGGCAACGCGTCCGTTACGCATTGCGCGTTCTTCTCCTCAGGGGTTCTCGAATGGTCCAGCCTGGGCGGGTTTTACCTGGATACGCAGGCCGCTGCGGCGTCCGCGGCGGACGTGCACGGCGGTGAGTTCGCCGCGTTGGACCTTATGCAAAATGGTCTGCCGGGCGACGCCGAGGGCGGCGGCGGCTTGCCGCAGTGGTAGCCAGCCCTCGGGCGCGTGTTCGGTGACCTTGGCCCGCAGCGCGTCGTTGAGCTGGATCCGCCAGGGCGCGCCGGGGGTGAGCTGCTCACCGGCGATGAACCCGTCGGCGAGCCACCGGTAGATGGTGGAGATCCCGACGCCCAGTTCGGCCGCGGCCTGGGTGATGCTGACCACATGGCCATCATGACAGGCCGGTGCGGCAGCCTTGCGGAATGGGGGGATGCGGTAGTTGCGGCGCACCTCGGCGACCCGGGCCTTGGTGAATGTCAGGCCGGTGCCGGTGCGGCGGTGCTGGCGGGCGAGCACGCCCGCGATCGTCGCGTCGTCGTAGTGCGCGGCGAGGCGGCGGATGAGGTCCACGGTGGGCGCCTGGGTGGTGCGCCACGGGGCGCCGAGCCGGGGCAGTGCCACGGTCCGTTGCGTGATGGCCCCGCCTTCCCAGCACAGGGTGAGCGCGGCGGTGCGGGCCTGGCGGTCCACGGTGAGGGTGACCTCGGACAGCAGGGCGCGGATGAGCTGCTTGCGTTCCCGGGGCGTGGTGGCGGGGGCCTCGAAGATGGCCCGGATGTCGGCCCCGGCCCGGGACAGCCAGGCTGTCTCCTCGGCTGACAGCGGGCTGGGCTGGCGGGCCTGCTCAGTGGCCAGCGCGGCCTCGGCCCGGGTGACGGCGGCCAGCCGGTCCTCCCAGGCTGCTTCCAGCGACCGGGCCACCAGCCGGTTCTCCGGTTCGCAGGCATCGTATTGGCGGCGGGCGCGGCCGGCTTGGTAGCGGGCCCGTTCGGCGGCCAGCTCGAAGGCCCGCAGCCGCTCGGCCCGGGCGGCGCCGGCGTCGGCGAGCGCTTGGGCGGTGGCAGCCAGCGCGGCCGGCTCCAGCACGGCGAGCACCTCGCCAACCACGGCCTGCTCGATCTGCCGGCCGCCCACGCCCTGGCAGTAGGCCCGGCGGCCGAAGTAGGTGCCCTCGGCCGCGCAGTAGTAACGCGGCAGGTGCTTATGGCGGCTGCCCTGGTAGCCGGTCCGCATCATGCGGCCGCAGCGCCCGCAGCGCACGATGCCCTGCAGCAGCCCGCGGCCCTCCCGCACCGCGCCGCCGCCCTGGCCTGGCGGGGCCGGGCAGTTCGCGTGCAGCCGCTCCTGGTTGGCCAGGTAATCCTCCCAGGAGATGTAGCCGGGGTGGTGGCCGCAGATCAGCACTTCCCACTGCGGCATCGGCACCGGCCGGCGGCCGCACGCCGGCCGGCCCTGCTCCCCGGGCCGGCCGGCCTTGCGGGTGCGGCCGAACGCGAACGCGCCCGCGTAGCACGGGTTGGTCAGCACCCCGATGACGGCCCCGTAGCTGGCCGGGGCCCACACCACGCGCCCGCCTGCCCGGCGCCGCGGCAGCTCCAGCCCGTCGGCGAGCAGGGACAGCATCACCTGGCGGGCCGAGCCGAGCTCGGCGAACCGCCGGAACACCGTCGCGATCGCCTCGCGCACCGCCTCATCGGCGCAGACGGCGGGCTGGCCGTCCTGGTCGTACTCAAGGCCCGCCGGGAGAGCGACCCGCAGCTCACCCTTGGCCGCCTTGTGCCGCATCCCGGCGATCAGCCGGCCCTTCAGCAGGTGCAGTTCTGCCTCTGAGATCGTGCCTTTCAGGCCCAGCACCAGCCGGTCGGAATAGGTCCCGGGGTCGTAGATGCCGTCGCCGTCGGCGATCAGCGTGTCGGTCATCCCGCACAGGTCCAGCAGCTGGTACCAGTCGGAGTTGCTCCGGGCAAGCCGGCTCGCCTCCAGGCCCAGGATCAGCCCGGCCCGGCCCAGCGCGACCTGGGCCACCAGTTCCTGGAAGCCCTCCCGGTTGGCTGCCTGCGCCCCGGACAGGCCCAGGTCGGCATCCACCACCTGGACCTGGCCCGGGCTCCAGCCCAGCGCGACCGCCCGCCCGGCCAGCTCATACTGGCGCTCCAGGCTCTCGGTGTTCGCCCGGGTCTGGGCGAGCGTGCTCTGCCGCACATACACCAGGCACCGCCGGCTGCGGTGCGAGGAGGTGATCTTCGAGGTGTCGCTCACGATTCCACCCCCCCGATGCCGGTATCGAGCACGCCCCTGGCGATCATCCGGGCCAGTAACGTGAGCGCCCGCCGGCGAGCGGCCTCCGGCAGGCCGGCCCACACCTCGCGGTGACGGGCCGGCAAACCGCCGGTGAGGGCCAGCTGGGCGGGCCGGGCTATCCTGAGCGTGCGCATGGCTCACCTCCGGGATTCGTTGGCTGCGGTTCCCGCAGGTGAGCCTACGTGCGCCTCTTCCCCCGCCCCGCGGCGTCCGTCCCGTCCCGGCAGGGCGCCCGCAGACGCCGCCGCGCCTTCCGTGGCCGGCGCAGCGGCCCGCCCGCAGACCAGATCATGCAGCCGGCGGATCCCCGGCACCGACAAAACCGTCCCTCCCGGGCCGGCCACCTGGGCTCCACCCAGATCGGTCTCCTGCACCGGGATCCTCGCCGGATGACCATCGGGGAACGTGACCATCAGCCATGCGCGGCCATGCCAGCGATAGCCAGACACCACCGGCACTCGCTGACCAGCCAGAGGATGCCGAGGATTGGTGATTTCTACTTCTGATGGAAGCCGGTGGGCGTAGTCCTGCAGTGTGTCATTGACTTCAAGAACCAGCTCGGCCTGGAACGGCACGGCGGCCGGGTGCCCGCCGGGCTATGGACTCGCATCGTGCAGCGCCTGCTCGCGCTCAACGCTGTCATCTGGTTCAACTGGCAAATCGGCGCCCCCATCAAGCGATCCCTGATCGCTTACGATCACTGACCAGCCCACATTCCCCGGTCAATGATCTAGGAGAGGCTAGCCGTCGCGGTGGAATTGTGCGGTAGACGATTGCAGCTGCCAGCCCCGGATCGTTTGTCAACCGGATGGCGCCCGGCACGGTGCGGGAGCTGATTACGGCGCCTCGGTACCGGCCGCCGCTCCGGCCGCGTTTCTCCCAAGCTCATACGGTCGGCTCGGCAGTAACTGGTATCCACGCCCGCAGCGTCGTGCCGGCCGAGGCCAGGCTGCTGACTTGCAACGCTCCGCCTAGCGCGCCGATGCGGTCGTGCAGGCCGATCAGGCCGCTGGTGTCGTGCCGGGGCTCCGCGCCGCCGATCCCGTTATCGCGCACCTCGATGGTGCACCGGTCGTCCCCGCAGGCCACGCGTACCCAGGCGGAGCTGGCGCGGGCGTGCTTGATGACGTTGGTGAGCGCTTCGGTGCAGAAGAAGTAGATGCTTGCCTCGAGGGCCTCCGGGAGCCTGTGGGCGGTGACGTCGAGCTCGACGGGGATGGGGAGCCTGGCGGCGAGGGCGTCGAGGGCGGCGGCGAGCCCGCGATGGGTCAAGATCGCCGGATGGAGGCCGGCCGCGATCTGGCGGAGTTCGCCCATGCCGGCCTGGGCTTCGCCGAGCGCGCGATCGAGGAGTTCCTTCGCCTGCTGAGGCGCCGGCGACCACTTCTGCTGCGCCAACTGGAGGTTGATGATCGTGTTCACGAACTGCTGCTGGGCGCCGTCGTGCAGGTCGCGGGTGACCCGTTGCCGCGCCGCGTCGGACGTGGCGACGATGCGGGCGCGGGAGGCGATGAGCTCGGAGTGGGCCGTCGCGTTCGACACGGCGGTGCCTATCAGCTCGGCGAAGCTGGCGAGGCGCCATTCGGCGCCGGATGGCAGCGGCTCGAGATGATCGGTGCCGGCGATGAGTGCGCCCCAGAGGCTGCCGTCCACGATCACCGGCGCGCCGACCTCGGACTTGATGCCGAGCTCGCGCAGCCGGGCGGCGAGGGAGCCGGGCAGGTGCTTGTAGCTGTCGACGCGGCCGGGTGCCTGCGTCTGCCTGACGAGGGCGTTGATCGAAACTCCTTCCAGTGGCAGGCGCGTGCCTGGCGGGATGTGGGTGCCGCGCTGGCTCCAGCCCGCCATCGTCAGGTTGTGCTCGTCCGCGGTGAACCGGGCCAGGTTGACGCTGGCCGCGCCGAGGAGCCGGCCGGTCACCTCGCAGACCGCGTCGAAGACGGCGCGCGGCTCGGCCCCCCGGGCGACCAGCGTGGCCACCTCGCGCAGCGCGGCCTGCTCGTCCGCGAGCTGTTGCAGCTCTTCGCGTGCCTCGGCGTTGCCGATCGCCGTGGCGACCAGCTCGGTGAAGCTGGCGAGCCGGGCCTCGGTACTTGCGGCCTGCGGGGTGTCAGCGATGGACAGGGCCATCATTACGCCCCACGGCCGGCCATTGACGACGATCGGCACGGCCACCGCCGTGCGGATTCCCGCCTCGCGCGCGAGCTTCGCGGCGATCTTCCCCGGAACGTGCGCGTAATCGACCCTGGCAGAACGGCCGGAATGGTAGACGATCCCGGCCGCGCCGTGTTCGTCCAGCCGCCATGAGGTGCCGACTGGGTGCGGGTTCTGCTCCCCCCACACACCAACGTGAGTCGCCGTCCCGTCGGTTTCGAACCGGACGATGCTGATCAGCGGTACCTCAAGGCAGGCTGCTACCTCCCTGGCGACGACGGCGAATACCTCGGCCTGCGGCGCACCGCCGGCGACCAGAGTCGCAACCCGCCGGAGCGCCGCCTGCTCGTCCGCGACCACCTTCAGGCGCTGGCGCGCGGCTTTTAGGTCCTGCTCGGCGCGCTGGCGATCGGTGATGTCGCGGACATAGCCAACGAAGGCCGGCGCACCGGCCAGGTCGGCCCGGGTGACGGTCAGCTCGGCGGGGAACTCGCTCCCATCGGCGCGCATGGCTGTTATCTCTATCCGCCGGTCGAGGATGCTCGTCTGGCCGGTCGCCATATGCCGGGCGAGGCCGCGCCTGTGGGCGTCGCGCAACGATGGCGGCACGAGTGTCTCGGCCAGTTCCCGGCCGAGGACCTCACCGGCCCGGTAGCCGAAGATGCGCTCGGCGGCCGGGTTGAGGTACGTCACGCGGCCCCGCTCGTCGATGCTGATGACACCGTCGATCGCCGCCTCGAGAATCGCGCGGTGGCGGGCCTCGCCAGCACTGAGTTCTGCCGCCCGGGCCGCGGCGACCTCACGCTCACGAACCGCCCGCTCGGCGGCCCGGCGCGCGGTCAGGTCGGCAAAGCTGACCGCGATGCCGTACCCGCCCGGCGCCTCGAACGGCACCGCGGTGTAACTAACCGGCATCATGGAGCCGTCCTTGCGGATCCACCAGTCCTCCTCCGCATGGACCGGTTCCCCGGTCTCCCGGCACTGGGCAATCGGGCACTCCTCGACCGGGAAGCTGGACCCGTCGGGGCGCTTGTAGTGGATCAGCCAGTGCCCGTCCTGGCCGGTGAGCTCGCACAAGTCGCCGAACCCAAGGGCGGTGACGGCCGCCGGGTTCGCGTAGGTGATCACACCATCGGGCGTGCCGACGTAGACCGGCTGGCCCAGCGCGGAGAGGATCGCATCACGCTCCCGGAGCACATCTTCGGTTCGCCGGCGCTCGCTGAGGTCGCTGAAGGCGACCACCGCGCCACGTCCGCCGGGGGCATCGATTGGGGCCGACCAGTATTCGACGGGGAACATCGACCCATCACGCCGCACGAACCAGTCGTCTGCACGCTGGATGGTTTGCCCGGTGGTGCGCGGGAGCAGCATGGGGCAGTCTTCGGCGGGGAAGCGGGATCCGTCGGGGTGCTTGTAGTGGATCGTCTGGTGGCTCGGTTTGCCCTGCAGCTCCGACGCGTCGGCATAGCCCAGCGCCGCCACCGCAGAGGGGTTTGCGAACCGGATCAGCCCGTCCTGGTCGACCATCCAGACCGGCTGAGCGACGCAGTCCAGGATCGCGGTCATGAGCGCTTCGCCGCTAGCTGCCGGATCCTGGCTGTCAGCGCCCGTCGCTGTCACCCCATTCGCGCGTCCCGGCCCGGCTCACGCTCCTGGAGTCCGGTTCACACGTGTCCTGTCCAGAATCCGACTCTACGGTGGCCTCGGTCTACGGGCCAGCTTTGCATCCCGGTAGGCAGGCCCTGACCGGGCTACGGGAAATCACAGAGCGTAGCCTGGCCGCACAACCAGCCAAGATGCCACTCGGGAAGATCTGCTGGTCACCCGGCACAACCGGCTCTGCCGGGCCCTCGCTATGGGGGTGTAGGAACCGTGTTCAAGTTCTTCGAGGACCGACGGTGAATCCGGTACCCAGCCGAGCAGGCGCTGTGCCCGCCCGGCGCTCACATGCTGGTCAAGTGCGACTGCGTCGGCCCGCAGGCCCAGTTGCAGGCGAGCCTTCGCCAGCGGCCAAGGCTGGACACCCCTGGCCTGCAGCCGCCCAGGACGCCGCGGCGGCAATGTTAGCGACCGGGGCAGCTGGTGTCCCGACAGCGTGCAGCAAAGTGCCGGCCGGAGCCTGCTCGACGGCCAGCACATACAGGCGGGCGAGGTCGTCGATGTGCACAACGGGCCAGTGGTTTTGGCCGCTGCCGACGGGCCTGGCGACACCGTCCTGCCTGGCTCCTTCGACAAGCAGCCGGACGGTTCCGCCGCCGCGCCCGTAGACCCAGCCGGGGCGGATGACGATCGAGCGCACCTGATGCCCGGCCACCGCCAGGACCGTCTTTTCGAGGGCGGGACGCCAAGCGCTGAAGCGTATCGGGTTGGGCGGGGTGTCCTCATCGGCCATTATCCCGCCGGTATCGCCCAGAACGGTCAGGCCGCTGGTATACACAAAGGCCTTGCCGGTGCCTGCCAGCGCCCGCAGGAATGAGCCGGCCGCCTCGATGTCGGTTTCGTGGGGTGCCTTGGCGACGGCATCCAGGGCGGTGTGGATAACGGCATCTGCGCTGCGGGCGCCGGCGGCCAGGCTGCCCGCGTCCGCCAGTGAGCCGCTGTGCGGCACGACCCGGGCGGCTTGCAGCTTGCGCGCGCTTGCTGCGGAGCGGGCCAGGCCGGTGACCTTGTGCCCGGCGGCCGTGAGCTCACGCGCGATCGCACCGCCGAGATAACCTGTCGCCCCGGTCAGGAAGATATTCATGACCGCGGGCGGCCGGATACCTCTTGTGGCCAGCCCAGTTCCGGCGGGTAGAAGCGGTCGGTGTCGCGGCGCTCCCAGGCGGCCCGCACCCGCGGGTCGGACAGGTCCCAGTCCCAGTGGCATTGCGTGAGCACCGCGCGCAGATCCATGCGCAGTTCCTCGACGGTCGGCCGCCCGAAGAACCAGTAGCCGTTGTAGATGTTGTAGATGATCAGCCCGGGGGCGCACACGATGGTGTGCGGGACCATCTGGTTGTGCGCGGGGTCGGTGTACTCCGGGATTTCGAGGTCGCGCTGGACGATGCGGTCAGGGTCGGCGAGGAACGGCCATTCCGCGTTCACCCCGGAGCGGTAGTTGTAGGTCTCCTGGGGGTCGCTGGTGGTGATGGTGACCATCCGGCAGTACCCCACGCCGGGTTTCATCTCGCTCCACAGCTGGACCAGGCCCTCGTGCTGGCGCTGGTCTTTGGCGGAATAGGCCTCCCGGGCGAGCACGATGATCATCGGGTCGCCTGCCTGGATTTCCGACAGCCGCCGCGGCTGCCCTGTGTGGTCGGGGAGCTGGTAGTCCGGGAATGTCGTGCCGGGCTTGACATCAGCGCGCATCGCCGGCCTCCTTCTTGGTTGCGGTACGGATGGGTTCGCGTGTGTCATTTGATGCCGCCAGATCGGGGCCGAGGTCATGCGCTGGCGTGGCCGGGCATTGTCACGCCGCGTGGCGCTGCACATCCAGGGCCAGGTCGAGCGCGAGGACACTGGCCAAGATCAGCAGGTCGTTCTCCCCAGGGGCGATATCGACCGCGTAGCTGGCGGTCAGGCTGAGCCAGCGCTTGGAGATGGTCGCGGCGGTGTGCCCGTCTTGCTGGATGGTGAATTCGTGGCTGAACAGGTCGCCGCTGATCTCCATGTCGCCAGCGCCGGGAACATCGATGGTGAGCCGTTCGCGGAACGGCGTGAACAGGTGCTGCCGTACCTCGGCGACATTCTTGCCGTCGATGGTGATTTCGTAGGTGGGGCGGAGCGCGGCGAGCTTGCGGTGGACTTGTGCGACTTCGCGCCCGGCCGGGTCGCGGAGGATGAGCCGCTTGTGCAGGCTCATGATCTTGCCCTCGACCCGCAGGACCGGCTCGCCGGTTTCGTTGGTGATGTCGGAGTCCTCAGCCAGGCGGGACATCTTCTCGCGGATTACATACATCCTTTTTCCCTTTCTTTCCTTTCTTTGCCGGGTTGCTGGCTGGGCTCGCGTCATGCCGGGGACATGGCCGGGGCCTGCATGTCATGGCTGCCAGTGACGTTGCCGGGGGATGGCGGCTGGGGCACGCACACCCACAGCGCGGCGGGGCGGACGGCGGCGGTGAGGACATGCCCGGGCTCGATGGGGTCCCCGTCGAGTTCCCGGGGCTGTTCGGTGTCGCTGCTGATCTGTACGTGCCTGGCCTGGAAGGTTTCCAGCACTGGGGCGGTGGGCCGGTGCCGGATGATCGCCCAGGCCAGCGGCAGCCAGTTGCGCCGTCTGGGTGGCATGAGCACCGCCACGTCCAGCAGGCCATCGTCAGGCGCGGCATCGGGCAGCAGCCGCAGGCCGCCTTGCAGTGTGCCGACGTTGGCGACCAGGACGCTCCGGGCGCGGCGGGCGAACGGCTCGGCGTGGTCGAGGCTGATGCTGACCTGCATGGGGGTGTCGCACAGGTGGCGTGCCGCGGCGATTGCGTAGGCGGGCCAGCCGATCCTGGCCTTGAGGGTTTCGGGGGTGTCGCGGAGCATCTGGGCGTCGAACCCCATGCCGGCCATCACGGTGAAGCAGCGGTCCCCGGCCACGCCGACGTCAAGCCTGCGGCGGCTGTGCGAAGTGGCGGCGGCAACAGCGGCCGCTGGCCGCTTGGGCAGGCCGAGGTTGGCGGCCAGGAGGTTGCCAGTGCCCGAGGGCACTACCGCGAGAGCCACGTCGGTTCCGGCCAGTTCGGCGGCGCAGGCGGTGACGGTGCCGTCGCCGCCGCAGGCGAAGATAACCTCGGCGCCGGCCTGGAGGGCTTGCCGGGTCTGGCCGCCGCCGGGATCATCCCAGGTCGTCTCCAGCCATAGGGGCTCGGGCCAGCCGGCGCTGGCCAGGGCGGCATGGATCTGCCGGTGGTGCGGTCCACCCTCCTTCACCTTCGCGGGGTTGGCGACCACGGCCGAGGGCGTCCCGGTGTCGCGGCCCCGATCGCCCGGGCGGCCTGCTTGGCTGCCGGGCCTGCCGGCCAGGGCGGGCTGTGCGGAGGCTGGTGCGAGGGATGTACGTGGTTCTGAGGGCTGGCCGGGCTCGCCGAGGTCGGCGTTGGGGCGCAAGGCGGCGGTGACGGCGGCGAGCCAGAGCAGCGCGAGGAGGATGCCGACGGCGACGTCGAGGGGGTGGTGTTCGCCGCGATACATGCGCGACCAGGCGACCAATCCGGTCATCACCACGGCCGGGACGACCGCCAGCCACCGCCACGGTCCGCGGATCCGGGGGATGGCCAGGATCGCGGCCGCGCCGTACAGGCACAGCGTGGCGGCGGTATGCCCAGAGGGGAAGGCCGAGGTGGGCAGGTGGCCGTCGAGGTGGGGAACGAAGGGCCGGGGGCGGTGGACCACCATGTTCACGATCTCGAACAGGGCGACCTCGCCGATCATGACTACCGCGATGAACACCACGGGCCGCCAGCGCCGGATCCAGGCGAGTGCCAGGGGCACGACGACCAGGGCGATCGCGGTGATCCAGTGAGTGTCTCCGGCCTGGCTGAGGTAGTTGCTGATCGTGTCGAGGCTGGGGGTGCGGTGGGCGCCCAGCCAGCGGGGGATCGCCTCGTCGAAGGCGGGTGGGTAGCTGGTGATGAGCTTGCCGAGACCGGCCAGGGCGCCGCCGATCAGCACGAAGGAGACCAGCAGCCGTGCGGCGATCAGCCATGGGTGGGCGACGGGCACGATGCGGGTCGGGCCCAGGTGCGGCGCCGCCTCGGGGGCCAGCCCTTCCGATAGATGCCGTGGCGGCTGCCCGGTCTCAGCGCGCCAGTGCCCGAACGCGTGCGCGGTGATCCCGAGCCAGGCGACGCCGAGCAGCCAGCCGCCGGCCACGTCGGAGGGGTAGTGCACGCCGAGCGCGACCCGGCTGACGCCGACCATCGCAACCAGCGCGATCACCAGCCCGGTGGCCAGTTTCCGCAGCCGGGGCGGGATGATCGGCAGGAAGACCAGCAGCATGACGCCGTAGAAGACGGTGGCGTCGAGGGTGTGCCCGCTGGGGAAGCTGTTGCCCGGCGCGTGCGTGATGGGCATGGGCACCACCGGCCGCAGCCGCCCGACGAGGATCTTGATCGCCGGGTCGAGGGCGAGTGCCCCCAGGCCGGTGACGAGCAGGTAGGCGGTGAGCTGGTACTGGCGGCGGATCAGCATGATGGCGGTGCTGACCGTGACCAGCCAGAACAAGATGGCCCGGCCGCCGAGGTTGGTGATGGCGGTCAGCACGCTCACCGCCATCCGTTTGCCGGCGACGGCGTGGTTGAGGGTGTCGACCGCGGTGTGGTCGAAGCTGGCGAGCGGTGGCCAGTTCAGCCGCACCAGCAGCAGGAGCAGGCCGAAGCCGGTCGCGGCGGCGATGATGGCGGCCAGGCCGGCCAGGCTGCGCCAGGCGAAATGCTCGTACGGGTGCAAGGCGGCTGGTTTGGTGGAAGTCATTGTGGTTCCTTCATGGAGTCCGGGCCGGGTGCCGGGGGCGGGTGGTCAGAACGCGCCGTCGCGGCGCAGTGGGCGTGGGCGGCCGTCTGGGTCGAACAGGACCTGGTACAGCAGCCCGGCCCAGCGCACCGTGAACGGTGGGAGCGGGGTGGGGCGGTGGCGGCGCAGCCTGCCCGGCGGGCGCGGGCCGCGCTGTCCAGCGGCGTACCAGGCGTCTAGCCGGGTAGCGCTGGCCGCGAAGGCGTCGAAGGCGTCCTGCGGGTCGCCCAGGTCGGCGTCGTCGGCGTCGGCCCGGTCGAGATGCTCGCGGGCCAGGGCGAGCCGCAGGTCCCGGGCCAGGCACTGGCCATTCGGGGCCTGGCCCAGGACCGCGCAGCTCAGCTCGGTGTCGTAGGTCCAGGAGCGGCGGTTGATGTTGCCCGAGCCGACCGTGGCCCAGGTGTCGTCGATCACGCAGACCTTGGCGTGGACGTAGACCGGGGTGCCTGCGTGGTTTTCCACGTGGTAGATGCCGACCCGGTCACCGCCCAGGCGCCGCAGCAGGTCCAGCGACCGGGCCCGGGCGAGCAACTGGGGGGCGGCCGCGGATCCGGTCGCCCGCCAAGCCCGGTTGGGGCCGGCGATGGGGAACTGCGGCACCACCGCGATCAGCCGCAGGCTGGGCGTGGCGGCGAGGGCCTCGGCGAAGGCGCTGACCACCTGCGGGCACCACAGGTACTGGTCTTCCAGGTACACCAGGCGCTGGGCCCGGTCCAGCGCCTTGCGGTAAGCCCGGGCGATGCTGCGCTCCCCGGCCGGGGCGAAGGTGTACCCCTGGCGCCGGTACGGATAGGTACGCAGCACCTGCACCGCGTCGGTGCCGCACTCAGAAGGGCCGGGCAGGGGCACCGGGCACGGGGGCGGGTCGATCGGGCGCAGGACCCGGTCCCGCCAGCGCCGCAGCGGGCTGCGGCTTAGCGGGGCGGGGTCTTCCCATCGTTCGCGGAAGCCTGTCTCGATGTCGGCGACGGCTGGGCCCTGGATGGCGATCTGGACGTCATGCCACGGCGGCCTCGGCCCGTAGGCGGCGCCCAGCGGGCAGGGCTGCTCATCGCCGCCGTGAGTGCGGTCGTCCCGGCGGCCGTGGCACAGGTCGATCCCGCCCACATAGGCCACATCCCGTTCGGGGCGGCTCACGTGGCGCAGCACAACAAGCTTCTGATGATGCGAGCCGCGGTTGCGCACCCGCATATCCAGCAGGCACTCGCCCCCGGCGGCCACGATCGCCTCGCCGAGATCGCGGTGTTCTTGCAAGCTGAACCGGAACCGGTCCAGGTGCGAGCGCCACAGCAGGCCCCGCACGATCACCCCCCGGCCGGCCGCATCGGCCAGCACCCGGGATACCTCCGTGCCGGGGCCGCCGAGCTGCTCGTCGGGGTCCCCGCGCCAGTCGGTAAACAACAGCAGGTCGCCCGCCTCCATGCCGCGGATGCCGGCGAGCAGTTCCGCGAAATACGCGGCGCCGTCGACCAGGACACGCGCCCGGTTGCCGGTCGTCCAGGCAGCACCGTCCAGGTGGCGGGAATCCAGCCTGGTCGCAGGGTTGCCGCGTTCATCAGCGGTGATGAACCATTCGTCAAGGCCAGCGTTTCCGGGTGCAGCGTCCGGCTGGGCGGCCGGGACGGCAACGGCCTGGATGGCGTGCGGGCTGACACTCGCACGGGAGGCTTCCTGGCGGGGCGGGAGTAGGCTCACCGATCCGGATCCGAGATTCATGCCAGCCAGCGTGGGCGGAACGGCCTGCCGGGACAATCGGGCTCATCTGACATCCGGCGCCGGCCAGCCCCACCGTTCCCCTAGGGAAATCCCGACGGTGCAGGCTTGAGTCATCCCGACCCCGCTTTGGTGCGTGTCCGCTATGACGTGCAGAACGGGCCGTTTCGCGGTATCGGGGCCTGGCCTGCGCAGGCCATGCCATTGGCCCGGAGGCGGCAGACGCGTAGCTTGGTGGCGTGGCCCAGCCAGCGTCTATCCGGGTACTCGTCGGCGAAGACCAGCCCATCGTGCGCGAGGGAATCGTGCGCGTTCTCACCGACAGCGGGTTCGACGTGGTTGGGACCGTCGGCGACGCGCGCGACCTGGTCAGGAAGGCGCGCCTGGACCACCCGGACGTCGTGGTGACCGATATCCAGATGCCACCGGGCCACGCCGACGACGGGCTCCGCGCGGCGCTGGAGATCCGCTCGGCCCAGCCCGGCGTGGGCATCTTGGTCCTGTCCCAGTTTCTCGAGGACCGCTACGCCTTCGACCTGGTCGCCGACGGTGCGCAGGGTGTCGGCTACCTGCTCAAGGAAAAGGTCGGCGACCTCCGCGTGTTCACCGACGCCGTGCGGCGGGTCGCGGACGGCGGGTCTGCGCTCGACCCTGACGTGGTCGCCCGCCTGGTGGGGCGCCGCCGCCGGAGCAGCCCTCTCGCCAGCCTGACCAAACGCGAAACCGAAGTGCTCTCCCTGATCGCTGAGGGCTACTCCAACGCAGGCGTGGCGCGGGAACTTGTGGTCACTGTCGCTGCCGTGGAACGCCACGTGACCAGCATTTTCGACAAACTCGGGCTGCGGCAGTCACCCGATCAGCACCGCCGGGTTCTCGCCGTTCTCAACTACCTGCAGGCCTGAGGGAGCCAGCCCCGCCGCGGCGCGGGTCGCAGGTCCATTCGCGCGACGCAACCTGGGCGCGGCTTCAGCTCTGCGGCGCGGTCCCATTGAAGAGCACTCCGAGATCGGCGATTGCCAGCTCGGTCTTCGGTACGAACGCGATGGCCCCGCAAGTCTTCAGCGCCGCGCCGGACACGTTTTCGGTATCGGATGACGTCAGCACGATCCGGACGGCCGGGTAGGTGGCGGCGATCGCGGCCGCCACGGCAAAGCCGTCCCGGCCGGGCAGGTTGATGTCGAGCAGTATCCCGTCCGGGCAATCACCGGCCACCGCGGCCAGCGCCGCCTCTCCATCGGGGACCGATTCGAGCAGCTCGAAGCCGCGCGCGGCGAGCAGGACGCTCGCAGTGCTGCGGAAGCTTTCGCTGTCGTCAACGATCAAGATCCGGCGGGTCACATGACAAATCTTGGCCGCTAGGGATCCCGCCGGGCAATGGAGCCAACCCCACAGTCCTCTTCTCCTGCGGGGCCGGGCTAACAGGGCCGTGACCAGCCATGATGCCAGGAACGTAGGGCTAGCCCCAGCAAGAGCGCGGGCGACCCCGAGCAGGCAACTGAAGGCCGCTCCATTGGGACGGAAGCCGGGCCCGCCGCAGGCTTGGTACCTGAGGCAGCCATATCCACCAGGACGAAGCCGCGGCCCAGCGCTGGCTGCCGTTGATTCCGCCGGGTACCACGGAAAACGCCGAGGAGCGCGCCATGGTCAACGCCCTGCAAGTCAGCGAACTGACTTTGCCCGGCCCGGTCTCACCCAGCCAGGCCACGGCCGCGCCTCCGGCCAAGCCGTGCGTCATTTCCTGCGAAGTGGGGCCTGCGTACCGGCAAGCCCTGCTCGACCTTTTTGCGCGAAGCAGCCCCGATACCCGGCGGAGCCGTTTCCACCAGGCCCTGTCGGTGTTCCCGCAGCGGTACCTCGACGAGATCCTGACCGGCAGACAGCCGGCGCTGGTGGCCCGCGACACCTGCCAGGAAGAAAACCATGGCAAGGTCTTCGGGCTGGCCTCCGCCGCTCCGGCCGCCCTTGGCACCGCCGAATTTGCCGTCTGGGTCGACGACGCCTGGCAGGGCCACGGGGTAGGCACCCTGCTCGTGCGTGGGATCCTGCGGTTGCTCGCCGAACATGGCACGCGCACCGCGATCGGCATCATGGAGCCCGGCAACCTCGCGATCCGCCGCCTGGTCGGCCGGGTCGCGCCCGGCGCGGCGGCCCGGTTCGAGGATGGCATGATCGTCGTCAGCGTCCCGCTGCCGGACTGGGCCGGTACGGAGGGGGCCAGGTCCTGAGATGGCGGTCAGCGCGGGCCGCGCCCCCACGCCATGGGCGATGCGCACGTGGGCGTTCATCGTCAGGTGGCGCCGCTGGATCTGGCTCGTCCTCGGGCTGGCGGGCCTGC
>WNGF01006080.1_pt1 | contig 15100 bp, 14 predicted proteins | sample 5400641 | NCBI WGS metagenome assembly WNGF01 (sample SAMN13153371, study PRJNA577476) | soil metagenome | isolation source: 80 cm soil or saprolite under grassland replicate 2 | place: USA:California | collected 2016-06-15
GCGACATCGCCAAGGAGCTGTACATCTCCGAGAACACCGTGAAGAACCACATCCGCAACATCCTCGAGAAGCTGCACCTGCACTCGCGGATGGAAGCGGTGGTCTACGCGGTGCGCGAGAAGCTCCTCGAGATCAAGTAAGCCGGCCGAGCCGCCGCCCGCCTTGCCGGTCGTCCTCGCGCTCGACATCGGCGGCACCAAGCTGGCCGCCGGGGTGGTCGACGACGCCGGCCGGGTCCGCGGTCGCGGCCGCGTGCCGACCCCCACCACCGGCGACGCAGAGGCGCTCTACGAGGCCCTGCTCGCCTGCGCCACGGCCGCACTGCGGGGCGCCGACGTGGCCCCCTACGAGCTGGACGGCGTCGGCGTCGCCTGCGGCGGCCCGATGCGCTGGCCGGAGGGGAGCGTCTCGCCGCTGAACATCCCAGCCTGGCGCGACTTCCCGCTGCGCCGCCGGCTGGCCGGCGAGTTCGGCGACCGTCCCGTGCTGGTCCACAACGACGCCGTCGCCCTCGCCGTCGGCGAGCACTGGAAGGGCGCCGGGGCGGGCAGCGCCCACCTGCTCGCCGTGACCGTCTCCACCGGCGTCGGCGGCGGCCTGGTCCTCCACGGCCGCCTGCACCACGGCGCCAGCGGCAACGGCGGGCACATCGGCCACCTGGTGGTGGAGCCGGACGGCCCGCCGTGCTCCTGCGGCGGCCGCGGCTGCCTGGAGGCGGTCGCGTCGGGCCCGCGCACGGTTGCCCGCGCCCTCGCCGAAGGCTGGCAGCCGCCCGACCCGGACCACGCCGACGGCCGTGCCCTCGCCGCGGCGGCCGCCGCCGGCGACAAGGTCGCCGCCGCCAGCCTGGCCCGCTCCGGCCGGGCGGTCGGCCGCGCCCTCGCCTCCTGCACGCACCTGCTCGACCTCGAGGTCGCCGCCGTCAGCGGCGGCCTCACCCAGTCCGGCCCCCCCTTCTGGGAGCCGCTGCACGAGGCCTTCGCCACCCACGCCCGCATGGAGTTCGCCGCCGCCTGCCGGGTCGTGCCGGCCCGCCTCGGCGCCGACACCGGCCTGCTCGGCGCCGCCGCCTTCATCCTGCTCCCCGACCGCTACGGCTGGGCCGTGCCCTGACCTCCGGCCGGCGACGACGCGGGCTGTGCAGGACGAGCGCCACGGTTGGCCGCGCCCGACCCCTCGGCGCTGCCGGCGGAACGGGCCGAAGGCCATAGCGGGCGATCCCCCGACTCCTCCGCTGGCGGGCGCCCGGCCGCACGAGTCCGGACCCGCCAGTGGAGCTGGCACACCCTCGCCGCCCGAGCCGACCGCAAGCCCCGCCGCCCGGTAGACTGGCGAAGTTGTAGACACGCAAGCCGGTCGGGCCGGAACTCGGCCAGCCGCGAGGAGGCGTCCCAGTCGTGGTGCTGAACAGGGTCCTCAGCTTTGGCGAGGGGAAGGACCGTCGTCGCTGTGAGGCCGTTGTCGCCCCCACCAACTCGTTCGAGGACGACATGCGGGCGCGGTCCGACGCCGAGCTGCGCGAGCTGACCGACGTCTTCCGCAAGCGGCTGGACGCAGACGAGACGCTCGACGACCTGCTGCCCGAGGCGTTCGCCGCGGTGCGCGAGGCCGCCCGCCGCGTGCGCGGCCAGCGCCACTTCGACGTGCAGCTCATGGGCGGGGCGGCACTGCACTACGGCTACATCGCCGAGATGCGCACCGGTGAGGGCAAGACGCTCACCGCCACCCTGCCCGCCTACCTCAACGCGGTGGCCGGCGACGGCGTCCACATCGTCACCGTCAACGACTACCTCGCCAAGCGCGACGCCGAGTGGATGGGGGCCATCTACCGCTTCCTCGGCCTCGAGGTCGGCGTCATCCTCGCGCAGATGACCCCGTGGGAGCGGCGCCCCAACTACGCCGCCGACATCACCCACGGCACCAACAACGAGTTCGGCTTCGACTACCTGCGCGACAACATGGCCATGGCCGTCGACGAGCTGGTGCAGCGCGGCCACGCCTACGCCATCGTCGACGAGGTCGACTCCATCCTGGTCGACGAGGCACGCACCCCGCTGATCATCTCCGGCCCCACCGAGCAGGGCGCCCGCTGGTACCAGCAGTTCGCCCGCATCGCCCCGCGCCTGCAGCGCGACCTCCACTACGAGGTCGACGAGGGCAAGCACACCGTGGCCATCAGCGAGGAGGGCGTGGCCACGGTCGAGGAGATCCTCGGCGTCGAGAACCTCTACGACTCGCTCAACACCCCCCTGGTCCACCACCTGCAGAACGCGGTCAGGGCCAAGGAGCTGTACAAGCGCGACGTCGAGTACCTGGTGCGCGACGGCGAGGTGCTGATCGTCGACGAGTTCACCGGGCGGGTGCTCGAAGGGCGCCGCTACTCCGACGGCCTCCACCAGGCGATCGAGGCCAAGGAAGGCGTACGGATCAAGGAGGAGAACCAGACCTACGCCACCATCACCCTGCAGAACTACTTCCGCATGTACGACAAGCTCGCCGGCATGACCGGCACGGCCAAGACCGAGGCCGCCGAGTTCAACCACATCTACAAGCTCGGCGTCGTCGAGGTCCCCACCCACATGCCGATGGTCCGCGCCGACCACGGCGACGTCATCTACAAGACCGAGCAGGCCAAGTTCGAGGCCCTGAGCGAGGAGATCGCCGAGCACAACGAGAACGGCCAGCCGGTCCTGGTCGGCACCGTCTCGATCGAGAAGTCGGAGCGGGTCTCCCGCCTGCTGGACAAGCGCGGCATCAAGCACTCCGTGCTCAACGCCAAGAACCACGAACGCGAGGCCCACATCATCGCCCAGGCCGGCCGCATCGGCGCGGTCACCGTCGCCACCAACATGGCCGGCCGCGGGGTCGACATCATGCTCGGCGGCAACGTCGAGTACCTGGCCGAGGAGTCGCTCCGCGCCAAGGGGATGGACCCGGCCGAGACCCCGGCGGAGGAGTGGAACGCCGCCTTCCAGGCCGCGGTCGAGGAGAAGACCCGCCAGGCAACCGCCGAGCACGACCAGGTGGTCGAGCTCGGCGGGCTCGCCGTGCTCGGCACCGAACGCCACGAATCCCGCCGCATCGACAACCAGCTCCGCGGCCGCTCCGGCCGCCAGGGCGACCCCGGCGAGTCACGCTTCTACCTCTCCCTCGAAGACGACCTGATGCGCATGTTCGCCACCCGCACGGTCGGCAACCTGATGGAACGCCTCTCCCTGCCCGACGACGTGCCCATCACCCACCGGCTGGTGACCCGCGCGATCGCCAACGCCCAGCGCCAGGTCGAGTCCCAGAACTTCGAGCAACGCAAGAACGTGCTCAAGTACGACGAGGTCCTGAACAAGCAGCGACAGGTCATCTACGAGGTCCGCCGCCGCCTCCTGGAAGGCGCCGACCTGCGCGAGCAGGCCCTCGCCTTCCTCGGCGACGTGGTCTCCAGCCTGGTCGCCGAGTACTGCCCCGAGGGCGTCTACCCGGAGGAGTGGGACCTCGACGGCCTGTTCACCGCGCTGTCCACCACCTTCCCGGTGGGGATCGAAAAGGACGACCTCGACCTCGAGGCGCTCGACCACGCAGAGTTCGAGGCGCTGCTGCTCGAGGACGCCGAACGCGCCTACAAGGCCCGCGAGGACGAGCTGAGCCCGGAGCTGCTGGCCGAGCTGGAGCGGGCGGTGCTGCTGTCGGTGCTCGACCGCCGCTGGCGCGAGCACCTCTACGAGATGGACTCCCTGCAGGAGGGCATCGGCCTGCGCGCCATCGGCCAGCGCGACCCGCTGGTCGAGTACCAGCGCGAGGGCTTCGACATGTTCCAGGCCCTGCAGGAGGCGATCAAGGCAGAGGCCGTGGAGTACGTGTTCAACGCCAGCGTCCAGGTCGCCGAGGAGGCCGAGGAGCAGCGCCAAGCCCCCCGCCAGACGCGGCTGTCGTCGGCGGCCACCGACCAGGACGCCCGCGCCGCCCAGGGCCAGGGCCGCAAGCAGCAGAAGGTCGGCCGCAACCAGCCGTGCTGGTGCGGGTCGGGCAAGAAGTTCAAGAACTGCCACGGCGCCCCCACCGCCCGCGCCTGAGGTCCGAGCGCGAGCGCCCTGTCCCCGTCCTGGGCAGCGCGCCGCTCGTAGGTCGGCGGTGGGACCGGGGCTATGCCCGGTGGCGCAGCACCTCCAGGGTGCTCACCACCCAGCGGCCCCCGCCGGCGTCCAGCCGCATCGCCATCGCCTGCACCCGATCACCGCGCCGTACGACCGCGACGGCGTCGGCAAGCCCTGGCGTGTTCTCCTGGCAGTGCACGCGGATCAGCGCGTTGCCGGTCGGGAACGGGCCGCCGCGCCGGCGAACCGTCCGCTCCAGCACCGACCACAGCTCCGGCGTGCAGACCCGTTCGAGCTGAGCGACGCTGCGGCAGCCAGCCTCGATCTCCAGCAGCGCCATGGCGATCCCGCCGGCGATCGTCGCCGGAGGCGGCAGGCCTACCCGCGGCCCGCGGCGACTGCGCACGCCGACGACGGCAGCGGTGTCCCGACGGTGACCGGGTTCCGGCAGGAGGCTCGACACCGTCATGGCCCATCACTCCTCGATTTCCTAACGTTTACCTCTGTTTGCTTTCAGTTAGGCGAGTATACCTCTGAGAAGTGACGCTCGAACCCGGTTGTACACAGGGCTCGAGGGTCGGGCGCACCGCTGCTGCCGGCCGCTCAGCGGCGGCCCGGCGGGACCGGAAGCGGCGGGGACGGCTCCTCCGGTTCGTCCAAGATCCGGGCGAGGCGCGCACGACGCCTGGCCGGGCTGCCCGACAACGGCTCGCGACCCGACGGCCGCGCCCAGGCCGGACGTGCGCCCGCGGCCGAGCACGCAGCCACCAGGGCCGCCAGCTCCTCCTCGGAGAGGCCGCGGGCCGCGGCCGTCGGGATCGGCTGGCGCGGATCGCCTGCCCGGGCCGCACCCATCGCCGCGGCGCCACGGAGGACGGCCGCCTCCCACCCGCCCGCCCGAGCGTGCCTGGCGACGCTGGTCGCCTCCCGTCCCAGCTCGCGTGCGTCGGCGGCGCCGAGCACCAGCGCGCTCAGTGCTCCCCAGGCGTGCCCGACCCGCCACGCCCGAAGCACGACCGCCCCACCGGGTCGAGGGGCGAGGACAGCGGGATCGCCACTCCCCGACAGCGCCACCACGGCCTGCACCGAGCGCCCGGCGGAGCTCCAGGCGTCAAGCGCGGCACCCGGTCCCGCCATCCAGGCTTCGGCGGCGCGCCGATCCCCGGTCCTCCGCGGCCGAGGCGTTGGAAGGCCACGCCGGCAGGCGGCATCGAGGTGCCGCACCACGGCCAGCGGCGTCGCGGGGTCGAGCCCCGGCAGCGCCGGCGTCGGCCCGAGCCCGAGCTGGTGGGCCGGCCGCACGCCGGCGACCGTCTCCAGCTCCTGGAACGCCGCGACCAGCGCGCCCACCGCCGCCGCGGCGCCGTCGCCGCGGCGGCCGAGGAGCAGCGCCCGTGGCCAGCTCGCGCCCGCCCCCTCGGGAGGCCGCTCGACCGTCATGGTCAGCTCCACCAACCACCCGGGAAGCTCCACGCCGGGCAGCGGCCACCACGCATGCCACCCAGCCCGCGGCCGCGCCCCCGCCACCGGCAAGCCCACCGCGGTCAGCACGCCCCCTGCCCGGCGGCACCCGTCGGGCAAGCGGGACAACCGCCAGCGCCGAGGCCGAGCCCAGCTTGCGCCACTACGCGTGCAGACTCGGGACGGCCGGGCGAGCGCCCGCCTGGGTCCGGGGCCGGGTCGAAGGGTAGTGGGGCTCGGCGCGGTGCGCTGGTCACGGTGACGCGGCCGGCGGTCGCGGTCACGCTGACGACGTACGCGAGCAGCTCGCCGTCCCGGTAGCGCCCGTGCCTGACCTCCACGACGTGGGCGAGCACCGTCACCTCGAGCGCGCCTCGGGCCGATCGCGTGCCGGCGGGGAGCACCAGGTCGGCGTAGCGCGAGGTGCCCGTTCGCGGGTGCGGGGCCCTACCGGGATCCACGTTCCTGGCCATGAACGGGCGCAGTCGCGTCCGCCAGCCCGCCGTGCCGTCGCCGGCGGTCAGGTACTCGCGCAGGAACGCGGCGGCGACGGCGGGCGCCCGCCCGTCGACCGTGGCCGGCCGGACCGCCGGCGGGGGCAGCCCGGGCGACAGGCCGCGCAGCGCGCCCAGCGCGACGAGCGCCCAGAGCACCACCCGAGCCACGACCCGGAACACCCCGGATGCCAGCCGCGGCGCCGGCGGCGCTGGGTCCGGCGCCCATGGGTCGCGCCCGGATCGCGGGCCGGCCCAGGCGACCTCGTCGGGCGAGCGCCCGCGTAGGGACATCGGCGGCGTCTCCTCGCTCCTAGGGCCGCTGGCGGCCGCGCGCGGCGGCGTCGGCGGGAGGGAGGACGAGCCGTGTGCCCGGGTGGATGAGGTGCGGGTCGTCGCCGAGCACGCCACGGTTGGCCGCGTGGATCCGTCGCCAATAGCGATCGATCCGGCCGGGGGATCGGCTGCCGCGAGGAAGGTGCGCGGCGGCGACGTCCCAGAGCGTGTCCCCAGGCCGGATCACGTACGGGTGGCTCGCCTCCGCGGCAGCGGCCGCCGCGCTCCCGCTGCGGTTCGCGTCCGGGCCTTGGCCGTCGGAGGCTGACGGCGAGGACCGTCGCGGCGCCGTGGTGGTCGCCCCCGTCGTCACGGTCGCGCCGGATGGCTGGCTGCCACCGAGCCACGTCGGCATTGGCACCCACGGCGGCGAGGGCATGGTCGAGCTGGTCGAGGGGATTCCGGGTGACCCCGGCTGCTGCGCTCCCGCCCCAAGGGAGGCAGGTCCGTGGCCGCCACGCTCGAGGCCCGGATGGTCCCTGGCACCCGCGGCGGCGGCACCACCCGCGAGCGCGGAGGCGGCCGCAGCGGGCGAGCGGTCTGGCGGCGCCGACGCGGGCTCGGCCTGCGCCACCGCCGGCACGAGCACCACCTGGGCGAGCAGGACACCACCGAGCAGTCCGTCCAGGGTCCGGCCCAGCAGCGGCAGCGCGATCAGGCGGGCGCCATGCGCCGCCAGCGCACCCGGTGCGCCCGGCAGCCAGGCACCGAGCCGCACGGCGACGACGAGGAGCAGGTATCCGGCCAGTAGCTCGGCCGCCAGCGCCAGCACGGCGAGCAGCCCGGCCACCGGGTCGGCGGAGTGGTCGCCGAGCCCGCCAAGCGCCCGCACCTGTCCGGCCACCGGCCCCGCCATGCGGACGAGCGCGACCTCCAGGAACGCAAGTCCGCCCAGCAGGCCGATGCCGCGTCGACCATGGTGCATCTCGAACCACCCGTTTGCTTTCAGTATCACTGGTTTCACACGACTTTCCTATCAACCCTTCGGATGGGCGTCAACGCGTTGTCCACAGGGCGGAGCGCTGAGGGCCTCCCAGCGCGCGCTCCAGCGCAGGATCAAGGCCGGAGGCAGGGAGCCATGTGAGCGGATCGACCGATCTCACCGCGGCGTATCGTGGCACGGACCAGCGCGCACCTGGTTGTCGCGGCAGCCGCACTTCCAGGCCTTTCGGAGTGAGATGCCGCTACAGGGTGGCGGCGCAGCCCGCCGACCTGACGCCCCCAAGGCAAGGTCCACCGGTCGCGGGCAGGCTCGCGCCGAGGCGCGGCTGCCGCACCAGGCGCACGACAGCAGGGAGGACCGGCGGGCGGGCACGCCGGCCCGCCGCGTGGTCGGGAGGAGGGCGCATGGTCGAGCCCGAGGAGCCAGATCCCCCGCTGCGCCGGGTGTTCGAGGAGCTCGAGGCGGAATTCGAGGCCGGGCTGCGCCACGAGGCCGAGCAGGAAGCGGTGGCGGCCATCCGCGCCGAGGTGGGAGCGACGCCGCTGTGGGCGCAGCTCGCCCGCCGCGCCGGCGCCGAGATGGTCGTCCGCGCCGGCTCGCGGCTGCTGCGGGGCACGCTGGTGGCCAGCTATCCCGACTTCTTCGTGCTGCAAGCACCCGACGGCGGACAGCACCTGGTCCGCCTCCAGGCCGCCTCCGTGGCACTACCGCCCGGCCCGGCCACCCTGCAGCAGGCGCCCGCTGGCGGGCAGCGCCGCTACCACTTCGCGCTCGCCCTGCGCGAGCTCGCCAGGCGGCGTGAGCCGGTCAGGGTCGAGCTGGCCGACGGCGGCACCGCCGAAGGCACCATCGAAGCGGTCGGCAGCGACTACCTCGAGCTGGCCGAGCACGACGTCGGAGAGGCCCGCCGGGAGGCGGCGGTCAGGGCGCGACGCTTCGCGGCCTTCGCAGCGGTCGCCTTCGTCAGTCTGCTTCCGGAGCGCCGATGAGGGGATGGGCCTTGGCCCACTCGCGGGTCTCGGCGTGCATCCGCTCGATGTAGTCCTCGAGCTGCTTGCGGTCCACCCGCCAGACGCCACGCCCGCCCAGCTTGACGGCAGGCAGGTCGCCGCTGCGGACCAGCGCGTACACCTGCGCCACCCTCACGTTGAGGATGGTGGCCACGTCCTCGAGCGTGTAGAAGCGTGGCTCGACGCCGGGAGTCGACATGAAGGCCTCCTGCGTGACCAAGGCTGCGCTGAGCGACGGCTGGAGCATCCGGCCGGGCCGGGCGTTTCATCCACAGTATCAGCCGTCCTGTTTGCATTCAATAGCGCTCCGCACCATCCTCTTGACACCGTTTACCGTCAGAAGCAAATAACCCTTTTTTCATAATTGCGCACTTGATCTCGGACGCCCAAGTCAGGCATGTTCGGCCGGATCCGTCGAAGCACCGAGAGGTCGTGTTCCACCTGTCCAATCCCGAGCCGGCCCAGTTGGTTCCCGTCCCGGCCCAGGCCACCGCCGCCAGGCGCCTGGGAACCTCGTCCCGCCCCAGCGGCCGGCTCGCGCTCGGGGTGCTGCTGGTGCTCGTCGCCGTGCTCGGAGGCGCCCTCTTCCTGCAGCGCGCACAACGGCTGGAACCCGTCTACGTGGCAGCCCGCGACCTGCCCTCCGGCACCGTCCTGGCCAGCGGCGACCTGGCCGTGGCGGCCGTGCGCCTACCCGCCGCCGAGCTGCACCTCTACCTCCGGCCGACCCGCCCCGAGTCGCTCGCCGGCCGCGTGCTGACCGCCCCCGTCCCCAAGGACGCGCTCGTTCCCGCCGCCGCCACGGCCGCCTCCAGCGCCGCCGACATGGTCGAGCTGTCCGTCAGGGTCGAGCCCGGCGACCTCGCCCAGGGCCTGCGACCAGGCGACCGGGTCCAGATCCTCGCCGCCTACAGCGACGGCCCCCGCCGCGGCCGCGCGTTCGTGCTGCTCCCCGGCGCCGAGGTCATCCGCGTGCTACGGGACGCCGACGCCCTCGGTGGCCGCGACCGGGACACCGGCGTCCAGGTGCGCCTGCCCAGCGACCACGCACCCCTGGTCACCGCCGCCATCGCCAACGCCCGCATCTTCGTCGTCAAAGCGCCACCCCATCCCACCGCGATCCAGGGCGGCGGCGGGATCAGCCCGACCAGTCCCGCCGGTCCCGCGACCTCCGGCCCTGCCCCGGCGACCACCCGCGACCCTCTCCTGGGCTCCGGCCAGACCACCACCCCAGACCCCGCCGCCCACCCTGGCCAAGCCAACCAGCGCAGGCCCACCACGACCTCCACGGACGCGGCCGGTCCGACCTCTCCGCCCACCCTCGGCGGCCGGCCGCCCCGCTCCGCGCCACGGTGACGCCATGGCGAGGCTGCGGATCGTCACCGCCGGTACCGGTGCCCCCTGGGAGGCTGCCCTGGTGCAGGCCTGCCAGGACGGCAGCAGCGCGGCGGAGGTCGTCCAGCGCTGCTACGACCTCGGCGACCTGCTGGCCGTCGCGGCAGCCGGCCGCGCCCAGGTCGCCATGGTCGCCGCCGGGACCCGCTGGCTCGACCGCGAGGCGGTCACCCGGCTAACCGCCGCCGGCGTCGCCGTGGTCGGCGTCGTGCCCGACGGCGACGAGGACGCCGAACGCCGCCTCCGCCAGCTCGGCATCGCCCACGTCGCCCGCCACCTCGACCCTCCCGCCACCCTGCTCGACCTCGCCAGCGCCGCCGCCATCGCCGACCCAGCAGGCGACCCCGACCGCGGCCCCGGGACGCCACCCGAGCCCGACCAGGCCGGCCCGGCCCGCCGCCGCACCCTGATCGCCGTCTGGGGGCCCAAGGGCGCCCCCGGGCGCACCACCGTCGCCCTCAACCTCGCCTTCGAAGCGGCCCCGCTCGCCGGCGAGACCCTGCTGGTCGACGCGGACACCTACGGCGGCTCCGTCGCCCAGGCCCTCGGCTTCCTGCAGGACTACCCCGGACTCGCCTGGGCAGCCCGCCTCGCCAGCCGCGGCGAGCTCGACGGTCCCCGACTGTGGCAGGCGACCCGCCGAGCCGCCCGGGAAGGACCACGGGTCCTCGCCGGCCTGCCCCGCGCCGAGCTCTGGACCGAGGTGCGGCCCAGCACCTGGGAGTCCCTGCTCGACCTGTTCCGGACCGCCTTCCCGCTCACCGTCGTCGACCTCGGCTTCTGCCTCGAAGAGGACGAGGAGCTCCTCTACGACCAGGTCCGCTTCCGCCGCAACGCCGTCGCCCGCAGCGCCCTCACCCACGCCGACTTGGTCGTCGCCGTCGCCCGCGCCGACCCCGTCGGCCTGCACGACTTCATCCGCTCCTGGCAGCAGCTCGCCGAGCTGGGCATCCCTGCCGACCGCATCCGGCTGGTCGTCAACCAGGCCCGCGGCGGCCTGTTCGCCGGCGACCCGGCCACCCAGATCCGCGCGGCGCTGACCCGCTACCTCGGCATCGAGCCGGCCGCCTTCATCCCCTACGACCGCGCGGCGCTCGACGCCGCCCTGATGGCCGGCCAGTCCCTCGCCGAGGCACGGCCCGGATCCCCGGCCCAGCAGGCCCTGGCCGCCCTGGCAGCGTCCATCTTCGGCGAGCGCCACGCCGGCCAACCCCGCCGTTCCAGGCACCGCCGGAGCGTCAGGCGGCTGCTCCCTGGCGGCGCGGAGGCATGAGATGGCCGCCAACGACAGCGCCGAGCAGATCGTCGAACGCGACGTCCGCGAACTGGTCCGCCGCCGTGGCCTCGACCCGGCCGACGGCGACGCGGCCGCCGTCCGCCGCCTGATCGACGAGGTCGTCGCCGACTACCAGGAGCGCAGCCTCACCGCCAACCTGCCCCTACTGCTCGACCTCGCCCAGGTGGCCAAGTCCGTGGCCGACCGGGTCGTCGGCGTCGGCCCGCTGCAGCCCTTCTTCGACGACCCGGAGGTGGAGGAGATCTGGATCAACGAGCCGGGCAAGGTCTTCGTCGCCAAGGCCGGCCGGCCCCGCCTGACCACCACCGTCCTGGACGAGCAACAGGTCCACGACCTGGTCGAGCTGATGCTGCGCTCCAGCGGCCGCCGCATCGACCTGTCAAGCCCCTTCGTGGACGCCACCCTCGCCGACGGCTCCCGCCTGCACGTGGTCATCCCCGACATCACCCGCCGCCACTGGGCCGTCAACATCCGCAGATTCGTCCTCACCGCAAACTCCCTCGACGAGCTGGTGCGGCTCGGCACCCTCACCGCCCAGTGCGCACGGTTCCTGGACGCCTCGGTCGTCGCCGGCCTGAACCTGGTGGTCGCCGGAGCAACACAAGCCGGCAAGACCACGCTGCTCAACTGCCTCGCCGCCGCGATCCCACCCCGCGAGCGCGTGATCACCTGCGAAGAAGTCTTCGAGCTCCAGGTCGACCTGCCCGACGTGGTCGCCATGCAGACCCGCCAGCCCAACCTCGAGGGCGAGGGCGAGATCCGGCAGCGCCGCCTGGTCAAGGAGGCCCTGCGCATGCGTCCCAACCGCATCATCGTCGGCGAGGTCCGCCAGGAGGAATGCCTCGACCTGCTGATAGCCCTCAACTCAGGGTTTCCTGGGATGACCAGCATCCACGCCAACTCCGCCCGCGAGGCGCTGGCCAAGCTGACCACCCTGCCCTTGCTGGCCGGCGAGAACGTCTCCCACCGCTTCATCCTGCCGACCGTGGCCGGCACCATCGACCTGATCGTCAACCTGACCAGCGACGGCGCCGGGCGCCGCCGGGTCGACGAGGTCCTCGCCGTGTCAGGCCGGGTCGAGCACGACCAGGTCGAGGCGAGCCCGGTGTTCGGCCAGCTCGACGGGCGCCTCGGCTGGACCGGCCAGTACCCGCCCCACGTCGAGCGCTACCAGGCCGCCGGTTACGAGCTGGTGGAGGTGCTCGGCGGATGACCGACTGGCCCGTGCTGGTGCTGCCCGCGCTGCTGGCCGCTGGACTGGTGCTGATCGCCCTCGGCGTGACCGGGCGGCAGCGCCCACCACGCCCACACCGCCTCAGGACCCGCCTGGCCGGGTGGCTCGCCCAGGCCGGCATCGCCGGCGTCCAACCCGCAAGGGTCGCCCTCTCCTGCGCCACGCTCGCGCTGCTGGCCGCCGCGCTGCTGCTCGCGCTCACCGGCTCGGCCTGGATCGCGCTCGCCTTCGCGCTGCTCGCCGGGTACCTTCCCCTGCTGGCGCTGCGCGCCAGGCAGCGGCGTCGCGGCCGCGAGCTGCAGGCGGTATGGCCCGACGCGATCGACAACCTCGCCTCGGGCGTGCGAGCCGGGCTCTCCCTGCCGGAGGCCGTCGCCGGCCTGGCCGAGCGCGGGCCGGAGGCGCTGCGCCCCGCGTTCGCCCGCTTCGCCGCCGACTACCACGCCACCGGCCGCTTCGGCGCCGCCCTCGACACGCTCAAGGACGAGCTCGCCGACCCGACCGCCGACCGCGTCGTCGAGGCCCTACGGCTTGCCCGCGAGGTCGGCGGCACCGAGCTGGGCCGGATCCTGCGCACCCTGGCGAACTTCCTGCGCGACGAGTACCGCGTGCGCAAGGAGCTGGAAGCCAGGCAGAGCTGGGTCGTCGTCGCCGCGCGCCTCGCCTTCGCCACCCCCTGGCTGGTGCTGCTGATGCTGTCGAGCCAGCGCGAGGCGGTGGCCGCCTACCGCGGCCCGGGCGGCGCGGCGGTCCTCGCCACCGGCGCGGTCATGGCCACGGCCGGGTACCGGCTGATGCTCCCCATCGGCCGCATCCCGGACGAGCAGCGGGTCCTCGGATGACCGCCGCGCTGGCGATCAGCCTGGCGTTGGTGGCGGGCACGACCCTGATCGCCTCGGCGGTCCCGAGGCTGCGACGGCCCCGCCTGGCGGTCCGGCTCGACCCGTACCTGCGCGGCCTGGTGCCGCCACGGTCCCGGCTGCTGGCCCGCGATGAGCGGCCGCTGACCCCGTTCCCGACGGTGGAACGACTGCTCCGGCCGCTGCTGGAAGAGGGCGCCCGCCTGGCGGACCACTGGATCGGCGGGTCGGCGGGGGTCGCCCGCCGGCTGCGCGAAGCCGGCCACCAGGACAGCATCGCCCGCTTCCGCGCCGAGCAGGTGCTGTGCAGCCTGGCCGGATTCGCGCTCGCGGTCCTCGCCGCCCTGGTCCTGCCCGGACTGCTCGGCGCCCGGATCTCCGCCCTCACCCTCGTCGGTGCGGCCGCGCTCGGCGTGCTCGGCGGCACGCTCGGCCGGGACTGGTGGCTCACCCGTGAGGTCGAGCGCCGCCAGCAGCGCATGCTGGCGGAGTTCCCCACCCTCGCCGACTTGATCTGCCTGGCGGTCACCGCCGGGGAAGGGCCGCGAGCAGCCATCGAACGTGCCTGCGCACGCTCGCACGGCGAGATGAGCCGCGAGCTCGCCGTGGTCCTCGCCGACATGCGCGGCGGGCTGCCGTTCACCGCCGCGATGGAGCGGCTCGCCGGGCGCGTTCCGGTCCCGCTCGTCGCCCGCTTCGTCGACGGGCTGGTGGTGGCCGTCGAGCGGGGCACGCCCCTGGCCGACATCCTGCGCGCACAGGCGGCCGACGTCCGCGAGCAGCGCAAGCGCCAGCTGATCGAGGCCGGCGGCCGCAAGGAGGTCCTGATGCTGGTCCCGGTCGTGTTCCTCTCACTCCCGGTGGTGGTGCTGTTCGCCCTGTATCCGGGCTACTTCAGCCTCGTGCAGATCGCCCGCTGAAAGGACCTCCCATGTTCCTGCGCCTGACCGCCGCCTTGGTGGCGGCATCCGCCGATCCCGAGCGGGGCGACGTGCCCGGCTGGGTGCTGATCACCGGGATGACCGTGGCGCTGGTGATGCTGATCTGGAGCGTCGCCAGCGACGTGCTCAGGAACCTGATCACCGGCTTCCTGTCGAACGTCAGCTTCGGCGGGTAGTGGTGGCTGGTGCTGGCGCCAGTGTGGTCGTGTCCCGGCCGGGGGAGCGGGGTGCGGCGGTGGTGGAGTTCGTGCTGGTGGCCGTGGTGGCGGTGACCCTGGCGCTGGCCGTGGTGCAGTTCGCGCTGTTGCTGTACGAGCGCAACGTGCTGATGGGCGCGCTGGCCGAGGGCGCACGGGTGGGGGCGGCCTACGGCCGTGGGGCTGGCGCGGGCGAGCGGGCGGCCACGACGCTGGTCCGCCAGGCGGTCGGTGGCCGGGTCGCCGGAACGGTCCGCATCCGTGGCAGGGCAGAGGGCGACCTGGTGGTGCTGCGGGCCGTCGGGGAGCTGCCGTCGTTCGTCCCCGGGCTGCCTGGCCTGCCGGTGCGGATGACGGCCTCGATGCACCGGGAGGAGCGGCTGTGCACGGGAGGCTGCCCGGCCCGCCCGGCGGGGTGGTGACGCCATGGGCCGTCCTGTGCTGGTTGGCGGCGGGAGGTGGCCTGGCGTGCCGTCGTATGGCTGTGGTGGTACGGGTGGGCCTCGGCATCCCGGTGGTGGGCTCGGTGTGGCGTGGCCCAGGGACGGTGCGGTGCGGGGGTCTGGGCCGGTCGCCCGGAGGCTGGAGGTGGGGGAGCGGGGTGCGGCGGTGGTGGAGTTCGTGGTGGTGTTCCTGGCGCTGCTGGTGCCGCTGGTGTACGCGGTCGCGGTGGTGGCGGACGTGCAGCGGGCGTTGCTCGCCACGTCGAGTGCGGCTCGGGAGGTCGGGCGGGTGTACGTCACCGCGGCCGACCGGGGTGGTGCGCGTGGGCGGGTCGAGCGGGCGTACGCGGAGGTGCTGGGCAACTACGGGTTGCGGTCGGGTGGTGGGCGTGACCGGCTCG
>WNGF01007670.1_pt1 | contig 15094 bp, 9 predicted proteins | sample 5400641 | NCBI WGS metagenome assembly WNGF01 (sample SAMN13153371, study PRJNA577476) | soil metagenome | isolation source: 80 cm soil or saprolite under grassland replicate 2 | place: USA:California | collected 2016-06-15
GGGGAGCGGCGACGGCCGCGTCTGGGTGGCGGCCTCGTCGGCCGAGATGCCCTCCACGAGTCAGGAGCCGATCTCCGCTCCTGCCCCTCAACCGGCGGCCCGGCCCACCCGGCAGGCCAACGCCCGGGAAGGAGAGGAGGCGCAGGACAAGCCTGAGGTGACGGTGACCGTCGGTCAGCCGCGCCTGGCCCCACCCCATCCCGGCACGCGTCAGGGCGGGTACTCTTCGGAGGTCCTTCTCTTCGAGGAAGCGGAGCCGCCGCGGCAGGTCTGGTCGAGTCCCGACGAAATCGTCTTCGGCCTGGCGCCGGACTCGACCTCGTCTTCCGTTCTGGCGGCAACGGGTCCTAATGGGAAGCTGTACCGGGTCGGAGCGAACCTGTGGTCGCTCGATCGGACCTTCGACGAGAAACAGGTGACCGCCCTGGCCGGAAACGCCGTGGCCACGAACTCGGCGACCGCGCTCTATCGCTTGAGCGAAGGCCCCCGGCACGGGGAGTACGTCTCGGCCGTGAAGGACACGGGTCGCACCAGCCGCTTCGGAGCGTTCCGCTTCGACGGAGACGTGCCCGCGGGAAGCCGGGTCGAGTTCTCCTTCCGGTCGGGAGAATCCGGCCTTCCCGACTCGACCTGGAGCGACTGGTCGGCCTACGCGCCCCCGGCGCAGGGGGCCACGGTCACGGCTCCGCCCGCGCGCTATCTCCAGTGGAAGATCCGCATGACTTCCGACGGCGGGAAGCTTCCCGTGATCCGGCGCGTGGAATCGGCCTACCGCAATCGCAACGCGGCTCCCGTGATCGAGAGCTTCGTGGCGCTCGGCCCCTCCGAGGTCCTCGCGCGGTCGGCCGCGGGCGGATCCAACGTCTTCGAAACGACCGCGCCCGACGAGAAGGGGATCTTCACGAGTCTGGAGGAGTCCAAGTCGGAACCGCCGCCGCGCCGTCTGCTGCGAAAGGGCTACCGGACGCTCACCTGGAAGGGATCGGATGCCGACAACGATACGCTGACGTATGACATCGCATTCAAGCCGGCCGGGTCGGAACACTGGCTCCCGTTGAAAAGGGGGCTGAGAGAAGCGTTCTATTCCTTCGACACGGCGGCGCTTCGCGATGGCGAGTACGTCTTCCGGCTGACCGCTTCTGACGCCGAGTCGAACCCCGAGGAGGGCAAGTCGTCCTCGCGCGACTCGTCCCCCATCGTCGTGGACAACACCCCTCCCGTCATTCGTCGGCTGCCTGGCGGCGCCGGCGTCTTCGAGTTCGAGGCCAGAGACGATGCCTCACCAATCTTCGAGGTCGAGTACAGTGTGGACGCGAAGGAGTGGGTACGCGTCGAGCCGAAGGACGGGCTCTCCGACTCTCCGGTGGAGACCTACCGAATCAGGCTCGACCCGACATGGAAAGGGGCCTTCCTCTTGATCCGCGTGACTGACGCCGCGCGAAACGTCGCCGCCGCGAGCTTCACCCTCCCGTAACCGTCGCTCGCGCTTGCGCAGGATCTGCGCCTGGCGGCGCACCGGCGAGCGACATGGCCGGATGCGGCCTCGATCGCTCGCCTGATCCCGCGCTGTGCTCCCGCTCCCGAGTCAGGACTGCCGCCTTAAGTACGGCCTGGTTGCGCGTCATTCATAATGTCGGCGCTTGAAAAAAGTTCTGAGCCTCCTTTTCGTCTGTCTGGCGGCGGGCTGTCGGGCGAAGGAGCAGGCGGCGATCCCGGAGGCGCCGCGGGCGACTCCGGTTGCGAATGCGGTTCCCGAACCGGTCCTCGGGTATATCGACGAAACCAGGAGCGGTACCCCTGTGGACGGGGGTGTGTTGCGGCGCCGTCTGATCGGCGAGCCGACGACACTCAACGCCGTCCTGCAGGCAGGCCTCCCCGAGCAGCAAGTCCTCCAGTGCGTGTCCCGCAATCTCCTCGATTTCGACTCGAGGATGAACCTCGTACCCGGTCTGGCCGAGAGCTACCAGGTTTCCGCCGATGGCCGCGAAGTGCGACTGACCCTGCGTGCCGACGCGGTCTGGGAGGATGGGTCGCAAGTCACGGCAAGCGACGCCGTCTATACGATCCGGCACATCGTGGATCCGGCGGTTCCTTCGCCCGTTTTCAAGCCGGTCTTCGAGGACCTCGCCTCGATCGAAGCGCTCGACTCGCGCTCCTTCGTCGCGAGATTCCGGGAGCCGTATGCCTACCACGACATGGCGTTCGTGCTGCCCGTTCTCCCCGAGAAGCGCTACGCGCGAAAGAACTTCTTAAAGGCCCGGGAGAACCGCGCGCCCCTGTCCAACGGCCCGTACCGGCTCGTCTCCTGGAAGTCACAGGAGTCGATCGTCCTCGATCGCAATCCCAACTACCGCGGCGCTCGCGGCCATTTCGACCGTGTCGTTTTCCGGATCATTCCCGACAGCGCTGTCGCTTACCGGGCACTCCTGTCCGGCGATCTCGACGAGACCTCGATCGAGGAGTCGTTGAAAGAGAGGGCCGCCAAAGACCCCGACTTCAACTCCTGCTGCCGTACCGTCGAGTTCTACAACCTCGACTACAACTTCATCGCGCTCAACAACAAGACCTCCTTCTTTTCGGATGCCCGCGTGCGCCGCGCCATGACGATGCTGCTCGACCGGCCTGCGATCGTGCGCAGTCTCTTCCGGGGGTCCGCGCGGATCATCTCCGGCCCGTGGGCACCCGACTCTCCGGCCTACGACGCGAGCATCCGTCCGCTCCCCTTCGATCCCGCGACCGCCGCGCGGCTTCTGGACGAGGCGGGCTGGCGCGACACCAACGGTGACGGCACTCGGGACCGGGCGGGCCGGGAATTCGAGTTCGAGCTTCTCGTGTCCGCGGGCTCGAACGTCGGCAGGCAGATGGACGAAATGCTTTCGACCGAGCTCGCCCGCGTCGGCGTCAAGGCGACCGTGCGGCCCCTGGAATGGGCCGCCTTCGTCGAGCGGATCGACGCGGGAAACTTCGAGGCCGCCTCGCTCGCGACGTCCGCCTCGGACCCAAACCCGGACCCGTTTCCGTACTGGCACTCGTCTCAGTGGCCGCCCCGCGGGTTAAACAGCGACTACTATCGCAACCCCGAGGCGGACCGCCTGATGGAAGAAGCGCGCCGGGAAATGAAGGAAGAAGCGCGTCTGAAGATCTACCACCGGCTACACGCGTTGTTTCGCGACGACGCTCCGGCGGTCTTCGTGACGAACGCGTCGGCCAAGTACGCGTTGCGGCGCGATATTGCGGGACTCGTGACCTCGCCGCTGGGTTTCTCGGGAATCTGGCCGGGGCCTGTCGGATGGTGGCGGGTCGGTGGCCGGGTCCCATGATCCGCTACGTCGCGCGGCGTCTGGCTCTGGCGGTGCCCACGCTCGCGGGGATCGTCGTGCTCGTGTTTCTGCTGCTCCACCTGGCGCCAGGAAGCCCGGTCTCGGCGCTCGGGGCTGAGTCCGGCCGGCGGGTATCCGGACGGGCGGCGGCCGAAATGCGCCGCCTCTACGGTCTCGACCGCCCGCTGCCGGAACGCTTCGTCCAGTGGATCGGGAGAGTCGTTCGCTTCGACCTCGGGGAGTCTTTCGTGGACCGGCGTCCGGTGGCGGTCCGCATCCGCGAAGCGTTGCCGTACACACTGACCTTGAACGGTCTCGCTCTCCTCCTGACGCTTGCGCTCGCGATCCCCCTGGGCGTCGAAGCGGGAGGACATCCCGAGAGCGTTTTCGACAGGATCTCCGGCGCCATTCTCTTCGCGCTGTACTCGACTCCTTCTTTCTGGGCGGCCCTGCTCCTCCAGACGCTCTTCTCCGTCAAGCTTCGATGGCTGCCTCTCTATGGCGTCGCCTCGGATGCCGAACCATCGGGGCTCGCGGGCTTGGCCGATCGGATCTCGCACCTCGCCCTTCCGGTCGCCTGCCTGACCTACGGCTCCCTCGCGTTCTACGCGAGGCTTGTGCGCGCGGGCGTCGCGGAGGCCCGGTCGGCCGACTACGTCCTGGCCGCGCGCGCGCGCGGACTCTCCCGGCGGGAGGCCCTGTGGAAGCACGCGTTTCGGAATGCGTTGCTGCCCCTGATCACGCTTCTGGGTCTGGTGCTTCCGGGGCTTCTTTCCGGCAGCGTCATCATCGAGCGAATCTTCGCGTGGCCGGGTCTGGGCCGGTTGTATTTCGACTCGATCCTCTCGCGGGATTACCCCGTCGTGCTTGCGCTCTCACTGGTGGGCGCGGTCGCGACGCTCGGGGTGACGCTCGCGGCCGACATCGCTTACGCCATGGCGGATCCCCGCGTTCGGGACGGGACGGCTTCGTGAAGCGCCTCTTCCTCCGGCTGCCGGGAAGCGCGAGGGTCGCGCTCGCGATCGTGGTCGGATTGTGGATCGTTGCCGCCTTCTCTCCCGCAGCCGCGCGTGCCGCGTCGGAGATCCGGCTGGAGAACCGGCTGCTCCCCCCGTCGGCAGGGCACCTGTTCGGGACGGACGACCTGGGCAGAGACCTCTTCGCGCGCGTGGTCGTGGCGACGCCGATCTCTTTGGTGATCGGGCTGACGGCCGCTGCCGTGTCGCTCCTGGTCGGCTTCACGGTCGGAGGCGTCTCCGGGTACCTGGGAGGCGTCGTGGATCTTCTCCTCTCGCGGCTCGTGGAGGTCGTGCTCTGCTTTCCCGTGCTCTTCCTTCTGCTCGCCCTCGCGGCTTTTCTTCCTCCCTCTCCCGCGGCTCTCGTCCTGGCGATCGGGCTGACGACCTGGCCCGGAGATGCCCGTTACGCGCGGGCAGAGATCCTGAAGGCCAGGAGTCTCGACTACACGCGCGCCGCCAGAGCCGCGGGGGCCTCGACGGCGCGCATTCTGCTGCGGCACCTGCTTCCGAACGTTCTCGCGCCGCTGCTCGTGTCGGCCGCCTTCGGGGTCGCGTGGGCGATTCTCGCCGAGGCGGCTCTCTCCTTCCTGGGTGTGGGACTACCGCCTCCCGCGACTTCCTGGGGCGGAATCCTTTCGGCCGCGCCCGCCTACATCGAGGAGGCCTGGTGGATGGCGCTCTTCCCGGGCCTGGCGCTTTTCCTGACTGTGTCCGCCTATAATCTTCTGGCCGAAGGGCTGCGTCGAGCGAGCACAGAAAGAAGCTACCGATGACCGAACGCGTCGCCCTGTATCCCGGCTCCTTCGATCCTCTGACCAACGGGCACCTGGACATCCTGTCCCGCGCCCGACGTCTGGCCGACAAGGTCGTCGTGGCCATTCTCGAGAACGACGCGAAGACGCCCCTCTTCTCGGTGTCTGAGCGGATCGAGATGATCCACGAGATCGTCGGCGGCGACGGCTCGACGCCGGTCCGTTCCTTCTCCGGCCTCCTCGTGGACTTCGCGCAGGAGGTCGGCGCGACCTTGATCGTGCGCGGGCTGCGAGCCGTGTCCGACTACGAGTACGAGCTGCAGATGGCGCTCATGAACCGCCGTCTGATCCCTTCGATCGAGACGGTCTTTCTCATGGCCAAGGAAGAGTACTCCTATGTTTCGAGCCGCCTCGTCAAGGAAGTGGCGGGGCTGGGCGGCGACGTGAGCGGTCTGGTGCCGGAGTCGGTGAGGCGGCGTCTGGTCGGCAGAGTGGCAAGTTGTGGGTCGTGAGTCGTGGGTTCTGGCGCGCCCTCTCTGGACTCTCAACTCATAACTCGTAACTCACAACAACATGCGTGTCGTTGAGACCTCGCTGCGCGTCCGTTACGCCGAGACGGATCGGATGGGAGTCGTCTATCACGGCCATTACATCGTCTGGTTCGAGATCGGGAGGACCGAATACTGCCGGGCGGCTGGAATGCCTTATCGCGTGATGGAGGACTCCGGTCTTCTCATCCTGGTGACCGGCGTGGAATGCAAGTACCGCCGGCCGGCCCGCTACGACGACGCCGTCCGCGTCAAATCGCGGATGACGGAGCTCGGATCGCGGGGTCTCTCCTTCGGATACGAGATCGTGGATGAAGACGGCCGGCTCCTGGCCGAAGGCGCCACCCGGCACGTCTTCGCCGACGTCTCCGGTAAGCCCCGCCACGCCCCCGCCGGCATCCTGGAGACACTCCAGAGGTTCCGAGAGTCGTAAGAAAGGTTAGACGGCCCTGGCTCGCCACTCGGAGCCATGAAGCGCCGATCAGCGCACCGTCACTCGGTACGTGGCGCTGCGTGATGTCGGAGGCGGCCAGTCAAGTCAAGTTTGGCTAGAACGAGGCTCTAAGACCGAACTGGATGCGGCGGGGGTCGGCGACGATCGTCGGGGCTCCGAACTGCGGATTCGGCGCGAGCTGGACGTTTGAGTAGCGGACGGCGTTGACCTGAAGCACGTTCTTGCGGTTGAAGAGGTTGAACAAGTCCATCGTCGCTTCGAGAGCCACGGGACCGACCGGGACGGTGCGCGCGATCCGCAGGTCCACGTTGAAGGAGTTCGGGAGCTGTCCGCTGTTGCGCGAGACTCCCTCCGGGCGGTCGGAACCCGAATCGCCATTTTGGTTGCGGTCGAAGCCCGCGAGCACGTTGAACGGACGCCCGGATTCGAAAGCGGCGATCGTCGCAATCGTCCAGTCGCGCGAGTACCAGGGCAGCCGGCGCCCGGCTGTCGTGTAGATCGCCGTGAGAGTGGCCCTGTGCCTGGGAACGTGGATGGACGGCCCGCGCTCGTCTTGCGGGTTCAAAGGATCCTGGAGCTGAAACGGGTGGAGCCAGTCGATGTAGTCGTCCCGGGCGTCCGCGTAGGTGTAGAAGGCGGACATTTCGAAGGGTCCGCCGCTCCGCGTCTGCAAGCCCGCCGTCACACCGTTGTACCAGGAGTTGCCCGAGGCCGAGTCGAGGAGGATGCCGGCGAAGGCGGGGTTGGGTCGAGGTCCTCGGTCGATAAGAGGGTTGATCTGGCGCGATGCGAGGATGTTTCTGCCGCGGGCGTACACGTAGTCGGCGTTGAAGAGCAGCCGGGGGCCGATCTCGATCTCGAATCCGAGGTTGGCCTGGTCGGTGTAGGCGCTGTCGAACTGAGCGCAGCCCTCGAGGTCGAGGTTCGGAGGCATCGCGCCCTCGCATCCTGCTGGCCGCGTTACGGACTGAAGGACGAGGTCTGCGCCGGCGCTTGCCGGATCCGGGAAGCGGCGGCCCGGCAGTCTCCACGGCACCGCCGGGGACAGTTCGGCGGAGCTCCCGAGCAGGGTCCGGTTGGCGTTAGTCGTCTGGATGCCGTTGTTGACACCGATCGCGAGCGCCGAGAACATCGCGGCGACGCCGTAGAAGCGGCCGAGGCCTCCCCGCAGCCTCCACGCGTCCGAGCCCGCCCAGGAGAAAGAGAACCTCGGCGCCCAGTTGTTCGTGTCGCTCGGGAGGGGATCCGCCGGCTTCTCGTAGTCGTAGCGCAGGCCCAGGCGCAGCAGAAGACGATCCGTAAGGTTCCACTCTCCCTGCACGAAGGCACCGAGCGCGCTTGCCGTCCCTTCCCAGTGCGGGTCGCCGAAACCCTGGACGAAACTATTGGGGAGACCGGCCGCAAACGCCTCTCTCGCCCTGAGCCCGCCCGCCGGCACACCCGGAGGCCCCTCAGCCTGTGCGCTGAACGTGTACCCACCGGCGAAGGTCGCCGTAAGGCTCCCGGCGAACGCCGTGTGCGTGTAGTCGAATCCGGCCTTGTAGGCGCTTCGGCCTCCAAACCACGAGATCGCGTCGAAGATCTCGTAGAACTGCGTGTCGCGCGGCTGCGGCAGCGCGAGCTGCGTGCCGAAGGTCGCCACGCCGAGGATCGTCACCTGGGGGCCACGGCTCGCGTCGAGCGAATCGAGGCGGTGCGAACGGTCGGCGTAGAGGGCTCGCACCTCATTGAACAGACTGGACGTGAGGATGGACGTGCCCGCCAGCGCGACCGCCGCATCCTCGATGCTTCGGACTCCGCCGTTGCTTCGCGCCACTTCGCCGCCCCAGGGCTGCTGGTTCTCGTCGAGCCCTCGAGCGTAGGTCCCCCGCAGGGAAAGCGCGTGGCTCGGCGACGGCAGGAGGTCGAGCTTTCCGAGCCAGGACGTTCCGTTCCGGTCGAAAGGAATGACGCCGTTCTGGACGTCGAAGCCGCTCGACCGGATCATGGCGACGTCGGCATCGGAGATCGTCACGACGTTCGCGTCGGCGATGGCCAGGCGCTCGGCGGCCGCAAAGAAGAAGAGCCTGTCCCGCTGGATCGGACCGGAGAGATTTGCCCCGTACTGGGTCTGCTGAAAGGGCGTCGTGGTTCCCGTCAGGAAGTTGCCCGCGGACAGGCCCTCGTCGCGAAAGAACGCGAAGGCCGATCCGTGCCACTCGTTGGAGCCCGAGCGCGTCACGACGTTCACGACGCCTCCAGCCGTCCTCCCGTACTCCGCCGGGAAGGGGCTCTGGATGACCTGGTACTCCCGGACGGCATCCTGCGAGATCGGCGAACGCACCGAGCCGACCGCGGTATCGTTGTTGTCCAGGCCGTCCACGACGATGTTGTTGTAGCGGGGGCTCTGCCCGTTGATCGAAATCCCGGATGTGGGAAAGGCCCCTGACTGTGGTCCTCGACCGACGGTCACGCCCGGAGTGGTCAGCGCAAACTCGAGAAAGTTGCGCTGGTTGATGGGGAGGTTTCGGATCTTCACCTCGCCGACGGTCTTGGAAAGCTCGGTCGATGACCGGTCGATGAGGGACGTCTTCGCGGTCACCAGAACCGCCTCCGCCACCTTGGAAGGCTCGAGGCGCAGCTCCAGGGTGGTCGTTGAGCCGACGGACAAGCGGACGTTCGGCGCGTCCGCTGCCCGCAGGCCCGGGAGTGAGGCGGAGACCCGGTACAGGCCCGGGGGAAGCAGCCGGAACGCAAAGGAACCGGCGGCATCCGAGGTGGCCTGGCGCGAAAAGCCGGTGTCCTGATTGGTCGCGGTGATCGATGCCCCTGTCAGAGCCGAGCCCGCCTCATCGACTACGACGCCGCGCAGGTCTGCCGTCGTCGTTCCCGTAGCCTGGGCCAGCAGGCCTGTTGCGGTCAGGAGAAGCGGGCCTGCGAACCCGATATGCCCGATCACGGCCATAGCGCGCTCAGCGCGGCGGCAGGTCAATCAGGACCACGTCCGAGTTGTCTCGAAAGCGATCGAACAGAATCTGTTTGCCGTCGGGCGAGACGTCGAAACTCTTCACCTCGAAGCCCTGGCGCAGGTTCGTGAGCCGGCGGAGGCCTCCGGTGGCGAGATCGAGCAGCCAGAAGTTAAAGTCGCGTCGCCAACCCTGCGCCAGCACCAGCGCCTTGCCCCCCGGCAGAAAGCGATAACGGTTAACTCCGTTGCCTCCCGTCGTGACATGGATCTCCGGCAGTGGGAACGGTTGCCTTTCCGGAGTGATCGCCTTCAGTTTGTTCCTGCCTCTAACGCCGCGCTCGGCATAGACGATAACCTTCCCATCGGGCGACCAGACCGGGTCCACGTTGATCCCGCCGACGAGGCGCACCGGAGCTCCACCGTCGAGGGGGACCTTGAAGAGCGGCAGTTCCTTCCCCTCTGAAGCGACGACGGCGATCCACCTTCCATCGGGAGACCAGGACGGGGTATCGCGGGCGTCGAGCGACTCCGCAATGCGGCGAGATCCGGTGCCATCCGGAGCCATGATATAGAGATGGCCTCGCTCCTCGCGTCGAACCAGGAAGCAAATCCGGGTACCGTCCGGCGAGATCTCCGGCGCGGCAGCCACCGCACCCTCGCTGCCGTGCCACAGCTCGGTCGCCGCGCCGTCCTTGAAGCTCCAGAGGCCGGCGGCGCCTCCTTTGGACGACAGAAACAAGATCTGACCGGGCCCGAAACGGGGAGCCGCCGCCCGCACAGCGGGAAGTGAAAAGGGACTCACGGCTCCCTCGTCCACGACGTGATCCGAGATCGGCGCCGTCCAGAGGTGCGAGGTGGGATTCGCGACGGTCGCAACGAGGCGCCGCCCGTCGGCGCTGGCGGCGACCGAAACGTACTCTTCGAGGCCGAGACTCACGGCGTGAGGAATTCGCCGGTCGATGTCCATGGCATACAGCGTCGATCCCGAGCCGTCCGGCCGCGGGGCGGCGTAGAGCAGTGTATGCTCGTCGAGAAAGGTCGGGTATGCCACCCTCGAGTGGTAATTCGTCAGCCGCTCGATCATGCCGCCGCCCGACGGGATCCGCCAGATGTCCTGGTCGTACGGGGTGGTGAGTCCGCGGGCAAAGTAGATGAAACGCCCGTCGGGGGACCAGACCGGATATGTGTTGGAGATCCCAGGCTCGCCGAGGAAGATCTGCTTCTTGTTGGCGCCGTTTCGGTCGGCAACGAACAGGGCCTCAGCACGATCGCCCGTGTTATAGACGAGCCGCGAGCGATCCGGAGAGAATGCGACCGAGATTGTATCTGGCAGGAAAGGACGCGGGTTGCCGCCGATCGTCGGAACAAGCCACACGTCGACCCCGCGCTCCGGACTGCCCTTGCCGAACACGTCGATCCAGACATGAGAGTCGTCGCCGGAAAACCCGAGGTTGTGGTTTTTTTGGCCGTAAGTCACGGGAATCAGGCCCCTTGAGAGATTGAGGACCTCGTTGCCGCCGACCTGCATGACCCAGGCGTCGAATGGACCGGCCTGGTTGGAGATGAACGCGACGAACTTGCCGTCGCTCGAAATCGCCGCGTCATACTCGGATCCTTACCAATCCGTCAGCCGCGTGAATCGGGCGCCGGCGAGCGGGTTCTTCCAGAAATAGTCGAGTTCGCGAAGGCGCCATCCCACGATCCCGAGAGCCAGGAGAATCGCTGCGGCGATCGCCGAGAGAATCCACCCGCGACGCTTTGGCGCGGGCGCCGGAGCCGTCGGGGGCGCGCCGACCGCGCCGGTGGCTTCGGGGAGGTTGTCGCGAATCGTGACGAGCTCGCGCGCCAGGTCCTCGGTCGAGACGTAACGATCCCTCGCTTCCTTCGCGAGGCATCTCCGCACGGTCCAGCGCAGCGGCGCCGGGATCCCGGGATTCCGCGTCGCGATCGGCTCGGGCTCGTCCTGGATGACGGCCGCGAGGGTCTGCGGCGCCGAGGCGCGCTGGAACGCCGGACCCCCGGTCGCCATCTCGTAGAGAATCGACCCGAACGAAAACTGATCCGACCGATAGTCGACCGATGCTCCGGTGGCCTGCTCGGGCGACATATATCCGACGGTCCCAACGACGGCTCCCTCCTGGGTCGCCGTCAGCGCCTGCGGGGGGCCGTCGCCGCTCGAGTCCGGGTACGTCAGCTTGGCCAGGCCGAAGTCCAGGATCTTGACGTGGTCCTCCTCTGTCACCATCACGTTTTCGGGCTTCAGGTCCCGATGAACGATGCCCGAAGAGTGGGCCTTCGCAAGGCCCTCGGCTAACTGGATGGCGATCGGAAGAAGCCGGCGAAGCGGGAGAGCCCCGTCCAGAAGCACTGTACGAAGCGACTCGCCCTGGACGAGCTCCATGGCGATGAAAGAGGCGGCGTCGGCGAAGCCGAACTCGTAGATCGTCACGATATTCGGATGGTTGAGCGCGGAAGCCGAGCGGGCCTCTCGCTCGAATCGCGCCAGCCGCTCCGGGGTTACGGAGAGACCGCTCGGGATCACCTTGATTGCCACGTCGCGGCCCAAACGAGGATCTCGAGCCCGATATACCTCGCCCATGCCGCCCGTGCCGAGCGGCGAGAGAATCTCGTAGGGCCCGAGACGCTTTCCGGGTTGCAGGGGCATTGGCCGCCGGCGATCATACGCCTCCGTCTGACGCGGCTACGGGTCGGCGGCCGTCTGGGTCGAGTAGGGCACCGAGAACATCCGGAACGTCAGCGCGACGTTGCCGACCCGGATCCGGGCGCCGTCATCCAACGGTACCGGAGCTTCGATTCTCTGGTCCCCCAGGTGAGTGCCGTTCTTGCTGCCGAGATCCTCGAGCGTCGCGCTGTCCTCCGTCGCGAAGATCCGCGCATGGCGGCGAGAGACGCTCGGGTCGTCGATGTAGAGACCGGCGCCCGGATCTCTGCCGATGATCGTTTCGCCCGGCTCCAGCGCCGTCCGCTTTCCCGCGTGCAGGATCCAGCAGGACCTCGAGCGCGAGCCCGAGGAGACCTTTCCACGGACGTCCTCGGCGCTTCCGGAGAACGCGTAGCCGAACCGATGGACGGTGCGCACGTAGAGGGGACTGCGTGCGTCGTCGCCGATCGCGGTGCGCACTTCGACGAGCAGGCTCGTCAGCGCGCCATCCGAAACGAAGGTCCCGGGCCAGAGCCTCTCGTGGATCTGCTTCTTGGATACCGCCCTGGGACGGTTCTCGAGAAGGAGTTCGAGGAACTGGAACGCCTTGGGCTTGATGTGGATTGCCTCGCCGCGGACAGACAACTGCCGCGTCTCGGAGTCGAGCACGCAATCCCCAAACCGAACTTGCATCGCTGCCCCCGGAAAGCGCGACCTCGATTATCGCGCGGCCCGGTGCCCTGACCTTCCTTTCCTAGCGCAAAACCAGTTTTTCGCAAGCGTTTTCGCAACGACTTGGCCCGCTGCACTCCGTAGCGTGGGCTTCGAGCAAAGGAGGTTCTTATGCCGCACGGACCCGTCATCACCCTGGTCTCCAAAGTCATCACGAGGGCGCTCATCGCCATCGCCTTGCCGAGCCTGCTGGAAGCGGCTCCTCGGCAGGAAATCGTCGTCACGACGACGGCCGAGCTGGAAGCCGCGCTCTCGCCCGCCAACGAGGCAGCCCAGATTCTCGTTCGGGCCGGTGAGTACGACGTGAGCCACGCGCTGACCGTTCCGGACGGCGCGACACTCGCCGGAGAGGGCGTCATGGGCTTCGACGACTCGGGGCTGCCGACCGGGTTCGAGGCGTCCGGAAGAACGCTTCTGCGGGCCACGGCGGCTCTCGTCGGCGATGTGCTGACGCTCGGCGATGGGGCCACCGTACGAGGTCTCGTCATCGAAGACCTCGCAGGTCGGCCAGTGGTTGTCATCACGCGCAACCCGACCCCGTCCCATGAGGGCGCCGTGCTCCGGGTGCAGGTGACGCAATCGATCGTTCGCTCGCCCAGGGCGGGGATCGGGGTTTTCGCGATCAACTTTGCATCTCACACCCAGATCGACCTCGACCTCGAGAGCGACGTGATCGGCGGCGGATTGAATGCGACCGGCGGCGTGGGCTGGCCAGATGCCGTGACCGGAGCCAGCGTAACCATTCAATCCCGACGGAATCTGTATCGGTCCGACAGTCCTTTGCCGACTGCGATCGGGTGGACTCTGTTTGGTGGAGCGGACGTCCCTTCCCCCATCATCGTGTCGCAGGCGTCGACTTTCAACTCACTTCAGATTCATTCCAACGACGACACGATCGAGGGTTTCGCGACCGGCATCTCTGCAGCCGGGGCACGGCGGTTCGGCTCGCTTTCGGAGCCCATGTCGTCAAACAGCGTCGATATGAACCTCCACGGCACCCGTCTTGTGACGACGACGTCGGACCTGAGGCTGTTCGGGGCCGTGTCCTTCGCCATCGTCTCGACGGGTGACGAAAACACCCTGCACGTCGTCGTCAGTCAGGCAACCGGCAGCGGGCCCCGAGCGAACCAGTACGCTGACAGCCGGACGCCCTCGATGGGAAACCTCGGCACCGGGAACCGGCTCGAGATCGTCGGCAATGCGAACGCGTTCGACCAGACGAACAACGGCTTCGTGCCGCCGCCTCCGCCCGAGTTCTTCACGGTGCAGCAATGAAAGACCCCTGGAACGGAGGTGTCGCCATGAAAAATCTGCGGTTCATCGAACAGTCGACGTGTGCCGTGACTGTCGGGAGAGAAAGGAGACTTATGAAAGCCATGCGGACTCCAACTCGATGCTGCGCGGTCGTATTCGCTCTGCTGACCGTGTTTACAGCGCCGGTGCTGGCCGGCGTCAACCGCTGGACGAGCAGCCTACCGGTGGTGCGCGTGAACGACGTCGCCATCGATCCGGTGAACCCTAACGTCGTGTACGCCGGGACGCTGGAAGGCGTATTCAAGAGCAGCAATGGCGGTCTGAGCTGGATTGATCCCTCTAACGGGCAACTCGACCGGACCAACGTCCATTGCCTGGCGATTGACCCGCTGATCCCCTCGAGCGTTTACGCGGGCACCGGTCGGGGCATCCTCAAGAGCACCGACGGCGGCGCGACCTGGAGCGACAGGGACACCGCAGGCGCGATCTACAACCTCATCTTCGGCTCCCAGAAATCCACGATCTACGCCGCCGATTTCGATGACGTCGGGTACTACCCCGGTCCGTCGGTCGTCTACAAGAGCACGGACGGCGGGGAGATCTGGAGTCAGGTCGCCGCCGGCTTTTCGATCCGGCCGCGCACTCTCGTTGTTGATCCGACAGAACCTTCCACCCTTTACGGAGGGACTTCCGACTTCGACTTCGGCGGAGTTTCCATTTACAAGAGCGTGGATGGGGGATCCACCTGGCGCACGGCAAATCGCGGCATCTGGGGCGACTACGTGGGCCCGCTGGCATTGGACCCGCTCAATCCGGCCACCCTTTACGCTACAACCTACGGGTGGGCCAGCGACGACAGCTCAATCTTCAAGAGCACGGATGCCGGATCGACCTGGCGTCCGCTCAGCGGCCTCCCCGGCGTGAGTGTCCTGGCGATCAACCCGCGGGATCCGAGCACGCTCTACGCGGGAACTTACCTGGGAGTCTTTCGAAGCACCGATGGGGGCGTTCGATGGCACGAGTTCAACACCGGGCTGACCAATCTCCCCATCGCGACGCTGGCGATTGATTGGACAGGCACCAGACTGCACGCCGGCGGCGCGGGGGGCGTCTTCGACTTTCAGATCTCTTCGGGAGCCGTGGATCTGTCCGTGAGCAGTGACAACAGGACGCGCCTGCTGTTGGCCGACATCGAAGGGCGCCTGGAGCTTCAGAGCACCGACCGCTCCGGGAACTCCTCCAGCAGCGGACCCTTCGGACCCTACGTCGGCTGGGACCCGAGAGCCGTCGCGGATGGCTCGGACGGTTTGACGCGAGTGCTCTGGACCGACGCGGACGGCTCGGCGGCGCTGTGGCTGGTCGGACCGGAAGGCAATCAGGCCTCCTACCGTATCGGCCCGGTCGGC
>WNGF01007569.1_pt1 | contig 15093 bp, 11 predicted proteins | sample 5400641 | NCBI WGS metagenome assembly WNGF01 (sample SAMN13153371, study PRJNA577476) | soil metagenome | isolation source: 80 cm soil or saprolite under grassland replicate 2 | place: USA:California | collected 2016-06-15
CTCTGGCGGTACCGGGCGTTTATCGTCAAGAACGCGCTGAGCGACGTTCGCTACCGGTATGCGGGCTCGGCGATGGGCATCGCCTGGAACGTGATCACCCCGCTCGCCCAGATCGTCATCTACTCCTTCGTGTTCTCGCAGATCATGGTGACGCGCCTGACCGGCCTGGGCTCGCAGGCGAGCTTCACGCTGTACCTCTGCGCGGGCCTGCTGCCGTGGGCGGCGTTCACGGACTGCGTGCTGCGCGGCGCCAACGCGTTCATCGAGAACGCGCACTATCTGAAGAAGCTGCCCATCCCCGAGCAGGTCTTCGTGGCCAAGAACGCGATGGCGGCCACCCTGTTCCTCGGGATCTCGATGACCGCGCTCGGCCTCGTCACCGTCCTCATCGGCAGCCCCCTGTCCCCCGCCTGGCTCGGGGTGCCCGTGGCGCTGCTGCTGTTCCAGGGGTTCGGCTTTGGCCTGGGCCTCTTCTTCGGGACGCTCAACGTCTTCATCCGCGATATCGGGCACGCGCTCCTGATCGCGCTACAGCTCTGGATGTGGATGACGCCCATCGTCTACGTCGAGACGATCCTGCCGGCGGGGGCCCAGCGGCTGCTCGCCTACAACCCGACCTATCCATTCATCGACGCCCTGCATCGCATGATCGTGGGCGGCCAGTGGCCCGGCGCGCTGCAATGGACGGTCATGGCCTTCTGGGCCTGCGTCGCTCCCGTCGGCGGCTACCTGGTGCTGCGCCGGTTGCGGCCGGAGCTGCGAGACACGCTGTGAGCCCCGACGCGATGGTGTCGGTGTGCAATCTCGGCAAGCGATTCAAGCTCTACGCCCGCCCCGCCGATCGTCTCCTCGAATGGGCGTCCTTCGGCTCCGTCCGCCGCCACGCGGAATTCTGGGCGCTCCGGGACGTGAGCTTCACAGTGCGCGCCGGCGAGTGCCTGGGCATCATCGGCGTCAACGGCGCGGGCAAGAGCACGCTGCTGAAGATCCTCTCCCGGGCCCTCTACCCCACGGAGGGCACCTTCGAGGTGCGGGGGCGTCTCGTCTCGTTGCTCGAGCTGGGCACCGGGTTCCAGCCCGAGCTCACGGGCCGGCAAAACATCTTCGAGAGCGCACAGCTCCTGGGCTTTCCGGTGAGCTACGTGCGCGAGCGGCTGGACGCCATCCTGGACTTCGCGCAGCTCGGCGAGTTCGTGGATCAGCCGGTCCGCCTCTATTCGTCCGGCATGTTCGTGCGGCTCGCCTTCTCGCTCTTCGCGCACCTCGACCCCGATGTCTACATCGTCGACGAGGCGCTGGCGGTGGGCGACGTGTTCTTCCAGCAGCGATGCTTTCGCCACTTCCGCGCCCTGCGCGAGCGGGGCTGCACCATCCTCTTCGTCAGCCACGACATGGAGGCGGTGACGCATCTCTGCGACCGCGCCATCCTGCTCAATGGAGGCAAGCTGTCCGCCGAGGGCGATCCCGTGCACGTCGTCCACGACTACTTCGCCCTCAAGGGCCAGACCTTCGCCTCCGCCGGCGCCGCGCCGGCCCTCGGCCTGCCGCGCGCGGATGATCCCGGAACGCTCGACGTGCCGCCGGCCGTCCGGCAGCGCCTCGCGCAGGCCCCCGTCATGGCGCACGCGCCCGCGGGCACGCGCGCCACGGAGATCGTGGGCTTCACGGTCTCCGGCGCGGACGGGGACGAGCGCTGGTGGGTGGAGAGCGGCGAGATCCTGAGATTCTGGTACCTCGTGGAGGCGCGTGAGCCCTGCCACGATCTCAACGTCGGGATTCACTTCTACGATCGCCGGGGCATCCTCGCCTTCGGCGTGGGCACGACCAACCGCGGCGTCGTGTTCCCTCCGCTGGCCCCCGGCGATCGTGTCGTGTGCGCGCTGGCGGTCCGCCTGGCGCTACAGCCCGGCGAGTACACCCTGGTCCCTCAGTCCGGCGGTCTCACCGACAACAGCCCGGAGCCGGGGCTGCTCCACGACCGGCTCGAATCCCTGCCGCCGGTCGTGGTGGGGCGCACCGGGGAGGGCCCGAGCGCATTCTACGGACTCGTCGATCTCGAGACGGACATCGGCTGGGCCAGACTCCGCAGTGCGAGGTGAGCCGCGCTCGGGCGGCGAGCCGAGCGGTGAAATGACCGAAAATCGCGAGGTGAGCCGCGCTCGGGCGGCGAGCCGAGCGGTGAAATGATCGAAAATCGTCGGCAGATTTCGGCGGAGCGTGCCGAGTCCGGGATCTCGATCCGGCCCGATCACTAGGTTGATGACGATCGGCACGACGCGGTCGTCGACTTCCTGCTCGCCTTCCCGTGTCGGGTGAGCCGGTCGGCGTGGGCTCCGTACCCGCGTGCTGGTGCGGGGGAGCCCTCGCCGCCGACGTCGCTCCGCGCTACCGCCGCTGTGTCGCCTGCGGGTCAGCGGTGCTCGTCGGCCAGCCGGGGCCCGAGCACTTCGAGGTGGCCGACGACGCGCGCGACTTCTATGGGCGGACCTACTGGACCGAATACGCGCAGGCCCGAAACTTCCCCACCATCTGCGCTCGCGCCCGCACCGATCTCTCCGAGCGCTGTGCGTTCTGGCTCGAGCGGGTGCTGGAGGTCGTCCGCCCCCCGGGGCGCACGCTGGAAATCGGCTGCGGGCACGGGGGATTCGTGCGGCTGCTGCAGGAGGTCGGATTCGACGCCATGGGGACGGAGCTCAGCCCATGGGTCGTCGAGTTCGCCAAGCGGACGTTCGACGTGCCCGTGCTGCTGGGCCGCCTGGAGACGCTACCGCTCCAGGCCGGGTTCCGTTGCATCGCGGCGTTAGACGTCCTCGAGCACCTCGGCGATCCGCTGGACACGATGCGCCGCTGCCGCGACCTGCTCGCCCCCGACGGGGTCCTGCTGCTCCAGACCCCTTGCTACCGTGGCGAGGGACCCGGATGGACCATGTTCCAGCCCGATGAGCACATCCACCTGTTCACCGAGGGCTCGGTGAGCATGCTCCTGCGGCGCGCCGGCTTCGAGGCCGTCGCGATCGAGCCCAGCCTGTTTCCCTACGACATGTGGGTGGTGGCGCGGCCGGACGCTGTCGCGGTGCGGCCCACGGGCGAGGCTCGGATCCCAGCGGCGTTCCAGGCGCTGCTGGATCTGCGGCGTCAGCTGACGGACCTCGGCCGAACGCTGGCCGTCGTCGACGCGGACCGCGCCGAGCGTCTCGCCCAGGTGAATCACCTCACGGAGCGGCTCGCGTCGTCCGAAGCCGACCGCACGACGCGACTCGAGCACATCCACGACTTGACCCGCCGGCTCACGATGTCCGACGCGGATCGCGCGGAGCGCCTCGCCCAGGTCGATCGGCTCACGCCGCAGATCCACGCGCTGGCGGAGCAGCTCGCGACCTCCGAGGCCGACCGCGCGGCGCGCCTGCAACGGCTCCACGAGCTGACGGAGCAGCTCGCAACGTCCGAGGCCGATCGCGCGGCGCGCCTGGAGCAGATCCACGCGCTGACGCAGCGGCTCGCCATCTCGGAAGCCGACCGGAAGGCGCGGCTCGACGTGATCAATGCGCTTCAGGCCCAGCTCGACGGGATTCGCCGGAGCTGGGTGTGGCGGGCGTCACGTCCGATCCGGCCGAAGGAACGCTCGGGATAACCGAGCGTCATGGCCATGCGACTCGGCGTGAATGTCCGGCCGCTGACCCCCACCAAGATCGGGGGCATGGAGAACTACGCGCGCAGCGTGTTCGCGCAGTTCCTGCGCTACGACTCCACCGAGCTCGAGGCGATGACGGTCTTCACGAGCCCGCGCAACCACGAGACGCTCCGGTTCGAGGACGCTCGCGTGCGCAAGGTCCTCGTGCCCGATGGTGACGCGCCCAAGCGGATCCTCGCGGAGCTGGTCGCGGACGGCGCCGACGCGCTGTTCTGTCCGCTCGTGTCGCTCGAGCCCCAGGATGCCCCGATCCCGTCGTTCGTGACCATTCCGGACATCCAGCACGAGGTGTACCCACAGTTCTTCGATCCGGTGACGCTGGCCGCCCTCCGCGAGCTGTACCCGGCCTCGGCCAAGCTCGCCTCGCGCGTGTTCACGCTCTCCGACTTCTCGCGGCAGGGGCTCATCCGCTCGTACGGCGTCGATCCCGACAAGGTGATCGTCGTCGCCCTCGCCGCCGACGACGCGTTCCGCCGGCCGTGCCGGCCCGAGGAACGTGAGGAGGTCAAGCGTCGCCACCGGATTCCGAGCCGGTACGTGCTCTATCCGGCGATCACCTGGCCACACAAGAACCATCGCGCGCTCCTGCGGGCCGTCAGGGCCTTCAACGCGAAACGGGAGCCGCTGGCAGTGGTCTTCACGGGTACCGCGGGCCCGGCGCACGACGCGGTGCTGAAGGAGATCGACGCGCTGGAGCTCACGGGCCTCACGCGGCTCCTCGGACACATCTCCCAGCGGGAGCTCGCCTGCCTCTACCACGACGCGCTCGCCATGGTGTGCCCCTCCCTCTTCGAGGGCTTCGGGTTGCCGATTCTGGAGAGCTTTCACTCGGGCTGCCCGGTCATCTGCTCGGCGACCACGAGCTGTCCGGAGGTCGCGGGACCCGCCGCCGCGTTCATCGATCCCGAGGATCCGGCGACCATCGTGACCGCGCTCGAGCGCCTGGACGGCTCCGCCGTCGAGCGGGAGCGGCTCGTCGCCGCCGGTCGTGTCCAGGCGGCGCAGTTCTCGTGGGAAGAGACGGGGCGCCGCACCTTCGAGACCATCCAGGCCGTCGTGCGGGAGGCCAATGGTCCGGTCGTGCTGACGGGAGAGTGGCCGCCGATCACCGTGGTGACGCCGAGCTTCAACCAGGCCCGGTTCATCGGCGAGACCATCGAGAGCGTGCTCCGCCAGGGATATCCCAACCTGGAATACATCGTCGTCGACGGCGGCTCCACCGACGGGACGCAAGACGTCCTCCGGCGTTACGGGGATCGCCTGCGCTGGATCTCGGAACGCGACCGCGGCCAGTCCGACGCCGTCAACAAGGGCGTCGCGCTGGCCCACGGCGACATCATCGGCTGGCTGAACTCGGACGACACGTATGCGCCGGGCGCGCTCCACCGCGTGGCGCGGGTCTTCGCGGCCTTCCCGGACGTCGGCGTCGTGTACGGCGACGCCGATCACGTGCTGGAGGACGGGGCCCCCTACGGCCCCTATCCGACCTCGCCGTTCGATTACCAGCGCCTCGCCGAGACCTGCTTCATCTGCCAGCCCGCCGCCTTCATCACGCGCCGGGCCTTCGATGACGTCGGGGGCGTGGACCCGGAGCTGCAGTTCTGCATGGATTACGACCTGTGGATCCGGATGGGGCGGCAGCATCGGTTCGTCTACCTCGGCGAGGTGCTGGCGCAGTCGCGGCTGCATGACAGCACGAAGACGCTCGGCTCGCGGCGTGCCGTGATCGAGGAGATCCTGGCGACGGTGAAGCGTCACTACGGCGTGGTCCCCTTCGAGTGGGTCTACGAGTACGCCGATCATCTGTTCAACCGCTCCGAGCGGGAGATCTTCGCGGCCAAGCATCCGAGCCCCCTCGCGTTCGGCGCCAGCCTCGTCCTGGCCCTCTGGCTCAACCGCGGGCGACCGACGTACTGGCCGCACTGCGCGCGACAGGCGGCCAAGCGCCTGCTTCCCCTGGGGCTCCCACGGACGTACGACTTCCGCGACCGCTGGGCGGATGGCTGGATCTCGAAGCGATACGTCACGAACGTCTCCGCGCCGCCGGACTGCGGCGCCCTGGTGATCCGCGGCCGTCACGAGATGCCCGGCCGGCGCCCCCTGACGCTGTCGATCTTCGTGAACGGCGTCTCCCTGGGGACCCACGTGCTGTCCGACCCCGGGCCGTTCACCCTCCACGCGCCGTGCCCGGCGACGGACGACGGCTGCCTGCGGCTGGAGATCATCGCCGACCGGACGTTCCGGCCGATGTACCGGGGCTCGCGGGATCCGCGCCCGCTCTCGTGCATCATCGACGACGTGCGGGCCCGCTGAATGTGTCCGCGTAATTTCAAGGGGTGCCACGGCTTTGCCGGGGCGCCCCGAGCCGCCTCATGGGGGGCCTGGGGGGCGCCCGGAGTCCCCCAGGTCGACTAGAGGAGTGGAACAGCCGCCGCTGGTCTCGATCATCACCCCTTCACTCAACCAGGGGCGGTTCATCGAGGCCGCCATCGACAGCGTGCTGTCGCAGGACTATCCACGGATCGAGTACATCGTGATCGACGGAGGATCCACCGACAGCACGCTCGACGTCCTCCGCCGGTACGGCGACCGCGTGCAATGGGTCTCGGAGCCCGACCGGGGGCAGTCCCACGCCATCAACAAGGGATTTCGCCGCGCCCGGGGCGACATCCTGGCCTGGCTCAACTCCGACGACACGTATCTGCCGGGCGCCGTGCGGTCGGCCGTGGAGCACCTGGCGGAGCACCCCGATTGCGCCATGGTCTATGGCGATGGCTACCTGATCGACGAAGCGGGCCGGATGACCCGGCGGTTTCCCGCCACCGAGCCGTTCGATCTGTGGAAGCTCATCTACGTCCACGACTACATCCTCCAGCAGAGCGCGTTCTTCCGGCGCGCGGCCATCGAAGCGGTCGGCTATCTGGACGAGCGCCTGCACTGGGGCATGGACTGGGATCTCTTCATCAGGATCGGCAAGCGGTTCCGGGTCGACTATCTCCCGAAAGCGCTGGCGAGCCTGCGCGAGTACGGGACGGCGAAGACGTTCTCGGGCGGCACCCGGCGGCTGTCCGAGCTCGTCGACGTGATGCGCCGGCACGGGTCGCGACGATATCCGCCTGCCCGTGTCGGGTACGCGACGGACACGTACTTCCGGCTCGTCTTCGGTGCGCTGGAGGGTCTGGCCCCGGATCGATATCGGCCCGCCTACGTGCGGATACGACGGATCCTCGAGCGCCGGACGTACGGTCTCGTCGATCGCTTCCTCCGGAACGCCCAGGGCCTGTACGCGGACGGCTGGGTGGCGCCGCGCGCGCACTTCCTGTGCCGGCGAGCGTCGGGCTCGCGCCATCTGATCATTCGCGGTGCGCTTCCGGCCCTGTCCCGACGCCGGCCGCCGGTGCGTCTGCATGCCCTGGTCAACGGCGTCGGTCTCGGCCGCCGCGATGTGCCCGTCGGGGGGGAGTTCGAGATGGTCTGGCCGCTGCCTGACGCCATGGCCGCCGCGGAGGTGGTCGAGGTGGACCTCCGGTGCTATCCGGGATTCCGGCCCTCGGTCGTGCCGTTCCGGGGAGACCGCCGGCGACTCGGGTTTCAGCTCAGGGCGATCACGATCGAATAGACGACATGACCGACGTCCCCCTGGTGACCGTCGTGACGCCGTCGTTCAACCAGGCCCGATTCATCCGGCAGACGATCGAGAGCGTGCTCACTCAAAGCTACCCGCGCATCGAGTATCTGGTGATGGATGGGGGCTCCACCGACGAGACCCGGGCGATCCTCGAGTCGTACGGGGATCGCCTCGCGTGGGTCTCGGCTCCCGATCGAGGGCAGACCGACGCCATCAACAAGGGCTGGCGCCGCGCGCGCGGAACGATCGTCGCCTACCTGAACTCGGACGACACCTATCTGCCGGGCGCCGTCGAGAAAGCGGTGGCCGGCCTGTGCGCGTATCCCGAGGCGGGAGCCTTGTACGGGGAGGGCTACCACGTGGACGAGGCCGGGCGCGTCATCGACCGCTACCCGACCGAGCCCTTCGACATGTCCCGGCTCGCCGCCACGTGCTTCATCTGCCAGCCGACCGTCTTTGTTCGCCGCGACATCGTCGAGCGCCTGGGGTATCTGGACGGGTCGCTCGGCTACTGCATGGACTATGACCTGTGGATCCGGCTGGCGCGTATCGCGCGGTTCGTATACCTGCCCGAGTATCTGGCCACGACGAGGTTGCATGCCGACGCCAAGACGCTCGCCCAGCGAGCGTCGGTGCACGAGGAGATCCTCCGCACCGTCCACCGGCATTTCGGACGCGTGCCCTCGCAGTGGGTCTACGGATACGCGCTGGCCGTGCTCGACGCCGAGCGGCGCGCCTCCCGCCGGGCCGACGTCACCTTCGCGCTCAGGCTGATCGGCGTGAGCCTGGCCACGTTCCTGCGCTACCGCTCCGCCATTCCCCGCTCCGAGTGGCGGTTGTGGCTGGTGTGGATCCGCGACGCGCTCCGGCGGCCGTGAGCATCCTCTAGCCGTGCGCATCGCCTACGACGGCATCCCGCTCGTCGGCCAGCGTTACGGGATCGGCCATTACACCGACCACCTCATCCGAGCGGTGGCGCGCGTCGACCGGGACACCCGATCCGTCGTGGTCTGTCCCTGGCCCATCAACCCGTTTCGGCCGGTCCCGGCCCTGTCGTTCGCCGAACCCAACGTCGAGCTCCCGCGGCCACGACTGGCGGCCAGACTCCGTCGCCGCGTGCGGGAGGCGTGCGGTGTCCAGGCCACCCTCGAGATGCTGGTCGGGCCGGTCGACGTCTTTCACGCGACGAACTTTCTGCTGACGCATCCCGTCGACCGGGCCAAACGCGTGGTGACGTTTCACGATCTCACGGTCCTGCTCTTCCCGCAGTGGCATCCGGCGAAGCGACTCCGGGAGATGCGCGCGGGCTTGCCGGCGTCGGCCGCCGTGGCCGACCGGATCATCGTGGTCTCCCACGCCACGAAGGACGACGTCGTGAAGCACCTCGCCGTCGACCCGGAGCGCATCGCGGTGGTGCCGCTGGCGGTCGATGCCTCGTTCCGCCCGCTGCCGCGCGCCGACGTGGCGGCGGCCCTGGCCCCGCTCGGTCTCGCCCCGGGGTCGTACCTGCTCTTTCTCGGCACGCGCGAGCCGCGCAAGAATCTCGGGCGCTTGCTCGAGGCCATCGTCAGGGCCGGCGCAGACGTGGGTCCGCTCGTCATCGCCGGCGCCGACGGGTGGGGGACGGACGATCTCCGGCCGCGCATCGCCGAGCTGGCGCGGCAGGGTCGAGTCCGGGCCCTGGGCTACGTGCCGGAGGCGCTCCGCCCGGCCTTGCTCTCGGGCGCGCGGGTCTTCGTCTACCCCTCGCTCTACGAGGGCTTTGGCTTGCCGCCCCTCGAGGCCATGGCCTGCGGCACGCCCGCGGTCACCTCGAACGTCTCGGCCTTGCCCGAGACCGTCGGCGACGCCGCGCTCATGATCGATCCCCTGGACGTCGACGCGCTCGCGGAGGCCATCCGGCGGCTGTGGCAGGACGAAGCGCTGCGCGCCGAGCTGCGCGCCCGCGGGCTGGCGCGCGCGCGCGAGTTTTCGTGGGAACGGACGGCCCGACTCACCCTGGCCGCCTATGTCGAGGCGACGCGCTCGTGAGGCGCGGCCTGGGCGCTCCCTCGGTCGGCCCTGCGGCGGCCCTGATCGGCCGGGCCCGGCGGACAATGTGGTACAGTCTCCGCACCAAGAAGCCGCCGGACGCCCCAGGGCGCGGCAAGGAAGGGAAGTCTCTGACCGGCTCCAGCATCAGCGTGTTCTTTCCCGCGTTCAACGATGCAGCGACCATCGCGGAGATGGTGACCGAGGCATTGGCCGTTCTGCCCACCATCACCGACGACTACGAGGTCCTCGTCGTCGACGACGGCAGCACGGACGCGACCGCATCGGTCCTCGACGAGCTGGTGCGTCGGTGGCCGCACGTACGTGTCATCCGTCACGCCCACAATCGGGGGTACGGGGCGGCGCTGCGCAGCGGCTTTCGCCACGCGACCAAGGAGCTCGTCTTCTACACCGATGGCGACGCGCAGTACGACGTGCGCGAGCTCGCCCGGCTGATCGTGCCGATGACCGACGAGGTCGACGTGGTCAACGGCTACAAGCGCAAGCGCGCCGACGCGCGCCACCGCGTCGTGCTCGGAGAGATCTACAAGCGGATGGCGCGCTGGCTGTTCGGGTTGCCGGTCCGCGACGTCGACTGCGATTTCCGGCTGCTCCGGAGGGCCGCCCTCGAGCGGATCAACCTGGTCTCCGCGAGCGGGGTGGTGTGCGCGGAGATGATCTACAAGCTGCACGAGGCCGGTTGCCGGTTCGCCGAAGTCGAGGTCCATCACTATCCGCGCCGCCACGGACACTCCCAGTTCTTCACGTTCCGACGGGTGGTCCGCACCGCCGTCGACTTCTTCGTGCTGTGGGTGAGGCTCCGCCTGTGGCCGCGGTCCGCGCTGGCCGCGGGGCGGCTCGCCGGCGCCGCTGCCTTGTGGCCGTCATCGGACTGACATCCCCCGCGGCGACGGTGGCGCGCCGCCCGCGTCCCCCCGCGGCCGGGTGACGCTCGTGTTGCCATACTTGCAGCACTACCGGGGTCGCTCGGTGTTGATCACCGGCGGCCTCGGCTTCATCGGCAGCAACCTGGCGCGGCGGCTGGTCGAGATCGGTGACGTCGAGGTGGTCGTCATCGACGCGATGGTGCCGGATCAGGGCGGCAATGTCTTCAACCTCGACGGCATCGAGGACCGTGTCACGTACCATGTCGCCGACATCGCCTGCGACCGGATCATCGACCATCTCGTGGGCGGCCGGGACTACATCTTCAACCTCGCGGGGAGCACGAGCCACGTCGAGTCGATGGTCGACCCGCGGCGGGATCTGCAGCTCAACTGCGCCGCCCAGCTGGCGCTCCTCGAGGCCTGCCGCCGCTTCAATCCGTCGGCGAAGATCGTCTTCACCAGCACGCGGCAGGTCTACGGCAAGCCGCTCTATCTGCCCGTCGACGAGCAGCACCGGGTGGCGCCGCCGGATATCAACGGCATCCACGAGCTGACGGCCGAGCAGTACCACCTCCTGTATCACCGTCTCCACGGGCTGCGGTCCGTCATCCTGAGGCTCACCAACGTCTATGGCCCGCGGCAGCTGATCCGCCACTCGCGCCAGAGCTTCATCGCCTGGTTCATCCGCCAGGCCATCGAGGGCGGCGTCATCGAGCTGTTCGGCGACGGGCGACAGCGGCGCGACCTGAACTACGTGGACGACGTCGTCGAGGCGCTCCTGCTGGCCGGCACCCTCGAGACGGCCGACGGCGAGGTCTTCAACCTCGGCGGCGACGAGCCCATGAGCGTGGCCGACCTGGCGGCCGAGCTCATCGCGCTGACGGGGCGCGGTGTCGCGCACCGGGTCCCGTTTCCGAGCGATCGCCAGCTGATCGACATCGGGACCTTCTACTCGAACTACGGCAAAATCGAGCGGATCCTGGGATGGCGGCCCCGCACCCCGCTGCGGGTGGGACTCCGGCGGACCATCGAATTCTACGAGCGCCACCGGGCGCACTACTGGACCTCCGATCCGGACGTCATGTCCGGATCCCCGACGACGAGTGCGCCAGGCCCGTGACGTCAGCGCGGCGCCCGCTCGGCGATGCAGATAGCCGACAGGCCGGCACGCAGGCTCACCCCCGGACGGCGCAGCAGTCGCGCCTCGGCCCGCAGCGCCCAGGTGAACGGGCGATTCAGCCACCGTACGGCCGGCGGCAGGGGCTTCACATCCGAGCCGCCGGCACCGAGGCCGAGGCGCTTGAGCACGTGGCGCTGCAGCGCCGCCACGGGCAGCAGCAGGCCATTGGCGTACGTCGCGCGCACGACGTGAAGGCCGGCGCGCCGGGTCTTCATCGTCAGATCATCCAGTGAGTAGCGCCGGTGCGTTCCCAGCGCGGCATCGTGCTCGCTGCGCATCCACTCGTGGGCGGCCACGCGGATGAAGACGATGCCCCCCGGCCGCAGGACGCGATGGAACTCCTGGATCGCCCGCTCGTCGGCGCCGGGGTCCGGCAGGTGACTCAGCACGTCGAAGCAGGTCACGAGGTGGAACGTGTGCGGGGCGAAGGGCAACGCGGCGACGGAGACCTGCGCGAGGTCGTGACGACCCCGCTGGCGGCAGTAGCGCAGCGCGGTCGCGACCGCATCGATGCCGACCACGCGCCCCCCTCCGGCATAGCGGGCGAGCCAGGACAGGTTGGCGCCGGTGCCACAGCCGGCGTCGAGGATCATCCGGTCGCTTCCCGGCGCGCACACCGGATCGAGCAGGGCCGCGGTGACCGCCCGCATGCCCTCGAACCACCACAGGTCGTCTTCGACGGCATACAGCTCCGCGTAATCGCTCGCGCGCATCTCGATCTCCTGGCGGTGGGTCGGCGATCAGATGTCTAGCACGCTGATCTCGGACCCGGCCGTGGCGCGCGCCATCACCGTGCGGCCGAACGACCTGACGTGCCAGCGCTGGCGTGCTTGGTGGCCATACCCGACCGCGGTCATCCTGTCGATGATAGGCGTAGTCATCGTCATGCAGTTGTGGCAGCGGCCCGATCTGCGCCTCCCCTTCGTCTATCACGGAGAGGCGCTGTACAACGGCATGCTCGTCAAAGGAATTCTCGAACAGGGCTGGCATCTCGGCAACCCCGCCCTGGGCGCGCCGACGGGGCTGGACCTGCGGGATGTGCCGGTGTCGGACAATAACCTGCACTTCGCGTTGATCTGGCCGCTGCGGCTGGTGACGTCCAATTACGCCCGGGCGATGAACGCCTACTTCCTGCTGACCTTTCCGCTCACCGCGCTGGCGGCGCTCTACGTCTTCCGGCGGTTCGGGCTCGCCGTGGGGCCCGCGCTCGGTGGAAGCCTGCTCTATGCCTTCGTCCCGTTTCACTTCGCGCGCGGAGAGCAGCATCTCTTCCTGGCCGCCTATTATCTGGTCCCGCTCGCGGTCATGGTGGCGCTGTGGCTCATGGCCGGCGCCGTGTCCCTGGTGGACGACCGCGCGCGGTGGAGCTGGCGGCCGTGCCGGGGGAAGCTGATCGCGAGCGCGATCGTCTGCGTGCTGCTCGGCTCGGGCGGCGTGTACAACGCGTTCTTCGCCAGCTTCTTCTTCCTGGTGGCCGGGGTGGTGGTCGCGCTCCGCCGCCGCCGGGTGCGTGATCTGGTGCTCCCCGTGGCGCTGGTGGTCCTGACCACCGCCGTCCTCACCGCTCACTACGTGCCGAGCATTCTCTACCTGTCCCGCCAGGGCGACACGCCCGCGGTCCGGCGCAGCCCGGTGGACGCGGAAACGTACGGGCTGAAAATCTCGCAACTGCTCTTGCCCACCACCGGGCATCGGCTGAGCGCCGTGTCGAGGTTCAAAGACGCCGTCAACTCGGAGCGCGGCACCAACGAGAGTGACAGTGCCTCGCTGGGCATCATCGGCAGCCTGGGCTTCCTGGCCCTGGTCGGCGGGCTCCTGCTCCCACCGGCCGCGGCCGCGCGGCGGGAGGAGGCGGTGGCGTATCGCACGTGGCGCGACGTGAGCATCCTGAACCTGAGCGCCGTGCTCCTGGGCACGATCGGGGGCTTTGGCTCGCTGGTGGCGCTCCTCGTGTCGTCGAAGATCCGCGCCTATAACCGCATCAGCATCTACATCGCCTTCTTCTCCCTGTTCGCGGTCGTGATGGCGGCGGACTACGTCTACCGTCGACAGCGCGAGGGACGCGGCCACTGGGTGGTATTCTTCATCGGCCTCGGGCTGCTCCTCGGGGGTATGGCCGACCAAACGAGTCGGCGAGCTATTCCGGACTATGCAAAGATCGCGTTCGACTACGCCAACGACGAAGACTTCTTCGGGCGCCTCGAGGCCGCGATGCCGCCCGGTGCGATGATTTTTCAGCTCCCGCTGATGGCCTTTCCCGAGAACCCGTCGGTCCACCGGATGCACGATTACGATCACGCGCGCGGATATCTGCGCTCGCGCCACTTACGGTGGAGCTATGGGGCGATGCGCGGGCGAGATGATGAGGTCTGGCAGCGGTGGGTCGCGGACAAGCCTTCTGCCGAGCTGGTCGAGACGCTGGCCGTCGCCGGCTTCAGCGGCCTCTACGTGAATCGCGAAGGGTATCCCGACAGCGCCGTGAGACTCGCCGCCGAGATCGGCCCCGTGTTGGGCCAATCGCCCGTCGTGAGCGAGCACGGTCGGTTCCTCTTCTTCGACCTGACGGCGTATCGCCGCCAATTGCGAGCCCGGCACAGCCCGGAAGCGTGGGAGGTCAAGGAGGACGCCGCCCGGCATCCGCTGCTTGTGAACTGGCAGAACGGCTGCTGGGAATTGGAATCGGACCCCGCGGGACATACGTTCCGGTGGTGCGCGTCGACCGGCGCGTGGCGGCTCATCAACGGCGCCCCGCAGCCGAAGCGGGTCGCGCTCGAAATGACGTTCACGTCGCCGTACGCGGGCGACTTGTCGATCGAGGGGCCCGTCCTCTCGACGAAGCTACGCGTCGATCATGTCAGCCGGACCCTTTCGCGAACGATCACACTCCCTCCGGGCGTCCATGTCATCAATTTTCGCTGCACGGCGCCCCGTCTCCTCGCGGTAAGGGATCGACGGGAGCTCGTCTTCCGCGTCGTCGACTTCCGCGTCCAGCCCGCGACGCCGTGATCCGAGGGAGGCCGGCGATGTGCCGCCGGGCCCGAACACGTTTTCGCCGAGCCGCTCGCGGTCGTCGACGCACGCGATGCCGAACAGCGGCAGGCGGTCGGTGTCGAGCAGAGTGCACGTCGTCTCGAACTGGCGCTCGAGCTGGGCGGGCGAGCCGTAGCCCTGATTGGCGACGATGACGTCGCGGCCGGACTCGCGGACGGCGCGGGCCACCAGCTCGGTCGCGCCCTCGTAGTCGGGCGCGGTGTGGACGAGGTTCACGCCGAGCTCGAACCCCCGCCGCAGCGTGGCCAGCGCCTCGCGCTCGGGCACGAGCCGGAGCTGGCAGGTTCCGAACGCGACGGCGGAGACCTGGAGACCCCTGCGGCCGAGTCGACGGTATTCCATGGCGGTGGGGGCGGCGCGCGAGACGTCCGGCGACGCCGGCACGTCGCCGATCCTACAGGAGCCGACGCCTCACGTCTAACGACTCAGCGGCGGGGTAATGTCTCAGTTCGAACTCTGACTGCCCGTTCGCCGGGCGGGAGAGACGGTGGGCCTTCGGAAACCCGATCGGACCGGCTAGCCGTCCGCCTGAATGTCGGTAAGCGGTACGCCTGTCACGACGTACGACGACGGGTTTCCGAAGGCCCACCCGTCTCTCCCGCCCTCCACGCGGCGCTCGGGCCGC
>WNGF01006089.1_pt1 | contig 15085 bp, 14 predicted proteins | sample 5400641 | NCBI WGS metagenome assembly WNGF01 (sample SAMN13153371, study PRJNA577476) | soil metagenome | isolation source: 80 cm soil or saprolite under grassland replicate 2 | place: USA:California | collected 2016-06-15
ACGCGGAGATGGATGAGCACTATCGGGCCCTGTATCCCGAGATCACCCGGTTCTTCGCGCGGAGGGAGCTGTTCGAGGTCCTCGACCGTCTCCTCGAGGCCAGCCAGCAGCCGACGATCTACGAGATCACCGACTATCACTGGCTGGTCGTCCACGCGTGTCTGGAGGTCTTCTGCGACCTCCACAATGACGACGCCCTCGGGAGTGACGGTGAGGTGGGGCCATACATCATCGACACCATCGACTTCGAGGCGCTCGTAAGTCGCTTCTTCGTGGACACCGACTTTCGTCTGGGGTCGGTGTTGCTCCAAGCGGAGGAACGGAAACCCGGCCGGGTGCAGGCGACCCGGCAGGCGTGGAAGATCGCGGCTGGCCTCAAACCTGATCCTGACGATCTTCAGATCGTGCCGGTGGACCGGAGTGAACAGGAGACCTGGCCGCCTGATCCGGACGAGCGACGGGTGCCGGAGTCCGGATACGTCGGGCCCTATCCTTTGCTGGAGCCGGACGACGCGCGATAGTGACGATCTCTAGAGGCGGCGATCACAGGCTCGGCCAAGGCACCGGCACGTCGCTGGATACCGTTCCGTGGTGCCGTCACCTCATCGGCTGCCGAGCGCGGCGCGCGCGGCGTAGAGCAGATCGTCGGGTGTGTCGGGATTGGTCGAGCAGTCGGGGCCGAGGAGCAGCCAGCGGCCGTCCATCTCGTCCACGGCGGCGCGCGTCCGGTCCACCATCGCCTTCGGCGTGAAGGTCGCGATGGCGGGCTTGGCCCGGAGCCTCGAGCGGAGCGTTCTCTCGCCGGCGAGCGACGGTCAGGCGAGAGGATACGCAGCACGAACGACATCCGGAGGCGGTCGGCCCTCCCTCGGGCCCCTCGGCCCCCATGCACTTGACGTAAGCTGGCAGACTCGGACACCGCCCGCCCGAGGAGCCTGTAGGCACAGCGCCCACAAGGGCCTCCGCCCGAGCCGAGGGAGCCGGGCCGCCGAAGCGGCATTCTAGCCCAGCGCGCCGGACGCGCTGGTCAAGGCCGGCGGTGATCCTCTCTCAGGAGTTCCCGGATGCGCGCCGGCGTATGGTGGGCCTTGACGAACTGGAAGGCGCGCGTCGCCAGCTCCCGCCTGAGACGAGGCGCCTGGATCAGACGCACGCACTGCTCGGCGAAGGCGCGCGGCGTATCGGCGATCAGCAGGTGCGTCTCGCGGCGCGCGTCGATCCCCTGCGCGCCGGCGCCGGTGGACACGACCGGCCGCCGGTGGCTGAAGGCCTCGAGCACCTTGATCCGGGTGCCGCCTCCCGCGCGAAGCGGAACGACGACGGCATCGGCGGCGGCATAGTACTCGGCCAGAGCGGGCACCGCCCCGGTGACCGTCACCTCGCCGGCCCTGGCGAGCGCGCGCACCCGCGCCGAGGGATTCGTCCCGACGAGGAGCACGCGGAGCGGCTCGCGGGCCGCGGCGCGGAGGCGCGGCAGGACCTCGGAGCAGAAGAAGAGGGCGGCATCCTCGTTCGGGTAGTAGCCGAGCGTCCCCACGAAGAGGAAGGTGAACGGCCCGTCGCGACGTCCGGCCGTGGTGGAGACGGGGAGGCGGACCGCATTGGGGATCACCGCCGCGTGACGACACCCGTCGTGCCGGGCGAGCGCCCGCCGGTCTGCCTCCGAGCAAACGTACACCCGGTGGAAACGCGGCAGGTAGTGGCGCTCCAGGACCGCGTACCTGTCGGCCTCGGAGCGTTCGACCGAGGCGCCGGCCTCGTCGCCGGCGGCTTCGTGGAGCGCGGCGAGCCCGCGCCGGGTGCGGGACTCGTGATCGTCCAGGTCGAGGCGACAGGTCGGGCGGTCCGCCGCGCCTCCCGCGAGATACGGCTCCGCGAACGGCGCCATGTACAGGCGGAAGACGTGGACCTCGCGGAACCTCACGCCCTGGAACAGGCGCGCCGCGTCGCCCACGGCACGGGTCGTGGCGAACCGGCACAACAGCGGCCGCGGGTAGCGGGCGTGCGCGGCCAGGCGCTCGCGTGGATCCTTGATCCGGGCGATCAGGCGGAAGAGCGGATCCACGCGGTCTCCCACGCGATGCACCGCGAGCCGCGCGCACCAGCGTGAAGCCCATCGGTCGACGCCGCTCCCGGATGGGGCGCCGACAACCGGGATGACCAGCAGGTGCACGTCGTAGTCGGCGGCCAGGGCCTCGAGCATGATCCCGGCGCGCATGGCAAGGCCGTTGCCCGTGAGGGCGGGCATGACCGGACTGATGAACAGGAGATTCGGCTTGGCCACGGAGCGTGCCGAGGATGACGACGTGTGAACCCTCACCGCGGCCCGAGGGCCGCCGCGTCCAACCGCCGCAGCAGTCCGAGCTCGTCGCCGCGGACGGCGATGAACGACAGGCCGAACGCATACGCATGGGCCGCGACCGGAATGCTGACCCGCGGCACGCCGGCCCGACTGGCCACGCCGCCCAGCGTGTGAGCGGATTGTGCAGCAGGTTCAGCCAGCTCCTCAAGCTGTTTCCGCAGACGGAGTTCCAGGCCCTGGTCAAGCGGCCGCACGCCGAGCGCCATGCGCGCGGGTTCACGGGCTGGGGGCAGTTCGTCGCCATGCTGTTCCGCCCGCTCGGCCCGGCCCACTCGCTGCGCGGGATCTGCGGCGGGCTGCGCAGCAGCGAGGGCGAGCTCGAGCACCTGGGCATCCCCCAGCCGCTCGACGCTGACCGACATCGGCGGTGGCCGCTCGACCGCGCGGTGCTCCAGGAGCTGCTGGCCCGGTGCCAACCCCCCGGTGCGCGGGCGGACGACATTCCGCGTCAGTCAGAAACAGCAAGGAATTGGCAAGAAAGTACTAGCAGTCTCCTGGTCCTGGTCTGTAATGTTTTTGGGTTATGGCCCTCCCGCCCGCACGCCTGCGCCCGCCGATACTGCCCGTGATGGCGTGTCCTGCACGCAGACGGCGCCGAAGAGCGCCAGCACGGTCTCGAGAACTACCACGAACGGGTGACGGGAAGGACCGGGAGAACGGCCGCCATCGGAGCGCGCGCCCCGCAGCTTGGCGCCCGCGGGACCAAGCATGGGGGATGGAGCACAGGGGTTCCGCCTTGATGGTTCGCTGCTCCGAGGTCCACTGAAGCGGACGCGTGGACCGCCATGGCAAAGCGGTACCCAGGCGCGTCGCGACAGGTCTCAGACGGGCCAGACTCGGATGCTCGGCCGCGTCCATGTTCGGACGGCGGGACCGGACCGGTCGAGCGGCGCGAGCTGATTCTGGGCGGACGCCGCTACCGACTGGTACCGGTCGAGAAACCCTTGGAATGTCAGGCTCAGGACCAGCCAGCACAAGGCGCTCCCGCCGGCCTCCCACCGCCAGCGCGGACGTCGACGGGTCTCCTCACCGCCCGTGAGCTGCAGGTCGTCGTGCTCGTTGCCGAAGGGCGCGTCAACAAGCAGGTTGCCGACACGCTCCGCATCAGCGAGTGGACCGTCTCCACCCATCTCCGCCGGATCTTCGCGAAGCTCGGCGTCGACACGCGGGCGGCCATGGTGTCACACTGCCTCCCGTACGGGATCCTCGTCCGGAACCTGGGCACAGGGTGCGACTCTCTGGTGACCGAAGTCCTGGACGTGAGGGGCAATACGGTGTCGAGCGGGCGGATCGCGGTCCCGAGGTCCTCGGCCATCGACGAGCTCGTCGACTTCGAGGACCGGGCGATGCCGCCGCGTGGCTGGACGGCGGTGACGACGCCGACCGGCAGCGGGATGACGGTAGCGAACCGCGCTGCGGGAGCCCACGGCGGCAGGCGGGGGATGATGGCGCGAGACGTCTCCACCCCGGAAACGGCGTCGCGGCGCGCCGCGATCGAGCGCACGCTGCCCGTCGGCCGCTCCGAGTGGCTGGGGGAAGGCTGGTTCAAGCCGACCAGGCTCGATCTCGGAGCCGGCCAGGGCCTGTACTTGCTCCACTTCCTGAGCGTGGCCGGCGCGGGCGTGGCGGCGGGCGTCCTCCGGAATGGGACCACCTACCGCGCCGGTCTCGCCATCGGGCGTCCCGGCGCGAAACACGCCTCCACGGTCAGCGGCGTGGAGATCACCGTCGACAGCTGGCGGAAGTGGACCTTGCGGCTGCGACGTCTCGGGACGCGTGAAGCCACGGCGATCCTCGAGGTCGACGGGAGTGAGGCGCTCCGAGTCGGCTGGGACGCGAGTGTTTTCAGGCTGGACACGTTCCGCGCCGGCATCGCCTCGGCGCCCCTCGGCACCGCCAGTCGGCTGCTGGCCGACGAGATCCGGGTGGCCAGTCCCGACGACCGCTGACGTACGGCGGGCGGCGAGCCCGTGTTCGACGTGAGGCATCGGCGCACTACCACGTACGTGTGACTGGCTGCGCGCCGGGGTCAGCGACCACAGTTGGGCCATGGTCGATGTCGAGCTTCGGCCGCTCGCAGAGGGGACGGCGATGTCGGACAGGCGCATCGGCGGGATGCTCGGTGCGCGCCGTCATCCCCGGCTCAGTGGACCCGGTCTCCAAAGCGGCCGGCCGCGCCCTGACACGATGTCGCCTCCTCGAGCTACCAGATACCCGGCACCCACATCGTGCGACTGGCGCTTCCGGGTGCCGCCGCCTACGCTGACGATGGGCGCGGGACAGCCGAAGGAGACGCGAGTCGCATGCGGCCGATCTACCTCTCGGTGTGAGGCTTCAGTCGTTCGCTAAAGGAGGAGGGACCATGGCGACCAGGATGGAAGAGGAACTCATGGAGGAGCTTTCCTACGACGAGGCTGAGGGGGCAGCCGAGGCGTTCGAAGAGGAAGAGTTCGAGGAGGAAGAGTTCGACGCGGGAGAAGAGGAGCTCGCGGCGGAAGAGGAATGGGAGGGGGCCGAGGAGGAAGAGCTGGGCGAGGAGTTCGAGGAAGAGGGCTTCGAGGAAGCGGAGGAGGAGTACGGTGAAGAGGAGGTGTACGAGGAAGAAGCGGCGCTCGAGGACGCCATGGCGTACGCGCTCGGCGCCGAGGACACCGACGAGTTCTTCCGCCGAGCCCTGGGAGCGCTCAGACGGGCGGGGCGGGTGGCCGGTCGAGTGGTGCGCGGTGTAGCCCGGACGGCCAGGCGTGTGGCCCCGATCGTCGGACGCGTCGCTCGGGCCGCGGCCCCGATCGCTCGTCTCATCCCCCACCCGTGGGCGCGCGCGGCCGCTCCCGTCCTCGGCCTGCTCGGACGGCTTCGGGCGGAGGGGGCCTCAGAGGAAGAAGCCATGGACGCGTTCGCCGAGCTCGCCGCCCACGACGAGGCGGCCGTCCCGATCGTGGCGGGGCTTGCCGCGCGGACACTCCTGCGCGGACGGGGCGCGAGCATGCCTCTGGCGGCCCGTCGCCGGCTCGTGCATAGTCTGGGCGCCACCGCCAAGGGCATGATCCGTCGTCGTGGTGCGGCGGCGGTTCGGGCGTTTCCGAGGATCGTCCGGAGCGTGCGGCGCACGGCGGCCGTTCGCCGGACGCCCCTCCGGGTCGCGCCTCGCATCATCCGCCGCACGGCGGCCAGGGTGATCCGTAGCCCCCGGCTGGCCCGACGGCTGGCGCGCCCGTCGCCCCTCGCGCGCCGTCGCGTCCGGGCGGTCGGCGCCGGTCTCGGTGGAGGTCTGAGAAGCCTCACCCTGCGCGGCCCGGTCCGGATCACGATCAGCGGGATCGCGTGAGTCGGGGCGGGGAGACGTCCGATGTCGTCGCGGCCGTTGCGGGACTTTCTCCGGGTGAAGGTGAAGAGCCTCGAGGCCCGCGCCCGGCGACTGGCGGCATTGACGCCGGAGACGGTCGGCATTCGCCCCCAGGACCGGCCGTACGCGCCGTCAGCGGCGCACTTCGACGCCGCCAACCGTCGCCTCGGCGCCATCGACCGCGACATCCATCGGCGTCTCCAGTTCCTCCAGCGCCACTGGCAGACGGCGGCGCCCCAGCAGGCCCTCGTGTACACGGCGCTGGTCGAGCGCGACGTCGATCGAGCGAGAAGGGCGTTCGGGATGTTCTTCGAGGTGTTCAGTCAGCGCGGGTCGGTGTTCGCGCCCGCGCTGGCCAGCCACGATGCGATCGCCGCCGACTGCTATGCGGTGATCCGGAGCGCGGCCCCGCAGGTGTTCAGGGGACCCCTGCTCAAGCCCATCTGCTACATGGAGCATGGCTACTCGCCCGCCACCATGCGGCGGGGGGTCGCGTTGAGCCGCCTCCTGGGCGAGGCGAATCCGTTTCCCGTGATCCGCATTCCGTGGGATCGCGACAACCCGTGGCAAGCCGTGTTCCTCCACGAGGTCGCCCACAACCTCCAGGCCGACCTCGGCCTCTGGCACGAGAATCAGGAGGCCGTCAGCACACGGCTGTTGCAGGCGATTGGTGATCCGCTGGTGACCACCGTGTATCGGCGGTGGCACAAGGAGATCTTCGCCGATCTGGCGGCGGCGCTGCTCGGAGGGCCGGCCTCCGTGTGGGGCATGATGGAGTTCCTGGCGCACCCGGGGCCGCGCACGCTGACGTATCGGCCGGGCGGCGCGCACCCCACGGGCTACTTCCGCATCTTGATCCTGGCGGAGATGCTGCGGCGAATGGGCTTCGATGCGGACGCGGCACGCGTCAAGACCGTGTGGGCGCGTCTGTACAATCCCGACCGAGGCCACCGTCTCCCGCCCCGTTTGCTCTCGACCTCGAGCAGGACCATTCCCCAGGTGGTGGACGAGATGGCGTTCCAGACGAGACGGAACCTGGCGCAGCGGGCGCTCGTCGACGTGATCCCATTCTCGGCGCGGGACGAGGCGGTCATCAAGCAGGCCGCGGCCGCGCTCGCGCGGGGCACGATTCCGGCCAACGTTCCGCCCCGGTTCCTCGTCAGCGCCTGTCGCTACGCCATCGAGAAGGGCGTCTCGCTGCCGGCGCTCTCGCGGCGGGTGATCCGACATCTGGCCACAATCGCCGGCCGCCAGGCGGCGGGCCCGGGCGCAGCGCCGTTGCGCGCCGCGGCATGACGAGGGAGATGACATGGACGAGCAACAGCTCCAGAAGTACGAGCGCAGGGAGTCCGCGGGCCTCCTGAGGGATCGATCCCCCGATGCCATGGCGCTGGACAGCCTGATCCGGCGCAAGTTGCGGGTCAGTGACCCCACGAACCCCGTGGAGATCGCGGCGGCGCTGGGCCAGCTCTACCGGAGCGATCGGGAGGCCATGGACCGCGAAGCGGCGGGGCTCCCGTTCCTCATCGGGCCCGCCGCGCCGCCCATGCCTCAACCGCCCACGTCGTCCGGCGCCGAGCTCGAACAGGCGACCAGCGACGTGGAGCGGGACCTCGTGTCGCTCGCCACCAACGCCCTGGTGAAGGACATCGTGCCCGAGCTCAACGGCTGGGCCGCGACGATTCGACACGCCATCGTGGACGGCATCGCGGCCGCCCGGTTCGCGCTCGACCCGTATCAGCGCGATCGGGCCTTCGGCACCCGGCGCCTGCTGGGAGACTTCGCCCGGATCGCGCGCTACGTCGGGGCCATGACGCCGACGCTCAGCCTGGCGTACCGCAAGCTGGCGCAGAGCCTGGACGAGGTCGCGGGGCTGCTCCTTGTCCTGATGGGGGACGCGCTCGCCAACATCGGGTTCGGCAGCGGTCGCTTCCTCCTTCAGGCGCCGGTCAGCGAGCTCCAGACCCGTCGCGACGCCGTCATCTACGCGCTGCGCAACCTCGTCGGGTCGGCGCAGGAAGCGTTCGAGCCGAACGCCTGGCCGCGCGGGCTGGTCGCGTATCGGCAGTTCCTCCGGAACCTCGAGGTGAACGGCCAGTCGGACCTCCGGGGGCTCTTCCAGGAGAACAACATCGCTCGTCTGATGGACGACCTGATCCAGCTCGCGACCAGCGGGACCGCCGACGGTCTCAGGGCGCTGGGCTCCACGGCGAGGCTGACCCTGCAGAGCTTCAAGCGGCTGATCGTGTTCGGCAAGCACCTCGTCGATCCGGAGTCCCCGCCGCTCGCGGGCTTCCTGAGCGCTCTTCACCTGTTCCTGGATGCCTTCGAGAACTCGAACAGCGGCTATCGGCTGCTGGCCATCTCGCGACCGCCGATCGTGTTCTACGGACTCTACGGCGTCGGCGGACCGGATCGGGCGACGAGTCGCTTGCTGCAACTCATCATCTCGCGCGGAAATCTTGCCGAGCAGCTCGACTGCTACTTGGGCTGTGACTGCGGCGAGGATCGCGTCCGATGCCAGATCATCCTCGACAAGGTCCTCTGGGATGTGGATCGCGCCATCGACCTGTATGCGCTGGGCGTCGACGAGTTCGGTGAACCCGAGCAGCGGGCCGCCGCTTACGGCTACGTGATCAATGCCGTTCTTACGGCGGGCGCGCACAACGCATGCACGAGCAAATTGACCTCGGACATCCCGCACATTCTCCAGACCCTCAGGGATCACTTGTGGGATCACCGGTTCACGCCCCTTGACTTCAGTGACGTGCCCGCGGGGGTCATCAAGGACATCCCTCCGGGCAGTGCCGGCGCGGACCTGGCGTTCACAGGCGTGCCCCCCGGCATCACGTTCAGCCAGACCCTCGAGCTCCGGGATGGCGTGTTCAAGCTCAACAGGGCCCCGGACGGAGTGTACGACTTCCTGAGCGACGTTCTCGTCAGCCAGGGCATCATGGACGCCGCCGACGACATTCCCGACGACCGAGTGCCCCAGAGCCTGAAGAAGCTCGAACACATGCTCGCGATCATGATGCAGGAGCTGTGTGTCCAGGAGGCGGCGGAGAGCACGTGGCTGACGATGCTCCAGACGATGGCGCCCTCGTGCATCAGGCTGGACGGCGGTCCCGTCGTCACGATCTTGAACGAGGCGAAGAAGAAGATCGACGACGCCGCCGCGACCTGCCCGCCGATCGAGGTCACGATCCCGCCGCACGTCGAGACGAGCCTCGCCGGCATCACCCACCTGCGCCGATCAGAGGGGGACTAGAGCATGGCGGCACCGCGATGGCCCACGAAGCTGCCGAGAGCCGTGACCGTCACCGCGAGGGTCGAGGTCGTTCCGCCCTCGAACATGAGGCAGGCTCTCGAAGACGCCATCAAGAGGTTGGAGGGGATCGCTGCGAAGGCTCCGGCGGAGACGAAGCGGGCTCTCGAAGGCGTCATCCCCGCCTTCAAGGCGATTGCCGTGACGTTTCCGGACGGCAAGACAGGGCGGACCGGTGCGTGAGGAAGGCCAGCCCGCGCGCGACCTGAACGGCACGCGAACGTCGAGGTGGAACCATGGCCTTTGAGAACTACGAAGCGATAACGCGCCTCTGGCAGAAGTTCCTGCGAGAGCAGCTCGGCGAGCTGCCGCCCGAGCAACGGGAGCGGTACGAGAAGCTGTTCGAGCAGCGATTCGAGGATCTGTTGAAGGCGGCGGCGGGCGACGGGCGCGACGGCTTCCTCGACCTCATCGGGTTCGGGGGGAAGGGCGCGCCGCCCTTCCAGGAGCTGTCGTACCCGTTCATCAGGCCCGACTTCGACGAGGCGGTCGTCGTCAGTCAGCTTCACGCGGCCGCCGAGCTGTACTACATCTACCAGCACGAGCGCATGAAGGTGTTCGAGGTCGTGAACGTGCTGCGCCGGCTGTTCCAGCTCGGCCGCATGCGCATCCAGCGCGGGCCGGGCGCGCGGGGCCTGTACCTGCTCGAGAAGTGGCGGCCGCTCCGGTACTCGCTGCGGGACCGGATGATCGCCTACCGGAGGACGTTCAACTACGGCACGGCGCCGGCGCCCGCCGGCGCGGTCGTGAACACCAACTTCCACCGCCAGCTCGTGGGCTTCATGACTTCGCTGAGCCAGTACTTCAGAGACCTGCTCATCGGCGAGGTCATCCGGGGCGGGCAGCTCATCGAGCAGCGGCCGTTCGGCAGCGTCGCGACCGTCCAGCGCATCGGACTCGATCTCCGGTACGCGCTGGATCGCGCGAGCTACGGCAACATCCTGGCGCTGACGCACGAGGTCGGGCACTATCTGAAGACCACCCTGCAGCTCCTCGACTCGCCCGACATCAAGAAGGCCTTCGACGCCAACACGAAGTGGGATGTGGTCGAGATCGTCTCGAACCGCTACCTGGGCGGGATGGGCGACCTGTCGCAACGGGCCAAGATGGCGGAGAGCGGCCGGCGGGTCCTGCTGTGGGTCGCCGACAGCGAGTTCAAGACCGGCACCGATCCGATCCTGTTCCAGTCCGAAGCGCGCCCGTTCGGCCCGCACGCCGACACCTGGATCGCCGCCTACCGGATGGTCCCGGAAGGACGCGGGTATCGGGGCGTGACCGCCACCATCCGTGATCTGTTCGGCGCCTCGCGCACGGTGGCCACGGTGGCGTAGGGATGTCCGCGCTGCCCGGACCGTTGCCGTCGTCGTTCTCGGTCGCGGTGTACACGAAGCGGCGGGCATGTGTGCTCGACACCTACCTGGCGCTCTCCCCGTTGGGCCTGCTGCTGGCGCAGCGGCTCTCCACGGAGTTCGATCTGTGGCTCGTCCGCGAGCTCTGGCAGATCCTGGACAATACGCAGTTCTACCTGGCGCAGCCCGAGCGACTGCTTGCCGTCGCCCCGGAGGGCGGCGCCGCGTGGCCGGCCGCACCGGTGGACGCCGAGGCCCTGCGCGACACCCTGAGCCAGTGGGAGGCGGCGCGGACGGCCCACGATCTGACCGGGCTGAGGATCTACTGGATCGGGGACGCCCTCGACGAGTCTCTCCTGCCGCCGGACGCCGACCCCCAGGTCGTGTCACGGTTCGAGATGCTGGCCAGCTCCCTCGATGCGCGAGTCCGCGTCCGCGCGCGCGACCAGGACAATGTCCTCGTGGATTGCTTCCGGGACGCGGTGGCGCTGGCCGCGACTCTGGTGCCGTATCGGCCATTCGTGCTGACGTGTCTGCCCGAGGGGGCCGGGGAGCCGTTGCTGTGCGCGCACCTGAAGGAGTGGCGCATAGCGTGCGCCCGCGTCGACAGGACCGGGAAGGCGGACATGGAGCGGGACAGCCTGGTCTCCCTCATCGGCAGGACCGGCGCGGGCGAACTCCTGTGGACCGGGCTCAATCTCGCGGTGCTCCACGTCGTGGCGCCCAGGGCCATCGTCATGCCCTCCGGGGGACGGCCCGCCGACGAGCTGTACGGCGCGCTTCCCACGCCGGAAGAGCCGGAGGCCGAGCCGCTCGACTGGTGGCGGAACGCTCGCAGCTTCTGGTACCCGCTGGACACGAGCTGAGGCCGTCCACCGGATGAACGAGCCAGGTGAGCCATGCGTGAGGCCGGCGCCGTCCGCTTCAACGGTCGCGATCTCGTCATGGTGACGGTGTCGGGCCAGATCGCTCACCCGGTGGGCCGGGCCTCGCCCTACCGGATCGGACACGACGGGGTGCCGCGGATCCTGCCGGGGTCGGGAGGCATCGCCGTCAACCAGCGAGTCGGCGACCGGTGCGTGGGCCTGGCGGCTGACCACATCGAGCCCGGCGTGGCGCTGCACAACAACGGCCGCGAGGTCGTAGGACAGCGGAACGGCCCGAACCTGGCCCTCCTCACCTACGCGTGCGTCGGCAACGTCGCGCGCGTCATCTCCGGCCCGTGCCGCGGCCGGGTGGGCATCGTGACCGGCAAGCATGGGGGAGTCGATCATCTTCTCGTCGATTTCCCGACCGCCGTCCTGCGCCGGCTCCAGATCGGCGACCAGGTCCAGGTGTACTCGTGCGGGCTGGGCCTCCGATTGCTCGACCATCCGGAGGTCGTCGTCACGAGCTGTTCGCCGCGGCTCATCCGGCGCTGGGGCCTGCGATCACAGCCGCCTCGGTTACAGGTTCCGGTGACCCACCTGATCCCCGCTTCGATCATGGGATCCGGCGTGGGACGAAGCGAGTCGGTTCGCGGCGATTACGACATCCAGCTCTTCGATCCGCACATCCGTCGACGGTTCGGGCTCGACCGTCTTCGCTTCGGTGACTGTGTGGCAATCGTCCATTCGGATTCCCGTTTCGGCCGGGCGTATCGAGGCGGGGCGCTCACGGTCGGCGTCGTCGTCCACGGCGACAGCACCATCAGCGGGCACGGCCCCGGCGTCGTCTCTCTTCTGTCCGCGCCGGCCCGGCAGCTCGAGCCGATTCTGGAGCCGACCGCGAACCTCGCGGTGATGTTCGGGCTCCGGCGACTGGCGAGGGCGCGCCCCTATCGCACCCTGGTCGGCCCTCGACCCGTGCCGGCCCTCGCCCTGGCGCGTCCTGGCTCGGCCGCGAGATGACGCGGCACTCGCCCGCGAGCGATCCCGAGGGTCAGGCGATCCGGCCCCTCCGGCTCGGATGGAGGTTCCCATGAGAAAGAATCGCATGAGATACCGTGACGACGACGCGTCGCGCGCGCTCGATCTGCTGGTGCTGGACGTGGTGAAGACCCTTGGCAGATCCCCTGCCCACGAGGCGACGGCGGCCCCGCCGGGCCAGGCCGGCCGGCAAGCGGCCCCGACGTCGGGGGCTCCGACCCCATCGGGGCCACCGCCGGCGCGTGCGACTTCGGGACGTGATGTGACCGACGAATCGGCGCCGCCGCCACGATCGCCGGCCGCGGCTCGCCGCAAGACTCGCGCCGCCGTCGCCACGAGCCCCGCGGTGGACGATCGGGTGCCGTTCGAGGAGGAGCGATTGCTCGACCCGGAAGAGGAGGAGTTCGTCACGCGGACGGCGGACTGGCTCAGCCGGCGCCACAACCCCGACGAGCTCCTCGCCATCATCTGGACGCTGGTCACCGAAGCCGATCCTGACGGGTTCTACACGCCGGAGTCGCCGGCGCCGTCGACGGCGCCGGCCGAGGGCTCGGCGACCGAGACCGGACCCGCCGGCGCCGACCCCGAGATCGCGAGCAGGCCCGACGAATGAGAGGCCACGATGGCATCGGAGCTCGACCTGCTCGATGACATCACCGAAGAGCTGGATTATTCCATCGTCGGCCCGCGGGACACGCGTGTCCACGAGATCAACACGACGGGATTCCCCTGCAGCACGCTCTGCGACGTCGGCCGCGACTTCGGTGACGGCGCCTGGCGAGGGTGCAGCGGCGCCCTCATTGCTCCGCGCGTTGTCCTCACCGCTGCCCACTGCCTGTTCAATCACCGCCTGACACGGGCGCCGGTCAGGATCCGGGTCGTTCCCGGACGAGCCGATCGCGACACGATGCCGTTCGGAAGCCAGGTGTCGACGCGCTATTGGGTGCCGACGGCCTACCTGAGCAGCCCGGCGGCGCGCGGCGACTTCGACTACGGGATCATCCTCTTACCCCGCGCCTTCGACGGCATCACGCAGTTCATGGACGTGCGCGCGCTGTCGAGGCCGGAGCTGGACAGGGTGAGGCACGTGAAGCTCATCACGATCGCCGGCTATCCGGGCGACCGCCCGATCGGCACCCTGTGGCGGCACACGGAGCGCCTCAAGCGGGTGACACCTCGCCGTCTGTTCTACACGGTGGACACGTGTCCCGGTCACAGCGGCAGCCCGATCTGGTATCGGAGTCGCGCGGCTGGTCGACGCGTGATCATCGGGGTCCACACGTCCGGCGTCGTCGACGAGCAAGGGCGGTCGTACGGCTGCGTCCGCGGGACGGTCCTGGCTCCGCCGGGAATGCTCAACAGCGGGATCAGGGTGACGGGAGAAGTGCTGGACAACCTGCGCGAACCGGCGGGGACCGGCGGCGCCATGACTCGCTTGCCCTGACGGCGACACGGGGAGGGCCAGGCGAGTGGGCGTCGGCGGCGACAGCTCCCCTCAGGCCGGTCACCGGACAGGGCGAGGGACTCCCATGCCGAACGCCGGGCCGGCCGGCCGCAGGAGCGTCTACCACGGCTTCGCGCGCGTGTACGACCGTCTCGTGGGCGACGCGTGGTTTCCGACCATCCGCCGGAGCTTCGAGCGGATCGTCCGGCACTACGGGATCTCGTTCCGTTCGGTCGCGGACCTCGGATGCGGCACCGGAACCTTCGTGAGATACCTCAGCCGCCGGGTCCCGGTCGTGTACGGCGTCGATCACGCGCCCGCCATGCTCCGCATCGCCGCGGTGAAGACCGAGGGGTCCGGGGTGCGGCTGGTGCGGGGGGATCTGGCGCATCTCCAGTTACCGGAGCGCGTCGATCTGATGACGTGCAACTTCGATACGCTCAACTACGTCTTGTCGGCGCGGACGCTGAGCCAGGTGTTCGCGAGGTGTCGCGCCCATCTGACCGGGGGCGGCCACTTCCTCTTCGATATGATTCTCGCGCCGCGACACAGCCGGGCGCGGGAGGCCGCGGTCCACGTGCTGAAGGCCCCGGGAGTGCTGACGAGGTGGGCGGTCACCTGGAACGCGCGACAGCGGCGCAGCCGGGTCGAGATGCTGTACTGGCTGCGGTCGAGATCGGGTCGCTGGTACCGGACGAGGGAAGTGCACGTTCAGCGCTGGTATTCACTGCCGCAGATCTGCAGCGTGCTGGCGCGAGCGGGCTTCGTCGTCCGCGGTGTGCACGACATGGAGACGTTCCGGGCGGCGACGCCAGAGACGGCCTGGGCGAAGTTCGTCGCCGCCGCCGCTTGACGCAAGGCCCGCAAAGGTCCAGCGGAAGCCTCGCGGAAAGGTGGGGGCCCATGGTGGGCGGGAGAGGCGAGCCGCAACGAGCGCGCGGGGCCAGGCGCGACGCCGACGGCAGCGCAGGCGTGCCCGTGGCGAGAATCGAGATCGAAGGGCGGCCCTACGGGATTGTCCCCGCCACGGAAGCCCGGTCGCGCCCGGTCCGTGCCCGGGTCGGCGACGGCAGCGCGTTGAATGCCCGGAGCGTCGGCGAGCTCAGCGTCGGGGCGGGGCGCTACCTCATCGTCCCCCTGGAGCTGTGCGCGCCGACGCACCAGGCGGAGCCCCGGTCCAGCAAGCCTCTGGATGTCCTGACGCGACGCGAGCTTCAGGTGGTGATGCTGGTGGCGGAGGGACGAGTCAACAAGCAGATCGCCGACCACCTCAAGATCAGCGAGTGGACCGTGTCCACCCATTTGCGCCGGATCTTCGCGAAGCTCGGCGTGGACAGTCGAGCGGCGATGGT
>WNGF01021897.1_pt1 | contig 15085 bp, 14 predicted proteins | sample 5400641 | NCBI WGS metagenome assembly WNGF01 (sample SAMN13153371, study PRJNA577476) | soil metagenome | isolation source: 80 cm soil or saprolite under grassland replicate 2 | place: USA:California | collected 2016-06-15
ACCGGAACTCCGCGCTGTGAGACGAGCCGCACGATTGGCGTTCCCACCCAGAAGAAATTCCGCTGCGGCGCTTGATTGGGAGCCGCTCGAACGGGCTTGGTCAACGTGACCAGATTCTTCGCGAAGTCCACCTGGATGTTCAGCTGACTGATGATGTCGAAGCCCACAATACCGTCGATCTTTGCCGTCCTCGAAGGGTTTTGCAGGTCCCCGACTCGCACCTCCATCAGCCTGCTGGCGACGATCATTGCAGTGGAGCTGGATATCGAGATCCCGCCGATGTCGAGCCGGTGAAGAGCAGCCGGCCGTGCCGTAACTCGTCCGGTCGATGTCGCCACCTCGAGAGTGTCGCTGACAAGTGGTTCGACACCACATTCGGCAGCGACGTCCGAAGCGACAATAGACATGCTCGACCCTGTGTCCAGCCAGAGCTGCTTCAGCTTGCCGTTGACCTGTACCGGAATCACCGGCGTGCCTGTCGCTGAGAGCGTGAGCGGAACGACAACCGCCTCCAGCGGGAAGCTCACCTGCCGGGAAGGAACATTCTTGAACGCGGCTGCCCAAAGCTCTACGCCGGCACGGTCGATGTCGGCCGGATCCATGTCCAGTCGTCGCGGGGGAGCAATCTCCGCCAGCTCCTTCCATTTGTTCTGGTACTGGAGCGCGGCAGTCAGAAGAATATGGGAGGCTGAGCGCACGATCGAGTCAGTCGAATGGCGCGCCAGACTATCGAGAGAGAGCTCCGCCTCATCAGCATCGCCGGACATGATCAAGCGAAGAGCGCCGGCGAATTCTCGTTCGTCCGGACTTGCCGGATACGTTGTCACGTAATCGGGATCGAGGTTCGTCATCGCGCCCCAGAAATTCCGCGCTGGTGCAGGTTTTCGCAGTTTTGCGGCCGGCCGTCGGGTAGTGTCGAGCGTGACGATTGCAGTGCTCGTCACTTCGACCGGCTTTGAGGCACAAGCGCTCCCCGCCACGCAGATACAGGCGGCAAGTGTTGCTCTGGTAGTCCGTCTGAGGAAGATCACCTTCACTGGCTGAGACCCTGGAGGTCACCGAATGAACTAATATGGCATTGGGGACCACAACCGACATTCACCCTGAGCTCCATGTTTCCAAACCGTTGCCGGGGCTGGATCGTAGAACCAGGGGATGGAAGTGCTGCATTTCCATCCGTAGCATTACCGACGAAACCAACGGAGGCAGGTCCAATGGCCGACAAGATCCACAAGACCGATGAGGAGTGGCGTCAGCAGCTCACACCGAATCAATACCGGGTAACCAGGCAGAAGGGCACTGAGCCCCCATTCAGCGGAAAGTACAATTCCTCGAAGGATCCGGCGATTTACCGGTGCGTCTGCTGCGGGAATGTGCTGTTCGACTCCAATGCCAAGTTCGATTCCGGAACCGGATGGCCGAGTTTTTATGAGCCGGCTTCAGCCGACAGCGTCGCCACGGAGAACGACGGCAGCATGTTCATGAAGCGAACCGAGGTTCTCTGCAGCAAGTGTGATGCACACCTCGGTCACGTTTTCGACGACGGACCAAACCCGACAGGTTTGCGCTACTGCATCAACTCGGCTGCCCTCGACAAGAACGAAAAGTAATTCTTGAGGAATGCCTGTCGTTGCTGGGAAGTGCGTCGCTCATTACTTGGCTCGCGCTATACGCAGAGGAGATTATCGTTATACCCGCTCCCGAGGCCGGTGCTCCGCTTCGTCCCGGTTCACCACCGGCGCCGGGTGATCTCCCCGCTTCTGGCGGACCCGAAGGACCGGGACTTGGCAAGCTCACAAGTAGTGCCGTTATCGCTAGCACGACCGCCGCAAAGCTGAGCTCTGCTGTCGCCGAGCGTGTGATCGCCATCGCCGACTCTTCGTTTCCCAGCTGAGGTGTCATTCGGCGCCAGTTCCACGCCCCCAGCGTGACTACGATGGCTACTACGCATAGCTTCGCGTCGAGGGTGAAACCGTACGGCGTGGTCCACAGAGCGTCCAGATGCTTGAGGTGACGCCACGCCGTCGTGAGTCCCGTTATTCCAATTCGAGAACCACCGCCCGGTGGTGATGTTGCGGAACGCGTAAGCGAAACCAGTAATGCCCGCAATCAGCCACGCGACGCGCATTCTCTGTGCGGCAAGAGCAAGAGAGACGAAGAAAATTCCGATACAGACGATCTGGAATATTTGTCGTCCGCTGCCTGCACTGATGACGTCCATCATCGGAATTTTCTTGTCTTCGGCGCCTGAGGATGGCGGCGGGTTGCTACGCGGGAGGAGAGGCGCCGGTCGGAATCGAACCGACGAATAGCAGATTTGCAGTCTGCCGCCTTACCACTTGGCCACGGCGCCGAAAGAAAATGCCTGTGCGCTGGCACGCACAGGCACTCGATTATCATAGCCGTGCCTGCTGGCTCTCGCTACCTCCGGTATTCGAGCGTCGGCATCCTCTTCGGACCAGGCCACGGACGAGCATCACCCTTGATCGCTCTCCACAGGATTCGGTTGAACAGCTCCTCGTCGGCCTCATCTTCCTTTTCCAGGGCCAGCTTGCGCGATTCGCGAGCGCCGATTCCCACACGTGGATTCCGGTCATCGAGCGACACCGTGGGCGTGAGCGCGAGGTACGGCCGTACGTCAGGTGTTTCGCGCCAAATGCTGCGGAGAGGACGTCCATAATGATCGAACTGCGACAGCCGCCCCAATCCCAGCAACTCCTCGATTGTCGCCAGCACATCCGTCGTATTGGCGAATGAATGCGAGACCCCGCCCTGACTGTAAGGCGATATCACCAGCAATGGCGACCTGTGAGAATCCACATGATCCGATCCATTCTGCGCGTCGTCCTCGAGCACGAACATCACACTGCTCTTCCAGAATCTCGTCTTGGACAGCGCTTCTACCATTCTTCCCAGCGCCAGATCGTTGTCCGCCATGAAAGCAAATGGCGTCCGATCACCCGCTCGCAACCCCGAGGTGTGATCGTTGGGCAGTCGAACAATCTCCAGCGCGGGCATCTTTCCATCCTTCTCGAACTCCGCAAGCTCGGCGATCCAGATGTCGGCACGACGTTGATCCAGAATGCTCATGCTGAAACCCGGAAAATCCCGGTTCGTGTAATCCCTCAGATACGGCTTGTTCGCTCGGTAACCTGGAGGCCGTGTCCCGTCGGGCAGAAAGTCGAGAGGGATTACGAACTCGCCATAGTTCCGAAACGTGATTCCCGCCCGCTCCGCGAGATTCCACAGATATCCACTGGCTGGTTCGGCCACATCGTCTTCAGGTACTCTGCCGCGATTCGTCCCCTCGTAATCGTACGTGCGGCCACGATCGGAATAGTTTGATGGAACGGTCTTTTCGAGATAGTCCGTGGCGTACGCTGCCGTCGACCAGTTGTGTCCGTCCGGACTGACTTCAGCATTCACGAAAAACCGGTCGAATACTCCGAACCGCTCCGCCAGCGCGTGATGATTTGGCGTTACGCGTCGCGGAAAAAACAGCAGTGACACATCTCCATCGCCGCTGGACAGATCACCCAGTATCTGATCGTACGTCCGGTTTTCCTTGATGATGTATACGACGTGCTCTATCGGCGGATACTTGCGTGTCGCGGACCGGCCGTCCCAGCCATTGGCGGAAGCGACTCTTCGCGTATAACCACTGAGCTCAGCGGCCCTCGCATTCGCCGCCGCGACCATCGTTATCGTTCCGGATAGTTGACCGAGCGTATATCCGCGCGGGTTGAGCCTCTGCGGTTTATCGGGCTGAGGACCAGTCGTATTTGCAGCCGTGCCTTTGCCCTTTCCATTTGCGATGAACAACGAATCGCCGGCGACGGCCACCGCCGATGGATACCACCCGACGGGTATCCGACCGGCGAGTCGGTCTGGACGTTCGTCGGGGCCTGTCGCCAAACCGGCGGTGGCTTGTGAGAGGTCGAATATCGCAATTGCATTGTTGTCCGCTTCGGCAACAAACAATCTCCGGCCATTAGCCGAGAGTGTGAGCGCGTTCGGTGTGCTTCCTTCGTGAGGTCCAGCGGGTGGCGGATCTTCGAGCGTCGCAATTACGCGGAGGGCGCGCGTATCGACAACAGCGACACGATCGGTGCTGCCCGACGCCACAAATAGTCGACTGCCATCAGACGAAAGAGCCAGTGCGGATGGATGACGGCCAACGGAGATGCGTCCGACCTCGTGTATTTCTCCCCCGGTCGGACGAAAAACAGAAACTGTCGAGCTTCCCCACGCCGAGACGTACACGGAGCCGTCCCTGGCTACCGCAACTCCGTAGGGATACCGGTCAGTCGCGAGACGGCGGGTGACCCTTCCGCTCGTGAGATCCATCACGGCGAGTGAGTCAGCGAGGTTTTCAGCCACGTAGAGATTTTTTCCGTCCGGCGAAACTCCGACACCGGCAGGGTATCGGGTTCCAGGTTTGTCCTTCGCCTTAACCGCCAGAACCATTGCGTCGGTGATCATCGCGCGACCATTGCTCCAGGCATAGCGATATATCACGTCCTCATTTCCACCCGAAGCGTAGAGCGATCTGCCATCCGGACTGAACGTCAGCCCGAGGAACGCCGCCGGTTGTGGGATGCTCTGAAGGATCGTTCCCGACCCACGGTCGAGCACCTGCAGTCCCTGTTCACGCCAGCCGTTGAGCAGAACCACAATGCTTTTCTCGTCTGGCGAGAGGGCGATTGCGAGCGGCATCGAACCGACGTCGAACGAGCGACCCGCCGGATCGAGCCGCGCACCCGTCGGGAGCCGGGGCTGTTCACCGGTGTTGGTCGGTTCATTGGTGGCTGGCCCCACGGCGGTACACCCAGTTGCCGCGAGGAGCAGGATTGCCGCGAGGCGGTCGATGCGCATTCATCACTCTGGTTTAGGTCTGCTTCGCCTACAAAGATGTCATTGACACGCGTTGCCGCCAGTTCGATACTCCCGCCGTGGACGCGCTACCCACCACAATTCGAGTCGCACCCGCAACTGAGCGCGACATTCCGCTCATTCTGTCCTTCATTCGGCATCTCGCTGAATACGAGCGGCTGGCCCACCTCTGTGTTGCGAGTGAAGAGGGCATCAGGAAGACTCTCTTCGGCGACATCCCGGCAGCCGAAGTGATCTTTGCATACGATGGCGACACTCCTGTTGGGTTTGCTCTTTTCTATCACAACTATTCGACGTTTCTGGGTCAGCGAGGGCTTTTCCTCGAGGACTTGTTTGTCCTTCCCGAAGAGCGAGGAAGAGGGATCGGCTACACTCTACTCTCGGCGCTCGCCGGGATTGCGGTCGCCCGGAACTGCGCTCGCATGGAGTGGTCTGTCCTGCGCTGGAATCAGCTCGCGATCGATTTCTATCTGCGGCTCGGTGCTGAGCCGCTCGACGAATGGGCTACCTACCGACTCGTCGGCGAGCCGCTGCAGCGGCTGGCCGGAGCTCGTTGATTCATTAACGCGATCGCTCCTCTCGCGTCTACCGAATCGGGATCGCGCGAGCACGCGCGACCAGCGTGAAACAATGTTGGAGGAATCAGATGATTAGAATCACCGCAGCTGCCGCGGTTCTTGTCGTGGCCCTGACAGGCTCCGCTACGAATGCTTCGGCACAGACTACGAGCGCATCTCATCCAGCTGTACACTGGTGCCGGAACCACAACGGGGCGAACGTCGATTGCCGGGAGCTCCGCAAGGATACGAAAGAGATTCGAGCGGATCGCCGCGAGCTCCGAAGCGACAGACGTGAGATCCGTCACGATGTAAGAACAGGTGACAAAGGGGAGATCAGGGGCGACAAGCGCGATTTGCGCAGTGACCGACGTGATCTCAGAGTAGATCGACGCGACCGCCGTGGCGACTTGAGAGATCTGCGGAAAAAGAGATAGCCTTTCGCTCAAGCGCTGATCCCGGAGAGACCCGGATCGCCGGTAAGCTGCAACTTGCCGGCGACCTTTTTTCTGCCAATCGGGTGTACGTGCGGTACAATTAGCGCATGACTCTCCCCGAGCAGGTAACGCCGGCTCCGAGACGGACTTTCTTCAGCCGGCGATTTGCTCCACTTGTCGCGGCCTGGATCGTCGCACTGTGCACCGTCGGCCTGGTGTACTGGTTCGAGAGTGCGATGCCGGCGTTTCACGAGGTCGTGACGCCGATTTACGCGATCATTCTCTTCTTCATCGCATTCACCACCTGGCGCTGGATCAGAACCAGAGGCAAAAGAGACCGGCGTCATACCGAGCGCCGCCGTACCGATCGTCGGGAAAGGGCCAAACCCCCGGCTCCACCGCGCGACAGCTAGCGGGGGGAGACTCGCTTCGCCACCGCGTAGCCGACGGGCCCTACGAAGCCCGGGACTCTTCTTTCTGATAGCAATGAGTGCCGCGAACTCCAGGAACAGCGCCATCGAATAAAGCAGCACGTCCGCAACAACCAGGTGCACGAACGAAAGGAGCGCAAAAATCGAGTAGCAGATGGCGGACACCAGCACTGCATTTCTCGGAGTCGATCGCTTATCGAGCTTGGCCAGACCCTTCGGAAGAAGACCGTCGCTCGCCATCGCCAGCGGAATCCTGGAGTACGAGAGGAGGAGAGCGTTGAACAGCGCTAGTGCGCTTACCATTCCTGCGATGGCGAGCATTACAGCCAGTGGCTCTCCCAGCTGGCCGGCTGCCATCCGGGCGATGTCCGGCCATCCACCCTCGTGCCACTTCGTCCAGTCCGTTGCTGCAAGCGTCGCCGAGAGCGGGACCAGGTAGCCTAGCATGACCAGCGGAAGAGTAATTGCTAGAGCTCGCGGATAGCTGCGCGATGAATCGCGCACTTCGCCCTGAACAGTCGAGGCGTTGTCCCACCCGATGTAGTTCCACAATGCGATTGAGAGTCCGACGCCAATCGCACTAGCGCCGGTCGTTTCGGTTTTGCCCGATGACACCCACGGTAAATGGGTCGCGTGAGGCGCTGCTGCAATCGATACGAGCAGGAAAACGAGCAGTATGAAAGATCCGCTGACGACCGAAGCGAGACCTACCCGCCCTGCACCACGGAGATTGACTGCTGTCGCAATCCAGATCACTCCGAGCGAGATGATCCATTGCGCACCTCCGCTCAGACCCGGCATGAACCACGAGAGGTACTGGTTGAACAATACCGGATAGATCGCCATGTCCACCAACGAGTACATCCACGTCCACCAGCCATTTTGAAATGCCCAGAATGGACCAAAGGCGTGGTACACCCAGCGGTAATAGCCGCCTTCCTCGGGCAACATGCTGGCGAGCTCGCCGACGATCAGCGCCTCAGGCACCGACCAGAGGATCGGCACCAGCGTCAGGATCAGCAGTCCCATCGCCGGACCGACGCTGACGATCAGCGACTCCGTGGTGAATGCGCCGCCGGAGACATTGAAGTACATCACCGCCACCAGCGAAAGTGTCGTCAGGGACCGCCGAAGCTTTACCGTCATGATCGCGTGAAGCTACGATCGGGCCCGGTAACTGCAACGCACAGCGGTTATGCCTCGGCAAAAACGCTCATCGACATCTCGCGCGAATCTGCGATTGCGAGCCGAGCCGGTGGAGCAAGTTTTCGAGGTTCTCGTCGATCGAGTCGGCTCGTTCCTCGGCGCGCTTGGAGTTTTTCTCGTAGCGGGAGTGATCGTCGCCGCTTTGGGTACCTGGATCTTTTCCGAGCTTGCCGAGCGCGTCATGGCGGGAGGAACACAGGCATTCACATGGGGAACGGAGGCGGGCGGCTGGTCATTTCCATCGGGCCACGCGATGAGCGCCACGATTGCCTACAGCACTGTGGCGTACCTCGCGGCGCGGCTCCACAGAAGACGATGGGCCCGGTGGCTGACTATGTCGGTGGCGATGTTGCTCATTCTTGTCATCTGCGGCAGCCGGGTGTACCTCGGCGTCCATTATCCGTCGGACGTGCTGGCGGGAATAATTATCGGCCTGGCGTGGGCGGCGTTCTGCATGGCGACTCTCGAGGGAATCCAGCGATTCTCGGAGCACCGCGCTCCCAGGGTCAAGAAGGACGAAGCACCGGCGCCGGCGGCCACGAAATCCTAGTGCGGCGGTGAGAGCCGTTGAAGGTGAAACGCCAAGCCATCCCATAAGGCGAATGGTCGCTCGCCCGCGACCACAATCTCGAATGAATGGCGAGCAGCCAGGCTTCGCACCGCTGATATGTCTTTGTCATCGTCGTTTTCGTACGAGAAATTCAAGATGACGAAATCACCGCCTGACCTGAGTACCCGGGCTGCTTCGGCGAAGTAACGTTCTACAAGGGGTGCTCCCGACTGATTGAGGTAGGGAAAAGTGTCGACTGAAATTGCCGCGTCGAACGAAGCATCGGGAAATTCAGCCAGGTCCCGGCCGGTCACCTTGAGCAGATGAACGTTTGAGAGCGGTGCGCAGCGCCTGAGCGCCGCGTTGATCATCTGCGTCGACACGTCTATGCCATGTACCGTTGCAACACGCGATGCCAGCTCGACCTCGAGTCTCCCGATTCCGCATCCGATGTCGAGCACTGTCCGGTCACGCGAGAGGATTTCCCATCGCTCGAGCTGCACGACGATCTCGCGCGTCGCCCGCTCCAGAAGCTCTGGATTTCCCAGAGAGTATAAGGCGACGCTCGCCTCTTCCGATTGCTGCACCGACCAATCGAACAATCGCTCGCAGAACGCGATCCCCTCCTCGACACTAGGCGCCGGATCCGATGAATCCATGTTCGCTCGGAGCATTTCGGCGATACGACTGCATCCCTCCTCATTTTCCACGACGAGTTGTGTGAGATCATCCACCCGGTCCCGCAACAGGTTGTCGCCGGATCTCGAAAAAGTCGCCGCCCGCCGCGTAACGTCGTCAACGGCGGCCCGAACCGCCGTTGCATCTTCCGTCTCTATCAGCATCTGCATAAGCGCGACAGATGGAGAGATGGTGCCGTCGAGACATCGCGCCAGAATCCGTTCGACTGCGGCGTTGTCTATTCCGCGAAGCAGCCGCTTAGCAGCCTCCGATTCCACACCGGCGCGCGTCATTCAGCCAGCCACCCCAGCTTCTCAAGCGTCTGGAGATCTTCCCGCATCAGCCTCTCGCCGATGTCGTTTCTGTAACGGACATTCGGAATGACCATCTTGTTCACCACGCGATAAGCGTTTTCACGAGCTGACTCGATCGTGTCGCCCACCCCCGTGACGACAGCGATGTACCCGACGACACCCGCCGTCACCAGCTGGCCATCGCGCATTGTCACCTCGCCATAGTGGATCGCGTTCCAATCGCAGCCGGTCATTTCATCCCGGAAGCAAACGGGCATTCCCTTTCCGAGATTCTCATAGCCGATTGAATAAGGGAAGGACGGAACCGTCATCACGATTCCCACCGAAAAGCCACCCCATGTACGCAGTGTCCCGCTCTCGCGCGATATCATCCGCGCGAAAAGCTCATCCCATCGGTCAACGTGTAGAGAATCGAGAATCGGAAAGCCCGGATACCCAAACCGGCACGTGAACTCCAGGGGCCAGATTCCATCTTCATTCACGATCGTGTTGAGATTGATGTATCCGCAGTAGCCGGACGCACGAAGCAGTGGCTCCATTCTGCCTAGCGTCGATTCGAAGATCTTTTCGGCTCTCCGGTACGTCACTACCGTTCCCATTTCCCCCGTGAGCTCACCGACGTCGCCGGGAAAGAATCGTTTGTGCTCCCAGTCGAGATTCGCGGGCTTCAGGAACTGGTGTCCATTGAAGAATGCGCCGACGCCGACCTCTACCCCAATCAGGTGGTCCATCAGAATGAAGCTGACTTTCTCACTGCGTGGCCAGCGATTCTTCGTGGCGCGAAGGACGGCGAGCATGTCCTCGCCGTTTTCCATCTGTCCCGTGTAAGTGCTGGTCGACGGCCAGCTCGTTCCGTTCAGCTTGAGAACGTATCGCCGACGCGTCGATCGGACGAAGTTGGTGGCGGCATCGAAATCCTCGAAGACGTACGTCGCCGCACCTTGAACACCAATATCCCGGAGAACCTTCTGTCCATACGCGCGATCGCTCTCGAGCCGGTCGCCGAGCCCGCTCCCTCCAATGACGTTGTACCCGTCGGAGCGAAGTCGATCCTGCGGCGCTCCCTCTGCCGCCGTCTCGAATAGAATGATCCCGTCTTTTCCGGCCTCTCGAATCCATTCCAGCTGGCTTTTCCAGTCGGAAGTGAACTCGAGCATCCCTTCCATGACGTCGCGTGAGCCTGCGTCCGACACGTATACCCTTACTTCGTGGCCAAGCTGGACCAGCCTCAGATACATGTCGCCAAGGTCGTTCGTTTCACCCACACCGAGAAACCTCATACTGGCTCGACCGCCATTTGGCGCACGGGTCCATGCAAAAATGCGCGCAGCCTGAGTTCGTCCCAACGATCGAGCAGCCACGTCCTGACGGAGAATGTTGCGTCGATGGACGTGAGCGCCGTGACGCCTCGGCGTGCAAACCTGTCGCAGATCGTGCGCACCTGTTCACTGGCTTTCGCAACATGGCGTCTTGGCCCCGCATCACTTCGCGAGAATTCCCCGGCCATCAACATGTATGCGAACGACGCCGACCCATCCGGCGCTACTGTCCGCATCGTTTCCGGGGAGTCATTCGTGTATGCGCGATCGAGGCCGCGAAGGTAGTCGGCCACACTGCCCGAGTACTCACCGTCAGCGATGACAGTCAGAAACAGTGAGTTGAGACGGTAACCGTTCCTCCCAGCTTCCTTCACAACTTGCTCGGGATCCGACAGGCTGCACCAGGAAAGCGCCAGCGCTCTTGGTCTCGTAATCCTCGCGAGCGCCAGCGCCTGCAGGATATGAGAAGTTCCATGAGGGCCAGCACCAGCTTCAATGGCGAGACTCTGCCCCGGTGGCTCAGGAACGTACGGAGGATTGCATACCAGTAGCTGAGGCTTCTCCCGGCTTAGTAGAATCTCGGCGTTGCGCGACGCGATATTTGCTCGAGTAAATCGGCTGCGACGCGACAGACGCAGAACAGCGGCATTGGCTGAAGCTGTTTCAGCAGCCGCTGCATCTATGTCGAGACCGAGTAGCGTGCTATTGCGCTCGATCCTCAACAGATGCAGTCCTGTCAGTCCGCTTCCCGAGGCAAGCTCCGCAATTCGAAGCGGCTGGCCGGGTGCCGCGTGCGTTCCACCCGGTAACCGCGCGTGCGACAGTGAGGCTTCCGAGGCTATGACTGACAGCAGAGTGTCCTCGGGTGAGAAGAACGCGGTGAACTTGAACGGGGGCAGAAACGGTCGCAGTCTGCCTGCTTCGCTCAACAGCGAAGGAAGAACCGACAAGTATGGGGATGGCCGTCCGTACAGATAGGGCACCGTCTACTCGTGCTTCGGAAACAGGAGGAGGCTCACCTCTTGCAAAAGAGGAGCGTGTCGAACTCCGCTCGATGCAAGCGTCGCACCGTACACTGGCCATAGCCACTGTCTGACTGCCTATCCGATGTCGAGGTCGATCGAGCTTCCGGCGGTCCCATCCATTCGGAGCTCTGTGTCGCCGGGATCGGTCGCGATCCCGCTCTCACAGCGTTTGCGTAGCATTTTCGCTGATCCATCTCTCGACAGGCTTCTCACCCGCAACCCAATGCTCGAGAGGAACCTGGTGGATGCGGCCCGTCGCCTGGCGAAACGGGCTTATCCGGATCATCACACTACCGATCGGCACATTGCCCCGTGGATCGACCACTCCGCGCGCGACGAGCTGCACCGCAGCCTGCTTCTCATCTACCAGCAGCACATGAGACTGCCTCAGGATGGGGCCGCTCGATATCAGTTTCACCCGCTTACCTGCCGCCTGATGCACGAACTCGAGACACCGTGGGAGCGAGACATGATCCGCCGCGCACACAGATCATATGATCTTTCTCCCGACCAGCTGCCGGAGGATCCTCGTGAATTCTCTGCCTGGTACCGGACTACTGCGTTTGGACATCCCCTTTATGAGCACGATCTCTATAGCTTCATCGCCTGCGAGGCCGAGCGGCATCAGCTCGAGTGGTTCTTCCGGATGGAATGCGCGGGTGAGGCAGCATTCGATGACCTGGTTGCGCTCGCACAGGTTGGCACTCGCGGCGACGTCAAGCTCGAGATGGCAGCCAACTACTGGGACGAGATGGGCCGCGGGCACAGTCACGCCGTGCACACCCACCTCTTTCACGATCTCATTACCGGCCTCGCTATCGAGGCACCGGCTGCCTCGGACCTTCGGTGGGAGGTGCTCGCCGGTGTAAACGTGATGCTCTGGAGCTGCATTCCGCGTCGAAACGCGTTTCGCGCCCAGGGCTCTCTTGGTGCGGTGGAGCTTCTCGCGCCCCAGCGTTGCACTCGTCTGGTGCACGGCGCTTTGCGAGTCGGGATTCGAAAGAAGACCGTCGTCTACTACGGAGCTCATGCGATCATCGACATCGGACATGCCGAAGGATGGTTGTCCAGGGTGATCGAGCCGCAGGTGCGATCGATTCCGGAATCACGGATGGGTATTGCCGAAGGCCTTATCGTCCGCGCCGATGCAAGTCTCGACTACTTCGATTTTTGCCTGGCGCACGCCAGGACTCTCGCGGCGTGAGCCGCTTTTCATTTATCACAACCTCGTCGAGGAGGATTCGCGATGGCAGCACGAAAGAAATCATCCGGCAAGCGGAAGTACGGGGAAGCGGCCAGCAGGCGCGTCGAGTCGGCGATGCGCCGAAAAAAAAAGGGCACGCTCAAATCCGGTAAGGGAGGCAAGGGTGGAAAGGTGACGAGTCGCAAGCAGGCAATCGCGATTGGCCTCTCGGAAGCACGGAAGAAGGGCGCCAAGGTGCCGAGAAAATCCTCCGCGAAAAAATCGTCGCGACGCAAAGCATCGGGGAGGAAATCCTCGAAGTAGGTGTTCTCATCGAAGTAGGTGTTCTCAATCGGGATAGGGAGTAGCGGAGGATAGCTCCGCTACTTCCCTCCCACACCACCGGACATGCGGGTCCGCATCCGGCGGTTCAGAGTGTTGAGGTTAGCGGATACATAGGCGCGGCACACCGAGTGACTCGAAGTACCGACCGGGAAATGCAATGTTGAGTGCCTTGTGCGCTGCCACATGCCACCAGCTTCGCCCGAAACGGGCTGCCATTCCGAGCACTGCGCCGCCGACTCCACGACGCTCAAGCTCTCGATACATAGTCCGCCCGCGCTTCCACTGTTTCAGCATGACCATACGCAGTCGGCGGTGAAGCCACTGATCCACGTCCTCAAAGACTCCAGGCGTGTCGGCGAGGCGAAAGTATTCCTTCCATCCCACCAGATAGCTCCTGAGCATCGCTACTACCTGTGCGATGCTACGTCCGCCGTTCCGGCTAGTGATCTGCCGGACCCGCTCTTTCATTGCCATCAGGGCCTTCGGTGACACACGACGTTTGATAAGACGTCCCGGGGCTACCCAAAAGCTGTAACCCAGAAACGACCGCTCCCACGCTCGCGCCACCGCACTCTTGGATGTGCTGACTCGTAGCCTGAGCTTGGCGTACAGTCTGACCAAGCTCTGCATCACACGCTCCCCCGCTCGCCGCGACCGCACATACACATTGCTGTCATCGGCATAGCGCACGAAGCGGTGTCCGCGTCGCTCAAGTTCCTTGTCCACCTCATCCAGCAGCACGTTCGCCAGCAACGGCGATAGCGGTCCGCCTTGCGGCGTCCCCTCGTGCCGATCCAGCACCACCCCGTTCGCCATTATTCCGGCTTCGAGATAACGCCGGATGAGTTTCAGCACCCGAGCGTCCGCGATCCGCTTCGCCAGCTTCCCTATCAGCACGTCGTGGTTGACCCGGTCAAAGAATTTCTCCAGGTCCACGTCCACCACCCATTTCCGGCCTCCTTGCACATACCGCTGCGCCTGACACACTGCATCATGTGCCCTGCGCCCTGGACGGAAACCGTAGCTGTGTTCCGAGAAAGTGGGATCGATATCTGGCTGTAAGACCTGTAAGACGGCCTGCTGGATGAACCGATCGAGCACGGTCGGAATGCCTAACTGCCTCATCCCGCCGCCCGGCTTCGGAATCTCGCACCGCTTAACCGCGTTCGGCTGGTAGAGACCCGCCAGTAGTTGCCCTCGGATCTCTCTCCAGTTTTCACGTAGATAAGCGGGGAATTCTTCCACCGTCAGTCCATCGACGCCGGAGCTGCCCTGATTCCGCTGCACGCGCTTCAAAGCCCGCAGCAGGTTCCCCCGCTCGACGACCCGCTCCATCAACTGCAAGTCGTCGTCTCCTGAGCGCACATCTCCTCGTATCGCCGACAAGACTTCACCGCTCCGCTCTGCTCTCGGGGCTTTACCCCTACCCTCCAGCGGCAGCTCGAACTGGACGTTCGACATCTGGTGCACGGCCTCATCGTGATGCATGGTCGTATCGCTCTCTTCTCTGTTCGGCCCTTCGCGAATGGAGCGGTCCAAACTACCCGAAGTCCTTCGCTATTATGGCCTCTGCTGACTTCTCGCTCCGTTGCGTCAGTTGCCCGACGCTTCGTCACCCTTTCAGGCATAAAGCGAGATCTCCCCAGGTAATCCCATTCACTGTCTCTGCACGAGCGCCGGATCTACGCAGCCTGACTCTTGATCGCGAAAAGCTTTGCGGCCAACCGCCCGCTCGCCTTTGCCAGCCACGCCTCATATCCGATTCCTGTTCGTCGCCCCGCAGGTCTCGCTACTCCGCTTCTTTCAGCAACTCGCTCACGCTCATCGCCTTGCGGTTCGCTCGGGTCGCTGCGATCAACTCCCCAGAGGACTCACACCTCCAAGTGAATGGTCATGCTGGGCACACGGCCAAAAAAAGGCGGCCCAACAGGCCGCCTTTTTTCGTCAGTCCTTTCTCGTTTTGCTACCCTTGGGCCGTCCACCCTTGCGTGCTGCCCGGCCGTCCTCGATCATCTGATCGAATGCCTTCTTTGCATCCCTCAACAGATCGTTGTGAGCCGCGCGCCGCTCCTTTTCCGAGCGTTTCTTCTCCTGCTGGTAGATCGCCTGAGGCGTCTTTGTGCGTGTCTTCATCTAGCGTTCACCCT
>WNGF01006092.1_pt1 | contig 15081 bp, 12 predicted proteins | sample 5400641 | NCBI WGS metagenome assembly WNGF01 (sample SAMN13153371, study PRJNA577476) | soil metagenome | isolation source: 80 cm soil or saprolite under grassland replicate 2 | place: USA:California | collected 2016-06-15
TCCGGTGCGACGCCGCGGCATGCCGAATGGCTCAACACCACCGATCTCTGGCCGAACACTTCGTTCGCATCTGCTTTGCGCCAGACGATTGGTGACTCGGCGACCGTTCTCACGTGGTCGGGATACGAAGGATCGACTCTTCGTGAGATCGATCGAGAGCTCGACCACTTCAACTCGACAGAGCCGGGACTTTCGGCATGGATCGATAATGTCGTAGCCAATCGCATCGTCGATCTTCACGACTGGGCGGAGGACGATTTCTATCATCCCGGCATGCGGGGCCGGACATCCATCAAGGTCGTGACGGATGCGCTATGGAGGGCAGACCCGGCGATGCGGGACCAGTTCACGAGCTGGACCGGGCAGGCTGTCTCAGAGTCGGAAGATCCGTACAACGCCTTGCCTGCTCTTACGATCAACGGCTTTCCGCAGGATGTACGTGAGGGGACTGGAGCAGTCCGGGCTTATGAGGCGATGATGTACGGCGTGGAGAAGGACGATCAGGTGGCGAAGGATGCCTGGTGCAAGCTGCTAAAGCAGTATTGCAAGCTCGACACGATGAGCATGGTCCTCATCTTCGAGCATTGGAGGCGGATCACTTCATAGATGAACGGTGAACCGGGGCGACGGCCAATCCAAATGTTGCGCCCAGTGCAGTTGGCGGCGGTCATCACAGGATTGATGTCCGCATCCGGATGCTCCGCTTTCCTCACCCATCAGTTCGCCCCCCGTGGTGAGAAAATCACGATCCCAGCGTACAAGGTTGCCGGCGGAAATTGGCGACCGGGACACAACATCGCTGGCATAGCGAGAATCGATATTACGCCACCGGCCGGCTATCCCACCGGAGGGCATGGCCCGCCGGGCTCGATGGCCCGCGGATACTGGACTCGTCTTTACGCGCGCGCGTTCTTTTTCGCCGACTCGACTGGGTCGCCACTCGTGCTCGTGTCCTCCGATTTCTTCGCGGTTCCGGGTGGCTTGACCGCAGAGGTACGAAGGCGGGTCGCCATAGCGTGGGCGAAAAGAGGATTGTCGATCCCACCCGAAGCGATCATCATCGCCGCAACTCATACACATCACGGCCCGGGTAATTACCTGACCGCCGGCACATACAACGCATACGGATCCAGGTATCCAGGGTTCGACAAACGACTCTTCGCGTTTCTGACCGATCGCATCACACAGGCGATCGACTCGGCCATTTCAGATGCCTGGGAAGGGGGTCCTGCCACGATGTGGCTTCGTCGTGGGCAAGTATCATCCGGACTACTCCTCAACCGATCGGCATTGACGTTCATGAGCAACTGGAATGCAGCGCAAATCATGGATCGTCTCAATCCTCTAGGACCAATCGATTGCCGTCCCCGCCTGGAAGCCGACGAAGCTCGTGAAAAGGACTGGAGTCTTCAGGGTTGTCCGAGGCTCAGGGCGCTCGATCGAACCCTGACAATTCTGGAAGTGGAACGATCAGGACGCCGACTCGGGATGCTGATGTTCCTCGCAGTGCATCCCACCGTCCTGGAGGCTGGCGCACCATTCTATAGTAGTGACTTCGTGGGACGGGCTTTAGCTGAAATGGAGCGCCGCTCAGCGAACGATCCCCGTGAAAGGCTCGTAGCCGGATTCTTCAACGGCGCGGAAGGAGATGTTGTACCCCGACGATCGGCGCGCGACATCCGCGACGTCGAGAGGGTCAAGGATACGCTGCTTGCCAACATCGACATGATTTTGAAATCTCCTCGGCAACCAGTCGGCGGAGCGATTGTGACACATGAAGCTCGGTTGAGGGCGGGATCCGCTTACAGGGATGCAACCGGACGTCAGCATCAGCTGGCAAGTTTTCCGATCTTCGGCACTGCAGCACTTGGTGGTGCCGAGGATGATCGAAGTGTTTTCTACACGTTTGGATGGCGCGAAGGCGCGCGAGAGGTTGCCGGAGAAAATCAGGGAGGAAAACTGGGCGCACTCGATTCGCAGCTGCTGCCATCCTTAAGACTTACGCGAATTCTTGCGCCGCCTTACGCCTTCGCATCCGAGCTTCCGATCGGATACGCGCAGCTCGGCGCGCTGACTCTCGTGTCTGTTCCAGCCGAGCTGAGTACCGCAACCGGATTGATGATCCGTGATTCGTTGAAATCTCGAGGTCGCGTGGAGATCATCGGTTTGTCCAACGAGTATTCGTCGTACCTCGCGACACCTGACGAATATGCGGTGCAGGACTACATGGGGGCTTCGACGCTTTGGGGTCCTGATGAATCGAACGTGTTCAACTGGGCAACGATGTGTCTTGCTGCTGTCTCGCGCGCAGTAGGATGTTCAGCCGTCGCCAACCCGCAAAAGGTCGTTGCGCGGAAAGTATTCTTTGCCGGCAGGAAGCAGGACAAGATTCGTGGGGAAAAGAAACCATTCGGTCCGTTTGCAGTTGGCGAACCGCTCGGCGCGATCGACGACGAGCTGGAAAAAGTTCTGCGTAACGCGAATAGCGTTCCCGAGCGAAACCTTCCGTGGTTCGAGTGGAGCGAAACGTCTCGTCGCGACGCTGACGACTTCGCGTCAACCGCGCGTCGAACAGTTAGTATCCAAATGCGTGTCGGCTCCAATTGGACAACCCGAACGGTTGGAGCAGCTCGCTCGCCGGATGATGACACGGGCGGAAACTTCCTCACCTTGATGCGACAGTCACCCGCGCGTATCGGCCAATCGCGATATGACCGCTATTGGTCAACGATATGGCTGGCGCCCGTACTGGATAGTCGGCGGCCTGAGGGAGTGTTCCGTTTTCGAGTATTGCTGTCGGACCAGGCGAACAATGAGACGGAGATCCTGTCGTGCCCTTTCGTCGTAAACCTGTCGCCTTCAACGAGACACGCGGCCGTGAAGCCATCGACGTCGGGTTGTGACTGAGCTTGCCGAACGCCTCCAGGCTACGCTTGGAGATCAGTACCGGATAGAGCGTGAGCTCACGGGCGCGGGCATGTCCCGGCTCTTCGTCGCCGAGGACGTAGCGCTCGGGCGACAGGTCGTCATCAAGCTGCTCCCGTCGGATCTCGCCGCAACATTGAATCTCGAGCGATTCCGGCGGGAAGTGCAGGTCGCAGCGAAGCTCCAGCACGCCTGCATCGTTCCGATACTTTCGGCCGGCGTCAGTGAAGGACTTCCGTACTACACGATGCCTTTCGTCGAAGGCCAGTCTTTGCGCGAGAGGCTTGTTGCCGGCGGTCCGCTTCCGATACCGGAAGCCATTCGCATTCTGCGAGACATACTCGGCGCGCTCTCGTATGCGCATGAGCACGGCATTGTGCATCGGGATATCAAGCCTGGAAATGTCATGCTCACGCGCCATCATGCGCTTCTAGTGGACTTCGGTATCGCAAAGGCGGTGAGCGCATCCAGCAAGACCGATGCGGCGCTCACTTCAACCGGGATGGCTCTTGGCACTCCGGCGTACATGGCCCCCGAGCAGGCCTCGGCAGATCCGACGGCCGATCATCGCGCTGACATCTACAGTATTGGTGCGCTTGCCTACGAAATGTTGACCGGGAAGGGAATGTTCACTTCGCGGTCTCCGCAGCAGATGCTCGCCGCTCACATCCTCGAGAAGCCTGAGCACGTTTCATCGACACGGAAGAACGTACCACCGGGGCTCGCCACTCTTGTTATGGCGGCACTCGAAAAAGATCCGGCCGATCGTCCGCAATCGGCTGATGAAATGCTGCGCTCTCTGGATGCGATAGACATTACCGGTGGCGCGCGGCGTCCGGAAGCAGCCTCGCCGGCGCGCAAGCTGTCGCCACGCTCACTTTGGTTAGCGGGCGGCGCGGTTGTACTCGTGTCGATCGCCGCGGTTTTCGCAATTGTCTCGAGCCGCCGCGCGAAGGAATCGCCGCAGTCCGGTCTAACGCGAATCATGATCGCCCCTTTCCGCAACGGCACGGATGACATGCGCCTGGACCAGTACGGGTTGATCGCGACAGAGCGGATCACGCAGGGGCTCACAGAGAACGGCATCGCTGAAGTGGTCGCACAGCCAGGCACGGATCCGCGATCCGGATCTGCGACACGACCGCCGATCACTGTCGATCAAATCCGCGCTCAGGCGCGTGAGCTGAAGGCCAGCAGGATCGTCTCCGGATCCTATCTGCGGCAAGGCGACAGTCTGGAGTTTGATGCGACATTGGCCGTCGCTGCGGATGGCAGGGTGGTGGCGGCGATCAACAAGACGGCGCCTCTCTCCGATCCAATGCCGGCGATCGACGCGATTCGGACTACTATCGCCGCAATTCTCACCGGCGAGAGCCAGGAGATGCGCGAGGTGACCGCGAGCGATGTAACTCCGTCGTTCGAAGCATACAAGGAGTACCTCCGGGGCTGGGGCGCATTGGATGAGCGCAAGTGGACGAGAGCCGTATCGCATTTCACCCGGGCTGCGGAGCTCGACACGACTTGGTTGGCGCCTCTCATAAGAGCCCGCTACGCTTACATCGGTCTGGACCAGTGCGGGAAATCCGATTCGCTTGGCGCGTGGCTCGAGCTGCGGAGCGCGCGAATCTCGCCATTCGACGGACACCTTCTCGACGCAATGAGCGCGTGGTGTCGTGGCGACCACAGCGGTGTGCACGCCGCCGCCAGTCGGCTCGTCAAGATGGCACCGCAGTCTCCGCTTGCCATCTTCGTCGCCGCGCGCACGGCGATGTGGGTCGACCGTCTGCACGAATCTCTCGCCCTCCTCGAGCGTCTCGACCCAAACGTGCGGCACGGCAACTGGTACTACGATGTTCTCTGTCAGGCACTGCATGGGCTCGGCAATTATGACCGTGAGCTTCAGGTGGCCAATACTCAGCGTCAACAGTACTCGACGGATCTTTTCCCTCTGCGGAATCAGGTGCGCGCGCTTGCAGCGCTTGGAAGAGTCAGCGAGATCGACTCGATCATCCAGACAAGTCAATCGATGCCGTCGCAGGAAGCACTGACTCCGGCGGTGGTCATGCTGACTGCGGCTCTCGAGCTCGACGCGCATGGCCAGCCTGCCGACGCGCACCGTGTCGGAGCCGGTCTCGTCCGATGGCTCGAGCGCCGCTCAAATGATCCGACGAGCAAATCGCAGCAGATTGCAGATCTGGCTCAGGCGTATTGTGTCGCGGGAAAGTGTCAGGATGCCCGCGTCATTGCGGATGAGCTCAGCGCGGTGGCACCAACCGACGACTACTCCATTATGATGCTTGGAATCGCAGCGGCTCGAGATGGCGACCGGGCGACCGCGAATCGCGCGCTGCACGAGCTCGAGAGTATGCGGGTTCCCTACGCGCTTGGCCGGATCAAGTTCGAGCAGGCGACGATCCTTGCGACATTGGGAGATCGTCAAAGGGCATTCGAGCTGCTGCTCGAATCAATCTCCGAAGGAATGCCGCTCCAGGAGGATGTCAATCACGCCGAGTACGGACTGGAGAATCTCCGCAACTATCAGCCGTTTCAGGCGCTTCTCAAGTCGAGAGATTGACGGCTCTGGTGCTTCAGCGAACCTCGAAATGATGGCGTAGCCGCGCGATCTGCGGAGAGGGGTTTCCTGTCCGAGTCGAGCAGGCCTGTGAAAACCACCCGATACGTGCCGGCGGGAACGCCTGTCGGAACGTCGAAGAGCGCATTGATCGACTGCCCCGCGCGGAGCGTTCGCGCTTCGGTCTTGCACGATGCTCCCGCGGTGGGCCACTCGAACGCAGTGATCTACCTGCGGTCCACCTGGCGCTCGAGGCGGCGCTGGCAGAGGTTGTACTCCAGCGTTTCACCCGACGTATTCCGGATGGTCGCTTCACCCGTGTTCCCAGCGGTCATAGGCCTGGCGGTTGGTCGAGATCTCGACTGCCCGGGACGACCCGCCACCGCCGAGGAAGCCACCGCACCCGCCAATTGACAGTGCCACGAGTGCCGTCAAAGCGGCAACAGATACACTCCCGCCAGTCTGCGTCATCGAACATTCCTCCGTTAAAGCCCGCAAGTGAGCTTGGTCCTTTTGAACGGAAGCAATCAGAATGCCATGTGGGGTGCGAAGGTTGTTCTCACTAGATTTCGCGGTATGAAACGAGACCGCCACATGATGACGGCATGCGTGGTTCCGCTCGGGAGCGACGAGGCGGGGGACGGACGGGTCGGAGGGACCGTTGCAGAGCGGCTGGCGCTGGTCGGGGAGTTGAGCCGCCGCATGTGGGCACTTACGAAACGCCCGATGCCTTCGTACACGCGCGAAACGATGCCGGTGAAGCTGACTACGCTCGCCGAACAGTAGCGCGCGTGCGGTGAACGAGGACTACCGGGACATACTCACCGCTCTCGTCGCTCAGAACGCGCGCTTTCTCATCGTGGGCGCCCATGCATTGGCGGCACACGGTTATCCACGCGCGACTGTCGACATCGACATCTGGATCGACGCCACCCGCGACAACGCAGGACGCGTGTGGCGTGCGCTCGCCGAGTTCGGCGCGCCACTGGACGACCTGAACATTCACGAGGAGGATCTGACCCGCACCGACGTCGTCGCTCAATTCGGGCTTCCACCAAATCGTATCGACATTCTCACCGGGTTGTCCGGTCTGACGTTCGAGGGTGCCTGGCCGAACCGCGTCGAAGACGTATTGGAGGGCGTGCGTGCACCGGTCCTCGGCCTAGCCGATCTGCTCGAGAACAAGCGTGCAGTCGGTCGCGATAAAGACAGAGCCGACGTGAAAGGACTGCAAGGCAAAAGTTGCTGAATCTGTGACATGAACTCGCCAGAAGCCCCTAAGAAGGTGGACGACAACCTTAGTAAGTATCGCGCGAAGCGATCGCCTGATCGATCGCCCGAGCCGGTCGGAACCGTTTCGCCTGATCCGGGGAGCTTGTTCGTCGTCCACAAGCACGCTGCGCGACAGCTCCATTTCGACCTGCGGCTCGAGATGGACGGAGTACTTCGGTCGTGGGCTGTGCCAAAGGGCCCTTCATTAGATATGGCCGACAAGCGGCTCGCCGTTAAGGTCGAGGATCATCCGCTCGAGTACGGCGATTTCGAGGGAGTGATTCCGCAGGGGAACTACGGCGCCGGCGGAGTGATCGTGTGGGATCGCGGTCAGTGGGTTCCGCTCGAGGATTGGCGCACCGGGCTCGAGAAGGGGAAGCTCCTGTTCGAGCTCAATGGATACAAGCTCCATGGAAAGTGGACGCTGGTGAAGATCAAGAAGAGCGAGAAGGATTGGCTCCTGATCAAGGAGCGCGATTCTTGGATGAAGCAGCCGGGCGATCAGTTTCCTGAAGAGTCCGTTCTCTCTGGTCTCACGGTCGAGGAAATCGTTGCGGGTGATACTCCAGCAGCGCGATTACGCAAAGCATTGGAGAAGACCGATGCGCCGCGCGTGCGTGTCGATCCGAGATCGGTCGAGCCGATGCATGCCGAGTCGGCGGATGAAGCGTTTACCCGTGATGGCTGGATTTTTGAGCTCAAGCTCGACGGATATCGACTGATCGCGAGCAAGTCGCATGGTGAGCCATTGCTGCTAACAAGGAACGGCAACGATTACACCGGAGTTTTTCCCGAGATCGCGCGAGCCGTGAAGGCGTTGCCGATCGATGATTGCATCATCGATGGTGAGGTTGTCGTGTGCGATGCGAAAGGTTTGCCGAGCTTCGCGATGTTGCAGCGTCGTGGCCGGTTGACGTCCACGATGGATATCAAGCGCGCTGCAGTCGAGCTGCCCGCGACGTTTTATGCGTTCGACCTGTTGGCGTTCGAGGATTTCGATCTGCGTCCCTTGCCACTCGTCGAGCGAAAGCAGTTGCTGATGGACGTGATACCGAAGCTCGGTCCGCTGCGCGCGTTGGAGCACATCGAGCGCGACGGCGAAGCGTTTCTCGAGCAGGTGACGGCGATGGGCCTCGAGGGGATAATCGCCAAGAAGGCAGAATCACGTTACCGCCCTCGGCGCTCGTCGGATTGGCTCAAGATCAAGGCGGAGCGGACGGGCGACTTCATTATCGTAGGCTTCACCGAGCCCAATCGGAGTCGAGCGCATCTGGGTGCGCTTCAGCTCGCCGATATGGTGAATGGAGAGCTCGTGTACGCCGGGCGCGTAGGAACCGGCTTCAACGACGCCTTGCTCACCGAGCTCAAGGAGATGCTCGACGGAATCGTGCGTCGTGATCCGCCGTGTGTCGGACCGAGCATTGGTCCTGGTGCCGATCCGTTAACGAGCGAAGACATTCTGGAGACGAGTACGACGACATGGGTCGATCCTGTTTATGTCTGCGAGGTGCGTTTCCGCGAGTGGACGCCGGACGGAGTGCTGCGCCATTCCGCGTTTCTACGTTTGCGGGAGGACAAGCGTCCCGACGAGTGCGCGCGTCAGGGATGGACGTCTGTCGCGGGCGATGCGGACTCGGAAGCGGCGGCGGTTGAGCACATCAGCGAGCCTCCCCCTCCTCCGCCGAAGCCCGCAGTTCAGAAGACCGTTGCGTTCTCCAATCTGAAAAAGGTCTTCTGGCCGGCAGAGGGCTACACGAAGGGTGATCTGATCGAGTATTACCGCGCGGTGTCGAAGTGGCTGCTGCCGTATCTGCGCAATCGTCCCGTGGTCCTCACACGGTTTCCTGATGGAATCGAGGGGAAGTCATTCTATCAGAAGGATGCGCCCGAGTTCGCGCCCGAGTGGATGCGCACGGTTCCGATCTGGAGTGAGGAGACACAGCGCGACATTCGCTACTTCGTGTGCGACGAGGAGGAGTCCCTTCTCTACCTCGCGAACATGGCGTCGATTCCGCTGCACATCTGGGGTAGCCGGGTGGGTTCGCTGGAGCTGCCGGATTGGTGTGTGATCGATCTCGATCCGAAGGAAGCGCCGTTCTCTGATGTGATTCGTGTTGCGCAGGTGTTGCACAGGATCTGTGACGAAGCAGGGCTACCGAATTATGTGAAGACCACGGGAAAGACTGGTCTGCACATCATGCTGCCGCTGGGACGACAGCTCACGTACGAGCAGTGTCAAACGCTCGGTGAGCTACTCGCGCGTCTGGTGATTCGCGAGCTCGGCGAAATCGCAACGATAACGCGCCACATCACGAAGCGCGGCGACAAGGTGTATCTCGACTATCTGCAGAATCGGCACGGGCAATTGATCGTTGCGCCGTTCAGTGTGCGGCCGCTACCAGCAGCTACAGTGTCGATGCCGCTTTCGTGGGATGAGGTGAATGACTCGCTCGATCCGCGGGCGTTTACGATTAGGACAGCGGCCAAGCGAATGGAGGCACTGGGTGGGGATCCCGTATCTACAGTGCTGGATGCAAAGCCGGATCTAACAACAGTATTGGAACACGTAGCGGCCGCCTTGGCCTAGACCGACTTTTTGCTTCAACAGCGAACTTCCTGACCGCCCATCCAATGACTGTAGCGAGAGGGAGTCATCGTCATAGAGGCTCCGTACCTTCGCTTAGGATATTTACGTATCCGGCATAGCTGAATATTCTGCCGCGTTTGCGACCGGTGACCTCTCGCACAATCGCGCGACACGCGTCACCGCTGCAAAGAGGACCACGTGAGCGTCATCCCGCCACCCGGCGCGGGTGCCACGCGCGTCCCTAGGAGGATACGATCGACAGGGTTGTGGGGATGCGCGTGAGTGTAGCCGACCACCTTCCAGCCGCTGAACGTCCCTATGGCAGCTCCCACCACCACGTCGCTCGCCCAGTGCTGATTGTTGTACATCCGCGAAAGGCCGACAAGTGCGGCGGTCGTATACAACGCGGTGCCAACCAGCAGTTTGTGCCGCGGCCAATGCGCTCCGACCTCGGAGGTAGCAGCGGACGCCGCCGCGAAGGCAGCGGTCGTGTGACCCGACGGCATCGATCGATAAGGATCGTTCTTCAAGCCGCGTCCGAAATTGTAATTGAACGGATCATCCGGATCCTGCACGGGACGCGCCCGACCCGCCGCGGCCTTGGCGCCGCTCGTCACCATCTCGGCCATAACGACCGACTCCAGGGTGTGCAGCCCCAGATCGGCCGCGTGCGGCTTACGGAGTACGCGTCCTGCGACATAGGTCGCGAACGGCAGTGCCAACGCGCCCGGGGAGCCGAGGATCCGAGCAGCTGTAGCCCCGTGGGAGAACAATCTGTTCGCCTGTACGGTGCTATCCTGCAGGTGATTGGCCAGTGAGCGATCGACCGGGAACATCGCCACGGCCCCGGCGGCGAACGCAGCGGCGATGTAGAGGTCACGTCTTATGAAGAGCGGGTTCGACCGCTGTGCCGCTGTGTCCGGTTTTGAAAGGACCTGCGCCGACGCGGGCGCAGCCGCGATCGAGACACATGCGAGTGCTGCTATCCACCCTTTCGTCATCGTTACTCCGCTTGTTATTGCTCTCCGAACCTTCGTGTACGATCATGTTCGGATTTGATCAGAGCAAACGATGAGCCCGTTATTGCTCAACGCCATCGCACTGTCGGCGCCACTCTTTGGAGCACAGACGAAATGCTGAGCTCGCCCGCGCCGCGCTCGCGCTGCACTGATCCCGACCCCGACCGGCCAATGACTCAACAAAAAAAGAATCCGGCTTTCCGTAAGCGTCGTCCTCCGTATATCGAGCGCCTCTACAACCGACGCGGGGTCGAGGCATGGCTCGTCGACGGCTCCTACATCCGAAAGAACATCGAAGAGGAATTCAGCAACTTCGGCCACAGCGGCTCATTTGATTCAATTCCAAAAAGTGAGATCTGGATCGATCAGGAGTCCGATCCAGACGAGCGCCACTTTTTCCTCGCGCACGCCGCATTCGAGCGTCGTCTCATGCTCGCCGGCAAGGATTACGATGCGGCACGCCGTCAGGCGAACAAAATGGAGCGCAAGATGCGGATTGCGGCGGGCGATCTCCGAAAACTCACGAAAGGTCATGATCTTCCACAGCCCGAGCGAGTACACAGTAGTCTCCTCAAGAAACTCGACAACGGCGTCACCGTCTGGATGGTGAAAGGAAGGCTGGTTCGCAGCGTGTTCGATATCGAATTCACTGAGGGCGGTCACGAGCACGTTTACGAATACGTTCCGAGTGACGAAGTGTGGATTGACGACGATGTTCACGACGACGAGCGAGGCTTCATACTTTTCCACGAGCTGTTCGAGCGACGGCTGATGGCGACGGGCATGACCTACGACAAGGCGCACGAGCGCGCGAGCAAGCGTGAAGGATACTTGCGCCATCATCCGGCGGAGCTGCACGAAGCATTGGCCGATGAAGGATGGGAGTGATGGCGGTCGACTCTTCGGCCGCTACTCGCAGCTATCGCACGCGCCCGCTCGAGCAGCGCGACCGGCCCGTTATTGCCGAGCTGGTTCGGCACGTGGGAAACTTTTCCAATGAGGAGATCGATACCGCTCTCGAGCTCGTCGACGAATGGCTCGCGGACGGCGAACCGAGCGACTACATCTGCTGGATAATCGAGGACGAGGAAGGCGTTCGCGGCTACGTCTGCATCGGTCCGACGCCGCTAACGGAAGGGACCTTCGACCTTTACTGGATTGCAGTCGATCCTTCCGCCCAGGGACGAGGTTACGGTCAGGCGCTGACCAGGCTTGCTGAGGAAGAAGCTCGCACCCGCGGCGGCCGGCTTCTGTTGATCGAAACGGCGTCGCACGAGACCTATGCGGCAACCATTCGGTTCTACGAGCGCGCGGGCTACGAGCTCGTTTCGAGAATCCCCGACTTCTATAAGGAAGGCGACGACAAGCTCACATTCGCGAAACGAATCTCATAACGGAAGTGATTCTACGGAACGGGCCGCTGCCGTCCGATCTGATACTCCTTGGGAGGCTCGGCGCCGAGGAGATTCCTGACGAAATAGTCCCAGCGGCGCCGCATCATGTAGTTGCCGTCGACCCCGTACCCGTGACGCGCATTGGGAAGGATCACGAGGTCGAAGTCCTTGTTCGCCTTGACCAGCGCATCGGCCACAAGCGTCGTGTTCGACGGAGGCACATTGTCGTCCATGCCACCATGTGCGAGCAGCAGCTTACCTTTCAGATTCCCGGCGTACGTCTGGTTCGCTTCCGCGGTGTAGTTGTCCGTGGCGCCTTGTTTTACCAGCAGCCCCTCGTAGCGCTCACCCCAGTCGTCTTCATAATTGCGGTTGTCATGATTGCCGGATTCCGCTATGCCGACGTCGAAGAAATCGCTGAAACGGAACATCGCCGCCGCGGTGGCGAACCCGCCGCCCGAATGTCCCCAGATCCCCACCTTGTCAATGTCGATGAACGGGTAACGCTTCGCGAGCTCCTTCATGCCGGCCACCTGGTCGGGGAGCGTGTTGTCTCCCAGCTGCCCGTAGTACGCGTCCATGAATGATTTCGAGCGGTGGGGAGTGCCCATGCCGTCGATCGCGACGACAATGAAGCCGAGCTCCGCCAACGCCTGGTGATCCCTGCGCGCGGGAGAGAAGCTGCGCGAGCCCACGCTGCCGCTCTGGGGGCCGGGATAGATGTAGTTGATGATGGGATACTTTTTCGCCGAGTCGAGATTTGACGGCGTGAACATCAGACCGTAGATGTCGGTTCGTCCGTCGCGCCCTTTCACCGTGAATTGAATGGGCGGATGCCATCCGGTTGCCGCAAGGCGTGAGGCGTCAGCCTTCTCGAGCGACTGCACGACACGCCCGCTGTTGTCGCGAAGTAGCGTTACAGGCGGGGTGCTCGGTGTCGAGTAGATGTCCACGAAGTACTTGCCGTCGGGTGACATGGAAATGACGTGATTCGCATTCTCTGTCGTGATCAGCTTCTTCCCACGTCCATTGAAGCTGACTCGATACAAATGCTGAAAGTACGGGTCGCGGCCCTTTTCCTGACCGGAGCCGAGGTAGTAGACATTGCGTGTCTTTTCGTCCACGCGAATGATCTCGTCGACGTTGCCGGTGTCGGTCGTGATCTTGTTCTTGAGCCTTCCCGTGGTAAGGTCGTAGAGGTAGAGCTGAAGCCAGTTGTCACGCTGTGACCACCAGATGAGCTCGTTCGACTTCGGAAGGACGCGCCATAGGTTCTCCGTAAGGCTCGCGTCGCCGATCTGAGTCTTCGACGTTTCCTCGAACAAGGTGCGAACCTCTCCGGTGACGGCATCTGCGACGCGCATCCACGCATGCTTGTGATCGCGCGAAGATGAGATAAATGCGAGCTTCGATCCGTCGGGGTACCACTGCACGTCGCAGATCGAGCCGCCGCAATTGACGTCGTCGCTCACGGTGGAGCGATGCGGATCTGGCGGCATGTTGAGGCGCCTCACCGTAGCCGAAGGAACGTCGATGATGACGCGGCTGATGCGGAAGATCACACTGTCGCCGGGAAACGGGTATCTCCACTTCTCCATCCTCGGCGCGCCCACATTGGTCGACGACAGCACCATCTCGCGTACGCCGCGTCCGTCGTGCTGAAAGGTGGCGATCTTCTTCGAGTCGTTTGACCACGTGACGACGGGGCGATCGGAGTGGACCCAGCCTGCGTTGTCAGTCGCGTAGCCGAAATCTTCGATGCCGTCCGTTGTCAGCTGTCGCTCGGTGCCGGTCGCGAGGTCTCGCGCCCAGAGATTGAACGCCTTTATGTAAACCGCGGTCTTCCCGTCGGGAGAGACCGAAGAGTTGTCCGGCGCGCGGTGCGACGTCGGAAGGGTGTCCTGCGGCTTGCATGTGTACGTCTGAAAATCGCAAGTCCATCGACGCTGCTCCACGCTGTCCACGCTGACGGTGATAGAGCGATTGTCCTTCGAGTACTCGAAGGTCTTGAATGGGAGCGAATCACCGCGAATGGTCTCACGTGAAACGGCAGCGAGTGCGGCAGCGAGCCGGCTCTGGTCGAACGCTATTTCGCGTGACTTTCGCGCGGGATCGACGACGTAGAACTGCGATCCATTGGCGACGGTCGTGAGATACCAGAAGCGATTGTTAGGGAGCCAGGTAGGTTGGCCGGCGATGCCGGCAACGAGTGGTGCGGCAGTGGCGCCGAGGTACTTCTCGGCGCGGGCGTAGTCATCGGCAGTGAGCTGGCGCGGCTGTTGTGCGGCGAGCGGCGTGGCGAGAAGGACTACGATGGCGGATTGTGTGCGCATCGTTGGAAAGTGTCCGCCGCCGATGCATCTCGCAACTCGGAGGCAGCGAACTCGCCCACCAGAATGCGAAAAGATTAACGGACCGTTAGAAGATGCGCATCAAAACCATTAGCAGCGCAATCAGTCCCAGAACGATCCCTACTCCCGCCATTCCGACTGCCGCCTGCGCAGTGTTTCTCCACCGCAGTTCGGCAGCTTCGACAGCTCGCATCAACCGCTCGTCACTCGACTGCTCGCCCTCCCCGTAGAGCGATTGCTGCATCACACTCTTTCCCGTGACCACCTCGTCCATCGCGCGCTCGAGTGGCGCTCACCAAGTCCCCATTGAGTGAAGATGAGCTCGTGGCTCCGCACCTGGCTCAGCGCCTCATCCAGCGCTGCGCGCGTACGCGGCGGAAGAATTACATCCGCAAACGTGCGGTGAGTGGCGATTGTCTCGACAGCTCGGCGGCCGCCGATTCTGCCGGCAAAAAGATCGCGAAGTGGAGTGGGCATCAGTGCACCTACCTCGCCTGAATTATCAGCCCCTCAGTCGTCTGCCGGCTGTTCAAGGGCATTTACTTCTTCCCCTCAGCGGGACCTTGCCGCTTCATCAGTGAATCCGCTTGGCGATGAATGATGCGCCAGCCACTTCGCTCGCGTCGGAAGATCCAGGTGGCACGGATATCAAGTATCGACTCCTTAGACCGGCCTGGGACCTTGAAGCGCACGTGCTCACGCTGTACAACGTAGCCGAGGTTCCCATCTACGTACGACGCAATTCGCTCGATCGTCAGCGACCCCTCGGAGTACTGCGTACTCGCCCAGTCGAGTCGTCGCGCGACTTGGTCCCAACGATGATCACCTCTCCCGCCGGAGACGCCAAAGAGCGTGACGTCGGACGCGCGGGACCAGAGGGCCTTGAGGGGCTCTGCGCGCCCTCGAAACAACTCGGTTTCTGCCCGGGTGACCTTGCCGAAAAAAGCGTCGAAGTCTGCAC
>WNGF01006729.1_pt1 | contig 15079 bp, 19 predicted proteins | sample 5400641 | NCBI WGS metagenome assembly WNGF01 (sample SAMN13153371, study PRJNA577476) | soil metagenome | isolation source: 80 cm soil or saprolite under grassland replicate 2 | place: USA:California | collected 2016-06-15
GCGATCACCAGCGGCCCGCTGTCCACGGATCCCCACGCCAGGTGGGCCGACTGCTGCAGGTAGTACAGCTCGTCGCGGTGGTAGCCGTACCGCCACGACACCGCCACCAGCACGGCGACCACGACCCCGGCCACCGCGGCGACCGGCCCCACGGCGAACGGAGGCAGGCCGCCCCGGCCGGCATCCTTGACGCTCCCGGTTGTGGGCGACGCCAACCCGAACCTCCTGGAGGAACAAGAGGCTATCCGTCCTCAGTCGAGCGCGGTGCTGATCCCGTCGAGGATGGCCGGGTCGTCGATCGTGCTGGCGACCTGATCGTCGCGGATCCGGACGTCGTACCCGGGGACGGCCTTCGTGGGGCTCCCGTGCTTCACCGGCAACGCCTCCAGGCCCAGGCAGTTCGCGGCGATGGGCCATCCCGTCTCGCTGCCACCTGTGGTCGGGCCCTCATACAGGATCGTGGTGCAGCCGGTGAGGAGCGGCGCGTAGACGATGCACCTCCGCCTCGCCGCTCCGACGCTACTCCTCGGTGGCACGCGAGAGAAGATGGAGCGACACGTCGCCGTGCACGAGACCTCATCGCAGGGCAGGCACCGATGGCAGCTGATCCAAGAAGGACACGCAGGAGCCTGCTCTCGTTCGCGCTGGCGCTTCCCGGCGCCTACGAGGACCACCCGTGGGGCGAGACCGTGACGAAGGTGGGCGGCAAGGTCTTCGTGTTCTTCGGGCCGGATGAGGGGACGTCCGGTATGTCCGTGAAGCTCGACGAGTCGCTGGAGCAGGCGCTGATGGTTCCCGAAGCGGTCCCCACCGGGTACGGGCTGGGACGGGCCGGCTGGGCCGACGTGCCGTTCCTGCCGAGCACCCCGCCGCTCGACGTGCTGAAGGACTGGGTGGAGGAGAGCTACCGGCGGGTGGCCCCCAAGCGCCTGGTGAAGGAGCTCGACGAGCAACGAGGCTGAGCCGGTTCATCAGCCCGGGAGGCGGTCGCACAGCTCCGCGAAGCGGTCCAAGCCGAGGGCGCGGTAGCGGGCAGCGGCGTCCGCCACGTCCCACCGCCCGGCCGCAGCGGCTGTGACGCCCGCCTCGTTCGCATCAGCCGGCAGTCGAACGACATCCCCGACCATTCAGCATTCTCTCAGCCGCGCGCTCCTACGTTCGGTCGCCACATCGATCGGAAGGAGTGGTGACGCCATGAGAAGACGGCTCCTGGTCATCGGGCTGGCAGGCACCCGCACGTCGCCGACGGGTACCGGCAGGAGCTCTACCCCGGGCACGCCCAGGACCAGGCGTGGATCCTGCGGCGGGGCGTCACCGTCCACGTGCCGTACGGGACCCTGCACCACGTGCTGCGGACTATGGAGTGGACCCCGCTCGAACCGAAGATCATCGACCGCAAGGCGTACGCGAAGGGCATCGGCCTCGTGACCGAGGTCTCGGCCACCGGTCCCCGGGAGACCGCCGAGCTCGTCCGGGTCCGGTTCCCGTCGTGAGGCGCGTACTACCTGGAGCTGGTGAACTGCTCGCTCACCATCGAGCCGATCGGGGCGCAGATCAAGGTCCAGATCTGACGCCTCGGGTGGCCCGGGGAGGTAGGGGTCCGCCCGGCCCTGGCCGGGTCGCCGCCGGCGATGGATCATTCCCGCGGGCGCGCGTGGTTCCGTCGTGACCATCGATCACCGGTGGCATGAACGCCATCGATTATCGAATGAGGTTCGGCCGTCACCGTTTGATGTTGCGGCTCTGTCAGATCTCATCATCCACTCCGCCCGTCGCCGACGCCGGCCGCTTGCGGACCGGCCGAACTTGGACGAGGTCGCCGTCCACCCTGGCCTCGTACACCGGGAGGGGGCGCGTGGCCGGTCCGCGGAGGACCCGGCCATCGGTCAGCTGGAACGTGCTGCCGTGCAGGGGGCAGGTGGCGCTGACGATCGACCCGGAGACCCGGACCGTGCCCTTGTGCAGCGGCGCGCCCTGATGGGTGCAGACGTTCGAGGCAGCGAACACGCGGTCCTCGGTCCGGAACAGCAGGACATGGGAACCGGACACCGTCACCCGGATGGCCCGTCCCACCGGCACGTCGGGCACCCGGGCCGCCTCGAACCAGCCCGGATCCCCTGTCGGCTCCAGCCCCTCCCCCACGGCCCCGGCAGCGTACGCCTCGGGAGCTATCCTGGGAACCCGGTGAGGCACCCCGTCGATCGACCGAACGTCGCCGCCGAGCCGGCCTCTGGAGCGGCCGGCGAGCCGATCATCTCCGTCCGGGGCCTGGCCAAGCGCTACGGGAACATCGAGGCGGTCTCCGGGGTGGACTTCGAGGTCCACCGCGGTGAGACGTTCGGGTTCCTGGGCCCCAACGGCGCCGGGAAGACCACCACCATCAAGATGCTCTGCACCCTGGCCACTCCCAGCGCGGGATCGGCCACGGTGGCCGGGTTCGACGTGGTGCGGGAGCGCGACGACGTGCGGCGGAACATCGGGCTGGTGTTCCAGGACACCACGCTGGACGGCTATCTCACCGCGGACCGCAACCTGAGGTTCCACGCCGAGCTGTACGGCGTGCCCCGGTCGGTGGTGGCCGAGCGGAGCCGGCAGGTCCTGGAGATGGTGGGGCTGTGGGACCGCCGCGGCTCGCGGGTCCAGACGTTCTCGGGCGGCATGATGCGCCGCCTGGAGATCGCCCGGGGGCTCCTGCACTCCCCCCGGGTCCTGTTCCTGGACGAACCCACGGTGGGGCTCGACCCCCAGACCCGTTCCTCGATCTGGGGCTACATCGAGGAGCTGAAGCGGACAGAGGACGTCACGATCTTCCTCACCACGCACTACATGGACGAGGCCGAGTACTCCGACCGCATCGCGATCATCGACCACGGCTCGATCGTGGTGGTGGACACGCCGGAGGCCCTGAAGGCCAGCGTGGGCAAGGACCGGGTGCAGATCCGGACCGAGGACGACCGCGCGGCCATCGCGGCCCTGGCCCAGCGGTTCGGGATCGAGGCGGCCGTGCACGAGGGAGCGGTGACCTTCTCCGTTCCCGCGGGGGAACAGTTCGTGCCCCGGCTGTTCGCTGAGCTGGGGGTTCCCATCCGGTCGGTGAACGTGGCCCGGCCCACGCTCGACGACGTCTTCCTGGCATACACGGGGTCCACGATCCGCGACGCCGAGGCCGCGGCGAACCCCAACCGGGCGATCATGGCGGCTTTTCGGAGGAGGTGAGGGGAACGCCCATGGCCACCGACGCCGTCCCCCGCGCCGCCACGGCCCCGGTCCGCATGCCAGAGCGATCCCGCGCCCACGACGTCCGGGCCATCAAGGTGGTGTGGCAGCGCGAGCTGATCCGGTTCTTCCAGGACCGGGCCCGGATGGTCACCTCGTTGTTGCAGCCGGTGCTGTTCCTGTTCGTCCTGGGGACGGGGCTGTCCACGCTGGCCTCGGGCGGGACCGAGGGGCTGAACCTCCGCACGTTCATGTTCCCCGGGGTCCTGGCCATGGCCACGATGTTCACCGCGATCTTCGCGGCGGGCTCGATCGTGTGGGACCGGGAGTTCGGGTTCCTCCGGGAGATGCTGGTGGCACCGGTGAGCCGGGCAGCGCTGGTGATCGGGAAGTGCGTGGGCGGCGCGACCGTGGCCACGTTCCAGGGGATCGTCGTGCTGGCGCTGGCGGGGCTGGTCGGGGTGCCGTACTCCCCGGCCCTGCTGACCACGCTGGTGGCGGAGCTGCTCCTGCTGTCGTTCACGCTCACCGCGCTCGGGGTGATGATCGCGGCGCGCATGAAGAACATCCAGACGTTCTTCGCCATGACGCAGGTGTTCCTGATGCCGATGTTCTTCCTGTCCGGGGCGCTGTTCCCCCTGTCGAACCTGCCCTCATGGCTGAACGTGCTGACCCGGATCGATCCCATGACCTACGCGGTCGACCCGATGCGCCGGGCCGTGTTCGCCCATCTCCACATGAGCCCGCTGGCGCGGCACGCCCTGGATGCCGGCGTCACGTGGGGATCGTGGCGCGTCCCGGTCGTGATGGAGCTCGCGATCGTCGCCGCCATCGGCGTGGCCATGCTCGGCGTGGGGATCGTGCAGTTCCGCCGGACGGAGTGAGCCCCCGGGGATGGGTGACCGGCGGGCGCGTGGACGCCTCCACGATGCTCCCGACCGGGCCCTGATCCTTCCCGGGACGACCTGATAGCCTTCCGCGCGCCCGCGGGGAGGCCATGAGCGAGGGTCCGTCGAACCTGTTCCAGCACGCCGTGGCAAGCGGCGATCCGCTGACCGACCGCGTGGTCATCTGGACCCGCGCGACCACCGGTGGGAACGAGCCGGTGGCCCTCGAGTGGAGCGTGGCCCGGGATCCGGACCTCCGCGAGGTGGTGGCCTCGGGAACGGAGACCGCAGAGCCCGACGCCGACTTCACGGCCAAGGCCGACGTGTGCGGCCTGGAGCCCGACACCCACTACTGGTACGCGTTCGAATCGGGCGGCGAGCGGTCGCCGGTGGGGCGGACCCGGACCCTGCCCCAGCGAACCGATCACCTGAAGTTCGCCATGTGCTCGTGCGCGAAGTTCAATGCCGGGTACCTCAACGCGTACGCCCGGATCGCCGAACGGGACGACCTGAACTTCCTGCTCCACCTGGGGGACTACATCTACGAGGCCGCTCAGAACCCACCGGCCTCCCAGACCAAGAGCAAGGACATCGGGCGGCCGTTCGACCCGCTGGAGGAGTGCCGCACCCTCGATGCCTACCGGCGCCGATACGCCCAGTACCGCCGGGACCCCGACGTGCAGGGCGTGCACCTCCGGCACCCCTTCATCGGCACCGTGGACGACCACGAGTTCGCCGACGGCGCGTGGCGGGGCGGGGCCACCGAGCACAAGCCGGAGCGCGACGGGCCGTGGAAGGACCGCATGGCCGCAGCGTTCCGAGCCCGGTGGGAGTGGCTGCCGTTCCGGATGCCGGACCCGGCGAACCCCGGACGGGTGTGGCATTCGGTGGACCTCGGCGGCCTGGCCGAGGTGTTCATGATCGACACCCGATCGCTCCGCGACGACCCCGAGCGCCCCGAGGCGATGTCCGATCCGAAGCACTCCCAGCTCGGCCAGGAGCAGGCCGAATGGCTCCTCCACGGGCTCCGGGAGTCCCCCGCGCGCTGGCGCCTCCTGGGGAACGGCTCGTGCATGACCCACCTGTGGACCGACGGCCTTCCGGACGTTGCCAAGCCCGGCATCCTCGCGCTGAAGCTGACCAACCCCTGGCTCACCGGGCCCGACCCCGACCAGTGGGACGGCTACCCGTTCGAGCGGGAACGGATCTTCCGGTGGCTTGCCGACGACGGGCAGGGCAACGCCGTGGTCCTGTCCGGCGACATCCACGTCGGGCTGGCCAGCGAGCTGTACCTGGACCCCTTCGCGGACGACCCCGGGGAGCCCGTGGCCGTGGAGCTCGTCACCACCAGCCTCACGTCGCAGAATCTGGACGACAAGAAGAACTGGCTCAGGGACACCCAGTCGATCCCGATGGAGCAGGCCTTCGTGGGAGCCATGCCCCACGTGCACTGGACCGACTGGGACGGCCACGGGTACGTGCTGATCGACCTCGACCGGGAGCGCCTCCGGGCCGAGTGGTGGTTCGTGGACGAGGTCATCCGGCCCTCGCTGGGCGAGCACATGGACGCCGCGTTCGAGGTCCGCCACGGGGTTCCGCGTCTGATCCGGGCGGGGTGACCGGGGGGTCCCCGTTCCCCGGGGCCGGCCTCAGGCGGACGACAGCTGGCCGAGCGACAGGATGTTGCCCTCGCTGTCGGTGAACCAGGCTGCCCGCTCGTACCCGAGGTCGGCGATGCCGTTCATAGTCTTCAGGCCGGGGAAGTCGTACTCGGCGAACACCCCGCCTCGTCCTCCGCGAACGGGTGGAGGCCGAGCTTCTCCTCGTACCACCGCCGGCCCGTTCGAGGTCCTCGGCGGGCAGGATGGCCACGATGTCGAACCGGTCCAGCATGGGAACGCTCCTCTCGCTCGATGGGCCCGTTCGCTCGGGCTCAGCGGGGCGGGGCGAACAGGCTGAACTCGTGCCCCTGGTTGTCGCGACAGTCGGCGTAGGAACCGGCCGCGCTGGACTTCACCATGCCGGCCTCGCCGCCCATCTCGCGAACCCGAGACGCCGCGGCCTCGATGTCCTCAACCTGGAAGTACAGGCGGAACCCGCGCGTGGAGCCGCCGCCCTGGATCCCGCCGGGCGGCGACGCGCCCTGGATGAGGAACCCGTCGGCGACGTTCCCGGGTTCGAAACCCCACCCGAACAGCCCTCCGTAGAAGGCGCGGGCCCGCTCCGAGTCCTCGACGCCGATCGTGAAGTACACGAGCTCGCCGGCCATGTGTCCGAACCCCCTTGTTCGAGTCGCTTCGTGCGGTGCGGACGCTACCGCACATCGCCCTCCGACCTCGCGTCGCCCCGGCCCGACCGCCGCCGGCCGCCGGGGCCGTACACTGATTGCGCCATGCCCCTGTACGAGTTCCGGTGCGCCGAGTGCGGGCGGATCTTCGACCGCCTGATGTCCGCGAGCGATCCCGCCCCGGCGTGCGCCTCCTGCGGCTCGGAGCGCGTGAACCGGCTGGTGTCGCTGATCGGCGGGCTGGTCGGATCGGGGCCATCCTCCGGTGGCGCCCCACGCTCGTCGGGTGGTGGGTGCGGGTGCGGCGGCGCCTGTGCCTGCGGCCACTGACCGCGGTCGCGCAGGTCAGGCAGGAGCCGCTTCCGGCGGGGCGGGCTCGTCCAGGGCACCGGTGCGCGCGGCCTGCCGGACCACCACCCCAACCGCGGCCACGGCCACCAGCCCTCCGGTGACCTGGAGCCACGCGAGCGGCTCGCCCAGGACCACCAGCGCGGCCACCGCGGCGATCACGGGTTCGGCCAGGATCATCAGCGAGGACACCGACACGTCGACCTGGGAGTGGGCCCAGGCCAGCAGGATATGGCCGCCCTGCGCCGCCGCCACGAACAGCGAGAGCCACAACCAGTCGACCACGCGGAGGTCGCCGAGCGGAGTGCCGGCTCCGATGGCCACCGGCGTCACCACGACGGTCGCCACCAGCGCGACCGTGGTCATGTACTCGATCGCGGCGACCTCCTGACGCACCCGCTTCGACAGCAGGAAGTAGCCCGTCCACACCAGGAGCGCAAGCAGGGCCAGGACGTCGCCCTCCAGGCTCCAGGCGGCGGTGGAGCTCGACCCCAGGATCGACAGCGCCACGCCGGCCACCGAGACGGCCGTCCACCCGATCTCCCGGCGGGTGACCACCTCACCGAACAGCCTCCCCGCCACGGTGAGGACCAGCGCCGGCTGGAGGGCCTGGATCAGCAGGACGTCGGCCACCCCGGTCCGGCGGAGCGCGGTGAAGAACACCACGAGGTTCACGCCGAACAGAACGCCGGCGGGGGCCGAGGCCCGCACGATCCGCCAGGTCAGGCGGCGCCGGGCGATCGCCGAGACGGCCAGCATCATGGCCGCCCCCATCCACAGCCGCCAGAACGTGAACTCCAGGACCGGGATCGGGGTCAGCTTCACGATGGTGTTGGCGAACGACCATCCCACCACCGGGACGGCCACGGCCAGCAACCCCAGGCGGGTGGCTTGCAGGCCGGGCCGGGCCGGGGTGTCGCCGTCCACCTGCCGATTCTGTCAGGACCGGAGGACCCGACCCGCCGCGGGTTCAGCGGGCCGGGCGCTCCCGGACCACCTCCCGGGCCGGCTTGTCCTCCCGGAGGCCCAGGAACCGGGAGTGGCGGAGCTGGCCGTCATCGGTCCACTCCGCGAAGCCGACCTGGGCCACCAGCTCGGGCTCCACCCAGTGGACGTCTGCCCGGGGAACCCGCCCCCGACCGAACGGCGAGGTGTCGCGCTCCAGCGAACGGAGGCGGCGGGTGAGCTCCGCCAGCAGGGACCGGTCGAACCCGGTTCCGACCTTCCCGGCGTAGGCCAGCGTCCCGTCCTCGTGGACGCCGAGGAGGAGCGCGCCGAACCCGGTCCGGGAGCCCTTGGGGTCCGTGAAGCCGCCGATGACGAACTCCTGCTCGTTCACGCACTTGAACTTCAGCCAGTCCGGCGAGCGCCGGCCCTGGTACGTCGAGTCGGCGCGCTTGGCGATCAGGCCCTCCCACCCCTTGCGGCAGGCCTCCTCGTAGAAGGCCTCTCCCTCGGCGTTCCGGTACGGGGTGAGCCGGACCGGCCCGCCGACGCGGAGCAACCGCCGGAGGACGGCCTTGCGGTGACGCAGCTCCAGGCGCGTGCAGTCGTACCCGCCCGCATGGAGCACGTCGAACGCGTACAGGAACACCTCCACGCCGGTCCGCCGGGCCCGCTCGGGGTCGCGCACGTGCATCCGGTGCTGGAGCCGTTCGAAGCTGGTGCGGTTGCCCTCGAACGCGACGACCTCGCCGTCCAGCACGAAACCCCCGCCCTGCATGGACAGCGCGTCGACGATCTCGGGGTAGGACGAGTTCGCGCTCTCGCGGTTCCGCGACAGCAGGCGGACGGTAGAGTCCCGCCGGAACGCCAGGCACCGCACGCCGTCGAGCTTCCGCTCGAAGATCCAGCCGGGGTCGGAGAACCGCCGGTCGGTGAGGGTCGCCATCATCGGCGGGACCCACTCGGGTTGGGGCGTTCGAACCAGGAGCCGCCGGGCATGATCCGGGAGCGAGAGGAACGGGTCGAACGGGTCGGTGGAGCCGGTCACGAGGCTCGGGCCCGGAGGTCCTCGATCGTCCGGCCGGACAGGACCGACTCCGGCTGGGTGGACACCGGGTTGCGCCGGGCGTCGGCGGCTTCGTCCTTCAGCTTCACCAGCAGCCACTTCTCGCGGCGGTCGCTGCCCACCGGGGTCCGGGTGAACGCGTACCCCCCGGTCAGCTTGTGCCCCTCCAGCCACACCTTCACGTGTCCTCGCTCCACGGCCTCCTCCACCGGGACCTCCCGGCCGTCGCTCTGGGTGAGGTTCCGGTACGTCCCCGTGTCCCACACGATGACCGGGCCGGCGCCGTACTCGCCCTCGGGGATGACCCCCTCGAAGCTCGCGTACGCCAGCGGGTGGTCTTCGGTGGGCATGGCCAGGCGCTTCTCGCGTGGATCGGTCGACGGCCCCTTCGGCACGGCCCACGACTTCAGCACACCGGCCGCCTCAAGGCGGACGTCGTAGTGCAGCGCGGTCGCGTCGTGCTTCTGGATCACGAATCGCCGCCTCTTCGTCCTCCGCGCCCCCCGGGCCGAGGGTTCCGGCGTCCGGAGGAAGTCGCGCTTCTCCCGGTAGCGCGCAAGGGAGTCGTCCCCGGTCATCACCTTCGAGGATTCCCTCTCGGCAGAGTCCCACGCCCTCTGCGCCTCCGGTACGGTTCGCCCGTGCTCGTCGACGACCTGCCGCGCTCCGCCGACCTCGTGGTGATCGGTGGCGGGGTGGTCGGCGCCGCAACGGTGTTCCACGCGGTGCAGGCCGGGTTCCGGCCCCTGCTGCTGGAGGCCCGGCCGGCGCTGTGCACGCTGACCACCCCGGTGGCCACCGGCGCCTTCCGGCTGCAGTTCGACAATGCCGAGGAGCTCGAGCTGGTCCGGGAGTCCGTGGAGCTGTTCCTGCACTTCGCCGCCGCGACCGGCCAGCGGTCCCACGACCCGGCAGTCCGGCAACATGGCTATCTGTTCGCGACCACGTCGGGGGACCGGGCGGCGTGGCAGCGCGAGCTGGTGGAGCGGCAGCGGTCCTGGGGGCTCGACGACGTCGAGGTGCTGGCCCGCGACGAGGTCCGGCGACGGTTCCCGTACGTCGGGCCGGACGTGGTGCAGGCCCGGTTCCGCGCCGGCGACGGGTTCCTGGATCCGAAGGAGCTCACGCTGGGGCTGGTCGCCGGGTCGGGTGCGGCCGTCGCCGTCGGGACGCGGGTCACCGGCTTCGCGGTGGATGCCGGCCGGCTGGCCGGCGTGGTGACCTCCCGGGGAACGGTGGCGTGCGAGCGGGCGGTGATCGCCTGCGGGCCGCTATCCGGGGTGGTGGCCGCGATGGCCGGCGTGGCGCTGCCGGTGGAGACCGTCCGGCGGCACAAGCTGGTGTTCGCCGACCTCGTCGACGTGCCGCCGGACGCGCCGATGACCGTCGACGATGACACCGGGACCCACTGGCGGCCGTTCCTGCGAGGGGCCGCGGTGCTCTGCACCGACCCGTCCACCGAACCGAGCCCCCCGGCCGAGGAGGTGCCCCTGGACCACGGCTTCGCGTTCGCGGTGCTCGACCCGTCCAGCCCGCTGGCGGCGGCCCGGATCGCGCCGTTCTGGCGCGAGGTGTGGGAGCGCGGCGCCCCGGCGTGGTTCCTGCTGGCCGGGCAGTACACGATGACGCCGGACCACCGGCCTCTGATCGGCGAGACGGCGGTGGCCGGCCTGTTCGTGAACACGGGCTACAGCGGGCACGGCGTCATGGGGAGCCCGGCGGGGAGCCGGATCCTGGTGGACGTGCTGGCCGGCCGTCTCTCCGCGGACGAGAACCCGTTCCGGCCGGACCGGGCATTCGTGGCCCGGGACCTCGATACGCTCTGAGCCACATGGACCCCTCCCCCAGGATCGCCGGCGCCGGCCCACTGCGCGGAACCCTCGCCGCCGCGGCCACGCCGCTCCGGGATCACGGCGAGCGCCTGGACGAGGAAGCCTTCGGACCGCTCATCGAATTCCTGCTTCGGGGCGGGATGGACGGGATCCTGGCCCTGGGGACCACCGGCGAGGGGATCATGCTCGGGACCGACGAGCGGCGGCGGGCCGTGGAGGTGTTCGTGGCCGCCGCGGCCGGACGGATGCACGTCGCCGTGCACTGCGGCGCGCAGACCACGTCCGCGACGGCGGCGCTGGCCGACCACGCGGCGGAGGCGGGCGCGGACGCCGTGGCCGTGATCGCGCCGCCGTACTACCCCTTCGATCGCACCGAGCTGCTCTTGCATTTCGTTGCAGCTGCATCGGCGTGCGATCCGGTGCCGTTCTACGTCTACGAGTTCGCCGCGCGGAGCGGCTACGCGGTCCCCACGGAGGTGCTCCTGGATCTGCGCGACTCCGCTCCGAACCTCGCCGGGATGAAGGTCTCCGACTCCCCGTTCGACCGGTTCGAGCCCTACCTCCTCGACGGCGTGGACGTCCTGGTGGGTCCCGAGGCCCTCATCCTCCAGGGCCTCGACCGCGGCGCCGTCGGCGCCGTCAGCGGCCTGGCCACGGCCTTCCCGGAACTGGTGGCTGAGGTCGTGCGGACGCGCGACCCCGCGGCCGGCGAACGAGCCACGGCCGTCCGCCGGGCCATCCAGGGGTTCCCCGTGCCGGGCTCGCTGAAGGCCGCCCTCGGCCTCCGCGGCGTTCCAGTCGGCCCCGACTGCCGCGCTCCTCTGCGGGGCCTGGGCCCCGAGGAGCGCGACCGGCTGGCGGCGGGCCTCCGTGAGCTGGGTGTCCTCGACGCCGCCGGAGGCAGCTGAGCGCGGCCCGGCGCCGGACGTCAGTCCACGGGCGCTGCGGTGTGCTCGGCGGGGATCGAGCCCGGCACGGACCTGTTGCGCGGCACCGGCCAGCAGCAGGCCACGCTCACCATGTACGGGGAGGACCGGGTGTTGCCCGTCTTCGCGCCCGGCGCTTGCTCAGCGAGCGCGGGACCGGGTCCGGCTCCGCGGGCGGTCGGTTCCGTGCGCGGCCATCCACTCCTCGTGCGGTGGGACCCGCTCCCCGACCACGTGCAGGAAGTAGTAGGCCCCGGTGTCGCCCAGGAACTTGAACCGCTTCCGCATGTCCTTCACCAGGGCGTCGAAGTCGCCGAACGAGCGGAGGTACCCGCGGAACCCGCCGCGGAACTCGCGATCGAGCTCGAGCATGGTCCGCGCGTTGTGGACGGTGGCCTCGATCTTGGCCCGGTTCCGGACGATCCGGGTGTCCTCGGCCAGGCGGTCCACGTCGGGGGGCTCCAGCTCGGCCACCCGTTCTGCGTCGAACCCCGAGAAGGCCTCGCGGAACCCGTCCCACTTCGCCTCGATGACCCTCCAGCTGATCCCGGACTGGAACGCCGCCTTGGTCAGCACCTCCAGGTAGTCGGCCAGTCCCTTCGGCTTGATCTGCTTCGGCGCCTCCACCGCTCCTCCTTCCCGAGCCCGGTCCTGCCATGACGACGATCGGACGCACCGGGGATCGACAATCCTGCCCGTTCCCGCGGACGTCCGCACGTCCCGCCGATCCGTAGGATTCCGGGTGCCCGCCGAAACCGGACAGGAGCGGAACCCGACATGACCGAGCCCGACGTCGCCACGAGGACCGAGACCGACAGCATGGGGGCCGTGGAGGTCCCGGCGGACCGCTACTGGGGCGCGCAGACCCAGCGGTCGCTGCACCACTTCTCGATCGGGGGGCCCACCGAGCGCATGCCGGTGGAGGTGGTCCGGGCGTTCGGGATCCTGAAGAAGGCCTGCGCGCTGGTCAACCTGGACCTCGGGAAGCTCCCCCCGGAGAAGGCCGAGCTGATCGTCCGGGCCGCCGACGAGGTCATCGAGGGCAGGCTCGACGGCCACTTCCCCCTGTACGTCTGGCAGACCGGCTCCGGCACGCAGTCGAACATGAACGCGAACGAGGTCATCTCGAACCGCGCCATCGAGCTGGCCGGCGGGGAGATGGGATCGAAGCTGCCCGTCCACCCGAACGATGACGTGAACATGTCCCAGTCCTCGAACGACACGTTCCCCACCGCCATGCACGTCGCCGCGGCCATCGCGGTGGTGGAGCGGCTCCTTCCCGCGGTCCGGGAGCTCCGGGATGCCCTGCAGGCCAAGGCCGAGGCGTTCGACGACATCGTGAAGATCGGGCGGACCCACCTCCAGGACGCGGTGCCGCTCACGCTGGGCCAGGAGTTCTCCGGCTACGTAGCCCAGCTCGACGCCGATCTGGCGAACATCGACTCAGCGCTCCCCGGGCTGTACGAGCTGGCCATCGGCGGGACCGCGGTGGGCACCGGTCTCAACGCCCCGGCCGGCTTCGGCGATCGCGCCGCGGCGAGGATCGCCGAGCTCACCGGCCTGCCATTCGTGGCCGCGCCCAACGCGTTCGCCGCGCTCGCCGCGCACGACGCGTTGGTGTTCGCCCACGGTGCCCTGAAGACGCTCGCCGTGTCGCTGATGAAGATCGCGAACGACGTCCGGTGGCTGGGGAGCGGCCCGCGGTCCGGCCTCGGCGAGCTGGAGCTTCCGGAGAACGAGCCGGGGTCCTCGATCATGCCCGGGAAGGTGAACCCCACCCAGTCCGAGGCCATGACCATGGTCGCCGTCCAGGTCCTCGGCAACGACGCCGCGGTGGGGTTCGCCGGGTCGCAGGGGAACTTCGAGCTCAACGTGTTCAAGCCGGTCATGGTGAGCAACTTCCTGCGCTCCGTCCGGCTGATGGCCGACGTGTGCCGGACCTTCCGGGCGTTCTGCGTGGACGGGATCGTGCCGAACCGCGAGCGAATCGCCGAGCTGGTGGGGAGCTCGCTGATGCTGGTCACGGCGCTCTCTCCCCGGATCGGCTACGACAAGGCGGCCGAGATCGCCAAGAAGGCCCACCACGAGGGGACCACGCTGAAGGAGGCCGCCGTGGCCCTCGGGTACCTCACCGAGGCCGAGTACGACGAGTCCGTCCGCCCCGAGCGCATGGTGGGCCCGGAGTGATGGTGGAGCAACCGGGGCAGGAGCGGACGGTGGACCTCGACGGTCCCGTCCACTACGAGGAGTACGAGGGGGCCGGTTCCGGCACGGTGGTGCTGGTCCACGGGCTCGGTGGCTCGGCGCTGAACTGGATGCGGGTGGCGCCGGCGCTGACCCGGTGGGGCAGGGTGCTGGCCCCCGAGCTGGGGGGACACGGCCGGACCGCCGCGAACGTGCAGGCGTCCTCGGTCACCGCGAACCGCGAGCTACTGGACCGGTTCCTGGCGGCCACCACCGACGAACCGGTCCTGCTGATGGGGAACTCGATGGGAGGTGCCATCTCGCTGCTGGAAGCGGCCGCCGCGCCCGAGGGCGTCCGGGCCCTGGTGCTGGTGGATCCGGCGCTTCCGGCGTGGCCCACCGAGGCCGATCCGGTGGTCCTGCAGACGTTCATGATGTATGCCACGCCGGGGGTCGACCCCGCCCGAGGCCCTGGTGGCCTACACGATGCAGCTGTGCTGCGCGGACTGGACCCGGATTCCGACCGACGTGATCACGGCGCACGTCGACCACCTGAAGGAGCACGGGCTGACCGAGGAGTCCGAGACGGGGTTCCTGAATGCCGCCCGGACCCTGCTGGAGCTGCTGAGGGAGCCCGAGCGCATCCGCGAGGCCGCGGCCGCGGTCGGCGCGCCGACGCTGGTGGTGGGAGGCGACCGGGACCGGCTGGTTCCACCCGAGGCCATCCGGGCGTTCGCCGAGCTCCGGCCGGACTGGCGCTTGGAGATCATGCCCGGCGTCGGCCACGTCCCCATGCTCGAGGACCCGAAGGGGTTCCTGGCGATCGTGGAGCCCTGGCTGGAAGGCCTCGGCTCCCGAACCGAGCCCGTGGCTTCCTGAGACCGCCTCCCCCCGAGCCTCCGCCTGGGCCCGCCGACACCGCGGAGGCCGCCGGTCTTCGCCGGGGGCTACTTCACCAAGCGGCTGAGGCGGCGGTCGGCCAGGACCTTGCCGCCGGTCTGGCAGCTCGGGCAGTACGTGATCTCGTGGGACTCGTAGGAAACCCGGCGGAGGTCCTCGCCGCACCGGGGGCACGGCGTGCCGAACCGGCCGTGCACGGTGAAGTGCTCGCCGAGCTTCGGGGGCAGGCCGCCGGTACGTTGCCGCTCGATCTCCAGGGCCTCGGCCAGAATCTCCCGGACGGCGCCCGAGAGGCGCTCGCGTTCGTCCTCGGAGAGCTGGGCCAGCGTCGCGTACGGCGACAGGCGGGCCCGGTGGAGGATGTCGTCGGTGTACCCACGGCCGATCCCGGCCACGGTTCGCTGGTCCCGGAGCAGCGTGTGGACCCGCCGGCGGTCCTCCCCGGACAGGACCAGGGTGGCGAACTCGCCCGAATCCGGTTCCGGGCC
>WNGF01006980.1_pt1 | contig 15079 bp, 26 predicted proteins | sample 5400641 | NCBI WGS metagenome assembly WNGF01 (sample SAMN13153371, study PRJNA577476) | soil metagenome | isolation source: 80 cm soil or saprolite under grassland replicate 2 | place: USA:California | collected 2016-06-15
GTCTGGAGCGAGGTCCTCCGTACCCGAGAACAGCGGGCGGACGAGGAGCGGATCCTCCGCAGGGGGGTCGACTTCACCGGAGCGCCTCGGCTCAGGTTCCGCTTGGCCCAGATCCTTGCCTCGAGCGGGGATCTGGAGGAGGCCAGGGCCGTTCTGGAGAATCCTTACGGGGTGGGCGCGGCAGGTTTTGAACCTGCGACCTCCTGCGTGTAGAGGCTACGCTCTTCGAGCACGCCAGCACGAGTTGCGCTGCCCCACGCCTCCCATGTCCCTCTGTGTCCCTCAGCGCACATTACTCCTTTCGTTACTCCGTTCGGCGGCATTCACGGAGCACCGATCCATTCGCGGCGTTCCAGCTCGGACATGCGCGTCGACCTCGGGCCGAGTTCGGGAGCGGGCTGCCACGGCCCCGAACTCCTCATTCGACACAATGGCGGGGTGGGCCGGTTCCTCCGACCAGGCCCGACGGCCCGTGCCGGATCTGGGCGCCTCGGCGGTCCAGTCCTCCTCGCACCGTTCTTCCGCCCCACGGGCGTTCGGGTAAGTGACGTCTTGCGAAAACGACCGGCGGCCCGGCCCTCCGAAATGACGCTCCCGAGTCAGCCCGCTTGGTTTGAGATCGGGGCCACCGGTCCTTTGCTGGAATCGAGACATCGCTCTAGGATGGCCTCTTCCGACCAGGGCGTTCCTCAGGAGGCCAGCCATGTCTAGACGGTCATCGCGGGTCTTGTCACTCTCATGGTCCCTACTGATTGCGGCGATGGTGCTCTCAGTCGCCCTACCGGCCGGTCCAGCCGGGGCGCAAGTGCCTAACATCAACATCAGCGCTCGGCCCGGGAACGACGCCGAGGATGCCATCGCCATCAATCCGACCAATCCTTCGAACATCGTGGCGATGGCCACCCTGCCCGGCCCGACCAAGGGGCTATTCGAAGGAATCTCCTTCGACGGGGGGCTCACTTGGACCCGGAAGATCATCGGAGATGGCACCGACGAACTGGGCGAGATCTGCTGCGACGAGCAGCTGGCCTGGGACTCGTTCGGGAACCTGTGGATGGTCTACCTGTTCAGCGGCACCAACGGGAACGTCCCCATCGCCCTTTCCACCGACGGTGGTGTGACGTTCCAGAAGGTGGCGGAGATCGTCCCGATCAAGCCAAAGGGGGTCAGCCCGCCTCAGAGCTCGGGGTCGAAGGGCAACAGACATCGGCGGGGGGTCGCCAGCGCGGACCAGCCATCGATCTCCGCAGCGGCCGGGTCCGTGTGGGTGAGCTACACGGTTTACCCCTCGACCGTGGTGCAGGCATTCGGAGCGGAGGTCACCGGACTGGGGCAGCATGGGGACTTCAGCACACCGCAGAACGTTCCCACGGCGTTCGGCAAGGGGAACTACGGCGACACCGCCGTCGGGCCGGACGGGCAAGTCATGGTGATCTACCAGGACCAGACCATCGGCCAGGGAGGAGCGAGGATCTATACGGCGGTCGATCCTGACGGTCTGGGGCCGGCGGGATTCGCGCAACCGCGGTTCTTCGCCCGTACTCGGGTAGGAGGTTTCGACTATCTCCCGGTCCAGCCGGACCGGTCTGTTGACGCAGAGGCCAACCTCGCGTGGGACCGCAGCGGCGGTCCTCACACCGGTCGGGTCTACGCGATCTGGACGCAGGAAGTGAAGAACGAGAGCGACGACATGGACATCATGTTGCAGTACTCGGACGACAATGGTTCGACGTGGAGCCGTGCCGTGAGACTGAACGACGACGCCACGACGAACAGCCAGATCAACCCGGCCATCGCGGTGGATCAGACCAGCGGGTTCGTCGCCGCCTCCTGGTACGACGCTCGAAACGACCTTGGGGCTGGGGGGCCCGGTGACACTGATGGCGTACCAAACGACGACGTCCAGATTTGGGCCACCTACTCCACGGATGGCGGAGCAACCTTCGTTGCGAACTTCCAGGTGAGCGAAGGGACATCGAATTCCAGTGTGGGGGTAACGGGGAGTGGGTTCAACTTCGGTGACTACACGCACGCGGCCTTCCAGTCGGGGCTGTTCTACCCGGCCTGGTCGGACAACTCGAACATCACTGGCGACAACCCCGACGGAGCGCTCCACCAGCTAGACGTCTACACGGCGAGGGTAGCCATTCCGTAGCAGCAGACCGGGCCGAGCGGTTCTGCATTCTCGGGGGGCGCTGAAGAATGGAGGGAGGGGACGCCAGGCCCCCTCCGTCTTCAGCTTCTCCCACTACCGCATTCGCCCTTCTCAGGGGTGACCTGGAACAGGGGAAAACGGCCCACGGCCCGAGCCGACGGCTTACGGACGCTTCGGATTACCCCGGGCCGCCGATCCTCCCGAGCACCCCTCCGGCCATGAGCAGGACGAGCAACGAACCGAGGGATATCGCGAGCCGATAGAGGATCTTCACTCTCTCACCGCCTTCGAGCGGGAGGGATACGACACATACTGTGATGCGTGCCAGATCTTCGACAACGGAACACCTTGGCTGGTCAAGCACGCCTTCAGATCAAGGGCGGCAATGCGAGCCGATCCGAGGACCCCTCAGTGTGCCGGCTTGTACGCTACCTGGAGCTGCACAGCGACGCCTGGAGGAGTGTCGAAGTCGAACACGTCCTCGGTTGAGTAGTGACCAGGGACGGCAGGAATACCGGTGTCCAAATTCGTGAAGTCGAAGGTGTCGCGGTGACCACGGAAGGTGTCGGTCTCCTGGCCTGAGGCGAAGAACGTCTGGGGCCCTGCGTCTCCGGGAGCGACATGCCAGTCGGTGATCTCGATGCTCATGTGCGCCGCTCCTTTGAACTCGCCGTGGAAGCATCCCTCGAGCTCCGCGTCCCCCGTGTTGGCACCAGTCGCAGGGTTGTGGTCGAACTCGACCCAGCCCCAGAACCCGCCCAGATTCTCCGAGCCGCAGAAGTCGCGGTTGTTGCAGTTAAACGAGATGCCGATCTGGTACACGTCCATCTGGCCGTCATGGCCATAGGCAGACGCGCTTGTGGCGGTCATCACCATTGCCACTGAGCCCACGATACCCAGAGCCAAGGCAGACGACAGTAGCCTTCGAAGTCTCATCCCAATCCTCCTCGGAGGTCCCTTAAGTGTGGTCGAGCGAACCCTATGTCTCGGCACCGGTCGAGATCAATACGTTGCCTGCATTAGAAGTCAGCCATAGCCAGGGCAGCAGCGTCCAAGCGTTCGAGAAAGGGGCCGCTGGGGGCGATGTACGGACGTGGCCCCTTGCCAAGACTGTTCCCGACCCCCATCGTTTCCGTCCTTATCCGGTACGCGACGGGAGAGGGAGGGGCACGATGCCGTCCAACTACTCGAACCGCCATCCCTCCCGCTCGAACATCGCTTGCAAGTAGAGATACCCGATCCCGTAGTGGTTGCAGGCATCCACGATCTTTACGCGGCCGGGCTCCAGGCGTGGGCTACGACCGCGGAACTGCCCAAGAGGGTGATGGGCTGGGCGGGGGCGAGAGCCACCACGAATATGTCGGCGTCCGCCGACTGCTTGGTGTGATCGACGAGGCCAGTGACCTCGGCCGCGATCCCCGGTGCCGACTCTCCAGACCTCTTCATTGATCGGCTTGAATATGTCGCGGTGGTCGCGCGCCTACCATGGCCTCAGTGGCGTGGTCCCTGTCGCGACCGTCCAACCCTATGGTGCTCGTCCTGAACACCACGGTGGAGCTGACGCAGGAGACCATCGAGACCTGTCCGCCGTCGAGGCCGCCTCGCCCGCTGGACCGGCTGTTCAAGGTTCCGGGTATTCGATCCGTGGATCTCCATCGCTACCGAGCGCGTTTGAACCTTGCCCCCGATGCCGATCGGGACGAGATCACCCTGCAAGTCTGCGAGCTGCTCGGGAAGGACTGGGGCTCGACATCGTCGAAGCGAGACGAGCCGGCGCAGACCTTCGGCGTGTCCTACGCAGGCCCAAGGCTCGTTGCGGAGAGCCTCCGCATGGCCGGGTCACAACCGATCCTTCGTGAGGTCTTCGGCGTCCGCGGCGTCGCGGAAGCGATCCTGGAACTGGGACAGGTCCGGGTGCGGCTGGGGCGCCTCTTCTCCTGGGCCGAGGTCGAGGGCGACTTGCGAAGAGCGCTGGAGCGCGCGGCCTCCTCTTGGGCTTCTTGAGGGAGCCCAGCCGCGGCGCGTCAACCGGCAGTGGGAAAGGTCACTCGCAGGACGTAAGACCACGCTAGAGCGGCGTTGCGACGCAAGACTCAAAATCTGTACAGGGGGCCCTGCCTCCGAATGTATGCTCGGCTGACTAATAGAAGGAGTGGTTATGGCGGAGAAGACCATCCTCGTCTGCGATCGATGTGGTGGTGACGATGCGCAGCGAGTCGAACTTCATTGAGGGTTCCCGCAGGCTGATTGTTGATCTGTGTCCGACGCATCTCACTGAGCTGACGAGTGCTGCTCGCCTCTTGCGTCGACCCCGTCGCTCAGCCTCCGCGGCGCGAAAGACGTCGGCGAGACGGCCGCCGGCGAAAGCTTCGACCAGCAAGAGAGGATCGACCCGAGCCCGCAAGGGCAGGGCCACCGGTACACGCCCGGCTGCCGGGCGCTCGGATCAGAACCTCGAGGTGGCCGATGAGGTCAATAGGCTCCGCAGCCAAGGTCTCTCGTACCGCCAGGTCGGTGACGCGCTCTTAGAGCGGGGCATCAAGCCGAAGCGAGCGGTGCGTTGGAACCCGATCGTCCTCTCCCGAATGGCGAAGAGACCAGCGGCCTGATTGGCCGACCACTCGATCGCGGCCGGGGCACGGGGGACAGCGCCCGATTGGCTTGGCTGCCCGGCGGTGTTTCCGGCCCGTTCGTTTGGAAGGTGACGACGGTCTCGGGATGGCCTTTGCTGATGTAGATGTGCCAGATTGCGGCGGCTCCATCCTGAGGCGAAACGCCACCGTCCGGGATCCAACTCGCGAAGGAACAGATATCTCTCCAAGCGAAACTGCTTGACAGGTTTCCCTAGGCATGCACGCTTCCGACAGGAACGGTGCACATCGGAGCAACCGGCCTCCCGACCGGCGAAACAGGCGAGGAAGCAGATAGAGGCGGGGAACCTTGACGCTGCGTCTCTCGTCCAAGCCTCAAAGCGGTCACCAGCGAGGTGATGGACAATGACAACGAGAATGCGTCTGACCGCCGCGGGCGGAGTGGTCGCCGCGGCCCTGCTCGTCGCGACGCTTGCCCCGGGGTCCGGTGCGGAGCCGACAGCATCGTCGAGCCCGGCATCGCCGAGAGCACCGGCGGCTGCGCCATCCGGCTTGCCCGCGTCGGTGGTGGGCTCCGGCATGGCCTGCCCCGCCGTGGCGAAGAGGAGCCCCGGCCCCGCGTGCGCTCCTTTTCCCATCGCGTGGTGCTGCCCCGACGGATCAGTCCTTGGCGTAACGGTCACCGGGCAGGCCGCTTTGAGGGGGACCGGTGCGAAGATCCGAGATCAAGCCATCGCTGCGGCAGTGGCCGATGCCAGAGATCAAGCTGAGGCCGCTGCCGAGGCGGCTGGCGTGGGACTCGGTCACGTCATCGCCATGCACATTTCGTCCTCTGGCTACCCATATCCGCTGGAGGCGGGTGTCGGGAAACCATCCATCTGCGGACAACCAGGCACGTCGGTTCCTGCCGGTCCCACCGCGGCGCGGTGCCCTCGGCCGGTGCCTGTCCAAACGTTCGTCAGCGTGACGGTAACCTGGGCGATCGGCTGAGAATGCCCACGAAAACAAGACTCTGCGCGACACCCTTCCGCACCGATTGGCTGATCCGAGCGGCGGACAGCACTCGGGCCAACACCACGAGACCAATGACCTGCTGCGCCTGAGCGCAGCCGACCTAGGACAGTTCTGCTTCGACGGTCCCTCGAGGCCTCCTTCAACACGGTCGCTGTGCTACTGATGTGTACGTAGCATCGAGGTGGGGGCATAGGCTGGCTGGCCTCAAGGAATGTTGGGCTGTGTATGGGAGGAATAGGCCACCAGCGGGGCGCGCCAGACGCCGATGCCCCGGCTCGGGCGGTGCTTTCGTGGAAAGCGGAGTGGCCCTCGACGGTGACCACCCTGGAGACCGCGCAGCGGGACTTGGCCGCACTCGCGGCGAGGGTGCCTCCCTGGATGCCTCTGGCTGGCGGGAAGCTGCGGGTCGGAGCGGTCTTCCTGGCGAGCGCAACCGGAGTGGAGGGGGCGGGTGAGGCGCGAGTATGCTCAGAGGAACGATGCAAAGGTTGCGGGTCACAACTGTGACTGTCCAGCAGACCGAGATCCGGTTCGGCGAGCGAGGCGTCGCTCGGGCAGGATCCCGACGCATGCTCAACCGAATGGCTCGCGAGTTCGCAAATGGACTCAGTGCCGAGACACTGGTTTCCCTCGGAAGAGTGGCCGCTTGGCTCGCGTTCGCCGGAGCCAGTGCCCTCGCGCGCCGAGCGTGGCGCGCTTCGCTGTCGGCGCCCCGGACCACTCTCCCCGCGGGCGCCCAACCCGAGCTCCCAACGAGTCGGAGGGCGCTTCCCGAACGGACTGCCACGTCGGGCGCGTGAGGCTCCCCCTCGCCTGTTGCCTGGTCGAGGGCAATCCCCGCTCGTAGGTCCGGCCGAACGACCGCGATGCCACCCTTGTCTTCGTGTCGGTGTCGATCAACCTGCGACTCTTGGCGCGGTTGACTGCAGAGCAGTCCCTGCGATAGGGGTGCGGGCTCCAGGGGGTGACGGTGGATCCTCCCTGGAAACGCTCGGCGTCACGCCCTCAGGCTAGATTCGCTGCGCTGACGCGCCTGGTGCCATCCCTGCCTGCGACCCGCGGTAGGCTGAGATGGTAGGCGAAGGAGGTGGCACATGGTTTCGGCCTACGTCCTGGTGTCCGTTGATCCCGGCAAGAATCAGGAGGTGCTCTCGGCCATGCTCAGCGTGCAGGGCGTGAAGCAAGCCCACGCATGCTGGGGCACACCGGACATCTTCTCCTTTGTCGAAGTACCCGACACGAAGGCCCTAGCGGACACGGTCCTGACAACGATCCAGAGCATCTCCGGGGTGCGGGGCACCGACACGCACGTCGTTATCGACTAGAGTGCGCCGCTCTTCCTCCTCCGGGTGCCTGGCGAGTGGCACCACCGTGGCCGGGTCGCCGCCGAGCAGGTCCTGTCCGCCAAGGTTTGAGTGTGGGAGATGACATCGAAGGCCACGCCTTTCGTCCGCAGATGTTCGGAGACGGTGGGCATGCTGACCACCTCCTTGAGAAGGCCAGCGTAGCTCACCGGGCCACGGACAGGAGCTCACGCCGATGTGTAGGGAGCCAGGTTCGTCCGATCACCCGTGAGGGCCGCTCTCTCCTATCCGCACTTTATGCGCCGAGCGAGGCCAAGGTAAGACCGTTGCGATGCCGGGGTGAGGCAATAGGAAGGGGTGCCACACGAGCTTCCCAGTGTCAGACATCCGGTCGAGTGGAGAGTCTCGCGTTATGGCGAGTGTTGCGGGGTGGTTGCAGAACGGATCGCCGTTCGATGCCGGTCGGGTCTGTCGGTGCTTCCGGAAGCCTACCCGTGGTGCCGTTTGGCGACCGCGCGATGGTCGCCACCTTTGTGGTTGAACGGGCCGAGTTTCAATCACTGTCCGGACGACCGTGATGGTCTTTCGGACTTCATGGATCGACACCGGGCTCAGGGAGGCCGTGCGGCCCATGATCTCTGGGGGGGATATCCCTATCGAGGGACGACGCGTCCGGTGGCCACGTCCGTTCATACGCCATGTAGTCCCCCTGGCGTTCCGAGGCCTGCTCCCTGAACAGACATGCCGATCAGTGAAGCAACGTTGGCGGCCGGGTGGGTTGATCTCCAACCGGATGGTTTAGGCCGTCTCGGTGGTCAGAAGCGCGTCCAGGGCGGCGATCTTCCGCTTCTCGGTCCTCGGGGAACAGGTGCGTATAACAGTCAGTCATCGTCGCGTGGGAGTGTCCCAACTGCTCCTGCGCATCTCACTTGGACCAGCCGGCCCGGGGCATCAGCGAAGCAGCCGTGTGTCGCAGGTCGTGCACCGTTGGCACCGGTACGATCCCGGCTCGGCTGGCAGCGGGCTGAAGATCCGCTTGCGGAAGTTGTTCTGTCGGACTTGGCCGCCTTCGGGACTGGTGAACACGAACGACTCGGGATCCAGGGGCGTGCCGTGCGCGGATAGGTGAGCCTTGAGGATCGCGGCCAGCCCAGCGCCGAACCGCACGGTCCGAGCCTTGCTGGTCTTCGTTGGCCCCATGTGCTTGCGTGCACCGACTTCTGGTGAGTTCTGGACCACGCGTACCGTCCGGGCGGTCAGGTCGAGGTTCTTGACGCACAGCGCCGATGCCTCACCGATGCGCACGCCAGTCCACGCGAGGAACGAGATCAGCGCCCGGCAGTGTTCCGGGACCTCTTCCGCGATCCGGCGGACCTGGTCTTGGGTGAGAAAACGGGGCTCCCGGGGCTCGACCTTCTCGACCTCGACGCCGGAGACCGGGTTCTTCGCAATCCGGTCTTCCTCGACGGCGACGGCGAATAGCCGATGAAGCAGCCGCCTCACGGCGTTAACGGTCGCTGCGCTCTTGTCGGCTGCCCGGATGTCCGCCAGCGTCACCTTGATATCGCCCATCGTCACGGACTGCAGCTGCTTCTTTCCCAAGGGGTGGCAGGATGTAGAGGCTGCCGTGGGTCTCGTAGAGCGCCCGCGTGCTTGGCCGGATGGCCACCGTCGTCATGAAGTGTCCCCAGAACTCCACGACAATGATCCGCCCGGACACGGGGTCGATCCGCACGCTCTTGGACTTCTTCAGCCCGACGTCCCCCTGGAAGGCCTGGGCCTGCTTCAGGGTGAGGAAGTTCTTGGTCCGCTGCTTGCCTTCCGAGTCGAGGTACACGATCTTGTACCGGACGCCCCTCGATCCTTCGTTCCGGTAGATGCCGGGGGTGCGTGCGCTCCCAGGCTTTCCCCGCCACCGCTCCTCCTCCCCGGCACCGGGAGTTACCCAGAACCGTTACTCCGTTCTTTTACCGGGAGGGATGAGGAGGGACTTGAGCCCGTGACCACTTGAGCCCGTGACGAGCAGCTACGTGGTGGGCGCGGCAGGTTTTGAACCTGCGACCTCTTGCGTGTGAAGCAAGCCCGGGCATCCGAAGCGCCGCAGGTCAGAGACGTTTCCGCAGGTCAGAGGGCATAAGTAACAGCGCGGGAGGAGTCGGTTTCCGTCTATCTCCGCGTCATTCGCTCCCAAATCGCTCCCAAGTTGCGCCTAACTACACTTCCGCGAAAGCTCAGCTAGGCGGCTCGCCGAGCTGATTCATGCGTTCGCGGTCTTTCTCGTCAACCTTCTCAATGACGGCGCGCCAAGCCTCATCGTCGGGGATCCACGCATAGCGAAAGACCGCCTGCCAAGGGACCATGGTGACGCTTCCTGCGATGGTTGACCCAAGTATCAGCTGCCGGTAGCGATTCATAGTCCGAAAGATCAGGTCGATTGCCTGGTGGATATCTCCAAAGGTCAGGCCCTCGCTGAACCGACCTGTCGCCGGGTCGTAGTGCGCCACCTCTTTGTCAACCCAAGTCTTGATGCTCGCCGTCTTGGCTCGAAGTCGCTCCAGATCAGCCGTTGGAACGGCGGGGTCGATGGCCTTCGCCCCCGGAGAAGTCAGCTTGTCGAAGAACTCATTCCCGATGGAACGATCCCCCCCATGAAGCTCGGCCAAGTACCGCTCTCGTGAGAGCACAAATGGATCCTTGGCTATCCGATCCAGGAGTCGGCCAAGAGAAACTACGTCGTCGCTCACCTCGACCTGACGGCGAATCGCTAGTCCCTGGGTGCGCAAGTAACTCGAGTTAAACCAGGTATGGAAGGTGCTGTGCTTGCGAGCCTTCTCTGGCGCAACGCCGACGATCTCATTGAAACTCTCCCAGATCTGTCGTGCGGCGAGCATGTCGACAACGTCCTTGTAGATGGTCCCTGGGTTTGGGTCTCGGCCCAACCACTTGCCCCATGTGTCCCAGGTCGGATTCGGCTTCATGTCATCGACAAGATCCAGCTACGTGGAAGGGGCAGACGTGAGGGTCGGCGATCGGAGTCACGGGTGGAATGCTAGCTCGTGCGGGTAATCGCTCTTCTGCGAACGGCAGGGGAGCCGTGACCAATTCGGCTGATGTGCGTTATCCGAACGGCCTCACACACACACCCTGTACTGAGTGCGGCTGATAGTCGTCTTGCGCAAAACCCCCGTCGTGTAACGGGCGTCAATCCTTGGTGCGGCGAATGGCTTTCTAGCCTGCTGATGACCGGGGCCACCCGAAAACCATGTGTCAATTAGTCGAGGTCCCAAGAGAAGGGGGGCCCCAAAGGAGCCCCCTTCCCCTTACATAGGTGCTTCGGGCTAGCGGTTCGTCTGACCGGGTGCCGCGTTAGTCCGACCGGTTGCCGCGCGCCCGGTGCCTACTGTTGGGCAAGTGCCACACGGTGGCACACACACCCCGGAGCCGCAGGAGCCAAAGCAGCCATCAGCCTGGCAGAACCACCCAGGTCCTTTCGCTGTCACGCAGTCAGCGGAAGTGGCACAAGTCGTGGCCCCAGCACAGAAGAAGTTACCGCCGCAGTGGAACACCCCGTTCTCGTCCGAGAGGCAGATGCAGATGTCAAGCGGCGGTGGACAGGGAGGGGTGCCGCATACGCCCCCACAACCTTGACAGACAGGAGAGACAGCAAAGGCCGGCGCTCGGAAGCTGGTGAGGACCGGAGCCGACCATGCGATGGCTGCGCCCGCCCCGATCCGCTTGAGCATCCTTCGACGGGAGATACCTTCGATTTCGGGCCTATCTGGTTCCATCTGTCACCCCCTTTCGGGATTCCAGTCAGCCGTTGTCTTTGAAAGTCTGCCCGGAGCACCGATGGGTGGCATGATGCTGAGGCGGTAGGTTCTCTCTTGGCCGACCGTAGTTGGCCTACGTTCCGTAGGGCGATGCACGTACCGCATAGCGCGTAGGGTTGCTCATGGCGTGGCAACCCAGTTGTTCGAGATGAGCTGATCATGAATGGCCTTATCGCTCAGCACGCCAAGAGGATGCCACCGAGAGATCGGCCGCCAAGGCTCCCTTCTGCTGGCGTGCGCAGAACTACTCTTGTGCGCGGCTAACTAATCCCTTTGGCGACTCGGTCACCCCCTGGACTCAGGCGTGAACCGGACCAGAGAACTGTGCCACATCGTCGTGAGGTCTTCCTGCACGACTTGAAAGCCGGCATGTGCCACCATCGCTCTCATCCTGTCCGGGGTGTTCTCGGAGAAGCTTTTGTTCTCTTGTGCCATCACCTTGGTTTTGTCGGAGTAGTGAATGACTGCGGTGCCGCCCTCCTTTAGGATCGCCCGCATGTTGTGTAAGTAAGCTTCGATAAGAGGAGCATCCAAGTGCACGAATGTTCCGAAGCTGAAGACGAAATCGATCTCCCCCTCGGGTATGCCGGGGAAATCAGTGCCCGTGTTGTGCACAAACACTATCTCCGGCTGGTTGAAGTTCTTTCTAAGCTCCTCGAGCAGCTCTTTGTAGTAGTCGACGACGTACAGCTTTCCAAACCCCAGCAGGTATCGTGTCCAACGGCCCCCGCCGGGTCCTATCTCGACTGCATTGTGATCGGGTCGTACGTATGGAAGAACCCAGCGCTTCTTGATAAATGCCAGCGGTTCAACCGTCTCAGGGTCACCCCACTGCAGTCCGTAGATGGCTTTGGCTGAGAGCTCCCCCCGAATGGCGCGGTAGAGCCGATACGGCATCGAGCGAGCCCGCTGAAAGCGTCTCAGCGCGTCGACGTGCAATGACGTGTTCAAGTCTGGCATGCTCTCCTCCTCCCCGTTCACCTCACCTCCAGCAACGGAATTATCCAGCCAGGCGGGATAGCAAGTTGACTACAAAGACCTTATCCCCGTGTGGTGCAATCATTTCTACGAACGGTCGCGAGGACTATGGCGACGCCGCGGCGGCCGGAACAGCGCCCACCCGCCGGCCAGCAGGAACGCGGCGGCCATGAAGACGGCGATGAAGAGTGGGCTGACGGCGATCACCGCGACCGGCTTGGGTCGGCCGTGGAAAACCTGTCCGTCTCCAATATCCAGCTCGGCCCGGACACCGAGCCGTCGGTCATGCGGAACCACGACAGGAACCAGCGTCGGCCGCAGCCACACTCAAGCTCCGCGTACTCGGACCGGTTCCACGTGGGAGGCGGCTTGCAGACGTGTGGATCGGCGATTGGCGTCATGCCCTCATGCTAGCCCGTTCGCACAATAGGCCTTATGCGACAGGGGTCAGACCTCGGCGCGGCGTACCCAGTGGTCGGCGAGCCGGCGCATTACCCGCCGACCCTGGGCCCCCTTCAAGTGGTGCTGGAGGCCCGGCTGCCCGGGGCCGAGCCCCCAGCGTGCGGCCGGGAAGGAGACTGGCGAAGCCAGCCCTGGGGACCCGACCGCGTTCTGCCCCCCAGGGTTCAAAGGGCCTCCACTACTGCTCCGGCACCCGATCCGTCTGCACGGGCACCCGGTTGGCCCGATTGCCTGCCCGCGTGGCCTCGATGACCTCGCCGTAGAGCTTCCGGCGGAGCTCCTCGACTTCTGGGGTGCCGGCAGGCGCGAACAGGTAGGGCATGGCCTTCACGACCGGGTGGTTCGCCCGGAGCCGAGTTCCCCGAGCTACTCCGAGGACCGCGTCGCCCACGCGGGCAGAAAAGCTATCGGCGGCCTCGACCATCTCAGTAGGCTCGAATCTGTTCTTCGCCACTCCAGGTTCCTCCTCTCTCATCCTCCAGCGGTTCCATATCGGCCGGCTCTCGCTCCCACCGTGGCGGCTTCCGCCCCTCGCGCAGGCGCGCCTCCCATTCCTCCAGATCGCGGCCATAGCGAATGGCCGCTTCGACCTCCTCATACGGGTTGTCCCGAGGCGGAACGTCGTCGAGCTGCCCTTCCCATAGGTCCAGGAGCTGCTGGGTCTGAGAACGGAACAGCCGGGCTCCCGGGTAGTGCTCCTCCCTGGTGAAACCGAGCTCAGCGAGCCGGGCTCGGCGGATCTCCAGCTCTTGCTCAAGCGATCGCTTCATGGATCAACCTCCCATCGCGTATATGCGGGCCGTGCGCTCGAGCAGTTCCGCGACCAGGTCCCCCGATAGCTCCCCGTGCTCCAGTAGCGCGCTGGCCAGGGCGCCGGCAAGCCGCTCGAACTTATGGCTTCGGACGAGGGTCCAGGTCAGCGTGGTGGCCCAGTCCACCAATTGGTCGGCCTCTTCCGGCGTCGAGGCGAGGTCGCTGGCATAGGCCTGGGCGAGCGCGTGGTCGTCTGTGCCCTCGCCCTCACCACTTTGGAGCCCCCAGAACGCAACCACTCCGATCTCGCCGGCCAGAACGACCTGCACGCGCTGCAGGATCGCGAAAGGAGTCCTCGCCATTGGCGGAAGCTCGCAGTGGCCCTCCTTCGCGGACGAAAGCACTGCCCGGGTCACCGGGCAGCCGAGCAGAAATCCGGCCACGGCATGGCCGGCCTCGTGATAGGACGTCGCTCCCCGGTCGAAGTCGAGGCTTGCGGTGTCGAGGTCGCTGTTCATGCTGACGAGGCTAACTTTTGCGGGAATTTCCGGGCCCCGTCCCGGCAGCTCTCCGAGCACCACTTCCGCGGCCGGCCTCGGAGCTGTCTCGGCAGCGGGTCTCCGCACCCTGCGCATGCGGGGCCGGTTTCCGCCTCATAGCGCCGTTCCAGGTCGGCCAGGCGCCGGGCGGCTACCCGCAGGATGCCGGCAGATTCGTCCCGGGCTTCCATCCGATCGCCAGAGTCGCTGTGTGACAGCATCATTCACGTCGTACCCCTTAAAAATTTTTCTGCGGCGCGCCCGGCCGACTGGCAAGTCAGGAGGCGGCTGAAGTTTCACGATCCTCACCCGCCCCCCTATCCTCTCCGCGAGTTGCAGCTTCGATGGGCAGCTCGGTAGTTCTCTCTCACGTTGGCGCCGCCAAACAATCTGCGGACGAGGTGATCGGCAGTGAGGGGATCTCCTGGCCGGCCGGGTCGACCACAGATCCAGCAGGTGTGCTCTTCCCGGAGGACCTGCTCCCTGATCCGCTGGTGGTCCCAGCCAAGTCCGCGTGCTGTCGTCGTGGAACGTGGGCGACGGGGAGGGAAGTACCTCATCGCCGCGGCGCTCGAGTTGTGGCATATGCATATGGCACCGATTTGCTTAGGTTCCCGTACCCGTTCCTATATCCTATAGAACCTGGGAACCTGGGAACCTAAGCTCCAAAGGGCCAAACCAGGGTAGGTAGCCCACCCGGCTCCTCGATCCGCCGGGATGGGCGCCAACCTACCCAGCGGGACCGGGAACCTTCGGGAACCTTGGGAACTTTCAGACATCATCGAGCAGTCTCCCCACTGGGATCCTGAGCTTCGCCCCTCGCTTGTCCGGCCCGATCTGGCCCGACGCCACCAGTCGGTTGACCACCGCCAGGGCTGCCTTCCGCTTGCCTCCAAGCTCTTCCGCCAAGGCGGTCTTGGTGAACTCCTCCGGCTTGGCCGTCACCAGGGCGATGGTCCTCTCCTCCAGAGCCGCCACATCGGCCGGCTCCTCCGGGGTCTCCGCGGTGATGACGAACGGAATCGATTGGTCATCCTCCAGGCCGGGCCGCACCACCGATGCGACCGGGTATCTGCCAGCTCGGCCGGGCCACAGCGGCGTAACGTCGCGGCCGCGATCCTTGAAGCACAGCAGGCGACCACCCTCCAGGTAGAGCGCCTTGGACAGTCGGGCCTTCCACACGCGGGATCCAAACAGGTCATCGAAGGTTCGGCCGTACTCCCCCTGGGCCCGCTTGCGAAGGAACCCGGCCATCATGATGCCCTTGAGCTCGGCCTCGGCATCAGCTTGGAGAGATGCCCGAACATGGCCCTCACTTCGGTGTCTTCCCGCAGCTTGGTCACGCAGTCCTCGGCGCTGTCCAGGACGAGGTAGTCGGCGCCGGTGGAGGCGATGCTGCTGGCCAGATAGGCGCGGTCCTCCGCGCTCGAGTCCAAGGCCATCGGCTCGCCGG
>WNGF01007257.1_pt1 | contig 15079 bp, 12 predicted proteins | sample 5400641 | NCBI WGS metagenome assembly WNGF01 (sample SAMN13153371, study PRJNA577476) | soil metagenome | isolation source: 80 cm soil or saprolite under grassland replicate 2 | place: USA:California | collected 2016-06-15
TACAGGGCCGGCAGAGGAACGCACCAATGATCCGATACGAAGTAATCATCTACTGGGGCAAGGACGACGGCGCCTTCTTGGCGGAGGTTCCGGAGTTGCCCGGATGCATCGCAGACGGCGGAAGCTACCGGGAGGCGCTGGAAAACGTCGAGAAGGTCATCGAGGAATGGATCAAGACGGCGCGAGAGCTTGGCCGCCCGGTTCCGAAACCCAAAGGACGCCTGCTTTTCGCTTGATCGGGAACCGGTCATGAAGCTTCTCGTCGCCAATCGCGGCGAGATCGCCCTGCGCATCTTCCGCGCATGTCGCGATCTCGGGATCGAGACCGTGGCGGTCTACTCCGACGCGGACCGCACAGCGCCGCACGTGACGTCGGCGGACTACGCCGTTCGCGTCGGTCCTTCGCCTTCGGCCGAGAGCTATCTCGCGGTTCCCCGCATCGTCGACGCCGCGAAAAAGACCGGCGCGTCGCTCGTGCATCCCGGCTACGGTTTTCTGGCGGAGAGCGCCGACTTCGCGCGTGCCTGCGCCTCTGCGGGGCTCACTTTCGTTGGGCCTTCTCCCGGCGCGATCGAAGCGATGGGAGCAAAGACCCGGAGCCGCCAGCTCATGGAAAGAGCGGGAGTCCCGGTCGTGCCCGGGACGACGGAGCCCGCACGCGACGCCACGGAGCTCGAGGACTTCGCGAGCCGCTCGGGGTATCCGATCCTCCTGAAAGCTTCCGCCGGCGGCGGCGGAAAGGGCATGCGGCGCGTCGAGAACGCTCCGGATCTCGCAGCGGCGTTCTCGCGCGCGGCGGCGGAAGCGCAGGCGTCGTTCGGCGACGGGTCGATCTACGCCGAGAAGCTTCTCGAGCGCCCCCGCCACATCGAAGTCCAGCTCGTCGCAGACCGTTATGGCAATCGCGTTGCCGTCGGAGAGCGCGAGTGCAGCATCCAGCGGCGTCACCAGAAGGTCGTCGAGGAGTGCCCTTCCCCGGCGGTCGGCCCGGAGCTTCGCGCGCGGCTGTTTTCCGCCGCGATCGCCGCGGCGGACGCGGTCAATTACGACTCCTGTGGAACGGTCGAATTCCTCGTCGTGCCCGACGGGTCCTTTTACTTTCTGGAGATGAACACAAGACTCCAGGTCGAGCATCCGGTCACCGAGGAGGTCTGGGGAGTCGACCTCGTGACCGAAATGATCCGCATCGCTCTCGGCGAGCCTCTTTCGATTCGTCCGGCCGACCTGACTCCCCGCGGCCACGCGATCGAGTGCCGCATCTATGCCGAGGATCCGAGGCGCGGCTTTTCTCCGTCGCCTGGAGTCGTGACCCGCCTGCGCCTTCCGGAAGGTCCGGCAGTCCGCAACGACGTGGGAATCGAGACGGGTTCAACAGTTCCGATCGACTACGATCCGATGCTGGGGAAGCTCGTCGTCCGCGGCCGGAATCGCGACGAGGCGATCGGTCGGCTCACCCGGGTGCTGGAAGAGTACGAGATTGCGGGGGTCGAGACGACGCTTCCTCTCTTCCGCGAGCTCGTCGGCGACGCGGACTTCCGGGCCGGACGTTTCCACACCCAGTGGCTCGACGAGTGGCTTGCGTCTCCGCGACTCGGAGCCCGCGAAGCAACGGCGGAAGAGGCATTGCTCGCGGCGGTCTGCCTCACTCTCGACGGCGCCCGAACACTCGAGCCCACGGCTGCGACCCGGGGGGCGCCGGACCAGTGAATCTGCGACGCCGGTTTCTCTGGCGGCGGGAGGGCAGCGTTCCAATCGAGCTCGTGATCGAAACGCGCCGGGAGGGAAAGGTCGTCGTCGGCGACGGCGAAGGAGAGACCCTCGCCGAGTATGCGCCGCTTCCCGACGGAAGATTGAGCGTTCTCCTGCCCTCGGGGCGCCAGCTGACGGGTCGCGCGGTTGCCGGCCGCCTCGAAGCGTGGGTTCGCGGACGCCGCCTTTCCGTGGAGTTGGCCGACCCCCTGCGGGACCGCGCCGCGGCAGGCATCCGGTCCTCCGTTACGTCGGCGGAAGTGCGCGCGCAAATCCCCGGCCGGGTGATCGAGGTGCGCGTCGCGGTGGGAGACCGTGTGGAGGCGGGAACGACGTTGATCGTGCTGGAAGCGATGAAGATGCAGAACGAGATCCGTGCGGAGTCATCCGCGCGAGTGGCTCGGATCGAATGCGCGGCAGGCGACCCCGTCGAAGCGGGGGCCTTGCTTCTCCGTCTGGAGCCCGATGAAAGTCCGAAGTCCATGGCCCAAAGTCCAAAGTCAGGGACCACGAGTCCAGGGCCTAGGACCTAGGTCTTCGGGCTTCCCTATCCAAATTTCTGGACAGATGTACCGAAAGACGAATCGCTGACCAGCAGGTCAGGGACACCAAAATCGCCTTGACCCCGTAGCGGCAGACACTTAGAGTTCGCCGCAACACCCACGCGATTGGCAGTTTGATTGCTCTCTCACGCACGCGTGTCTTCCTACGGCTTCGTATCTTCGTCCCGCGATTCGAAATTCTCGGACAGAGCAAGTCCCACTTCGCGTCGGGAAATAACAGAGGAGGAGGAGGTCTATGAGTCGATTTAGAAGGTTCTTCTTGCCGTTGCTGGCGATCGCGGTCGTCGGCGCGGCGACGGGAGGCCTGGCGTTCGCCCAGACCACGGGAGACATCACCGGCACCGTCACCGACAGCTCCGGCGCCGCCTTGCCCGGAGTGAACTGCACCGCCACGAGTCCGGCGCTGCAGGGATCGCGCTCGTCGATCACCAGCAACAGCGGAAACTACCGCATCGCGAGCGTACCACCCGGTACCTACAAGGTGATCTGTTCGCTCGCAGGTTTCGCGACCGCCGAGAAGACGGCGTACGTGACGCTCGGCTCGACGGCGACCGCCAACCAGATGCTCCAGATCTCGCAGAAGGAAGAGATCATCGTCAGCGGAACAGCGCCGGTCGTGGACACCTCCAACACGACGACAGGCTCCAACTACTCAGCAAAAGTCATGGAGAAGCTTCCGCTGGGCCGCAACTACGCCGCCGTTGTCCGCCTTCAGCCGGGCGTGCAGGAAGACACCGGCGACCGGCAGGGGCGCGGTCTGGCGCTGTCGGTCTATGGGTCTACATCCGCCGAAAACCAGTTCGTCATCGACGGCGTCAATACGAACAGCGTCGTGCGCGGCGTGCAGGGCAAGATCATCAACAGTGAGTTCATCCAGGAGGTCGAGGTCAAGACCGGCGGCTACCAGGCCGAGTTTGGCCGGGCCACCGGCGGCATCATCAACGTCATCACCAAGTCCGGTGGCAACGAGTTTCATGGCGACGTCTTCGCCAACTACGCTCCCGAGAGCTTCCGCGCCGAGCAGCAGTTCAAAGCAAACGACGCTCTCCTGGACGACGGCGGGGTCGCCGCGCGATTCGGCACTTTCGAGAACGTCAAGACGGCCGATTACGGGGCGGACCTCGGCGGCTACTTCATCAAGGACCGCCTCTGGTTCTTCACCGCGTACAATTACTCGGATGGCGATCGCGACCGCGTTCCCAAATCGCCCTCGTCCCGCTTTTTCGGCGTCTACAACGAGGGCTCCAAAGAAAACATCCGATACAACCTTCTCTCCGGCAAACTGACATGGAACATCACCCAGGGCTCGACTCTGGTCGGGACCTACTTTCGGGATCCGGAACACCATGACGGCGCGATCTTCACGCCGATCAGCACCAACATCGATGAATCACAGGGGCGCCGGGACATCGGCTCGGAGGACTATTCCGGGCGTTTCAACCAGCTCTTTGGTTCCGTGGGCGTGCTGACTCTCCAGTACGCAAAGCACAACGACCGCTACTTCTTCAAGCCGCTTCACCCGGACATCATCGGAATTCAGGATCGGACGCATCCCACCGATTACCCGAACTTCCCCTATCTCCAGGGCTTCGGGCAGGTCCCGGGGTACAGGCTCAACAACGAGGGGAAGCGAGACGAGTACATCGGCTCGTTTACTGCTTACCTTGGAAGTCATGAATTCAAGCTCGGGGGCGACTACACCAAGAACGTCACGACGGACATCTCGTCCTTCACCGGTACCCAGCGCGTCCGCGTTCGGCTTTGCAGTACGAGGTCCACATCCTCCAGCTACTGTCCGCCGGGCGAGGGTGTGACCATCACGAACTTCTACGGCGAGACGAAGCGAGTCTACTTCCAGCACGACTTTTATGCCCCCACGCTCGGCTCTTTCGATATTCTTGACCAGAGCGTTTCGTCGCCTCCGACGAATGCTTATTCCGGCTTCTTCCAGGACACCTGGCGCGTCACGCCCCGCTTCACGGTCAATGCGGGCGTCCGGCTCGATATCGAAAAGGTCAAGAACAAGAGGGATGAAACGACCATCGACTTGAACAAGGAGTGGCAGCCCCGCTTGGGACTCATCTACGACTGGAAGGGAGACGGCTCGACGAAGCTGTTCGGCTCCTACGGCCGTTTCTATTACATGCTCCCCAACGACCTGAACGTCCGCAACTACGGCGACCAGTTCCAGACACAGACCTTCAACTACTCGACGACTTCCACGACTCCGGGCGGACCCGGCGTCCCCGGACCTCCGAACCGGAGAACCCTGGTTCAAGGGGCGAGCGCCGAGCCGACGGAACCGGGCATAAAGGGACAGTACCAGGATGAGTTCAACCTCGGGGCGGAGATGGCGCTGGCGCCCACGTTCGCGGTGGGGTTGAAGGGGATGTACCGCAAGCTCGGCCGGGTGATCGAGGACCGGTGCGACCTCGACGACTCCGATCCAGTCAACCAGGAGTCCACCTGCGCGATCATCAATCCCGGCTCCGGCGGGTTCTGGGACGGCGGCCCGAACAGCACATTCGGCTGGTGCGACGCTGCGGAGTCCGAATTCACCTCTCCCACAGCGGGAGATTGCTTCGCCGGCGGGGCTCCCAAGGTCCCCAAGGCAACTCGCAAGTTCAAGGGCGTCGAGCTGACTGCTCGGAAGAGCTTCACCCAGAACGCCTGGGTACAATTCTCCTATCTCTATTCCACGCTGAGAGGAAACTACGACGGAGCAGTCCGGGTCGCCTCCGGCCAGACCGATCCCGGCATCAACGCCGACTACGACTACCCGCTCTTCTTGAAGAACGCCGACGGCCGACTCTTCCTGGATCGACCCCACCAGCTTCGGCTCGATGCGCTCTACACGGCGCCCTTCGGTCTGAGCGTTGGGTTCGGGACGTTCCTCCGGAGCGGCGCGCCGGTTTCTCGCGCCGGCTACTACAACAGCTTCTATCCCGATCTGCTCCACCTCGTGCAGCGGGGAGAGGACAGCGCCATTTATTCCGGCGCCCGGCTGCCTTTCGAGTACGAAGCGAACCTTTCGCTCAGCTACTCCGTCAAAGTCGGCCCGGTTTCGATTACGCCGGCGATCTACGTTTTCAACGTGTTGAACCGGCAGGGGGTCATAAAGATCGACGAGCGCTTCAACCCGGATGGCACGTTCTGCGAGAACGCCGCCGGCTGCACGCCGGCCAACACCCCGGAATACAGCCAGAAGAACTTCGACCGCCTCGGGACGTTGCAGCTTGGAGATCCGTTGCCCCAGGACAACTGGGGCGCTCCTCAGTTGCGACAGTCGCCCCGGGAAGTCCGGGTGGGCCTGAAACTCTCGTTCTGATACCTCTTGAAAGAGGGAGGGCGCCCAGCCCTCCCTCTTTTTTTCTCTTGGGGGGGCGTTCTGTTTCGATAAAATCACGAAGGACCAAAATCAGGATGCCCGGCATGCCACTGCTTCTCTCTTCTCCTCTTCTCGCGATCTTTCTCGCCCTGGCCGCCGGCGAGCCGTCTCTCAACCAGCTTTTTTTGCGGGCGAAGGAAGAGTTTCGACTCGGGTCTTACGACAAAGCTTTGCAAACCCTTTCCCAGCTGGAGGCGGAAAGCCGGAAGCCCGGCTCGGAGGAGCTTCGTTCCACTCTGGAACCAGCCGTCGTTTTCTACGAGGGGGCGTGTTATGCCGCCCTGGGGAAGGGCGCGGAGGCGCGCTCGCGTTTCGAGACGTATCTCGCGTCCCATCCGAATGCGGCTCTCGATCCCGCGATCTACTCGAAGAAGATCATCGCCGCCTTCGAAGAAGCGCGAAAGAGTCTGACACACGTTGAAAACCAGCCGGAGGAGAAAGGCTCGCTCAGCCTCGCCTATATCGCGTTTCCCAAGCCGCTCCGCGGTAACGACGGGCTTGGAGAAGACTGGGCCGAAGGGCCAGTCCGATTCCTCATGACCCCGGACGAGAAACGCGCCTTCTCGCGGCTCCTGGATTCCGTCGCGCGCTCCGAGTTCGTGACTGCGTTCTGGAAGGCGCGAGATCCGAAGCCGGAGACGAATGAAAACGAATTCCGCGACGAGTTCGAGAAGCGAGTTGCGTTCGCCGACACGCGCTTCGCACAGGGGGAAACGAGGGGAAGTCAGACGGACCGGGGAATGGTGTTCATCTTACTCGGCCCGCCGACCTATGTCGGGCGAAAGCCTCTCACCTCTGGGGAGGACGCGACGGATTCTTCGGCGCTCTTCCAGTATCGCCCCTCGGACGTCAAGGCTGCGTCGTTACCCGGAGGTACAACGTCCCAGCGCGCCGCGCGAATCGACCGGGTCACGGGGCCGGGATCGAAAACCAACGATGCCGCATCCAACTGGCGCGAGGTCTGGCATTATCGGCACGAGCTTCTGCCGAGAGGGATCCCATACCTTCAAGTGGATTTCGAGTTCGTGACCAAGAAGGGATACGGCGAGAACGTCCTCCAGCGGGAAACCCAGGTCTTGGACACTCTGGAGAAGGCGAAGGCGCGCCTGAGGCAGGCCGCGGCGTAGCCGAACGAGGCGCGGCCGCACGTCGCGGAGCGCCGGCCCCACGGCGGAAATCTGCTGCCGGAGCTGCGTGTTAACGTTCGCGCCGTGCGAAAAACCGCTCTCCTGGCGGCCGTTTTGTCGCTCGCCGCCGCCTCCGCCGCCCACGCCGACGAAGAGACGCGCAACCGCCTGATCCACTTCTTCGGCGGCTGGTATTCCTGGTATCCGAACACGGCCATTCAGGTGAGGAACAGCCGCGAGGTCGAGATCGCGGGCTTCGAAACCTATCGGGTCAATCGTTTTTGCGACTCGAAGCTCCACCGGGAATCGAACGTCGCGCTCGTCGACCACGGAAAGGACGAGGTGTTCGTCGGCGAGGTTTTCCACGATCTCGCGCGCCGTATGGCGAAGCGTCCGTTCGATCCCGCCGGCGACCTGCCGCCAATCGAGGGGTCGCTCACCGAGGCGTATGGGCTTGCTGTCAAAGTGAAGAGCGAGGAGGGCGCGCGCGGCCCGTTGAAGCCGATCACGATCACGATCCGGCAAACGGAGAACGCCCTCGTCGCGATTCCGGGGTTCGTCTCGGACGACGGGGCCTCGCTCTTGATCGGGGAGTTCCAGCCATTGTCGGCCGATGCGCAGTCCGTCCGCCGGCGCCTGATGAGCGAGAGCCAGGCGATCCGTCCCGCAAGGGGCGACTTCTACGTCACGGAATTCCTGGACTTTCAGTGCGAGCGATGTCGCGTGCGCGCTCCGGAGGTCAAGAAGATCGTGGCGGAGAAGGGGGGAGCGGTCGACGTGCGTCTCTTTCCACTCAGCAAGGTCCACAACTGGGCCTTCCCGGCCGCGGAATATGCGGCTGCGCTCGCGGCGGTCGACCCGGCGCTCTATCCGAAGTACGAAGATACGCTTTTCTCCCGCGAAGGGATGACGGCTGCGGCGGCGCGGCAGATCGCGTCGGACATCGCCGAAGCCGCGGGAGCGAAGGAGAAGTTCGAGAGCGAGCTTGCAGGCGGTCGCGCGCGGGAACGGGTCGTCCGCGACATCCGTCTTGCGATGCGGCTCGGCCTGTCGGGAACCCCTTCGTTCTTCCACGAGGGTAACTTCGTTTCGGGGGAGAAGGAGCTCCTCGAGGCCTACCTGCGCGACAAGCTGTTGCCGGGCCCGAAGGCAGCCGCCTCGTCGAAGCCGGCGGTCCGATAGCCTTCCCGTCTTGACGATGCGTCCGAGCCGCGCCCGGTTCTTCTGCGCAATCGCGCTCCTCCTCTCCGCCGCCGCCTGCCGCAGGAGCGAGCAGACGGCGACGTCGTCCGCGGCGGCTTCACGTGCGAGCGGCACGCTCCCGGTCGCGGCGGCGCCGGTCGAGGACGCCGATGACGCCGCCCGCTCTCCGCGTCCAGCCGGCGGATCGGCGCCCGTAATCTGGCTCGGTCTCGACGGTCTGGATTGGGAGATCGTCGACCGTCTTTCGCGCGAAGGCAAGATGTCCAACTGGGCACGTCTCGCGTCGGAAGGATTCACGTCGGATCTCGCGAGCTTCTACCCGGTTCTCTCGCCGATCGTCTGGACGACGGCAGCGACCGGCGTGGGACCCGACGTCCACCGCGTCCTCGATTTCCAGGAGACGGATCCGAAGACCGGCGCGAAGCTGCCCGTGTCGGGCCTCTCCCGCGCCGTCCCCGCCGTGTGGAATATCGCCTCGGCGGCGGGAAAGAAGGTCGGGGTCGTCGGATGGTGGGCGACCCATCCCGCCGAGGAGGTCAACGGATTCTTCGTCTCGGACCGGGCGAGCCCGCTTCTCTTCGGCGATCTCCCGCGCGCCGGCGTCGCGTATCCGGCGACGCTCGCGCCAGGAGTCGAGCAGATCGTCGCGCGCGACGGCGCCGTCTCCGACGCCGAGCTCTCGAGGTTCGTCGACGTTCCTCCGGCGGACATCTCCGCGGCGCGCGCGAGCGGCGCCGGCATGGAGAATCCGGTCGTCGCGCTTGCCCGGATCCTCGGCGCGACGCGGGTCAACCATCACATCGCCCGCGAGCTCTACGACCGGAACCGGCCCGAGCTGATGACGCTCTACCTCGAGGGCACCGACGAGATCGGTCATGTTTTTGCCCCGTACTCCCCGCCGCGGCTCGATTGCACCAGCCAAGAGGATTTCAACCGGTACCACCGGGCGGTCGACGCGTACTACGGCGTCGTCGACAAGATGCTGGGACAATGGATGCGGCGCGCGAAGGAGGACGGCGCGACGCTCATCGTCCACTCCGATCACGGCTTCAAGTGGGGGGCGGACCGGACCTGCGCGCGCTCGTCCCTGAACTGGGCTACTGCGGCGTACTGGCACCGTCTGAGCGGCGTGTTTGCAGCATGGGGGGCGCGCGTCCGCCCGTCAAAGGCCCGCGCGAAAGCTTCAGTCTTCGACGTCGCTCCGACCGTGCTCTCTCTGATCGGTCTCCCCGCGGACCGACGGATGACCGGGAGGCCGCTGACCGCCGCCTTCGACGGTATCCGCCCTCTTCCGAAGAAGGACGTCTTCTCGACGGTGACCGTTCGGCGAGTGGCCGCGGAATCCATTACCGCCGAGCAGGCGAGCGAATACGCGAAGAAGTTGCGCGCCCTCGGGTATCTGACCGGAGGGGAAAGTCGGCCGGTCGCTCCGGGCGGAGGAGACCGGCCCGGAATGACCGAAGGCGCCTGGAACAACCTCGGAGTCTATCTGCGCGAGACTGTCGGCGACCTGCGCGCGGCCGAGCCCGCGCTCCAGAAGGCGCTCGAACTGCGTCCGAACTACGCGTCTCCGATTTTCAACCTCGCCGTGCTCTATCGCATGAAGGGCGAAGACGTGAAGGCGGAGGAGTGGCTGCTGCGCTCGCTCGATTCGGGTCATGCGGAGCCGGAGCGGACGATCGCCGACTGGGTCGGCGAGTACGAGCACAAAGGGAAGCCGGCCGCCGCGCGCTCGCTCCTCGAGAAGGCCGTCCAGCGATTTCCGGACAACGAGCCGTTCGCTCGCGAGCTCGCCCTCTTGAGGTTCCAGAAGTGGAAGGACTGCCCGGGAGCATGGGAGGCTCTTTCCCGGTTCGAGTCGAAGACGGAGGACCCGGACACGCTGAACGCGCTCGGACTCTTCCAGACGTGCCTGGGGCGGCGGCGGGAGGCGGTCGCGCTCTTCGAGCGGTCGCTGAAGCGGAAGCCGGATCAGCCGGCCGTCGTCCACTCGTTGACCATCGTCCGCCGCGGTATCTCGAGAACGGGAGAGAATTGACCGAATGAGAAAACGAAATGCGGCCGCCATGCTTCTCGCAGCTCTCTCACTCGCTGGGCTCGCTCCGGCGAAGTCGAAACGGGCGCCGGGGCGCACAGTCACTCCGGTCGGGGCGCCTGCCGCGGCTGGCGGCGTCGAGAAGCGGCTCGTCGAGTACGCGGCGCTCTACCTTGCTTACGATCCCGACACGAAGATCACCGTCGGGAAGTCGGACCTGAAGCTGCCCGGCTTCACGGCGTGGCGAATCCAGCGCACCGGCCGGTTTGAAAACTTGAAGGCCGACGCGGTCGTGTTCGTTTCGAACGACGGCAAGTGGTTCTTCGAAGGGGACTCGTTCCGGAACCCGAGCCCGAAGCCGGTCACATCCGAGGCGGATGTCGGCTGGATCACGTCGAAATACGCGCAACTGCTGGGCTCGAAGGTCCGGGGGCAGCTGGTGCCCGAGCGCAACGCAGCGGGACTGAAGGGGATGTCGGTCGTTCTCGAGAGCGGGTTCGGTCCGGTGCAGGCCCCGGGTCTCGTCACCCCCGACGGCAGCGTGTATCTCGCCGGGACGCTCTGGGACTTTCAGGCCGATCCCCGCACCGAGCGCCGCCGCCGAATCGACCTGACCGCCCAGCGCGCATCCGGTCCGGCCGACGCCGCCGTGACGATCGTCGAGTACGCGGACATGGAGTGCCAGTACTGCCGTTTCCGCGGAAGGCAGCTCGACAAGCTGCTGGCCGCGAACGCGGGGGTCGCCAGCGTGCGGCGGCACTACAAGTTCTTCCCGCTCTGGTCGCACCACGCGTGGTCGATGAAAGCCGCCTCCGCGGGAGACTGCCTCTTCCGGCTGGCCGGCGGGCCGTCGCTCTTCCGATTCAAGGAGCTCGTCTACGGCCGGCAGGAAAACCTCTCGGTCTCGGCGATCGACGAGCTCGCCATCACGTCAGCGGAAGGGGAGGGGGTCTCCCGGTCCGACTACCTCGCGTGCTACCTGCGCGACGACAGCTTCGATCGCGTGCGGAAAGACATGGAGGAGGGATATCGGCTGGGCGTGAACTCGACGCCGACCTATTTCGTGGACGGAACACAGATCAACTGGGTCGAGGACAAGGTCATGGAGGACTTCCTGAGGACGAAGTTCCCGAGGCTGAAGACGATCGCCTACGAAAGATGATGCTTTCCCGGCAGGCCCCTGTGAAAATGACGGGCCCGAGCGGGCACGTCTTCCGGACCGAAGCAAGGGATTTCCCCTAGTCTCCTCCAGCCGTCCGGTGAGCCGGCGTCCCCGTCGCTTCCGCCGGAGTCCCGAACGGCACGGGCGTTTGACCGGCAGCCGCCTCCGCAGTGGATCGCGCCCGCCTCGCTATCGCGACCGCGACCAGGTGGTCCTCGAACGTGGCGGAGAACGTGTGGCCGCCGTTCGTCGGATCCGCGACGAAATAGAGATAGGCCGTCCGCGCGGGAGTGACTGCGGCGGCAAGCGCATCCGTCCCCGGGTTGCAGATGGGGCCGGGAGGCAGCCCTTCGTGCAGGTAGGTGTTGTACGGCGACTCGTAGTCGTAGTCGGAACGATGGAGTGTTCCGCTCCACTTCCCGTCGCGCTTCAGCGCGTAGACCACGCTCGGGTCCGCCTGCAATCGCATCCCGCGCCGCAGCCGGTTCAGATAAACGCCGGCAATCAGAGATCCCTCCGTCTTCACCGCGCTCTCGCGCTGAACGATCGACGCGAGGGTGACTGCCTGTCTCGTCGTCAGGGCGAGCCCGGCGGCGCGGCGCTGGATCTCCGGAGTGAAGTGCTCGCGGAAGTTCGCGATCATTCGATCCACGATCTGGCTCGCCGACGTCGTCCGCGTGACCACGTACGTGTCCGGGAAGAGGAACCCCTCGAGGTCCGAGACGCCGCGCGTCAGGCCCGGCACGAGCTCGGTCGCGACGAGTGCCGCGTGGAAGGCCTCGGGGCCCCCGATCCCCTGCTTCCAGAAGAGCTCGAACGTCTCCTCGGCGGTCAGTCCCTCGGGAACCACGATGGCGTGGCGGACGACGTCGCCGCGGCCCATTCGGTTGATCACCTCGTCGATCGGCATCGGGTGGTGGAACCGGTACTCACCCGCCTGCAGCGGCGTCTTGCCGCGGTGCAGCCGGTAATAGACCTCCGCCAGCCGCGCATCTTCCACGACGCCCGCTCGTTGGAGCCGGCGGAAAATCTCGGACGTGGAGGTGCCCGGCGGAATTTCGACGGTCACTTCTTTGCCGGGCCGGCGAGAGCCGGGTGGATTTTCGAGGCGGTAGTGAAAGTACGCCGCCAGCGCGGCGAGGAAGACCACGACGAAGAGAACGAGCCGGGAGAGGCGGCGCCGCCCGCTCAAGCGGATTCCCGACCCCGGTTCGCGAGCCAGTCTTCGAGCAGGACCGCGGACGCTTCGGCGTCGATTCCCGCGCGCGACCGGCGGCCGCGCAAGCGCCTTCCGGCCTCATCGGACGTGAGCGTTTCCTCGTGGAAGACGACCGGCAGAGCCGTCTCCCGAGCCAGCTTGTCGGCGAAGGAGCGGATTCGCGGCGAGATCGCGCTTACGTCCCCCTCCGGTGAGCGCGGCAGACCGACGAGGAGCATCCCGATCTCCTCTTCCCGGCAGAATTGCGCGATCTCGGCCGCCGCGGATCCGTCGCTCGCGCGGCGAATCGTCCGTCGCGCCGTCGCGAGCCCGGCCGATGTGTCTGCCGTCGCGAGCCCGATCCTCTTTTCGCCGAAGTCGATCGCCAGAATGCGCATCGGGGAAGAGTAACCGACAGCCACGATTCGTGAGACTGGATGCGAGAGACTCGAGGAGAGAGCGTCGGGAAGTCCGTTCGGCGGCCGCGGGTTAACATTCGTAAGCTCATGAAAGACGTCGTCGTTTTGTCCGCCGCCCGCACACCGGTCGGCTCGTTCCTGGGCAAGCTCTCCACGCTGGCGGCACCGGCACTGGGGTCCGTGGCGATTCGGGGGGCGCTCGAGCGGGCGGGCATCGGGCCCGGCGAGATCGACCAGGTCGTCATGGGCAACGTCCTCTCCGCGGGCATCGGGCAGGCGCCGGCGCGACAGGCCTCGCTCGGCGCGGGGATCCCGAACACGGTCCCCTGCGTCACCGTGTCCAAGGTCTGCGGATCCGGGATGCGCGCCGTCATGGATGTCTCGAACGCAATCTGCGCCGGCGAGTACGAAGTCGCGGTCGCCGGCGGGATGGAGTCGATGTCGAACGCGCCGTACCTGCTCGAGCGGGGCCGGACCGGGTACCGGATGGGAAACGCGGCCCTCGTCGATTCGATGATCAAGGACGGTCTCTGGGATCCTTACAACGACGTGCACATGGGCGGATGCGCCGAGATGTGCGCGTCGAAATACTCGTTCACCCGAGAAGAGCAGGACGCTTACAGCCTCGAGTCGTACCGGCGGGCCCGGGAGGCCTCGACGTCGGGGCTCGCCCTCGAGGAGATCGTCCCGGTGGAGGTTTCAGAAAAGAGAGGCAAGCAGGTCATCGACGTCGACGAGGAGCCCTTCGCCGCGCCGCTCGAGAAGATCAGCACGCTGAAACCGGTCTTCCGGAAGGACGGCACGGTGACCGCCGCGAACTCGTCCAAGATCAACGACGGGGCTGCGGCGCTCGTCGTCTCGTCGACGGAAAAAGCGGCCGAGCGCGGGTGGAGACCGATTGCCCGCGTCGTGGCGTACACCGGGGTGGCGCAGGCGCCGGAATGGTTTACGACGGCCCCGGTCGGCGCCATCGGAACGCTCCTCGAAAAGACCGGACTCTCCGTCTCCGACGTGGATCTCTTCGAGATCAACGAAGCGTTTGCCGCGGTCGCGCTCGCCGCGATCCGCGAGCTCGGGCTCGATCCGGCGAAGGTGAACGTACGCGGCGGAGCGGTCGCCCTGGGGCACCCGATCGGGGCTTCCGGAGCGCGGATCCTGACGACGCTCATTCACGCGCTCCGGCACGGAGGGAAGCGGCGCGGCGTCGCTGCGATCTGTATCGGCGGCGGAGAAGCGACGGCGATGCTCGTCGAGGCAGCCTGACGGGACCCTTCGACCTGATCCTCGGCGGCGTTCCCCGCTTCGGGTCGGAAGCTCCCTGGGCCTGGCGCGTCGCTCGCCGGTGGGCCCGCGAAATCCCCGCGCGCGGCGTCGTCGAGGTCCGCGGGCGCAAGCCGACCGTCGCGGATGCCCACGGAGATTCTCCGCTCCTCCTCGTTTGGGCTGATCCCGAGGCCTACCTTGCCCCTCCGGCGGCTCAACACCTGCTCGAGGCCCTCGAAAGTTTTCCGGAGGCCGACCTGGTTCTGCCCGTTTCGAACGAACCCTGGACCGAAGAGATCCGACACGCCCCTTCCTTCGCGTACTCGACCCCCTCTGGCCTGCTCGAAGCCGCCCGAACAAGCGCCGGATCTGCCGCGCCGTCGTTTCCGGTCGCGCGACCGCGGTCACCCGTTTTCGCGGTCCGCCGCGTCTCTCTTTCCGCGCTGTCCGGGCTCCTCCCGCTCGAGGAGGCACCGCTCGCGATTCACGAGGCGGGAGGACGCGCGATTGCGGACCCCGGGGCGTACCTGCACCGGTACGCGCAAATGGACGCGCAGGCGCGCGACGACCTCGCGGCGAAGGTCCCGGAGGGCGCTCGCGCGGTTCTCGACGTCGGTTGCTCCTGCGGCGCGACGGCGCCGGCGCTCCGGCGGCGGGGAGTCGCCCGGATCGTCGGCATCGAGCCGGACGAAGAGGACGCCGCGCAGGCAGCCCGCGTCTACGATCGCGTTCTTCCCCGGACGCTCGAAGCGGTCCATCCCGACGAGTTCGCGGCGGAGTTCGATGCGATCCTCTTCGGCGACGTGCTGGAGCATCTGGAAGACCCGTCCGACGCGCTCGCCCGCGTCCGCCCGTGGCTCTCCACGCGCGGGGTCCTCGTGGCGTCGGTCCCGAACGTCGGGAACTGGGCGATCGTCGCGGACCTCCTCGCAGGGCGCTTCGATTACATCCCTTACTCGCTCCTCTCCGGGA
>WNGF01012191.1_pt1 | contig 15076 bp, 15 predicted proteins | sample 5400641 | NCBI WGS metagenome assembly WNGF01 (sample SAMN13153371, study PRJNA577476) | soil metagenome | isolation source: 80 cm soil or saprolite under grassland replicate 2 | place: USA:California | collected 2016-06-15
GTCAACCCGACGCTGCCGATGATCAAGGAATACTTATCGCTTAATGACTTGAAAAAGCTTGGCGAAGACATGCGCAAATCCGACGATCGCGAAGCCAGGATCGAGTGGGGTAACTTTACCAAAGTTGACGCCGAAAAAACGCAAGGCGGCGTCATCACCGGACTCAACAACAAGCTGGCTCCACTTCGCTCACCAAACGCAATGCGGATTCTAAAGAGCGCGACTCCTGAAGAAACCGCTCGCGGCGTGAGAGAGATCAACCTTTCAGACCTTCGCAAACCTGGAACTGCCATCTACCTCGTGATGAACGAAACGCAGGCGAGTGAATATCACATTCTGTTAGAGCTGCTCTTCGGTCTTGCCGCGATTGAAATGCAGGCTTCTACCCGAAAGAATGCAACGCCGGTCTTGATGGCACTTGATGAAGCCGGCAACGTGGCCCCGCCGAAACTCCAGGACAAGTTGAAGATCGGAAGGTTCCGCAATACGCCGTACCTGCTTGGCTTCCAAGACGTGCCGCAAATTAAGAAGAAGTTTCACGACCAGGGTGGTATGGCAATATTGGCTGGCATGAAGAATCAGATTTTCCTTCCCGGCATCGATCCCGAAACTGGCGTGTACGCATCCTCCATGCTTGGTCCGGCAACTGTCCTTTCACGCACTGAGGTTGATGCTCCCGGAACGAAGAATGACGCCGAGCGAGTCTCTGAGAGCAGGCGGGACCTGAAGCAAGCTCCAGAACTGCGCCGCATGGTTAAGTATCGGCAAGGCATCGCCATCATTGACACCGCCGATCCAATCCTTTTCCGTTTCCTACCGCGCGCCGATACAGGCGACGTTGCCGTGCCGCCTGAACGAGCCGTGATGGAATCTCTGACCTTGGCTGAGGCTGTAGAAGCTATGGACAAGATCAAAGAAGCTGAAAAACCACAGTCGGATGAAACGCAAACCTCTGAGTTAGTTGACGCCCCACAGCCAGCGTCTAATCGAGACCGTCAAGCCGAGAGTTCGGAATCAGTAGGGCGGTTGGGCGGACCGGAAATAAAAGACGTGACTTTAGGTGAGGAGTAAAAAGCCATGCGTGGAGTTGAAGGAAAAACTGGAAAGAATCGATTCGGCTTCTCGTATGCGTTGCTCGTGCTCGCCGTTCTCATCTATTTCGGAACCTGGGCCTATTCAGCCTATGCAGCCGAATGGCGCGCAAAGTCGGAAATTCCGAAGATTGATCCAGTGCTGAAGATCATTAAAGGACTTCGGCAGTATCAGAAAATCAAGGCTACCTTCCCACCCGGCTTCAATGAAGTTGAGGCTACTGTATGGAGACATCTTACTGCGCCGACGTATGGTTTCGGCGGTCGTACGTTCACAGTGCAAAATTACTATTACTATTACACGTTCATTAGTCCGGCTCGTTGCACTCTCTGGATGGTTCCTGTCGGCGCACACACCGAGGAAGCAAACACTTATTTTCTTATCCTGACACCAGATGACAGAGAAAAATGGAAAGGGCCGCCGCTTGACCTCAAAGAAGCTGCGGCGATCTCCGGTACTCCAACTTATACCCAGCTCGCCATAACGGGAATGATCAAACAAGACCCACTCCCGCAAAAGAAGCGGTAACTCCGCCCAGGCTCGCGACGATTATTCAGCGAAGCCCAGGACAATCTCTCCTATCACCGCGCAGATCGCATTCTCGATCCTCACGGTGGCCAGCCGGACAAGGATGATCTGATTCATTTCTCGGTCATGATCGAGGAAGAGGAATTCGACAAGCTCGGACCTGAGGAGAAGGAGAAGCAGGCGCGATTCCGCGACGCCGTGCGCGAGGCGATGAAGGGAATGGCCGCCGAACTAACCGTCGAAGAGCTTACTTGGGTCGCGGGCATTCATCGCAACTCGCAGAATCCGCACGCTCACATCGTGATGACCAAGGCAGCCATTGAGCGTGGCACTGGAAGGCCTCGGTGGATTAGTCGAATACCCAGGAGGCTCTTACCTCACAGGGAGATTGAGAACGGCAAAGAAGTTATCGCCAATGGGCCGCTGGGTGAGAAATTCCTCGATGCGCTAGAGAAGCAGCAAGCGCTATATCTTACTTCGAAAGATAAGCAACCAGAATTGACAGCGGCTGAGAAGTGGGAACGTCTTGCACACAAGTATCAGAAGGAAAGGTCGGAACGTTCGCAGGTCGCAGAACACAGACACGGATTACACAAAACACCTTCACTTGACTATAGACAAGTCGCAGCAAGTTGGGGCGAGCAAGCGCAGATCCCCAACGATAGATTTATTGATTTCCGCATGGCGCTTGGTCAGCGGCTGGAGTTTGAAATGCGGCTCACCTTCGCCGAGGTCTGGCACGACCGCGCGGTGAAGAACGGCAATACCTATCGCTTTGAGGTGGTCGATCAGTCGACAGGCGAAGAACGGAAAATCTCTGATCTTGATGTTCGCCGCCGCGCCGCCGCACGCGCGACGCAAGCAACGGATCGCCTCAGCCGTAACGAAGCAATAGAAGACGACCTCAACCAGCACAGCGTGACGTTGCAACAACTCGATGAAGCGCGTGAGTCAAAGATCGCTGCGCTTGGGAAAGACGTCGGCTCTATGAGAGCAATTTTAGGAAAGGTCGAAGACGGGCTATCGAAACGTTATGAGATGCCGGCTGAAAAAGAACTGGTGCCGCTTCTTTCTCGCGAAACGCTCTCTGAACTTCAGCAGCAAGCGGTCAAGCTGAATTTAGTAGACAGAGTGTCCGAGCTGGAAAAACTAAGAATAGTCTCAGCGCGTGAACATGCTGCCCCGGTTCGTACGGATCGCGAAGCCGCGACATTGGCGGCCCAGGTCAATGTCGCTCGCGCTGAACTAATGGCTGGTGACGCTCGGTTGGAAAACTTTGAAGCTTCGGTCCATCTTACAAATTATGAAGTCGCCGGGGATCGCTGGTCCTTGGCCGCACTCGATAGACAGATCGCCCGCCGGCATGAGGACACCAAGCTCGTCCCGCAGCGGGCTGCACGATTGGATCTGCGCTCTTTAGCCCGGCTCAATTATTCTGCCGCTGGCAGGGAACAAGCCGCCGCCGAAGTGGAGCACCTTACTTACATTCGGGGTGAAATTGTCCGACAGATAGAGGAACGTCGTGTGCCGCTAATCGCGGATCGCGATCTGTCGCGGGAAATGCTGGATGTTCTTGAGAATGCTTACGTAACTGAACAACGATCAAGATCGCGTAATGGCGCTCCAATGCCTGAACCAAAGTATGAGAGCTATCAGGTAAATCGCCTCGAATCCAGCGCAGAGACACTGCGCGATCCAAGGCTTATTAAAGAAGTGAGTGATTTGGAGAAGATTGCCTTTAAGAACGATCCAGAAATCAACTGGGAAGGGCGAGCCGTAGCCCGAGAGATAATGTCAGGCCTCGCTGTTGAAGAAACAAGGGAGCGCTTGCAACACTTTCTCGAGAGCAAGAGGGTTGCGTCACTTAACTTAGGCGATCATCGAACAGGTACACTCCGCGAAGTCGAAGCCCGAACGCTGACTGATTACCTAGCCCGCGCAATTGAATCGGGACAACAACGCGATCATCGACACTGCATAAACTCCGCTGCTCGCGAGCATCATGGCCGGCTCGTTAGTGATTTTGAGAGGGCGCAGGACTATAACGCAACCGCACGTGAATTGGCTTCGGAAGCTAAGAACGCCGAGCCTCAGTTTACCGACAAGGAAAAGATCAATTTGGAGATTCACGCCGAACGGCAGAACGATGAAATGACAAGGCAACAGTATTTGGAACTTGCTCGAACGGAAGCCTCTGATGATCGCGAGATCTCGGTTTCCCTTAGCCGCTAACTAAAGCACAAAGAAAGGTGCAATCCAAATTATTCTTTGAGCGATTTTACAAATCGGTCTTTATCAATTTCTGCGCGGTGAGGTTCGTCAGACATTGAATCCTCAACCTGCACAATAAAGTATTTATGTCTGAGATATTTTTGTAGGAATGGCTGCGTCTGGTCAATAGCCCCACTCCATTCGTTACCTGCTTCAAGCCGATACGGGAACGGACCCGTGGCATATAACGGATTCAGGTTAATGCTAACGTCTTGACCGTTTCGCTTTTTCATCTCCTTCTTAGAATCGAATCCGTGAAAGGATAAAAGCTTCAAAGTCGTTGGAACCTTCCCAATATTCGTTACGCTAATACTAATTAACGTTTCGTTTGGATTAGCAGTGTTTGCAAATCCCGGTGTGGCCCAAACACGAAGTCGAACTCGTTCGGAGTATCGCCACTTATAGAAATCCCAAACAAGCGCGGCAATCGCCAGCATCGTGCCGGTGATTCCGGTGACGGCTCCAATAATTGCTAATACGTCAGTCGGGGTCATCGTGGTAGCTGCTTTATCTCATGGCTCAAAGCTAAGAATCTATCCACCATAATCTGTGCTTCACCTTCTGACATTTGGCGAACTGTGCCATGAATCGAGCCCCCACCATCCGGCGTCGCCCCTTCTACTTTTATCAGGTCGGCCATGAACTCCAGGAATTGCTCACGCAATTCGTCTGGCATCTTCGCCAATTCTCTTTCGTTGCCGTGAAGATGAGCGATTCCGTTAATGGAGGCATCAATCAGCCGTTCCTTAATCGCGGCAAGATGTCGCGCCAACGTGCTTTCGGTTCGCATAAATTCTTCTCTGAAACTTCCCATAATTAAGGTTTCTCCTCGCCTACCTTTCGTCTATCGTACTGCCTTCTTAAGGTCTGAATTTCGGCCTTTGCGCTCGCCAGTCGGTAAGATTACCACCTTTCGGTAGAGATGAAATTCATGGCAGGCCGCTCTCATCGGTTAAGTCTAGTGCGTCTGGACGGCGACTGAGCAGGCAATTAGATTCTGCCGATGCTCTGGTAGAATCCATGGGCTATATCAGTTAGCTTTCCGACTACAACCTCGTATTCTGGCGTCAATGACTTTTTGAATAACTTAACGCGGGCGTGAATTACTCCATCCCAATCAAACCAGCCATTCACGTCATGGTCGCTGAGCATTTTCTTAGTATGTTTATAGACTTCCTGTTCTCCGTCGCTCCCAACCCAATTCCAAATATCATTATTAGTTCCTAAGATCGCGGGCACTACATAAGGTTCACCAATGTTTTTCAAACCGAAACGCCATACGCTAATGCAATAAGCAATCTTCGCTATCATCCGTAGAAATCCAGTAACATCAATTTGGAAATCAACGCTTACATCGTCTGCCTCATACTTCTTTGCGAGTTTTTGCAAATGCTCATCGTCCCTAATCTTGAAGGGACGAATTTGGTATTAGCCGTGTCGCAGACCTAACTTATGCGGTCGATTCGGATAGACTCCAGGAGGCCCAACTTCAAGCATCGGAATTAGTGGAAACGATTCATCAAGCGGAACGTTGACCGTTTGGCTTTCGCCTCCCTTCGTTAAGCGAATAGGAAATGCGGTCGGTCGTCTCTTCTTACTTCGCTTCGACTTCATATTCCAAACCGTGCGAACCGCGAGTAATGATTGACGAGCATAGTCTCCTTCAAATCGGCTTGTTATTCTTCCGCAATCTCCACAACTACCCTTCTCTAAGATCATTACGCCATTCAAAGACTCAGGAATACAGTGCTCGTTGTGGAGGTTATCTGTTGAACCACAATAGATGCACTGACCCACATACTTGTAAGTATTGTGTTGAGCGTGAATGTAGTTCATGAAATAGATTACATGAGCGTGAATGTAGTTCATGAAATAGATTACATGCCATTTTGATTAAGATAACAACTCGAAAACCCGTCTCAAAAAGAAAGGCCGGCCCTCCCACACGCCAACCTTTCTTAATCACAACCAATGATAGGTTGCGGGGCGGAGACTTTCAGCCTCTGCGTGATTCGTGTCCTCACCCCACGATCACAACACCCAATGTGGCGCGCACTCTATATCGCGCCAGAACAGAATGTCAAACTCACATTTCGAACTCACGTTTGGAACTTTGTTCCGATCCCAAACCGCGTCGGGATCTCGGCGCGCAGCGTCAAAACTGATCTTTTTGAGAATTTTCGCAAGAAACAGTGCTCAGATTTGACCTGTAATGGTTTTTTTGGAAGCAGGCAAGGCACTGACATGGACTGTTCGAGTCGCTGACACCGCCAATTGGCGAATCAAAACAAGCTTGGGGTTGTCCCCACTTCGGCATCCACTCGCTCAATCAACTCATCGCTGTCGTTCTCAGGAGCATTAACGGCGCGACTTACAGGATGACGCTTCATCTTTGACGCTGGAAATGGTGAGAGCATTTTTTTCAGCACGACAGGATCGGTACTTGGATTAAGCCAGAGATCATACGACTCGGGCTGCAGTATTGCTGGCATTCGATCATGAAGATGTGCAACTAGTTCGTTCGCCGCCGTGGTAATGATCGCACAGGAGGTGATAGACGACTGGGCGTTTCTCCATTGGTCCCAAATCCCAGCGAAAACAAACGGCGATTCATCGTTCAATTGTAAATAGTACGGCTGCTTCGATCTGCCGACATTTCTCCACTCGAAAAAACCGTCTGCGGGAATCAGGCATCTCCGAAGTCGAAATGAGTCGCTAAAACTGGCCTTCTCCTCGAGTGTTTCCGCGCGAGCATTGATGAAACCTTTTCCGTCGGTACTCCATGACGGAATCAATCCCCACATCAGCAATCGAGCCTCAAGGCCCTTTCCAAAATCGGCGATCGTTAAGACCTTCTGGTTTGGGGCAATGTTGTATCGGGCTTCGAATGGAAAATCTAAAGTCGGCAAACCTTTCAGCCGGATTCTGTCACGCGAGTGGAGCGTAAATCGGCCACACATGCCATCACAATACTGTAAGGGATTATCTGCGACAAACAGCGGTCACCAAAATAAAGAGCGAGACGCGGTCGGGAAAATGCCCTAATGGCGAGACTCCAAGGACCTTTGCGTCGCTCTTCTCAATCTCGGCCATTAGAGCCGAGTTTGAGAGGAAGTTTTCTAACGCCAAGCATCACCCGCGCCCCATTCAACTTCATGAGAGAGTTCGTGGCGGGGCGTCGGGGGTGCATGCTGTTGTTAGACCTCTGGATACTTAACACGACCGTTCTCTTCCACAACTATGTGTCGCCTCTTCTGCAACTCAGAGAAGATTTTCTCCTTATCTCCGTTGGAGATACCGCCTTGAAACTGAAACATGGCACCGATTGAGTTGAAGAGCGCCTCTTTCTTGGACGGTCTCAGTTTACGCAGCCTATTGGCGACGTACTCAATCAGTTCTGGATCCAACTTGGTCGCTGGGCCAGACGTCTGCCTCTTCTCCGGATTGTGTTCCTCTTCCTCTTTCCGGGCCAACTGAATTAGTAACTGGGCCAATCGGAACTTGTCGCGGTAAGAGAGCTGCTCGATGTCCTTAACCAATTCGTCGTAGGTCATAGCACTTCCTCGAGGTTATCGATGCTCTGAGGCTTGAGCAGGTCTAACGGTTGAGATGAAACGGCGGCGCGAATCCATACAAGCATCGCCGGACGAATTATCTTACGAAACACGCGCCCGCCGCTCGCGTCTAACCATTGTTGGATGGCCCGTTGATTCAACCGCGAAACGTGATTTTTTTGTCGTGAGCAGCAGCGCATTTATTTTCATAACGTTCTTCGGTGCATCTCACCACCAGGCCAGCCAAGTTGCCGCTATCGGTGACCATGGAATTTTCCTTCCTTGAGCCCGGTCTTTTCTTTTAGTTGCACGCTTACATCATTGCCGGAGAAGGTCATTCGGAAGGAATACGAGTTTATGTTTGAGACCTCGTTGTATTCGAGAACAAAAGTATCATTGCTTTCCCACACGCCTTTCAATGCCACCGGCAATCCGAAACGACCCCCGGGCGAAATACGTGGCACTCCGTCAAGACCAACCGGCCTTTGTTCGATCCTGCCGTCGGCGAACTCTAGACGAACCAGGGCTTCGTTTGAACCCGAAAAGGTCGCGGAGAATGATTTAAGATCTATTGGATTACCTTCCAGTTGATAAGTCTGGCCGGAAACTGTCTTGGAAATCGGCGGCTCTAAGGCAGCGGGCTGCGCCGCCGGGGGCCGCTTAGCGTCGTTAATATCTTTATTCAAATGGGCTGCTCCGGCAGGATTCTCCGGTAAGGGTCGGTCCGATCTCAATGATTGCCCGATAAACTTTCCTATATCTCCGGGCTCGAATTCTCCACCTGTGAAGACAACGATCAGATTCAGCGCTGGCAACACACTGACTCGCTGACCTCCCCGACCAAGCGCCTCGAATTCCGGTGGCTTCCGGTCGGGATGAATCCAGAAGCCATAACCGTACTGATCACCCCACGACGCACGCGAATGAACCTGAGTTGCCGCTTCCATCCATTCATCAGGCACGAGTTGCCGATCTTCCCAGCGGCCATGATTCAGCCACAGATACCCCAGCTTCGCCCAGTCGCGAGGCCGCAGGTGCAAATCACCCCACCCGTGAGTTATTCCATTGGGATCGCCAGGCCACACTGCATCGTTAATGCCCAAAGGGCGAAAAAGCTCGCGACGCGCAAATTCGAGGGCACTCACGCCAGTCGTTTGAGAAATGATCCCGGAGAGCAGATGCATTCCACCGCTGCAATAGACGAACTTGTTACCGGGATCATTTCCCATGGGCAAATCGAGCATGAACTTTATCCAATCTTTGCTCTGCATCATTTCGCTCAAGGTGGCTTCGTGCTGAGAGCGGCAGTCCAGGTTTGAAGTCATTGTTAACAACTGCTCGATTGTCACGTGTTCTTTGCGTTCGTCGCGGTTAGCAATTGTACGCTGCGAAAAGAGTGAAAGGACTGGCTGATTTACTCCGGAGAGTTTGTGTTGTCCAATCGCAATACCGATCAGTATGCTGGTAACGCTCTTGGTCATTGACGCGCCGTCATGCAACTGATCAGCCTGGAAAGGATAGAAGTATGCGTCAAGGACGATGTTTCCATTGCGCACGACCAGCAGACTGTGAATCGGAACTTTATGCTGTTGAATGTAGTCGAACGCTTCGGCGAGCTTCGCGGAGTCCATTCCTTGCGCCTCAGGCGAAGAAAAACGCCATCCCCGAGTCGGCCAATATCTAGTTGATGGAGCATTCTGTACGGTCTGCGCGCTCAGTTGAGCAGCAGCCAGCAGTGCCGTGAAGATTAATAAGAAACCACGTTCGAGCAGATTCATACCATTCCACTAACGGGCCGTGTGATGGCCATCCAACGTCTGAGTTCGCGCGGCCGCGCGGTAGCGGCAACGTTAAATTACAAAAGCTTCTTGAGAAACACGCAATCGCGGCTCGCGTGAAATGATTTGTTCCGCGACGCCATTATTTATGATCGCCGCAGTTTGTCCGTCGCGTCCATGTTAGACACAAACTGCGTTCATAGCGAAGATGTTTCTGTTTATCCAACGCGACGCATCGACGACAGCGTCTCCTAGCATGGCGGGATACCTGACGTTGACCGGTCACCTTTGCCCGACCAGCCGTAAGTGTGACGTCTTGGTTTTTTAGACAACTTTGTGCCATTCATGCGCGATGGACGGACAACACGCATTTTCGGCGGCGTTGGTCTGAGAACCAAGTTGCTAGCAGAACAAATTCTTATGCCATCGGCAGTGTCGATACGGTATTCAAAATCGTCGGCAGCACGTTCGAAGAGTTTCTTCATCCGCGTAACACCGACCATGCGGCCAGTTATCGGCCGAGTCTTGTGTTTTACGTAACTGCCGCTCGTTAGATTCACTTCGTTCCGAACTATAAGTCGCCGAGCGGTTGAGGAGTTGACGCGGCGGCGCGAATGCATCGCCGGACCGATTTGTTGGGCCTTTCTCACTCCAGCCTCGTCAGCTTGATGCGCAGTCCAACTTTCTTCGCTTCGGCTGGAATTAACCAGAGCGTGTTGGAACCTTCGAGTTTGAACTCAGGTTCGTGTGGGGTTTGTCTGTTCATATCCCAGGTGGTCTTTGCCACGATCGGGCGCATCACGACCGTCGACTCTTTGACTTCGTACTTGCCGGAGCTTCCACTGAACCACTTCCACTGCTCATATAGTCCGATCTTGTCGGCATCGCTAACCTCCCGTCCCATATTGTTTGGGATCGAGTCGGTTCTGGGCGCGCCCATCAGGATCGCCACGCTGTAATAGCCTCTTGTGAAAATGATCAAACCCGGTTGAGGATTGGTGTTTGTTTTCCCACTCTCAATCCATTCGGTTATCTTCCACACGCCCTCGATTGAGGACTTCGTCTGAGCGAAGCCCCCGCTTCCAAACAGCAGACAAAAGGCGAGCGACAAAGCATATCGTTTCATAACGACCTCCTTCTTGGATTGTCTTTCAACGTCACAGCCGTCACACGCGAAAATAGATAACGGAAACGTTTTCGCGTGGTCGGCCGAACGGTTGATTTGACGCGGCGGCGCGATTTCATTCAAGTATGTTCGGCGGCGGCTCGGAACAATAAACCACCCGTCGCCTTCCTGCTTCATCCTTGCTTTTTCAATCCTGCAAAGTTCCCACGAACCTTGAGCGGTTGGTAGGGCCACGCTGCAGTTTTTCCTGAGACTGCATTCTTGCAGATAGAGACTTCCAGTTGGAAGCTCCCTTCGAGTTCATCCGAGCCCGTGCGCGCTGTGGTGTGAAGATAGCCAACGGTCGGATCTGCGGGTCGACAGTTGAATTTCAACGGTCTGCCCCCGAGTTTTACCGGAAATGCGACGTGTGTTCCTTGGGCGAGCCGTCCTTCGCCGTCGGTCTTGATCAAGAGGTCCCAGCCGCCGTCGGCGTTAAGCTCGATATGATCCGGTGCTATCTTGCCGACCTGGGCGCCAGGACTTGCCTGATCGAACCGCGGTCCACGATCGTAACCCAAGATGACGCCAGGGATCTCCCAAGGTGCGCGGCCTGAATTGAAGGCAGGCATCTCAACCTGAACCTCGAAAGCCGGCCTCCGATTGATCGCGAAGTTTCCGACACACTCGGGCCAATCGGCTTGTCCCTTCGCAGTCCCAGCGCGACGATATAGGCAAGCAGCAACGCCAGCGCGATGATGATCACCAATGTCTTCTTGCCACGCATTATTACCGCAGTCCCAGTACTGTTGTAGAAACGATGCGTGGGCTGAATTCGATTGCCATGGTCTCTTTCGAAGAATGAAAGCCGGCGAACGGTTGACGCAGCGGCGCGAATTCAAGCAAGCACGCCGCACCAATCATGATGCGAAATACGCTCCCGCCGCTCGCGTGCAAACTATTTGTTATGCGACGCACAGGTGAAGGCCATTTCCAAAATCAAAATGACTCGCGTATTCAATGTGCAGTACGCGACGTGGCTCGTTGCTGGTTGACTTCGACGATGAGTGAAGCAACAGCGGTCGCATGGTCAAGACGCCACCACGGCCAACAACACAGGCTAGTGACGGAAGGTTGTTAACAGTCGTCGATATTTGTGCAGCGGCCATAATACCCTTCGCGTGTGAGCTAGGTATCACACGTAACGGACCATTCGTTTCAGTAGATGCGTCAATATGGACACGAAGGGCAACGACGCGTTCTAACGCCCAGGCCGGAGCAAGCGCATAAACCAAACCACATTTCGTGGACCACGGACCCCATTGGTCAGACTCGACTCGATTCAACAGTGGAAGTGCGCGGTCCTGATGCCAAAGCACGTGCCAATTTGAACCAGAAGATTTATCAAAGAGTGTTGCACGAAACGGAACAGCATGGGTGCCGAGCGACTGAGCTGCGAGTTGCAGCATTCGCGAATCGTAAGCAAACGACAAAACTTCGGGATTCGACATTAAGTTCCGAGCGCCGGCGCGACGAGCGGCACCGCGAACTGCTCTCGCCAGCAATTCACACTCTTGGGGTGACAGGACGTTCTCACTGATGGAAAAACCTAAATCAGTCATCGCTACCTTAGTTCGCTGTCGCATAACGGTTGAGATGACGCGGCGGCGCGAATCAAAGCACCCATCGCCGGACCAAGCTAGTTGCGAAACATGCCCCGCGCCGCGCGCGTCGAACGAATTTGTTGTGCATCGTACCCAAAAAACTTAATGTTGACGATGGCCGCGTTTCGTTGGCGCCGCACGGCGCTTGCGCGGCGCGCGCCGTGGCGCAACACGTTCAATTTGCGGCTGGTTTATGAAAACGTTTGGCGTCTGCGGCGGGGCGCTTCGGCGATTGTAATCGGCGACCGCAAGCATCAGTGTTAGTATGAGTATCAAAGTTTGAATAAAAGCATACAACTCAGAACGAGTTTTGGGCAGCACATCCGCGAGTGAAGACAATTCAGGGATTTGAGTTTTTATGGTGTTCGCGACAGCCTGCGGAGTAAGGGTTTGTTTTTGGAACTGCGACAGGATCTTGATGGCCTTTTGTAGATCGGTCCGAGATAGTCTGCCGCTACTTATGAGTCGCAGAGGGTAACGCAATTTTCGGAGAGCACGAGCTTCAATGGCGGCTACGTTGGCCCGCGATAGATGCATTGCCCGCGCGATGTCGGCGAGCGACTGTTCGCCGGTACCGTCCAGGCCAAAACGCATTTTGAGAATCCTTTGTTCTCGCGGTGACAGCCCCTTGAGCGCGAGCGCGGCCAATTCTTGAATATCTGCGGTGTCCTGCGAGCTGAGCGGCATGGTGAATTCGTTCATTTAGCTAAGACGCACAACGGTCGAGAAGTTGACGCGGCGCCGCGTTAGCGCCAACTGTGATTTACAAAAGCTTCATGCGAAACAGGCTATCGCGGCTCGCGTCCAACGATTTTGTTGGGCCGCTCTATGGACTGACAGCGCGTCGACTCTGAGATGAATTAATATCTCCATCTTCACGGTAGCTTCCGCGCAGTGCCGCCGCCTCGTATAGAAAGACCGATTACTTTCTTTTCTTCGTCGCGATTGAACGTCAGCCTCATCTCTTCCAATCCTTCAGGGAAAAATGAATCCTCTGATTCTGCCCGGAGCCTGATCTTCTCTTGCCCCGGAGGCTTTAGCCATAGCTCGCCATTCTCAAGGCTAACCTCGGCTGTGACTCTGGGCGAAAACTCATACCTGCCAACGTACTCCTCCAAGAGTTTTGGCTCAAGATGTTTTGGGACAGGAAATGTCAGCTTGTCGTCGAAATAGATTTTAGTGATCTTACTTGCAAGAAGGTTGGGCTCGAGTTCAGCGACGTTGGATAAAATAATTACGGTAAACTGCTGAGCGGGAAAGCGAAGAATACGAGTGCGAAAGCCGAGCCAGGAGCCGCTGTGCGCTAAGCTTTCAAGGCCCAAAAAGGTACTGACGCCCCAACCAAAACCGTAAGAAGTCAACGACCCATCATTCAGTCGGCCCGGACTGAAGGCCTCTTTGAGGGTGGACGCCTTCACAAGTTTTTCCGTGTACAAAGCCTGATCCCATTTATACAGATCTTCGATCGTCGAATAGACGTTGTCCTCGCCATAGATGGCATTGACAGGCGTGTAATCGATGTCGTGATAGACGCCATCTTTCGACGTGTAGCTTGTCGCTACGTTCGAAACTCTGGGTCGCGTCTCGTCATTAACGAACGATCTTTTCATGCCGAGCGGCGCAAAGATGTTCTGTTGAAGAAATTGTCGGAAGGATTGCCCTGAGACCTTTTCGACGATTTGCGCAAGAATCACATAGCCCGAATTGCTGTAGCGAAACTTGTCTCCCGGACCAAAGTCAGGACTGTTCACCTGTTCGAGGATGGCAAGGGCATTTTTGGATGACGGCTCAAAGGGACTTGGCTTCGTGCTCGCGGATCTCGGCCAGTCTTTGTCAATTTTGCCACTCTTAATAAACAAATCCTCGTACTCAGGAAACCCCGCGAGGTGATTGAGCAGATGCCTGATTGTTATCTTCTCAGCATACGCGGGGAATTCGGGAAAGAACTTCGATAGAGGGTCTTCATATTTTATTTTCCCCCTCTCCGCTAACATCATCACCGCCATCGCGGTGAACTGTTTCGTGAGCGAAGCGAGACGAAAAACTGTGTCCGTGGTAATCGGTACTTTAGTCTCAAGGTTGGCAAGGCCATAGCCTTTCTTATGTAGGACTTTCCCGTTCTGGATAATGATCACCGCGGCGCCCGGCGTATCACCTTTGTTCCAAGGCGCAAACAGTGCGTCTACCCTCTCGGACGCAGAGTTGCTTGGATTATCGGCTGAGCCGGAAGACCTGTCGCTCGCCTGTGATAAGACAGACTGAATTAATGTGATTGAGAGAAGTGCAGCAATTACGATCCTGTTCATTGGTTGAAACTAAGAGGGCCAATTACGCCTCGGCGCGGCCCGACGAAGTATTATACGGAACGATTCCGTCTAAGCTTTTTATACAGCGTCTTATGCGGAATGCCCAAACGTTTTCTGGGGTTCAAATGTCGATAGGACTTTGAACGCCGCGACCTCCACGATTTAGCACATGCGGGTAGATCATAGTCGTCCTCACGTCTTTGTGGCCCTACGACAATTGACGAACGGGTTACGGAAAATCAGGCCGCGATTTGGAGGGAAAGATCTTTCGCCTTCGGCGGCGAGCGACTTCGCGGCACGTTCAATCAGACCGAGGCTCGCCGATCCTACAACGAACGACTGGGCATCGCTTACTCCAATGCCGATCAGTTCAGGGAACTGGCGCCGTCACGATCGGCGAGACGATTTTACATTCCTACTGGTGGTACTCTGAATGATGGGACTGCGCAAACGAACGGCAATCAGGCATTCTCGTTGAAGTAGTAGGTCTTCATCGACTTTTTAAGCTATTCCGATTCACTTATGGCGAAGCGTGCTCGCACAAGCAAAGCAAAGGCGCCAGAAGTCAAGAATCTGGCAGGCGCACGTAAGGCGAAGCTTCCGAATTTCATCTCGCCGCAGCTTGCTACTACTACTCGCTGTAACTTGAAGAGTTTCTTTGCCGCGACTAGAAGCAATTGCTTGCCGTTAGTTTTACAAAAACCTAGAAGTTCCGCACCCACGACTCTTCACCATCCGGACATTGGAACGTTTACGTTGCCGGAAGTGCAAAGAGGAA
>WNGF01010544.1_pt1 | contig 15067 bp, 10 predicted proteins | sample 5400641 | NCBI WGS metagenome assembly WNGF01 (sample SAMN13153371, study PRJNA577476) | soil metagenome | isolation source: 80 cm soil or saprolite under grassland replicate 2 | place: USA:California | collected 2016-06-15
GGAGCCGGCGCGACCGTGGCGCGCCAGCGCCTCTTCCGCGCGCTCGCGCACGAGCCGGCACTCCTCGGCGTGCACGTACGTCGTGATGATGCCGTCGCCGAGCCGCCCGAACCGATCGAACTGGGCGGCGAGCATCTCGCCGCGGTTCGCGGCCGTGATGAGGACGGGGGGGCCGGCCGAATTCCACGGCAGCGGCCCGATGGTGTGATCGGTCAGGTCCACGTCGCCGTCGCGATAGGTCACCGGCTCGCCGCGCCACAACCGACGCCAGATCTGGACGTGCTCTTCGAGGCGCCGAACACGGCGTTTGTGGTCCGCGCCGCACGCCGCCCACTCGCGCTCGGCCGAGGGCAGGCTCCAGCCGACGCCGAGGCCGAGCACCAATCGTCCGCGCGAGATCTGATCGACGTTGGCGATCTGGTGAGCCAGCACCACCGGGTGACGCAGCGCCGGCAGCAACACGGCCGTCCCCAGTCGCACCCGCGTCGTGATGCCGGCGAGGTAGGCGAGCGTCGTCATCGGCTCCAGTCGCGGTTTGGCCACGATGCTGTCGCCGACCCACACGGCGTCGTAGCCCGCATCGTCGGCGAGCCGCGCCATCGTCCAGCACTCGCCGACGGGAGGTCGTCGCGCCGACTGCATGACCACGCCGCGGGTGGGCACGAGGACACCCAGACGCATCGCTATCCTCCGTTTGAGCGAAGGGACTCTAGCACACCTGCGCGTCTCCTCGACCCCTGCGGCGTCTCAGCCGAGGAGCTTGCGAAGCGAGGCCAGCAGCCGGTCGGGGTCCAGCTCGAGGTCCGTTCGCCTCTCGGCGATCCGGCCCTGGCCGTCGACCAGCACCACGAGGCTACCGTGGACGATCCGCTCGCGCGCGACCGCGTTGAGGCCGAAGGCACGGACCACGCGGGTCACGTCATCCGAGGCGCCCGTCAGGAAGTGCCAGGTGGTGAGATCGATGCCGTAGGCGTCGGCGTAGCGGCGCAGCACGTCGGGGGTATCGGTGACGGGATCGAGCGTGATGGAGACGAAGCGTACCCGTCCGTCGAGCTTTTCAGTCCGCGCCCGGGCCTGGACCCGCGCGAGCTGCGCTGTGACCAGCGGACACGCCTCCGCACACGTCGTGAAGACGAAGCTGACGACGAGGACGCGACCCCGGAGACTCTCGGACCTCACGGTCGTGCCGGACTGGTCGACGAGCGCGAACGGCGGCATCTTCTCGCCTGGCTGCCTCGCGCAGGCGAACAGGAGCACGGCGGCGAGCACGGCCGCCAGCGGCTTCATGCGACCGCGACCACCGGCGCCGGGACGAGGCCTCGCGCGCGAGCGAAGATGGCCAGCACGATGAGGACATACCCGGCCGGAATGAGCCCGGGCTCGAGGCGCCCGAACCACTGGATCGTGGCGGCAGAAATGCCGGCGACCGCAAGCACAACGCCGAAGGACCCCAGCCCACAGTGCGTGAGCGAGGACACGCTGGCGCCGAGGAGGCCGACGACGCCGGCTCCGCTCAGCGAGCCCACCGTACCCCAACGCGCTGCCGATCCACCGATGCCGAGGTAGACCCCGACGAGCACCGAGAAAGACGCGAAGAAGAGCAGACTCGACCAGGTCAGCTCGAAGCTCCAGACGGCCGCGCCGAAGACCGGATGCCGCCGTCCGTACTCGAGGAGCGGCTCGCGTGCGATCAGCACGGCCACGTCGGCGGCCGAGGGCGTGAGCCGGACGATGCGGCGCGCGTTTTCCCACGCCGGGTAGAGCCGGACGTGGTTGGGCGCGCCCCCGAGGCCGGCGACGAGGATGCCGAGGATCAAGGCCTGATAGAGAGCGAAGACGGTCAGCGTCGCCGCCACCACCGTCCACCATCGCGTGCGCACGCGCGCTCTCAGCACGAGCAGCGCGCTCACGGGCGCGGTCCCGACAGGGTCCGGGCGCTCTCCTCCCGCACCTGGGCGAGAACCCGCGCCTTGAGGGCCATGAACGCGGGGGTCGTGATTATCTCGGCGGCGCGAGGCCGCGTGAGCTTCACCTCCACGAGATCGCGGATCTGGCCGGGGCGGCCCGTCATCACCGCGACCCGGTCGGCGAGGAAGAGTGCTTCGTCGATGTCGTGGGTGACGAAGAGGACCGTCGTCCGCACCTCACGCCAGACCCCGAGAAGCAGCTCCTGCATGGTCAGCCGCGTCTGCGCATCGAGGGCGCCGAAGGGCTCGTCCATGAGCAACACGCGCGGCCGGTTGACGAGGGCGCGGGCGATGCCGACGCGTTGCTGCATGCCGCCGCTCAGCTCTCTGGGATACGCGTGCTCGAAGCCGGTGAGGCCGACGAGGCTCAGGTAGGCATGGGCCTGGGACTTCCGTTCCTTCTTGCCCACTCCGCGCATCTTGAGGCCGAATTCCACGTTGCCGAGCACGGTCTTCCACGGGAACAGCGAGTGCTGCTGGAAGACCATCCCCCGATCGGCCCCAGGCTGGGCGACGATCTCGCCGTCCACCACGACGCGCCCGACCGTCGGCAACGCGAAGCCCGCCACCGCGTTGAGCACGGTGGTCTTGCCGCAGCCCGACGGGCCCAGCAACGCCACGAACTCACCCGGCGTCGTCATCAGCGTGAACCGCCGGACCGCCTCCACCGTCCGGCCGTCGCGGCCGAACACCATGCCGAGGTCGGTGATTTCGATGCGGCCGGTGGCACCGTTGGTCACGTTGCCCCCTTCACGTCTCGTCTTTCATGCGACGGGGCAGCCACGGCATGCAGCGCGCCCCCACCAGCCGGATGAGCGCGCTCGACAGCATGCCGAGCACGCCGATCACGAGCATCCCGACCACGATCTGCGAGTACTTCACGATCCCATAGGCAACCCAGGTGAAGTATCCGACCCCGAACTGCCCCGAGATCATCTCGGCCGAGATGAGGCAGATCCACGACACGCCCATGCCCACCGAGAGCCCCGTCACGATGGACGGCAGTGCCCCGGGGATGACGACCTCGCGGAAAATGGCGAGCCGGCCCGCGCCCAGGCTGGTGGCCGCGCGTACGAGCTGGCGGTCGATGCCCTCCACCCCGTGAATGGTGTTGAGCACGATCGGGAAGAACGCACCGAGCGTGGTGATGATCGGTGGGCCAGAGCATGATGCTGAGCGGCACCCACGCCACCGCGGGGATCGGGCGAAACAGCTCGATCGGCGGGAACAGCGTGTCTTCGGCGAACCGGAACCACCCGATGAGCAGACCGAGCCCGACGCCCAGCGTCGTGGCGATGGCGAAGCCCAGCCAGATGCGCTCGAGGCTGGCGAGGATGTGCACGTAGAAGCCGGCACTGCCGAACAGCGCCACCGCCTCCTCCAGGACCTCCGCCGGCGTGGGGATGTTCTGGAAACGCACGTAGAAATCCACGTCCCACGTCGTCGCGACATGCCACGCCGCGAAGAAGGACCCGATGGACAGGACCCGGAGGGCGGGCCGTCGCCAGCCCGCCAACCGTAGGAGCGCCTGCGTTTCCACCTGCGCAACCGTGGCGCCGACGAGCGGCGCGATGCCCACCTTCGGCGCGGTGGCCACCTACTTCGCGACCTCCAGCTTTTTCGCTTCCTCGAGCGAGAGGACCTTCCCGCCGTTCCTGGTCGCGAACGTCTCCGCTTCTTCCTTCCAGGCGAAGGCGACCAGCGAGGCGATCGCGGCCTTGCCGCTGCCGCCCGCGACGTAGAACGCCCGGTGGGCAAAAAGCTTGAGCCCGGTCGGCTGATCGAAGACGTAGGCGGCATTGACGGCCCGGCTCGTCTGCTCCGCGTCCCGCAGCGCGGTCATGAGCGTCGCCAGCGAGGCGTAGGGCTTGATGGGCTCACCCTTCGCCCACAGCTCGCCCGCGGTCCGCGGATCCTTGATCGGCACACCGGTGATCGCGTCCTTGCCCTCCATGGGAGAGGTGCCGGTCACCATCACCCTCTGGTCCTTCGTGTAGTCGCGGCCGAGTTCGCGGTACGCCTGCCTGATGAAGCGATCGTCGATGAAGCCCTCGACGTCCGCCTGCTTGATGATCCCCATCTTCTGGAGCACGGTCGCGTCGTACTTGAGCACCTCCACCCACTTCGGCTTGATGGTGGCGTCCAGCGTGAGGAAGCCGCCGCGCCCGAAGTAGAGGTAGAGCACCTCCTTGGGAATGGACGTCCACTGCTCCTGCTTCGTGGTCGCTTCTTCGGGGTTCTTCGTGATCCACTCGTTAGCCTCGACGACGGCCTTGAGGTAGGCGACGACGATCTCGGGGTGCTTTCCGAGGAAGTCCTTGCGGATCACGGGACCGTGCAGGTAGGCGACCGACGTCTGGCTGCCGTCGAAGATCTTCCGCCCGAAGCCCTTGAACTCCATCAGCTCGCCCCACGGACAGAAGTCCGCGTGGGCGTCGATCTTCTTCTCCTGGATGCTGGTGGCGCCGATGGGCGGGCTCTGATTGATCATGGTGAAGAAGTCCGGAGTGAGCCCGCGGTCGACCAGCGCCTTGAGGAGCATGCCGTGGGCCGCGGAGCCGAACGGCACCGAGACCTTCTTGCCCCTGAGCTCCTCGAACTTGTGGATCGGCGCGTCGGCCGGCACCACGATGGAGTTGCCGGAGCCGTGCATGTTGTAACCGGTCATGGAAACGATGACCGAGCGAAGGCTGTTGGTCTCCTGGAAGCGGGCGATGTTCACGAGAAGCGGGTAGTCACCCATCACCCCGATGTCGAGCTTGCCGGCCAGCATCTGGCTCGTGATGGGCGGCCCCGAAGTGTAGTCCTCCCAGACGATGTCGTACTTCGCGCCGGCGTACCTTCCCGCGCGCGGGAGGTGCTTCTCGAGGAGCCCGAGCTGTTTGACGGTGATGCCGCCCGAGTAGGTGTCCGTGCACAGGCTCTGGTGGCCAATGCCGATGCGGATCGTTTCCTGCGCCGCGCCGGGCTCGGACACGAGCACGAGCGCGGCGCCGACGAGAGCGAGCACGCGCAGTCCCGGTCTGATCATGGCGACGTACCTCTCCACGTTCTTCTTCTCCGTTCTGAATCCGCTCACGGGCCTTCGAGTGAGGGACGCCGTCCGTCAGGTCACCCGCGGGCCCACAGTCGGAGACTGAGAGACCCCAGTCAATGTCCAGGGCTGCTGAATTTCTGCATGTGACTGCGGTATTCCGTGGCAGGCTCGGGGCGTGCAACGACAGCCCGGGAGATCTTCACTGGCCTCTGGGCCCTTGTCCCCTCACGAGCGCCTGCGGAATCGTCCCGTTGTGCTCATCGTCGACGATGACGACGGACTTCGCGACGCCCTTCACCTCATCCTCGACGAGGAATATGCGGTGGTGGAAGCGGCGCACGGACGGACGGCGCTCAGCATGGTGCGCTCAGAGCGCGTTGATCTCGTCCTCCTCGACATCCTCATGCCCGACGTCGATGGGCTCGAGATCTTGCAAGAGCTCAAAGCGCTGGAGCCGGACCTTCCGGTCATCATGTTGACCGGCGTCAAGACCGTCCGGACCACGGTCGCCGCCATGAAGCTCGGCGCGTCGGACTACCTCACGAAACCATTCCAGGAGGAGGAGCTGCGGGCCGCGATTCGCCGGGCGCTGGAGCAGCGCACCAGTCGGCTCGGCACGTCCGTGGATCGGGACCGGCCCGGCCGCGAGGCGCAGCGACTCCGGACGCACCGCCTCCTCCTCGTGGGCGGCGACCCGGGCTGGCGCTCCGCGCTCGCCGTGGCGCTCGCGCGTGCGACCAGCGTGGAGACGACCGGCGCCCTTGTCGACGGGCTGAACCGCATGCTCAGATTCCGGCCGACCTGCGTGGTTCTGAACGTCGGGGGCTCCGCGGGTGAGGCGGGACTCTTTCTCGGAGCCCTGAACGCCCAGTTGCCCGCTTGCCCCGTGCTCGTCCTGACCGACGATCCGTATCTGGGCACCGCGCCCGTCTGGGAAACATTGAACATCCGCTGCGTCCTGCGGGCGCCGGTCAACTCCGGAGATCTGGTGAGCCGGATCGGCGAAATGCTCCCGCCGGGCGGCAGCCTGAGTGGACCCTGGCCGCAGCTCGGGGAAGCTGTAAGTCGCACGATTGATTACCTCGGCGGTCATTTCGAACAGGACCTGACGGTCGACGGTATCGCGGAAATAATCGACATCTCCAGCAGTCACCTGGCCCACCTCTTTCGCTCGGAGATCGGCATGAGCGTGCGCGACTATCTCACCCGCGTCCGGGTGACGATCGCTCAGGATCTCCTGGCGCACACGGACGAGAAGCTCGAGTCCATCGCCGCGCGGCTGGGGTTCGCCGACACCTCGCACCTCGCCCACGTCTTCCAACGGATCACGGGAAACCCGCCGAGCACCTACCGACGATCGGCCAGCTGAGCAGCCCGCGACACAAGTTCAGCAGTCCTGGACATTGATTCCGGTTCGCGGGTGGGCGAAGGTCGCGAGCACCCACTCGCGGGGCAAGAGATTCGTCGGTCCTCCGGGTTCGTCGCTTGTCGCCCGAGCACACCGGCCGAGGAGAAGAGCATGGACCAGTGGTTGTTCGTCTACGTGACCATCGGTGCCTTCATCGGCTTTTTCGCCGGCATGCTCGGCATGGGCGGAGGGGGCATTCAAGTGCCCCTGACGACGATGGTCTTCGCGGCTCAAGGTTTTCCGCGTGAGCACATGCTGCACGTCGCTCTCGGGACGGCCATGGCGACCGTCATCTTCACTTCGATCTCGAGCCTGCGCGCCCACAACCGGCACGGGGCGGTCAACTGGGGTGTGCTGTGGCGGCTGATCCCGGGGATCGTCGTGGGGACGGGCCTCGGCACCCTGCTGGCCCGGCACATTCCAACGTTTCCGCTGGCGGTGATCTTCGTGGTGTTCGTCCTCTACATGGCCTCGAGCATGCTCTTCAACTGGAAGCCGAAGCCGACACGCCGACTGCCGGGGCCACTCGGTATCTTCATCGCCGGGACCGTGATTGGCGTCTGCTCGGCGCTCGCGGCGATGGGCGGCGCCACCCTGACCATTCCGTTTCTGGTCTTCTGTAACGTGCCCTTTCACATGGCCATCGGCACGGCGTCGGCCGTCGGCTTTCCGATCGCCGTGGTCGGGTCGATCGGCTACCTCGTGAATGGCTGGGGGACCGCGGGCCTCCCGGCGCAGAGCGTGGGCTACATCTACGTGCCGGCCCTGATCGGATTTACCGTGGGCAGCATCGTGCTGGCCCCCTTCGGCGCGCGCTTGGCGCACCGCACTTCGGAGCGCTCGCTCAAGAGGATCTTCGCCATCGTCATTGGTGCGCTGGGTCTCAAGATGCTGGTCGCGCTGGCGTAGCCATCATGCAGCACCGGATCAGCCGCCTGCTCGTCGCCAACCGCGGCGAGATCGCCATCCGCGTCATGCGCGCCGCGCAGGAGCTCGACACCCGCACGGTCGCCATTTTCTCCGAAGCGGATCGCGGTGCACGCCATCGCTTCACCGCCGATGAGAGCTATCTCGTGGGCGCCGGCCGCACGCCGATCGAGGCCTATCTCGATGTGGACGATATTGTCCGGGTGGCACACCGGGCGCGCGTGGATGCTATTCATCCCGGCTACGGGTTTCTCGCCGAGAGCCCCGAGCTCGCGGCCGCGTGCGCGCGGGCAGGCATCGTCTTCATCGGCCCGGAACCGGAGGTGTTGCGCACGCTGGGCCACAAGGTCGCGGCGCGGGCCCTGGCGCTGGCCGCGGGCGTACCCGTCCTACCGGCGACCGGGCCGCTGCCGCGCGACCGCGAGCGGGTCAAAGACCTCGCAAAGGGTCTCGGCTATCCGCTCATGCTCAAGGCCAGTTGGGGCGGCGGCGGCCGCGGCATGCGCGTGGTCGAGTCGGTACGGGAGCTTCCAGCGCTCGTCGAGGCCTCGCGACGCGAAGCCGGGGCCGCGGTCGGCAACGACGAGGTGTACGCCGAGAAGCTGGTCCGGCGGGCGCGCCACGTTGAAGTCCAGATCCTGGGGGATCTCTACGGCAATCTGGTGCATTTGTTCGAGCGGGATTGCTCCGTCCAGCGGCGCCATCAGAAGATGATCGAGCGGGCGCCGGCGCCGTTTCTGACCGAGGTACAGCGCCGGAAGCTCTGCCGGACGGCGCTGACGCTGGCGCGCGCCGCTCACTTCACGCACGCGGGGAGCGTGGAATTCCTCCTGGACGCCGACACGCAGGACTTCTACTTCATCGAAGTCAATCCGCGCCTGCAAGTCGAGCACACCGTCACCGAGGAAGTCACCGGGATCGATATCGTCAAGGCACAGCTCCGCATTGCCGCCGGCGCACGGATCGGCGACCCCGCCTCGGGGGTGCCGTGCCAGGAAGCGATCGCGCTTTCCGGGCACGCGCTCCAATGCCGGGTGACGACCGAGGACCCGGCGCGCGGCTTTGCGCCGTCCCATGGGCGGCTCACCGTCTGCCAGAGCCCGGCGGGCTTCGGCATCCGCATCGACGCCGGGAGCGCGCATACGGGGGCGGTCGTCTCCCCGTTCTACGACTCCCTGCTCATGAAGATCACCGCCTGGGGCGACTCGCCGGGAGAGGCGATTGGACGGATGGCTCGCGCCCTCGGCGAGTCGCGTGTTCAGGGGGTCGCGTCCAACCTCGAGTTTCTCGAGCACGTGATCGCGCATCCGGCGTTCGCGTCGGGCGAGTGCACCACGCGTTTCATCGACGAGACGCCGGAGCTCGCCGAGACCACACCGTCCGGGGACGGTGCCACCCCGTTGCTACAGTTCCTCGGAGAAGTGATCGTGAACGGGAATCCGGAGATGCAGGGGCGCCTGCGACCCACGGCGCCCTTGCCCAGGGCGCCGGTGCCCGGCTGCGACCTGGCGGGCCCGATCCCCCCCGGCAGCCGTGATCGGTTGCGCGAGCTCGGCGGGGAGCGTTTCCTCGGTTGGATGCGCCGGGAAAAGCGCGTGCTCTTCACCGATACGACGATACGCGACGCGCAACAGTCGCTGCTGGCGACGCGGGTCCGGACCCACGACATCCTGGCCGTCGCACCGGCCTACGCCCGTCTGGCGCCGCAGCTCTTTTCCCTCGAATGCTGGGGCGGGGCGACGTTCGATGTCATGCTGCGGTTTCTGCGTGAGGACCCCTGGGAGCGGCTGGCGCGCCTGCGCGCGGCCGTACCCAATCTGCTCTTGCAGATGATGGTGCGGGCTTCGAACGCGGTCGGCTACACGAGCTATCCCGACAACGTGGTGCAGCACTTCATCGCGCAGGCCGCGCGTGAGGGCATCGATCTGTTCCGCGTTTTCGACTCCTTGAACGGGGTCGATAACATGCGCGTCGCCATCGACGCCGTGCGCGGGTCCGGGGCGTTGTGTGAGGCGGCGATGTGCTACACGGGCGACCTGTTCGACGCGGCGCGCCCGAAATGGAACCTGCGCTACTACGTCGATCTCGCCCGGCAGCTCGAGAAGGCCGGGGCGCAGATCCTCGGCATCAAGGACATGGCGGGGGTGTGTCGGCCGCGGGCGGCGCGCGCGCTGGTGGAGGCGCTGCGAGGCGAGGTGGGCCTCCCGATCCATTTCGACACCCACGACACCAGCGGCATCGCCGCCGCCAGCGTGCTGGCGGCCATCGACGCGGGCGCCGATGCGGTCTACGGCGCCCTCGATGCCATGAGCGGGCTGACGTCGCAACCGAATCTCAGCGCCATGGCATCGGCGCTGGCGGGGACACCGCTCGATCCCGGTCTCGACCCCGAGGTCTTGCAGGCGCTGTCGCGCTACTGGGAAGTCGTGCGCCGCTACTACGCGCCGTTCGAGGCCGACATGCGCTCCGGGACGGCTGACGTCTACCGTCACGAAATGCCCGGACCGCAGTACACGAACCTCCGCGCGCAGGCGCGGGGCATGGGGCTCGAGCACCGCTGGGACGAGATCTGCCAGCGGTACGCGGAGGTCAACTTGCTGTTCGGTGACCTCGTGAAGATCACCCCGACGTCGACGGCGGTCGCCGACATGGCGCTCTGCATGGTCGCGAACGGGCTGAGCCGCGACGACGTGCTCGATCCGGGCCACGATCTCGCCTTCCCGAAATCGGTGGTGGCTCTCTTTCGCGGCGAGGTCGGCTTTCCCCCCGAGGGCTTCCCGGCGGACCTGCAGCACAAGGTGCTCAAGGGCCAGCGGGCTATTTACGGGCGCGCCGCCGCGTATCTGCCGGCCGTCGATCTGGCCGCGCAGCGTTGCGACCTCGAAACCGCGCTGCAGCGCCCCGTGATCGAGCGGGAGCTGTCGTCGTGGCTGCTCTTCCCGACGCTGTTCCTCGACTACGCGCGGCATCGGGACCGCTTCGGGGACGTCTCGGTGCTGCCGACCGCGGCGTTCCTGTACGGGCTCCAGGAAAGGGAGGAAATCGAGATCGAAGTCGCGCCTGGCAAGCGGCACGTGATCGGTCTGCAGGCCCGAACGGCCGCCGATCGGGACGGCTTCGTGACGCTCTTCTTCGGGCTGGACGGCCAGCTCCAGCTGATCCGGCTTGCCACCGCGGCGGCGAGCGCGCAAACGACACGCGCGCAAGCCCAGGACGGCAATCCCACGCATGTCAGCGCCGGCCTGGCCGGCACCGTCGTCGCGGTGGCCGTGCGACCCGGTCAGCTCGTCGCCAGAGGCGATACGCTCCTGGCGATCGAGGCGATGAAGATGGAGACGCACGTCATTGCCGAGCGCGATGCCATGATCGCCGAGGTCTACGTCACCCCGGGCGAGGCCGTGGGACCGCGCGACCTGCTGGTCTTATTGTCGTAGCGGCCTCACCCTCGCTTCGACGCCATCAAGGACTGCAGGAGCCGATCCATTTCGCGATCGAGCGCCGCTCCGAGCTTGTCGGCGCCGTTCGTGGCCCCTGCCCGCCCCAGCGTTTCCAGGCCTTCGGCCAGCCCCGCTGCCGTCGTGGCTCCGATCACTTTCAGCGCGCCCTTCAGCGTGTGGGCCTCCCGCATCAACTCCGGCGTGTCACCGCCGGCGATGGCGCGCCGAATCGCCTCCATCCGGACCGGCGCGTCCTCGGCGAATATGCCCAGCAACTCGTCCAGGAGCCCGCGGTCTCCCCCGACGTAGTTGAGGGCGGCCGTGAGATCGAATCCCGCCTCCGGAGCCGGCGCGCTCCGGGGTGATTCGAGGGGGATCGTGGCGGCGCGGCTATCGCCGAAGCGCCGATCCAGCGCGGCGGACAGATCCTCGGGCTTGATCGGCTTCGTCAGGTAATCGTCCATCCCGGCCGCAAGGCATCGCTCGCGATCCCCGCGCATCGCGTAAGCGGTCAGGGCCATGATCGGCAGCCGGCGACGGGCGTGATGTCGAGCTTCGCTCTCGCGGATGGCCATCGTGGCCGCCAACCCGTCCATCACGGGCATCTGCACGTCCATCAGCACCACATCGAACGGGCGGCTCTCGTACGCCTCAACGGCTTCCTGGCCGTTGTGGGCGACGATGGGAATGTGACCCATCTTTTCCAGCAGGCGCACGATCACCCGCTGGTTGACCGGGTTGTCTTCCGCCACCAGCACGTGCAGGCGCTGAGACGAGGTCTCGGCGCCGGGGTCGGCAGGCGCCGCCGGCCTGGCCGTTGTCTCGAGCGATTGACCCAGGGCCAGGAGAACGGCGTCGAGCAGCTCGGACGGCGTGAAGGGCTTGACCAGGTGACGCGCGATGCCCAGCGTGCGGCATCGCGCGAGATCGCCGTTCATCACGTCCGACGTCAGCAGCATGACCGTCAGGCCGGCCAGCGCCGGCTCTTGCCGGATGCGCTCGGCCACGGCGAAGCCGTCGACGTCCGGCATGCGGGCGTCGAGGAGTACCAGGTGGAACGTGCGCCCGGCGGCCCGCGCCTGCTCGAGGGCGGCCAGGGCGGACCGCCCGTCGGCCACGATCGTCGGCGCGACCCCCCACGCGGTGAGCATCGCCTCGAGCAGCCGTCGGTTGGTGGCGTTGTCGTCGGCGGCCAGGACGGGAAGCCCGCGCAGGGCGTGGGAGGGCGCCGCCACCCGCTTGGGAACCGGCGCCCGGGCCCGCTCCAGCAACACCGTGAAGTGGAAGGTGCTGCCGCGGCCCAGCTCGCTGTCGAGCCAGATCCGTCCCCCCATCCTCTCGACGAGCCGGCGGCTGATGGCCAGTCCCAGACCGGTCCCACCGAACCGACGCGTGGTCGAGGCGTCCGCCTGTGCAAAGGCGTCGAAGATGAGCCCCCTCTTGTCGGCGGCGATCCCGATGCCCGTGTCCTGCACGGCCACCCGGAGCGTCGCGGTGTCGGGCGTCACGGCCTCGGCGTCAACGCGGACGGCCACTTCGCCCTGCTCGGTGAACTTGATCGCGTTGCCGACCAGGTTGAGGAGGACCTGGCCGAGCCGTCCCGTGTCGCCGACCAGATCGTCCGGGACGTCGGGCCGGATCTCGTACGCCAGCTCGAGCTCCTTGGCGTGGGCGAGCGGCCCGAGCGTCTTGATCGTCTTGGCCAGCGTCTCGCGCAGGGCGAACGGCACCGGCTCCAGCTCGAGCCGACCGGCCTCGATCTTGGAGAAATCGAGGATGTCATTGATGATGGTCAGCAGCGCCTCGCCCGAACGGTGGACGGTCTCGGCGTAGTCTCGCTGCTCCCGGGTCAGCTCGGTGTCGAGCAGGAGCGAGGTCATGCCGATCACGCCGTTCATCGGCGTCCGGATCTCGTGACTCATGGTGGCCAGGAACTCGGACTTGGCGCGGTTGGCGGCCTCGGCCGCGGCTTCCTTTTGCTTCAGCGCGCTGATGTCGCGGACGATCGTGAGCTCCCCCAGCGGGCGACCTCCGTCACCGAGGAACGGCGTGGCCACCACCGACACTTCGACGAGCTGTCCCGACCGGGTCTTGGCGCACGTTTCGAACGACGCCGCCAGGGCGCTCGCGTCGCGAGACACGGTGTTCTCGCCCTGGGCACTCCGGCGATCCCACAGGTCGAGCTCGCGTAGCGGCCGGCCGACGGCCTCGGCGGCGCTGTAACCGTAGAGTCGGGCAGCGCCCCGGTTCCAGGACGTGACGATGCCGCTCTGGTCGTGGGAGAAGATGGCGTCGCTCGATTGCTCGACCTGCATGGCGAGCAGTCGGTTCTTTTCCTCGCTGCGGTGCAGGGACCCCAACAGAGACCCGATGTTCTCGGCCATGCTGTTGAACGCCTGGATGCATTGCGCGGTTTCGGGCGGCCCTTCGAGGGAAATGCGGACGGCGTAATCGCCCTGGCCGAAACGGTGGGCGCTGGCCGCCAGGGCGCGGAGCGGTCGCACGCCGCTGCGCAGCACGACGAGCGTCACCCCGAGCGACAGGACGGTCCCCAGCAAAAGCATGCCGAACCGCAGCCAGAAGCCTCGCCACAGCTTGTTGATGGACGTGGCGGGGTTGAGCTGCAGAAACACCGTGCCGTATTTTTCCCCGCCCACGACGACGGCCTGCGACTGTTCCAGGAGGGGAAGACGGAGCTGGTTGATGAACCAGCGCGGGGCGTCAGTCCCGATCTCCGGCCCCAGTTGATAAACCAGTGCGGGGCGGCGGTCCTGATCTCCGGCCCCAGGGCGGCGACGGGGTGCCCGGAGTTATCGGTCCACGCGAATTTGGCGATGACGGATTGCCGGGCCCGCGCCTTCACCATCTGCTCGATCACCGAGTAGTCGCCCACCACCGCCGGCCCGCTCATCGCCGGAATGGCGAATTGCATCTCTTCGCTGAGCTGTTCGCTCAGGGTCGCGAGTTGAACCGCGATCTCTTCCTGGAGGATGGTGTAGAGCAACGCAATCCCACACCCCGCCAGCGCCAGACTGGAGCCGAGCACGAGGCGGACAGTGAGGGAAAGATTGCCCCGCCCGAGTCCACCGAGCGACAGGTTCACTACTGCAGCTCGACCTTCACCAGAGTGGTCCGATAGAACCGCCGCATATTGTCGAAGTCACTGTCCTTCGACGCGATGAAGCGCAGCGGCTCCGCCTGCTTGAGGAGGGCGGCGCTCGAGGCCAGCACCTTCGCCCCTTCTGGGTCATCGGCCATCTTGAGAAACGCCTCGCGCACCGCCTTGACCGTCTCCGGCGGGACCGACGGGAGGGATGAGAGGGCGAGGTTCAGATACTTGTCCGAGCTCCACACCACGCGGTAGGCGACGTTCTCGCGCTGGGCGAAGGCCCGCATCACCATCCCGTTCACGCCGGCGGCGACGGCGCGCCCCGCCTTCAACTGTCCCATCGCGCCTTCCTGGTTGCCGGCGAAGTGCGGCTTGACCTGGATCCCCTTGCGGAGCAGGGCATCCATGGGAAGGTGATAGCCCAGGAACGCCGCGCTGTGCGGGAACACCACTTCCTTGCCCTCGAGGTCCTCCAGAGACTGAATCGGGGAGTCCTTCAAGACCACGATCTCTCCGCCCTCCGCGTCTCCCTTGGCCCGCCCAAACACTCGGTATCCGCTCTCTTCGTTCTCCTTGATGAAGTTGTGATTGGAGTACAGGAAGTGCAGCTCGCCGCGCCGGACCATCGCCGTATGCTCCGGGCCGGTTGGCGCGACTTTGAGCTGCAGCGGCACCCCGCTGCGTTCCGAGACGTAGCGCAGAATCGGATTCCAGAACTGCGCGGTCAGGATCGGGCTGCGCCAGACGATGACGCCAAACGAGAGCGGCTGGCTCTGCGACCAGCCCTGCGTCCCCAGAACCAGGAGCAGGAGCAGCGAGACGACGAGTGCGAGTGGTGCCGTGGCGATCCACCTCTTCATGGGCCTCCCCCAATCTCCGTCGACATAGAAATCCACCCTGTTACGCAAGGCCCGAGCCAAATCGCTTTCATTTTGAAAGATCGTCGTTTAGGCGAGATCCGGGAGATGAAGCTGTGCGGCGCGACCAGGGAATTGTCAGGTTTGTCACGAACACCGGGCCCGCATGACGTGCCCGTCATCCCCCCCGGGTGGATCGAGAGCGAGGGTCGACCGGCCGGCCGCGACCCCTACGAGCGACGCCAGAAGTACGAAGGAACCCAGGCGCCTCTGAGAATCTCAGGCGGGATCGTGCCGTAGTCGAAGCCTTCGGCGTCCTTCACCA